>Ga0209038_10000001_pt1 | contig 125913 bp, 101 predicted proteins | sample BogFormECP03_OM3_FD_188237 | JGI IMG/M metagenome (GOLD analysis project Ga0209038, IMG submission 188237) | Bog forest soil microbial communities from Calvert Island, British Columbia, Canada - ECP03_OM3 (SPAdes) (version 2) | ecosystem: Environmental > Aquatic > Freshwater > Wetlands > Bog ...
AATCACAGCGGAAGCCGGAGGCTAAGAGGTGCTGGGTGGCATCAACGGGCTTGGACCGAAAAAAGGAGCTACCGCAGGGGCTAAAGCCCAGGATTTATGCGACCATTTCGGCATGGCTGAAGCCATGCCCCGAGGACCATTCATGAGATGGGAAATGGTTTCTAGTGCGAGCCCTTGCCGTAGGGCCGGTTCGTGGTGACGCCTTTGCCTTCGGTCACGACAATCGTCTGTCCTGCGGCCACGTTCGTGAGCCGATCGGTTTGTCCGCTGGGCCACGTGATCTCGACGGTGTCCGCTTTTTCGTGTCGCGCGAGGCCGAACGTCAAAACAAGTTCGCTCGCTGAAAGGTAGCTCGAACCGCTGCGCATCATCTGAGTCTGCGTTTCACCCGCGGAGGTGACGCGCACCGTGGCTCCAATGCCATCGCGATTCGATTTCGCACCAATCAGTTTTACGCGCAAGCTGCGGTTCGCCGCATCGGCAGCCGCTTCGTTGCGAAACAAAACCGTGGGACCGGCATTTGTGGCCACCAAAATATCGAGCCGGCCGTCGTTGTAAACGTCGGCGTAAGCTGCTCCTCGCGCTACGCGTGGCGTGGAAAACGCCGCGCCCATGGACTTGGTCACTTCTTCGAATTTTCCTTTACCAACATTGCGGAAGAGATGCGGCGGCATGGCGTATTTCACGTTGGCTTGCACGCGCTGAATGTCGGGATCGATGTGGCCATTGGCGACAAATACGTCGGGCCAGCCGTCCAGGTCGTAGTCGAAGAAAAAGCAGCCGAAGCCCAGAGTCAGCAACGAATTGTGTCCGATTTCCGAACGCGGCGCTTCGTCAACGAAAAGTCCCGTGCCTTCGTTGTGATAGAGCGAAAGCATCTGGTTCGCGAAATTGGTTATCAGGAGACTCGGGTGCCCGGAGCGATCGTAATCGGCGGTGTCCACTCCCATGCCAGCGCGGGCGACGCCGTCTTCGCTGAACGCGACTCCTGCGAGGACTGCTTTTTCGGTGAACGTGCCGTTGCCGTTGTTGCGATAAAGTTTGTTCGGCTGCGTGTCGTTGGAAAGCAAGAGGTCGGGCCAGCCATCGCCATCGTAATCGAGGACGGCGACGCCCAGAGTTTTCGATGTTGGATCGCCGAGGCCGGCTTTTTTCGTTACATCTTCAAAAGTTCCGTCGCCGCGATTGTGCCACAAGCGCACCGAAGTCCCCTTGTAAGATTCAGGAGTGCAATACGATTTGCTCTTGCCATCGAGCGTGCAATACAGATCGGTATCCGAGCTCCACTGCACATAATTTGCGACGACGAGATCGAGGCGGCCGTCTTTGTCGTAATCAACCCACGCCGCGCCGGTGCTGAACTCCTGCACGCCGCCGAGGCCGGCTCTTTGCGTGACGTCGGTAAAGGTTCCGTTGCCGTTGTTGTGAAAAAGATGGCTCTGGCCGTACGCGGTGACGAACAGATCATCGAAGCCGTCGTTATCGAAGTCGCCGACGGCCACGCCCATGCCGAACATTTCGACTGTATCGAGACCGGCTTGATGCGTGACGTCGGTGAATGTGCCGTCGTGATTGTTGTGATAGAGCTTCGGAGTCGAGTGCTTGCCGGCGTGGCCGGGCCAGTCCATTCCGTTTACCAGAAAAATGTCGGGCCAGCCATCGTTATCGTAATCAATAAATGCCACGCCGGGGCCGAGTGTTTCCGGCAGAAACTTTTTGCCAAACGCGCCGTTGTTGTGGACGAAACGAATGCCTGCTTGCTGCGTGACGTCTCGAAACGTAATGCTCGCGGTCGCTGGCGGAGCGCCGGCTGGCGCGGCGCCAATTCCAGTCAGCGCTGAGATAGAAAATGCAAAGGCCAGAGCCGCCAAACACAAGGGGACTTTCTTCACTTCGCCACCGCACTTGGGTCGCGGCCAACGCCGAGAGCGTCGGCTACGCGGTTGATGTAGTTGAACCACGAGGCGATCAGAGTGATCTGCAAAATGCCGCGGTCATCGAAACCGACCGCGCGCAAATTCACATGGTCGTCGGGAGACACTTTCGTCGCGTCTTTCGTCAATTTCACAACGTACTCCACCATCGCGCGGTCCTGGTCAGTGATTGGCGCGGTGCGATAGTCTTTTTTCAGCGCTTCCACCATTTCCTCATTCAACGTGACGCGACGCAGAAACTCTGCGTGAGATTCGATTCAATAGTGGCAACGGTTTGTAACGGAAACCATCGTCGCAATCATTTCATGCTGGTGGCGCTTCAGCGGCAACTCGGGAGACATCAGCGCGCCGAAGGTGCTGAACGCGTGAAACAACACATCGGGAAACAGCGAGTGCGAGCCAACAATGCTCTGGTCCACTCCAGCAAAAACCGAAGGCACCGGTGTCGCGTATTCGACCGGATAGAGCTTGCGCTCCTCTTCCATCGCCTTCTTGAGGCCTTCGTCTTCTTCCATGCGAACTGTTTTGATCCAGGTCATTTGCAGCTGCTCCCTAAAGCCTTCGCTAAAAGATCTACCTTGAACCACCCGCCGGTTTTACCTCGGCGTCTACTTTCGTCTTTGCGCCCGCCGCTGTCGTCGCTCCTGGAGCGGCAGTCTTGTGCGCCGCTGCCACTTTCTTCGATTTGTCATTCTCCAGCGGCACGGAAACATGTTCGTGCACCGACTGGCGTTCGTTGTTGTCTTCCGGATGGGCTTGGCGGTACGCGCCGGTGATCGCCTGGGCTGATTCATCGGCTTTGAAACGCAAGTAGCGCTCTTTGTGCTCGTTGGCGCGTTTCTCGTTGCCGAGGCCGTTGTAGCAGAGCATCAGGTTGTAGTTGGCCTGCAAATCTTCGGGATCGACCGCCAGCGTGCGCTGAAAAGTCTTCACCGCTTCGGCATATTTTTTCTGGAGGAACTGGATGCGGCCCAACTCGTCAATGGCAACGCGGTCGCGTGGATACTGGTCGAGAACGATTTGCAGATGTTGCACGGCCTCGTCGTAATTGCCTTCTTGCCGCAGGACGCGAGCGTAGAAGAAATTCGCGCGAGCCAACCGCGGCGAGATGGCCAGCGCTTTGTCCAAAACTTTTTTGGCGCCTTCGGTGTCGCCTTCCTGGACCAGGCAGCGGCCAATGTTCACCCAGCCGTCGGGATTCTGCGGATCGATTTCCGTAATTTTCGCAAAGGCCGCTGCGGCACCCTTCAAATCGCCTTGCAGGAAGAGGCCGATGCCGTAATCGTTCCAGCGTGTCCATTCCTCTTTTACGAGTTTCACTTGCGGTTTCGGCGCTTCGGCGTTTCTCGGCAGAACGCGCAGCGATTTTGTATCTTCGGCGACGGTGATGATGGGAAGGTCAGGAATTTTTTTCAAATCACCAACGACCTGCGACGTGTCACCCGTGAATGCCCACTTTCTTTCGTCGTAATCCGGGGTGACTTCGCCGTGAGGCTTGGTTGGATCCTCTACTCCTGCGTAAGCGAACTGAGTGTTCCACCACATGAATTTTCTGTAGTCCAGTTTGGCGTGCAGCGTAATTCTTTCGCCGACATTCTCGGGGATGTGCAGGCGGAAGTGGGCGGTGTCTGCCGCGCCCGGCGGAATGAGGTGAACATAGACGACGGAGCGAGTGGCCCAGGCGTTGCGCTTGGTGATGTGGTTTCCGCGGCCGTCAATCTGCAACGAACGATAGAAGTGCGCGCCTTTTTCGACGGGGCCTTTGCCGTCGTCTTCGACTTTGCCGCTCCAGAAAATCGTTTGTCCTTTTTCGTCTTCGGCTTTTAGTTCGAGCCAGACGTCGAAGGCGTCAATCGTGCCGCCGGGGAAAAAGTGGCCGACTTTGCGCGTTCGAACGACGACATCCACGAGGGTGTCATCGCCGCGACGGACGGCGGCATCAACCGTTCCAAGAGGAGCAGTGACCGGGCGCGCTTCGCTGGTGGAAGCGGACGGCTGATTCGACTCGGATTCTTCGCCGACCGCGAAGGTCGTGGCGAGTTGCGGCCCTGTTGCAGCCGCCGGCGATGGCGCGGCGGTTTCTCCTCCAGCAGGCGAAACCGCAAAAATGTCCACCGTCAACTGCTTGTCCTGGAGGAAGCGTTTGCTGGCCTCCAACTGCTGCGGGTCCTGGTTCGCCGTGGGAACCGCAGTATTTGCGCCGGGGAAGCGGTGCGAGTGGACGAGGCCATTCACGTTGCCTGCGTCTTTCGAAGGTATCTGCGGCATGTGGCAATCGGCGCACATCATGGGGTTTGCGGGATAGTAGAAGGAACGGGCGCCTTGCCCTGAAACGCCGCTGGACTGCCAGTTATCGTATTCGTTGAAGCCGCGGATCCAGCGGTAGCGATTCACCGGGACATCGAGATGGACCTTGTGGCAACTGGAGCAGAATTCCGAGACTTGCGTCCTCATGAAAGGCTTCAGAAAGGTTCGGCGGTGCGGCTCGGGATTCAGTTTCACGACAAAATCATGCATCGTGCGCACAAACCAATTGTCGCTGGCAGCGAGTTCGTGCAACTTCGGATATTCGAGCGTGAAATCGCCCTGGCCCATCGTGCTTTTCACTTGCACGATGCTGTGGCACATCAGGCAGCTCAAGCCTGCTTTTGCGGCGGGAGTATCTTCGATTTGGCGGATGGGCGTGTCGAACATGCCGCTGAAAAGCAGCGACGGGTCATGGCATCCCGCGCACCACTTCGAGGACTTCACGCCCGCCACGTCCTGCATATACTCGATGCTTTTGCGATACCACTGATTATTGAAGGACGAGAAGTGATGCGCGGAGCCGTACCACTGCTTGTAAATGTCCTGATGGCAGCGTTCGCAGGCTTGGGACTGCATGAAATATTTTGCGGGGATGTTGCCGTGGTCTTTTGTTTGGGCGGAGCTGGGGAAAAATTTGCCTTCGGGGCCGTCGCCTTCATTGTCCATCGTGGCGGGAGAAATTTCGGGGTTGGTGATGCGGTAGGCATTGTTCCAGGCGTAGGTGCGGTACCACCAGGCGCCGGCGGAAATGGCGACAACTAGAATGAGAAGCGCTGCGGACCGAACAGCAACCTGGGCGGTTCCGGCGCCTAGCCATCCGCGGGAGGCGAGCCAGGATCCCAGAAGAAGCGTGACGCCGAGGAGACTGATCAGAATGTGCATGGAGAGCAGCCACTTCATCGCGAGAGGCGTGCCGGTGAAAATCAAGATGATGCCGATTACGGCGGCTACGGCGAGACATAGCCATCCAAAACGCGCAGTGACGGTGCTGGAGCGGAGCACTTTTATGAGAGACGGCAAAAGCAAAATCGTGAGAAGGATTCCGGCGGCGAGATGGAACAAGACTACCGCAATGTAAGGGATATTTGCGGAAGGAAAGCCGTACAAATAGACAGCGCTTGCAGCCAAAGCGATGACACAGAGCGAACGCCAACGGTTCATCGGGTCCCTTGCCACTTGAGAGAGCTCATTCTCGCAAACTCGCTACCATAAATAAAGGCGGCCGACGCTGTGCGGGCGTCGGCCGCGGATGCTTTGGGGTGCCTCCACGTCGCCATGAAATCGGTTAGATGGGGAAGCGATCTATGCGTTGTGCGTTTTATAGCGGAGCCAGGAAAAAGTGGCAATACTGTAAAACAATTAGAAGCCTGACATCGGCTCTATCCCCTTTCCTTCCAGGCACTTATATGCTCTGCCGGTACTAAGATTCTTGTATTCCTCGGTGGCGCCGCTGGGCCAATCGATGATGATACGGTCGATTTTTTCGAGTTTCCCGACGCCGAAGGTGACTGGTAGTTCGGATTGGGAGAGATAGCTGGAGCCGCCGCGCACGAGTCTCGATTGAATTTGACCGGCGTGGAAGAGACGGATGGTGGCGCCGATGGCGTCGCTGTTTGATTTTGTGCCGATTAGCTGGAAGCGGATGCTGCGGTTTCCCGCGGTTTGGTCGTTGCGGTACAGGTAGGCTGGGCCGTTGTTGGTTGTGAGGAGGAGATCCAGATCGCCGTCGCGGTCGAAGTCGCCGTAAGCGAGGCCGCGGCCGACGATGGGAGTTTGGAAGCCGCCGCCGACTTCGCCGGCGATTTCGCGGAATTTGCTGGAGCCTTCGTTCAGGAAAAGTTGCGGAGCTTGCGCGTAGCCGACGTTGCCATGAATGTTGCGGACGGTTTCATCGATGTGGCCGTTTGCGACGGCGAGGTCGAGGAGGCCGTCGAGGTTGGCGTCGAAGAAGGCGCAGCCGAAGCCGAGAGTGCTCCGCGATGCCGCGCCTAGTCCGGAGGGGATGGCGATGTCGTCGAATGTGCCTGCGCTTGGCGAGTGATAAAGGCCGATCATTTCATTGTCGAAATTGGTGATGGCGACTCCGGGCCTGCCGGAGTTTTCGAAATCGCCGGTGTCCACGCCCATTCCCGCGCGGGCTTTTCCTTCGGTGCTGAAAGCGAGGCCTGCTTCGACCGCGACGTCCTTGAATTTTCCGTTGCGGAGATTTTTGTAAAGTTTGTTTGGTTGCGTGTCGTTGGCTACAAGAAGGTCGGGCCAGCCGTCCTGATCGTAGTCGAACATGGCGACGCCGAGGGATTTGGAGCTGCTGTCGAAGATGCCGCTGTTGGCTGTGACGTCTTCGAAAGTGCCATCGCCGCGGTTGCGGAAGAGCCAGCAGGTGTCGCCGCGGTAGGCTTCCGGCGTGCAGTAGGATTTGTGCGTGCCGTCGAGGCTGCAGAAGACGTCGTGCTCCGGAGACCAGCGAACGTAGTTGCAGACGAAAAGATCGAGGAGGCCGTCGCGGTCGTAATCAAACCAGAGAGCTGAAGTGCTGAATCCTTGATGGTTTTGCAGGCCGCTGGATTTTGTGACGTCGACGAACGTGCCTTTGCCGGTGTTGCGGAAGAGGCGGCTTTGGCCTACGCAGCTGATGAAAATATCGGGGAAGCCGTCGTTGTTGTAATCGCCGACGGCAACGCCCATGCCATAGAGTTCGAGGTCGAGGCCGGCGGACTTTGTCACGTCGGTGAAAGTGCCGTTGCGATTGTTGCGATAGAGCTTTAGCGTGGAGCGCTGGCGGCGGTGGCCGGGCCAGTCCGTGCCATTGATGAGAAGAATGTCCTGCCAGCCGTCGCGGTCGTAGTCGAGGAAGGCGCAGCCGGAGCCGAGCGTTTCCGGGAGGAGCTTTCCGCCATAGGCGCCGCTGTTGTGCTGGAATTGGATGCCGGCTGCGGCGGTTACATTTGTGAGATGAAAGCCGGGATCGGCGTTCGAAGCGGCGGAAATGCGCGGCGAGATTGCGGCTCCGAAACCGGCGGCTATTGCGCTGGCCAGAAAATCGCGGCGGTTCAAGGCAGGTTCACCAGGCCGTTTCGAATGGCGTAGACCACGAGTTCGGCGGTTTTGTGAATGCCGAGCGCGTCCATGATGTTGGCGCGGTGGACGGAGACGGTGTTCGCGCTGAGATTCAGTTCGGCGGCAATTTCGCGGTTGGATTTACCGGCGACGATGTGTTGCAGGACTTCGAGCTCGCGGGGAGTGAGTCCGCCTTCACGTTCGCCTTTCAGGGCAGCGGTGGGACGGGCGACTTGCGGGTCGAGGACTTTTTCGCCTTTGGCTACGCGCTTGATGGCGTTTGCCATATCGAGGTCCATCGCGTTTTTCAGGATGTAGCCGCGGGCGCCGGCATCGAGCGCCTGACGGACGAGCGTGTCTTCAGAATGCATGCTGAGCATGAGAATGGCGGCGGCTGGATTGGCTTCGAGAATTTTGCGCGTGGCGTCCAGGCCGCTCATTCCGGGGAGGGCGCAGTCCATGACGATGACCGCTGGACGATGCTTTTTGGCTAGAGTCACGGCTTCTTCGCCGGTGGTGGCTTCGGCGACGACTTCAATCTCGGCATCGTCTTCGAGGATGCGGCGGAAACCGTGGCGAACGAGCGCGTGATCATCTACCAATAAGACTGTCAGCTTAGCTGGCATGTGATTCGACTTTCTGGCGAGGGATTCGAAGGCTGACTGTTGTGCCGCCGTTTGGCGGCCGGAGCAATTCCAGCGTGCCGCCGATTAATTCGGCGCGCTCGCGCATGGCTACCAGGCCGATGCCCCGGCCGCTTTTTCCCGCTGTGATTCCTTTTCCGCGGTCTTCCACTTCGAGCTCCAATGCTTCTGATGAGAATTTCAGGCGTACCCAGGCTTCTTTTGCCCCTGAATGGCGGCTTACATTATTCAGCGCTTCCTGTAGAACGCGGTAGACGTGCACGCTGGCGCCGCCGTCGAGTGCGAACGGTGTGCCGGATTTTTCGTAGCGCAGAGCAAGTCCCGTCTGGCGTTCTACCGTTGGAATATACCAGTCCAGAGTGCTTACGAGGCCGGCTTCTTCGAGCAGCACCGGATGGAGGGCCTGCGAGAGGCTGCGAATATTGTCCAGCGTTGATTGCGCAATCTCGCGCACTTCCTGGACTTCTTCGCGAACTTTCGAGCCTTCGGGGAGGTGGTTTCCTGCACGGCCGAGGAGCGAGCCGATGGCCGTCAGGACCTGGCCGAATTCGTCGTGGAGTTCGCGGGAGATGTGGCGCAGGGTGGCTTCCTGCGTGGAGATCAGTTTCTGGGCGAGTTCGCTGCGCTGTTCGGAGAGAGTGGCTAGCTTTGCGAAAATGATGCGGTTCGAACGGATCAGATAGAGGCTGGTGAGTACGATGGCGATGAGCGTGGCGCCCAGGAAGAGATAGAGCTGGCGTTGAACGCCGTCGTAGATTTGCGCGATGCGGGCGGCGGCTTGCTCTTCGCCTTCGTTGTTTTGGACGAGGAGGCGCGAAACTGCGGTGCTTAGCGATTCCTGGCGCGCTTGCAGGGTCAGACGGATTTGCTCGCGCGCGTCGGCATCTTTTCCTTGTGCGGCGAGCGCGAACATGCGATCGACGGCGTCCCAGAATTGCGCTACCGATTGGGTGAGAAATTTCCGCTGGTCGGCGGTGCGGTTCGCTCCTGCAAGTTGCTCTTCGAGGCGCAGGGCTGCGTCGAGGTCGCCGCGAATGCGTTCGAATTGGGCGGTCCACGCGGTGAGCGGGTACGGCTCGCCTGCGTCGAGCATGTCGCGCATGGCTAACGCGATGGAGTTGAGATCGTTTTGCACGCGCAGGAGTTGCAGAGAATCCTTGCGGTTGCGGTCGACCATTTCGCTTTGGAGCTTACGCAGGCCATTGAGTTGGACCGTGATGTAAAACGAGTAGGTCACCACGGCGGCGAGTGTGATGATCAGCCCGAGCAGGAGACCTGTAGTCGGCGAGCGCTGCGAAGCTGTTGGCACGAAGAGAGAATACCTCAGGCGGCGGCTTGGCGGCGCACCAGGAGGAGGAGAAAAATCATCAGTACGGCACAGGCGAGCGGAACGAGCAGGCCGGCGCGCAAGCCGCCCGCATGCGTGGACACAAAACCTACAATTCCCGGAGCGGAGGCCGATCCGATGGACGACATGGAAAACATCACGCCGCGGACGTGCGTAATCTGGCCGCCATACCACCGCGAGAGCCAGGCGACGTATATCGGGAAAATGGCGGCGCAGCCCAGGCCCGTTGCGGTCACGCTGATGAATGCGGTGCGCTGCGTGCCGGCAAAAACAAAAACCGAGCAGCAGACAAAGACCACGGCGAGAGCGGTCCATAAGAGGCGCAATTCGCGGACGTGCGGGAGGATCAGGGGCGCGAGCGCGCGTCCGACCATGAGCCCGCCGTAGAAAAACATGGGAGCCAGTGTAGCGAGGCTGCCGCCGTTACTGGGCAGGCGCTTGACGTGCGCGGCGGACCAACTGCCGATGCTCACTTCCATAGCGACGTAAAGAAAGAAGAGGGCGGCGAGAGTGGCGGTTATGACGATGCCGATCTTCGAGGAAGGGGCGGAGGATTCCGAACCGGGCGTGGATTCGTAGTGCTCGGGAATATGCGAAAAAAGAAAAGAGAAAGCGAGCAGGCCCCCGAATCCCGCAAAGATGTAAAGCATCTTCGTGAGAAACGCAGCTTTCAGCGCGACCAAAACAAGCAGAGGGATGGCGAAGGAGCCGACTCCCCAGGCGAAATTGACCAGGCTGACCAGCGAAGCGCTGCGCGCGCCGCCGATCTCCGCTACGGTGACGTTGGTGACTGGAACCACGAGGCCGTAGCCGGTTCCCAGGGCGCCGAGCGCGAAGAGCGCCACGTGCATTGAGGAGGCGTTAACTGTGGCGAGGCCCACGCCGATGAGCAGGTAACCAAGAACGAGAGAGGTGCGGCTGCCGAGGTAATGCGTGATCAGGCTGGAAAGCCAGACACCGCCGAGAGAACAGCCAAATTCGAGCGTGAAAAAAATTCCGGCTTGCGAATCGGTGAGCGACCAGCGCTGGATGAACAGCGGGAGCATGGGCCCGGCGAGGGTGATTTCGACGCCGGTCAGGACGAATCCGGCGAAGAGGAGCACCAGCAGGTAACGCTGGCGGGCGGCGGCGTTGAGAGCGATGGCTTGCGTAGTCACTGGCTACAAACCATTTTGCAGGACCGCGGGGCCAGGGGCAATGCTATTGACGAAATTTTCATGATCAAAAAAAAACGAAGCGATATTATTTGACGTTGCGATAGTATAGACCGCCCTTCGGGGCGCTTTCGTGTTCCACAATTGGATGCATTCATGATCGATGTTGGCCTTATCGGATTTGGGCTTGCGGGACGCGCGTTTCATGCGCAGGTGATTTCCCGAGTCCCGGGGTTGCGGCTGGCGGCGATTTTGCAACGCTGCGGGAACGAGGCTGCCGAGCAGTATCCTGATGCGCGGATTGTGCGCTCGGCGGAGGAACTACTTTCCATTTCCGAAATTCGGCTTGTTGTGATTGCTACGCCGAACGATTCGCATTATCCGCTTGCGCGCCAGTGCCTGGCTGCGGGGCGCGATGTGCTTGTTGACAAGCCATTTACGACCACAGTGGAAGAGGCTGTTGCGCTTGTTGAGTTTGCGAAGCAGCAGGGCCGATTGCTCACCGTCTACCAGAATCGACGGTACGACGGGGATTTTCAGGCTATCGCGCAACTTGTTGCTGGCGGGACGCTGGGGCGTGTCGTTCGTTTTGAGTCCAATTACGATCGCTTCCGTCCGCAACTGCGGCCGGGCGCGTGGCGGGAGAAAAACGGTCCCGGGACCGGCATCTTTTTTGATATTGCGCCTCACCTGATCGATCATGCGCTTGTGCTTTTCGGTATGCCGCAGGCGGTGACGGCGGATATTCGCATCGAGCGGGAAGGCGGCCTTGCGGACGATGCGTTCGACGTCGCGTTTCACTATGCCAGTGGAGTGCGAGCGGATCTGCGCTCTTCCATTCTGGCGGCTGCAACGCGCCCGCGCTTTACTTTGCTCGGAACGCGAGGCGCGTACGTTAAATTGACCGTCGATCCGCAGGAGGGCAACCTTCGGCGTGGCTACTTGCCAGCGGATGCGGCCTGGGGTGCGGAGCCGGAGGAAAACTGGGGATTGCTGACCACCGTTTGCGATGACGGGACGTTCATGCAACGGCGGATGCCTTCCGCGAATTGCGACTACCGGGATTTCTATGCAAATGTGCGCGATGCCATTCTTGGCAAGGCGGGGCTGGCAGTGGCTCCAGAGTGGGCGCTGGATGTGATGCGGTTGCTGGAAGTGGCGCGGGAGAGCAGCGAGAAGCGCCGCACGATTCCCTGGAGTCGATGAGAGTTAATGAACCGTCAGAGTGACGTCGAATTTGGCGGTGCACTTCTCGGAAGGGTCCTGGGTGAGGTTTTTTGAGACTGTGCCGCTCTTGACGGTAAAGTCGAGGGGCTTTTTCGGGAGATTGGGCAAACCGGTGATACTGGCTTTGCCATCGCTGTTGGTACCCACTTCCAATTCTGTCTTGCGCTTGTCGAAGAATCCGTACTTTATGGTGACGTGAATTTTGGCGTTGTAGATAGGCTTGTCCGAGCCGTCTTTCACGGTGAAATCCGCGCGGCAGGAACCGAGGCCGCCATCCACAGCGGGAATTTGCGGCTCCTGAGCGAAGGACAAACCACCGCAGAGAAAAAGGAAAAGCACCGAGCTACGAAACCACATGGACTGGACTTGGCGGGACGGCATTTGTTCCCCCCTTTCTTCACCCAAAACATACGCCGGTCGAACCCTGGGTGCAATTCTGGCTTGCAGGAAGTTTTAAGCGTGTAGCGTTTTCGGCATCGAGCTCGTGTTCGCGTATAATCGGCGTTGTGCCGTAAAGGAAGGCGCGCTGCTCATGACTATTGAACTGGCACCCTCGATCCTGTCGGCAAACTTTGCGCAATTGGGCGTGGAGGCAAAAGCGGCGCTTGAAGGCGGCGGGACTGTGCTGCACCTGGACGTGATGGACGGGCACTTCGTGCCGAACATCACGATCGGGCCGCCGGTCGTGGCTTCCCTCCGCAAGACTATTCCTGATGTGACTTTCGACTGCCACCTGATGATTGAGAACGCGGATGAGTATATTCCGGCGTTCGCGGAAGCGGGAGCGAACTGGATTTCCGTGCATCAGGAGGCTTGCGTTCATTTGGATCGCACACTACACCTGATTGAATCGCATGGTTGCAAGCCGGGCGTGGTGATCAATCCGGCGACTCCGGTGCAAATGCTAGATGAAGTTCTGGAGATCGTGCACCACGTTTTGGTGATGTCTGTGAATCCGGGATTTGGGGCTCAGCATTTTATTCCGAACTCGCTGAAGAAAGTTGCGGCGCTGGCGCGTCTGCGGGAATCGCGCGGATTGGGATTTCGGATTGAGATTGATGGCGGCGTGGCGCTTGATACCGTCGGCGATATCGTTCGGGCAGGGGCTGAGGTTCTCGTCGCCGGGAGTGCGGTTTTCTCACACGGCGATATCCGCGAAAATGCGGGGAAATTGCTGGCGGCTGCGCGGTCGGCTGCTACTCCGAACGCGCCAGCGCCAAAATTGCGCCGAGCGGCTGCTGCACCTCATAGCTCTAAGTCAGCGCGCAATCGACGACAAACGTAGTTCGAGGTCTACCACGAAATTCCTGCTACGTTGATAATGGTCATCCTCAGAAGGATGACCCTACGCTGGCTTGCGGCACGGATTTAAATAAGCGCTAAGTTCTCAGAATTAGATGAAGAGATCGGCACCGACGTGGAAGAAGGCGGCGAGTCTTTTTGCCTGGGCCTTGCTGATGGAGCGCTTGCCGTGGAAGACCTCGGAAGTTATGCCTTTTGATCCAAACACTTTCCAGAGGTCCTTTTGGGTCAGGCTGCGGGCTTCCATTAAGTGGTGAAGGGTTTGTTGCGGGCTCGCTTTCCGAATGGGGTAGCGGCGCTCTTCGTAGTCTTCAATCAGCATGGTCAGGAGTTCGGCTAGTTCTTTTTCTTCACGGGTGGCGTTTTCCCGTTCGTCCAGACGCAAAAGCTCGGCGGTAAGGCGGTCGCATTCTTCGTCGGTGCGGATGACGTGAGGGAGTGTGCGGCGCAGCAATTGTCCATATGTTTTCTCGTCGAGATCGATGGTTGTTGTGCTCATTGTTTCCAAGCCCTTCGGTCATATTCCGCGTGCGTCAGGATGTATAAAACGAAAACGCGTTGTGTCCGGTAGTTGACCCTTGCGATCAGGCGATATTTATTGCCTGCAATGTTGAATATTGTTCTGCGTCCGGCCAGATCTGCGTTTGCGTAGACCTGCTTCATTTCCATGGGTGTTTGCCAATTCGCCCTGCGCACTACTGCGTACCAGGATTCGAGGCTTGGTTTTGCATCCGCGTGAATTTGCCAGAAGGCTTCCAGCGCGCCCCGCTTGATGATGCGCATGGCAAGGCATGTTCTCATAATGAGAACATTGGGTCAAGCTCAAAACTGAAAGCGGGCGGGGCAAGCCCCGCCCCTACCAAAGGCAAAAACTAAGAAAAAACCTGGAGAGACGCAGACCTAAAGGTCCGCCACTACAGTTGCGTTCGGCTTAGGCGACGGTGACGTCGGGGCTTAGGTAGACGTCCTGGATTGTGTTCAGGAGCTGGACGCCTTCGGACATGGGGCGCTGGAAGGCTTTGCGGCCGGAGATCAGGCCGGTGCCGCCGGCGCGCTTGTTGATGACGGCGGTGGTTACGGCTTCTTCGAAGTCGTTGGCGCCTGAGGCGCCGCCGCTGTTGATCAGGCCGGAGCGGCCCATGTAGCAGTTGGCGACCTGATAGCGGCAGAGGTCGATGGGATGGTCGCTGGCGAGGTCGGTGTAGATGCGCTTGTCGAACTTGCCGTAGCTGGAATCGCCCATGTTGAGGGCCATGTAGCCGCCGTTATTTTCGGCCATTTTTTGTTTGATGATGTCGGCCTGGATGGTTACGCCGAGATGATTGGCCTGGCCGGTGAGGTCGGCGGAGACGTGATAGTCCTTGTCTTTCTTGAAAGCGTTGTTGCGGAGATAGCACCAAAGGACGGTGGCCATGCCGAGTTCGTGAGCTTCCGCGAAGGCGCGGCTGACTTCGACGATCTGGCGGTCGGCCTGATCGGAACCGAAATAGATGGTCGCGCCGACGGCGGCAGCGCCCATGTTCCAGGCTTCTTTTACAGTGCCGAAGAAGATCTGATCGAATTTGTTGGGGAAGGTTAACAGCTCGTTGTGGTTGAGCTTTACGATGAAGGGGATTTTGTGCGCATATTTACGCGAGACGGCGCCGAGAACGCCAAAGGTGGAGGCCACCGCGTTGCAGCCGCCTTCGACAGCGAGCTTGACGATATTTTCCGCGTCGAAATAGTCGGGATTTTTAGCGAAGCTGGCGCCGGCGGAATGCTCGATGCCCTGATCTACGGGGAGGATCGAGAGATAGCCGGTGCCGTGGAGACGGCCGTGATGGAATAAGCGACGGAGATTTGTGAGGACGCGGGTGCTGCGGTCGGAGGCGAGCCAAACGTTATCGATAAAACCGGGACCGGGGAGATGCAGGCGGTCTTTTGAGATTTTCGGAGACTTGAAGCCTAGAAAAAATTCGGCTTTTGCGCCGAGATAGGTTTCGATACTGCCTGTGCTTGTCGTTGTGGCCATGAGGCTCTCCTGGATTATTCGCGAATTGCGCGTTTGAGCATGCTGCCGGCGGCGGTGTCCACCAGCCAGAGCAATTTACCGTTCACCGGTTGAATCAACTGTGCCGGCAACTGATCCGGTTCGTAAATTCGTTCGAGGACCGCGGTCAGGGCCGGGGCTTTGTCGGCGCCCGCGACGAGGAAAAGGACGTGGGCGGCGTTGTTGATGGCCGGGGCCGTGAGCGTGATGCGGTCCATGAGGACTTTGCCTACCCAATTATGCACTGCTATGCGGCGATTTTCGTTGAGCGCTTTCGTACCAGGAAATAGGGAAGCGGTATGGCCTTCGGGACCCATGCCAAGGAGGATCAGGTCAAAGCGGGGAAACTGGCCGTCCGACAGCTTGAAATGCGACTTGAGAGCTTCTTCGTAATCCTGGGCGGCCTGCTCTGCTTCCGAATATTCGCCTTTGATGCGCGTGATTTGTTCGGGCTTTAGAGGCGATTTGGAAATCAGAGTCTCCAGGGCCATGCGGTAGTTGCTTTCGGCGTCGTCTGGTTTCACATGGCGTTCGTCGCCGAAGAAGATGTGCATTTTGTCCCAGGGCATGCGCGAGCGGAGAGCGGGATCGTTGACGAGAAGGCCGTGCATGGTTTTGGGAGTGGACCCGCCGGAAAGTGCGACAGCGAAGGAGCCTTTTTGCTGGACGGATTCAATCGCGATGTCCACGAAGAGCTGCGCGGCCCGCTTGGCGATTGCGGCGCTGTCGGGGAGGATGCGGACTTCTGCGTTTGATTTGTCAATGGCCATGCTTTTCTGCGGTTGCAGTTCTGCGCTACTCATGCTGCCTCACTTATTCATCGCTCCGGCGGCTTTCAAATTTTCGGTGGCCGTAGCGGAGCTTTTGGCGTCTTCCTCTTCTTCGCCGATTTTGCGCCAGGCGCGGCCATCTCGGGACATGAGCTCGTCGGCTTCTTTCGGTCCCCAGGAACCGGCGGCGTAATTCGGGAAGCCGCGAGCGGGGAGGGCTTTCCAGACGTCGATGACGGGTTCGATGGCGGCCCAGCCAGCTTCGACCATGTCGGCGCGCTGGAAGAGCGTGGCATCGCCGAGCATGCAATCGTAGAGCAGGCGTTCGTAGCCGGTGCTGTGCGAAGTGCCAAAGTCACGGGCGTAATCGAAATCCATGTTGACGAGGCCGAGCTTCATGACGGAGCCGGGAACTTTGGCAGCGAAACGGATGGAGATGCCTTCGTCGGGCTGGATGTGGATGACCATGCGGTTGGTGCGTGGATCTTTGATAGGTGTCTTTCGGAAAAGCATGAAAGGCGTGCGGCGAAATTGGACGGCGATTTCGGTCACGCGCTTGGCCAGGCGCTTGCCGGTGCGGAGGTAGAACGGGACATCTCCCCAGCGCCAATTATCGATTTTGAGTTTGAGCGCGACGAACGTTTCGGTATTTGAGGTCGGCGAGACCTGGGGTTCGCTGCGGTAGGCGGGGACTTTTTCACTACCTTCGGTGCCTTCGCCGTATTGGCCGCGGACGGTGTTGTGCAGGACGTCTTCGGGCGTGAGGGGCTGCAAGGCGTGCAGGATTTCGGCTTGCTTGTCGCGGACGGCATCGGCGTCGAAGGAAATGGGCGGCTCCATGGCGGTGAGCGTGAGGAGCTGGAAGAGATGGTTCGGGACCATGTCTTTGAGGGCGCCGGCGGTTTCGTAAAAGCCGCCGCGGTGCTCGACGCCGACGGATTCAGCGGCGGTGATTTGCACGTGATCGATGTAGGTTCGATTCCAGAGCGGTTCGATCATGCTGTTGGCGAAACGGAAGACCATGAGGTTCTGGACGGTTTCCTTACCGAGGTAATGATCGATGCGGAAAATCTGTTGTTCGGTGAGAATTTCTTTCAGTTCCTTGTTCAATTGCTGGGCGGACGGCAGATCGTGGCCGAAAGGCTTCTCCACGATCACACGAGTCCACTTGCCGTTTTCTTCCTTGGTGAGGCCAATCTCACCGAGCTTTTGTACGATCAGCGAGAAAAAATTAAAGGAGACGGCCAGATAGTGGAAGAGATTGCCCTGGGTTCCGTGTTTTTTGTCCGCCTCGTTGATCTGGTCTTTGAGGCGCTGGTAGGCGGCGGGATCCTTGAAATCGCCCTGCACGTAGTAGATGCGTTCGAGGAACCAGTTCCACAAAGCAGGATCGATGGGATGCTCTTCGAAATTCTTGATCTCTTCGCTGAGAGCTGCGCGGAAAGATTCGGTGGTCATCTGGTCAAAGGCAAAGCCGACGATGGCGAATTGCTTGGAGAGAAGACCTTCCTGCGCGAGATTGGCGAGCGCGGGAATGAGCTTGCGCTTGGTAAGGTCGCCGCTGGCGCCGAATATGACCATGACGCAGGGGGAGGCGATGGGGCTGTGTTCGTTGTTATCAGTCGGGATCATGCAGATTGTCCTGTCTCAGGCGGCTTGTTGGAGGCCTGGGGCGCTTCTAGTGACCGTCTTTTTTCTCGAGATGGCCGCCGAACTGAAAGCGCATGGCGGACAAAACTTTTGCGGCGAAATCATCTTCACCGCGAGACGTGAAGCGCTGGAATAGAGATGCAGTGAGAACGGGCGCGGGTGCAGTCGATTCGATGGCGGCCAGAATGGTCCAGCGGCCTTCGCCGGAATCGGAGACACGGCCGGAGAAGCGCTCGAGAGTCGGCTGTTCGAGGAGCGAAATGGCGGTAAGGTCGAGGAGCCAGGAAGCGACGACGCTGCCGCGGCGCCAGACTTCGGTGACGTCGGCGAGATTGAAATCGTATTGATAGTGCTCGGGATCGCGTAGAGGAGTGGTTTCGGCGTCGATTTCGCGATTGGATTTTCCGACGTTGGCGTGCTTCAGGATGTTGAGGCCTTCGGCGTAAGCGGCCATCAAACCGTACTCGATGCCGTTGTGAACCATTTTCACGAAGTGGCCTGCGCCGGATGGGCCGCAATGCAGATAGCCCTCTTCAGAAGTGCCGCCTGCTTTTTCGCGGCCGGGTGTGCGGTCGACATTTCCGCGGCCAGGGGCGAGCGTTTTGAAGATGGGATCAAGGTGTTTGACGATGTCGTTTTCGCCGCCAATCATCTGGCAGTAGCCGCGTTCGAGGCCCCAGACGCCGCCGCTGGTGCCGACGTCGCAATAGTGAAGACCTTTGGCAGTGAGTTCTTTGGCACGGCGGATGTCGTCGATGTAATAGGAGTTTCCGCCGTCGATGACGATGTCGCCGGAATCTAGCTTGGCTGTGAGATCGTGCAATGTGGCGTCGACAACGGCAGCGGGAACCATCAGCCAGATGGCGCGGGGCTTTTGAAGTTTATTGATGAAGTCGTCGAGTGAAGTGGCACCAGTGGCGCCTTCTCCCGCGAGTTGCTTCACGGATTCAGCGCTGCGGTCGTATACGACGCACGTGTGGCCGTTTTTTTGCAGCCGGCGCACCATGTTAGCGCCCATTCTCCCAAGTCCGATCATCCCGAGTTGCATTGCGTCCGCTCCTGTGAAACCGTTTTGTGATTTATGACTAATTTCTTTTTTATGCGAGTGCCTGATTGACGGCATCCGCTAACGTCGCGAGTCCCGCCGCAACATCCTTGCCGAGATGGACGCGCAAAGCGCGCCTGCCTCGCTCCGCGAGAACAGCGAAGTCGCCGCGGGCTTGCGCCGCTTTCACAACGCCGAACGTATACTTTTGTCCGGGAACCAGCAAATCCACCGCGTCGTCGCAAGTAATCTGAAGGAAGACGCCGGAATTGGGGCCGCCTTTGTAGGCTTGTCCGGTGGAATGCAGGAAGCGAGGGCCAAAGCCGAGAACGGTGGCCACTTTTTTGTTGTCGCGCACGGCAAGGCGAATGGCTTGGAGGGCCTCTTCATGCTCTTCGTTCATTGTGATATAGCCGAGCACCGCGAAGTAATCGCCGGCTCCGATGCGGGAAAGATGCTTGTTCAAAAAGCCCACGAGAGTTCCGCCGCCCTTTAGCGCCACGGTGTTTTTGATATCGGCGTAGAGCTTGAGGCCGCCGTCTCCGGTGAAAAACTGAGATTCGGAAGGCAGCTTGCCGGTCGATTCATATTCCGTGGTCAGCTTGCGGGTTTCTGTTTTGCTGGCCTCGACGTCAGGCTGGTTAAACGCGTTGATGCCGATGATCGCGCCGGCGACAGCGGTAGCGATTTCCCAACGGAAAAATTCCTGGCCGAGAGTGTAAATGTCGGGAAGAACGATGCGAACGACTGGATGCCCGGCCTTTGCGAGGGCGTCCACAGCGGCGGATTGCTGCTTATCGGGATCAGATGCCAGGCGGAGATAAGCAAAAACACGATCATTGCCGTAGGCGTCCGGTTTGGAAAGCTTTTCGCGATCCACGGGAATAATGCCTTTGCCTGATTTTCCGGTGGATTCGGCAAGCAGTTGCTCGAGCCATGCGCCGAGATCGTAAATCCCCGGAGAGGTGACGATGGTGAGCTTGTCGCGGCCCTGATTTGCGGCGACGCCGAGAATTGTTCCCAGAACAGCGGCAGGGTTAGTGGTTGCGTCCGTGTCAGCGCCGCAAACTTCCACCATCTTTTGGGTGTTCTTGAGAAATTTGGACACGTCGATGCCCATCACTGCGGCAGGGACCATGCCGAAGTTGGATAAAGCGGAATAGCGCCCACCGATGCTGGGTACGCCCATGCAAATCTTGCGGAATTTGTCTTTCTCCGCGACGCGCTGCATTTTTGAACCGGGGTCAGTGATGGCGATGAAGCGGTTGCCAACTTCCTTTTCACCGACTTTGGATTTCACGCGTTCAAAAAAATATTGCTTGTAGATGTTGGGTTCGAGCGTGCTTCCAGATTTGCTGGAAACGATGCAGATGGTGCTGGAGAGGTCGACTTTTTCCTCGATGCATTTGATTTGCGCGGGATCGGTCGAATCGAGGACGTGCAGATCCGGATAGCCGGAGGCTTTTCCGAACGTCATGCGCAGAACTTCCGGGCAGAGGCTTGAGCCGCCCATGCCGAGGAGCAAGGCATTTTTGAAGGAAGCCTGTTTTATGTCCGCCGCGATCTCCTTCAGAGCATCAATGGCTTCGAGTTGCTGCCCGGCGATGTCCAGCCAGCCAAGCCATTTGTCTTCGTCCGCGCCGGTCCAAAGCGAGGCATCTTTCTGCCAAAGCTTCTTGATTTTGCCGTTCTTTTTCCAATCCTGCAGCGAGGTGCTTACATCATTTGCGAGTTTGTCCGGGAGTGTATAGTTTTGCTGATTTACGCTCACGAACTCACCCCTGCACTTTTTCCGGTGGCGTCGAGAAGCTGCTTGAAAGCGTCCGCAAAGAGCTTGACGCCATCGACGAGGAGCTTGGCCGTTACTTCTTGCATGGAGATACCGGCTTTGGCTAGGTTTTCCATGGTCTTGCGAGCGGCCTCGACGTTTTCCGTCAGGCTGGCGCGGAGTTTGCCGTGGTCGCGGAAGGCGTCAAAGGTCGCCGGAGGAATGGTATCCACGGTGTCGGCGCCGATGAGTTCTTCGACATAAATGACGTCACGATACTTGGGATTTTTGGTGCTGGTGCTGGCCCAGAGAAGGCGCTGCGTCTGGGCGCCCTTCGCGGACAAAGCCTTCCAGCGCGCGCCGCCAAAAAGTTCCTGATACTTGCTGTAGGTCAGCTTGGCGTTGGCGATGGCGATTTGACCGTGGATGCTTTCAAGCAATGATTTCTGAGCGGGGTCGGAGGCGGTCTTCAATTTTTCTTCGATTTTGCCGTCGATCAGAGAATCGATGCGGCTGACGAAAAAGCTGGCGACGCTCGCGATGGCGCTGATGTCCTGCCCCTTCGCGGCGCGAGCTTCGAGAGCGGCGAGGAAGGCTTCGGCAACCTGCTCATAGGCGGATTGCGCGAAAAGCAGCGTGATATTGATGTTGAGGCCGTCTTCGAGAAGCTGGCGGATAGCGGGGATGCCTTCCGGAGTAGCAGGAACCTTGATCATGACGTTCGGACGGTCAACGGACTTCCAGAGGCGGCGAGCTTCTTCAATGGTGCCTTTGGTGTCGTTGGCGAGGTAGGGGGAGACTTCGAGGCTGACGTAGCCGTCGCGCCGCTTGGAACTGGTGTAGACAGTTTTAAAGATATCGCACGCATCCTGGACGTCGCGAATCGCGATTTTTTCAAAGAGACCTTTGGCGTTGAGCTTTTTGGCGTCGGGCGAATTGAGAATGTCGGAGTAGACGTCGCTGCCAGTGATGGCCTTCTCAAAAATCGCGGGATTGGACGTCATGCCGCGGAGGCCATCGTCATCAATGTATTTCTTCAAGCCGCCGCTGGTGAGCAGGTCGCGGCGGATGTAGTCCATCCAGGGAGATTGGCCGAAGTCGAGCAGGGCCTTCAGGGGGTTGGTGCCTTGCGCGGAACCGACGCTGGGAATCGTGGTTGTCGTGGTCATGATGATTCTCCTCTATAAACGCTAACCGTTGGAGCGCCTATTGTACTACCGGGAGGCCTGGCGCGCCGGACGCATCTTCAATGGCCAACACGGCTATGCATAGGGACTGGCAATACCTCCGTCTCATGCGGGCCTCACTTCCCCAAGACTTCTTTGGCTGCGGCGATTACGTTTTCCACTTCAAAACCAAATTTCTTGAGCAAATCCTTGAGCGGAGCGGAGGCTCCAAACGAGCGCATCCCGATGATTTTGCCCTTGGGGCCAGCGTAGCGGTCCCAGCCGAGAACGGATTGCATTTCCACGGAGACGCGCGCGGTCACGCTGGCCGGGAGAACACTCTCCCTGTAAGCTGCGTCCTGTTTTTCGAAAAGTTCCCAGGAGGGCATGCTGACCACGCGGGCTTTGATGCCTTCGGCGGCCAGTTTTTCGGAAGCCGACATGATCAATCCCACTTCGCTGCCGCTGGCCATCAAGATTACGTCCGGCTTCCCACCCGGAGCGTCCGCAAGCACATACGCGCCTTTTGCCACTCCGGATACGGCGCCGTATTTCGTACGATCGAACGTGGGCATCGCTTGCCGCGTTAGGACAAGGGTCGACGGTCCGTGTGTGTGCTGCATGGCGATTTTGTAGGCTTCCACGACTTCGTTGGCGTCGCCCGGGCGGAAGACCAGCATATTTGGCATGGCGCGGAAGCCTGCTACCTGCTCGACAGGCTCGTGGGTCGGGCCATCTTCGCCGACGCCGATGGAGTCGTGGGTGAAAATATAGATTGCGGGAATTTCCATCAGCGCACCGAGGCGCATGCTGGGCTTCATGTAATCGCTGAAATTGAAGAAGGTAGCGCTGAAAGCGCGAAGCTTCGTTAGGGTCATTCCGTTGACAGCCGCCCCCATGGCATGTTCGCGCACGCCGAAGTGCACATTGCGGCCGTGGTAGGCGTCGGGAAAGAAGTCGCCTGCACCTTCAAACGTGAGATTCGTCTTGTTGGATTTGGCCAGGTCCGCGGAGCCGCCCATCATCCAAGGGATATTTGCGGCAAGAGCGTTCAGGGTTTTGCCGGAACTTTCACGCGTGGCCATGCCCTTGGGATCGGCGGGGAAGTTCGGAAGATTTTTGTCCCAGCCGTCCGGCAGTTTCCCGGCAAGCATGCAGTCGAGCTGAGCGGCCAGTTGCGGAAACTGCTTTTTGTATTCGGCGAATTTCGTGTTCCAGGCGGCGTGAAATTCGGCGCCTCGTTTTCCTACGCCGTTCTTGAATTGATCGTAGACGCCGTCCGGGACGAGAAACTTGGCGTCTTCCGGCCAGCCGTAGTTTCTCTTGACGAGCTTCACTTCAGCTTCGCCGAGAGGCTCGCCGTGCGCTTCGTAACTATCCTGCTTATGCGGAGAGCCGTAGCCGATGTGGCTGTCCACGACAATAAGGGTTGGGCGATCCGTAGTTTTCGCGAACGTTTCGTAAGCCCGGGCAAGCAAGCTCAAATCGTTGGCATCGGTCACACGAGTGACATTCCAGCCATAGCCCAGGAAGCGCAGCATGACGTCTTCGTTGAAGGACCAATCCGCCGGGCCGTCCAGGGTCACGTGATTGTTGTCGTAAACCCAGCAAAGATTGGAGAGCTTTAGATGTCCGGCGAGAGAGGCGGCCTCGGAGGCCACGCCTTCCATCAAGTCGCCATCGCCGCAGACGGCGTAGACCTTGAAGTCGAATATATCGAAGCCCGGCTTGTTGTAATTGGCTCCCACCCACTTACTGGCGATGGCCATGCCCACGCTGTTGCCGGCGCCTTGGCCGAGTGGTCCCGTGGTGGTTTCCACTCCGCTGGTGAGGTGCGATTCGGGATGGCCCGGTGTTTTGCTGCCTATTTGACGGAAGCGTTTGATTTCGTCCATCGAGACGGCGAGCGAATCGAGAATTTTGCCGTCCTTGGCAGCTTCCTTGACGCCCGCGAGGTGCAGGGTGGCATAAAGCAACATCGAAGCGTGTCCGGCGGAAAGGACGAAGCGGTCACGGTTTGGCCAAGTGGGATCGGCAGGGTCGTAGCGCAGGAAACTCTGCCAGAGCGAGTAGACCACCGGAGCAAGCCCCATAGGCGCTCCCGGATGCCCTGAATTGGCCTGCTGCACGGCATCAATCGCTAACGTGCGGATGGTATTGATACTTAGCAGGTCCATGTCTGGCTGACTCGTCGGCTGACTCACTTTGGCTCCTAAGATTTAGAAGAAATACTTCCTTTGGTCAGAATCTTTGATGCACTTCGCCACATTCCGGAGAAGGGATTTTTACTGCAAACTGAAAAGCGGCCACGCGAGCGCCGAAGAGACTTGCAAGAACTGCCAGATTGCAGCGCTGCGCCGCCTGGTCTTCCTGTGGGAAAAGCTGCCTTCCAGGAAGAGAGAAAACGTACCGCGCCCCCCACCGCTTGTCAATCAAGTTACAAGACGTTCATACGGGCAGGCTGCAAATTGGAATAGGACCGGCAGCCGTGTTCTGACATTGAGCGCGCAGGCTCATACATGCTACTTTTTGTATCTGCCCTGCCCGGGTGGCGGAATGGCAGACGCTGAGGACTTAAAATCCTCCGGGGATTTTTCCTCATGTGGGTTCGACTCCCACCCCGGGCACCAGTCTTTCTTACGACGATGGCACGAGCATCGATTTCAGTGTCGATGACCGAATCGCTGATGCGAAGAACCCTCAAGGTGCGGTGGGCAAGATCATTCAAGCTAACAAGGACAACCAGGCATTAATTGAGCTTGAGGGCATACCCTACAAGGATGCGCAAGGCCACAAATTACCTGACATGAGAAGAACGATTGATTTGCAGGGCTGGATGGTGAAATGTCCTCCGGGAACGAGATAGTCGATCAAGAGTCGGCTCTTGCCAGCAGAAGAGAAGAGATGTGTGTACGAACGCTGCTCAGTTTGCTGCTAATGGTCACGGGATCGTTGGCCTTTTCGCATACTCTTGCTAAGCGCTTCTCATGGCCGGACGTTGTTAACAATGCGGGGTCGCCATTCCCTGGCTTCCACAAAGGCTATAGTAGCGATATACGCACAGACACCCCACTTCCCGGCACGAGCACCTCTTCGCATGTCGTTTTCAATACCACCACAATACCGAACGGCCAAGTGTTGCTGACCGGCGCTCAGGTGCACGGGGATATCGGAAATCCGAGGCGAGACTTGGCAGGTTTGTTCAAGCACGTCTGGAAGGACGTCATCCGTGCTCCTCGCATTTCGGCGAATAACGGCGGATGCCCGGTGAAGTTCATAGGCGACTGATCCCCATGACACTCCAAGCCTGGGCAGATCCCCGAAGAGCGTTCCTCGCCATCGCCAGCTTAGGCGCCTTAGTCGCGCTGATGTGGTCCAATCCATCCGAGGCAACGAGAATGCACGTCTTGCGTCGCGCATGGTCGCTAAAGGTCCCATGGTGTTGCAGTGTGCGCGTTCTCGAGGACGTCAGCAGAGAGGGAGTCATGCTGCTCGACAAGTTCGGACCGCACGTGGAGCGAGGTGTTTCGAGCCGCCAGGATCCAAAGCTCGTCCTGTGGGTGGTTGGAAGGGACGAGCCATCGGCTGAGATCCCACTTACAGAATTTCCGAGGTATGAAAATGAGCGTCCGCTTAACTTCACTTACGACTACCCAGGGAGATTCCGCTTCGGTCCTCACGGGCATTTCATTGCCGGACTCCAACCACCTTGGGTAGTGCTTATTGATGTTGCGCGCCGCGAGGAAGTACGGAGACGACTGGTATGCTCCCACTCGAACCCGAGCCTTGAGAACCTGAAGCCTCAGTCGGCCAACGCACTGCCGGAGCGACGCATGTTTTTGGCCGTGAGTCCCATCGACGGATCCTTTGCGGTGGCCTGTAACCTAGATGAGGTGACCCTCCACATTCTGGACCCAACTCTGAAGGTCGAATCTGCCTCTTGGAAGCTGCCGGGGGTAGTTCAGGACATTGCGTGGTCAAAGCACGGAGAATTGCTGGCGGTGCTGTTCGATACTCCACTGGCGCCACCCGGCGGAGATGGCGAGCACAATTCCACAAGCACCGACGTTCCACCGAGAGACACTGCGGTTGTGGTGTATCAGATTCCGGAAAATCGTGAACTGGCTCGCTTCAACAATGGAGCTCCTGATGCGAAGGTGGTCTTCGACGGAGGCGGAACTGCAATCTTCGCCATCGGCGAATCTCCTGCTAGTACCGACAGCTCGGAAAAAGCGAAACAACCCTGGTTGTGCGAGTTCCAAGCCCGCACCGGCGAGGTACTCCGTCGCTACGGCGTGGAAGGATCCGGGCCCGGACAGAATTTTGCAGTCTCACCAAGCGGGGAATTAATCGCCGCGAGGACTGCTGTCGCACTCTACCCTCCATTCTTCTTGGAACAGACTTCGACTTCGGTGCGGTCGGGCTTTGTCCTTCTGGATGCGGAGGACGGTCAAGAACTGTACAAAGAGGACCGCAAAACTGTCGGTCGCGCGAACGAAGATCTTCCCCTGTTTTTCACTGAGGACGGCAAATACCTCCTAGTTGGCTACGAGAGTAGCAAGGGAGGGAGAGATTATGGCGAGATCGTGGCCTACTCCTTAACGGGCCGCTGACTTCGTGACCTTTCTGTCTTGGCGAATCTAGGCGGCGTGCAAGCCAGCCATCCTGATGGCTGCCGCGACATATGTGTACGATGGAAACTGAGCTTGAGTGCGAAAGTGCTTGTCATAGTTGAACTGCCCCCTGGCACCGCGCACGATCATTCCGTGTACCTGACGTGTACCTCGATTCAGCGTTTTTCCAGATTCTCCCCATTTTGCCGTTTCGTAGAATCAGTAAGTTACGCAGTATCAATCCCTCCGAGGGGTTCGACTCCCACCCCGGGCACCAGTTTGTTTGACCGGAAATTTGAGCTCGCCGTAACTTTTATTCACCGAACCACTTAGGCCTTTAATCGGTCCGCGCAGGGTAACTTGTCAGACGGCGCGGACAGCTTCCGTTAGATCGTGCCAGAATACATCCAAATCCAAGGGCTTCGGTTCCGTGAGTTTTTTTGCCTATTTTCGAGCTGATGCAATTCTCAGCAAGTGGTTTGAAGCCTCCGCCCATCCCAAAGCTGGTGTACAATCGATTTTTTCTTCGCCGCTGGCAGCCAGACACGATTCGGCACAGTCCCGGCAGGAACTTGCCTTACTGAAGGCGCAGTTCTTCTACACTTTCTCTGACTCGATAAAATCAACTCGGCTGGCTTCTCTCTCGAAACAGCGTCCAGCGGCGTGAGGAGGTTGGTGTGGCTTCCAGTGAAAACTTTGATTTGATTGTGGTTGGCTGCGGCCCCGCCGGCGAAAAAGCGGGCGCGCAGGCCGCCTATTTCGGCAAACACGTCGCGGTCATTGAACGGGCACAAAACATGGGCGGAAGCTGCATCAACACCGGCACGGTCCCCAGCAAGACGCTGCGGGAATCCGCGCTTTATTTTTCCGGGCTGAAACAGCGCGGGCTTTATGGAATTGATTATTCGCTCAAGGAAAATCTTACCGTTCACGATTTCATGCACCATGAGCGCGCCGTCGTCGAAATGGAACGCCAGCGCATCTTGAAAAATCTCGAAATGCATCACATTGAGCTAATTCGTGGTCAGGCAGCCTTTGAAGATGCGCACACGGTAGCAGTCACAGGTGAGAACGGCACGCGGCATCTGCGTGGCGAAGTCATCCTGATCTCGACTGGCTCAAAACCGCACCGTCCATCAGAAATTGCGTTCGATGATATCCACACGTTCGATTCCGACACTTTTCTGCAGATGGACCGCATTCCGAAAAGCCTCGCGGTCATCGGAGGAGGCGTCATTGGCTGTGAATACGCTTCCATTTTCAAGGCACTGGGCGTAGACGTGACGCTCGTGGATGGCCGCGATCGTCTGCTGCCGTTTCTTGATGCAGAAATCTCCGATCGTCTGCGTGAACGTTTCATTGGTCTCGGCATGCGCTTCCTTTTCAATGAGCGGCCCATAAAAGTTGAGAATTCTTCTTCCGGCGTGCGGCTCTCAATGAAAAGCGGCAAGACTCTTGAAACGGAAGCGGCGCTTTTTGCTGCCGGCCGCCGCGCTGCGGTGGACGGCCTTGCCCTCGAAAAAGCCGGCCTCGCCATCAACGATCGCGGCTACATTCCCGTTGACGACAACTATCGATCGTCAGTGCCGAATATTTACGCAGCGGGAGACGTCATCGGTTTTCCCGCGCTGGCTTCCACTTCCATGGAACAAGGGCGCGTAGCCGTTTGCCACGCGTTCGGCTTCCAATATAAGCAGCGTGTCGCGTCCATGCTGCCCATGGGGATTTACACCATTCCGGAAATTTCCGCGGCTGGTGAAACCGAGGAGTCCTGCGAGGAAAAGAAAATCGACTATTGCGTGGGGCGCGCCCTCTACGAAAACAACGCACGCGGGCACATCATGGGCGACACGGCGGGAATGCTGAAACTCATTTTCGCGAAAGCCGATCGCAAGCTGCTTGGCGTAAGCCTGATAGGCGAAAGCGCCACCGAACTGATCCACATCGGCTTGATGGTTCTCGACACAGGCAAATCCATCGACGAGTTTATCCAACAAGTTTTCAATTATCCGACGCTCAGCGAAATGTACAAATACGCCGCGTACGACGGCCTCGGCAACCTCGCCGGCCACAAACTCCGCGAAGGCTAGCCCAAGTCAGCGTCTTCTGGCATTCTCAAGGCCGTGAACAAAGTGAAGCCTGGTTTGTCATTCATGTCTGTTTCAGCAATCGCCGTCGCGCTGATTCTTCTTTCTTGCCAAGCCGGCACTCAGCCCAGCTCGCCGTCCACGCCACAGGAGCCGGCTCCGCGCGCGTATCTCGGCTTCGATCTCAACATTTTTCCTGGCAAGGACGCGCTTCCGGCCCTGCGAAAAACGTTCTCTTTCAGCAGCTATTGGCTCAGTGCGCCTACTGGCGAAAAGACGAACACTTGGCTCGGCCAGCGCAAACTCCTGCGTGCGCAAGGATTTGGTTTTTTGCTCCTATATCTGGGCCCTCTCAGTCGCGATCTCAAGACCGAAGCCGCAGCGGTCCAGAAGGGAACTCTCGACGCCCGCAACGCGGCGTCCGCTGCAAAGAGCGAAGGTTTTCCTCCGCAAGCGATCATTTTCCTGGATGTAGAAGAGGGCGGCCGCTTGCCTGCGGCCTATCATTCTTACTTGCGCGCCTGGACCGCGGAACTCGCGCGCTCCGGTTATCGTTCCGGAGCGTATTGTTCGGGAATTCCTATAAAAGAAGAGCCGGGCGCGACAATCACTGCCGCGGACGACATCCGCGCGCATGCGCCTTCCCAGGATTTCGTCTATTTCATTTTCAACGATGTCTGTCCGCCGTCGCCAGGCTGCACATTTCCTCAGAATCCCGCGCCTCCGGCGGCCGGCGGAATCCCCTACGCGGAGGTCTGGCAATTCGCGCAGTCGCCGCGGGTGAAGGAACGCACCGTACACTGCGCACCCGGCTATCATGCCGATGGCAACTGCTATGCCCCCAGCGACACCGCCCACGCCTGGTTTCTTGACATCGATACGGCATCGACGCCTGATCCCTCCGGCGGTGCCAGATGATTCGCGGTGCTCACAGAAAAAAAGCGGCACTTGCCAGCAGCCTGAACTACCCCATGGCACGGACGCAGCATGGATGCGCCCATGCTTGGCCGTCCACAGCAAGCTTAAACCCTTTAGATGCAACACTTAACAGCCCATCCCGGAAGTGTTGCATCTAAAGGACTTACGGTAGGCCTAAGTCCTTTATCAGCAACACTTACGAAAAGCGTAGGGGCCCCATTCGACACTCGCCTCCCAACTCGTAGACAAAATGAAAGGGGAACGAACCATCGTCCCCCCGCGGCCATAACACTCAGACGGTCCTTGCTCGATACGTGCAGCCTTAGATCTGCCCCATCCCGCCGTCGACGTTGAGTTCCACGCCGGTAATGTAGGAAGAATCCGACGAAGCAAAGAACGCGACCGCGCCGGCAACTTCCTCGGGTTGGCCAAACCGCTTCATCGGTACCTTAGTGATGATTTCCTTCGCGAAGCCGTCGATCGCTTCTTGCGGCAATCCCGTGCGTCCGAAGATGGGCGTCACGATGGGGCCCGGCGCAACCGCGTTTACGCGGATCCCGCGCCCGACCAATTCAGAAGCGGCTGTGCGTGCCAGGGAACGAAGCGCTGCCTTGGTCGCGGCATAGCTGCTGACTGCTTCGCCGCCCTTGTTGCCGACCACGCTGGTATTCAAAATGATGGACGCGCCGTCATTGAGGTGCGGAATGGCCTTTTGAATCGTGAAGTAGGCGCCCTTGACGTTTGTCGAAAAATTGTCGTCGTAGATGGCCTCCGTGGTTGCCGAGTAAGGAGCAAACTTCGCAACGCCCGCGTTCACGAACAGCACATCAATTTTTCCGTGCTTCTTTTGCACCGCGGCGTAAATCTTGTCAATGTCTCCCAGTTTGGAGACGTCTGCCTGAATCGCCAGTACGCCGTTGCCAAGAGCCTTGGCGGCTTCATCCAGCGTCTTTTGGCTGCGTCCTACAATCACCACACGAGCGCCTTCTTCCTGCAAGCGCTTCGCCGACGCCAACCCGATCCCGCTGTTGCCGCCGGTAATTACCGCTACTTTTCCTTCTAATCTTTTCATGGTGCCCTCCAATTGTTCCGATTCGTTCATAAGCCCGAGCCGGGAGGCTGGTTACTTTCGCTCCTCCCTAAGCTTCGATACTTAGATGAACGTCTAAATGTAAAGTTGCATCCAATGTAGAGAAAGGTTGCGGCTAGCGATCGATACTCTGGCAGGCCGCCCGCATCTCTGGTATAGACTGCGTAGGAACTTATGGACCGTTCTCAAGTTGAGAAAATATCGAGAGCTTTAGCCGACGAGACTCGCCTCGTAATCTTTGAAGCGATTTCCGCCAAAGAGCGTATGAATTGCGGCGAGATTGTTTCCATGCAGGGTGTCACTCCTGCGACCGTTTCCCATCATCTTAAGATTCTGAACGAGGCGGGACTGATTGAGTGCCAGCGGGAAGGCCAGTTTGTGTACAGCCGTTCCGTGCCGGAGACCGTGGAGGACTATTCACGTGAGCTTGCCCGAATTGTACTCGGGAAAAAATCAGCGAAGGGCGCGAAAGCCCGCAATAACAAAAGCAAGAGCGCTTAGTCGGTTGGATTTCTTGGAAATTTGAAATAAGGAAGCCGCACACCGTTGATCAGGATTTGATCTGCGCGGATATTTGCTGGGGCTTCAAATCCAGCCGCTCCGCCGTTCGTCACGTAGTCGTCTTGATCCACGCCATCTCCGCTGACGCCAAGGCCGCCCACCAGGACACCGTTTCGGTACAACCCGGTACTTCCTGGAAAAAAAACAATACCGCTCTTGTTGACGTTGGGCGCGCCTGCTTGCATTCCCTGCGTGCAAGGATTCGCGAGATCCTGCAGGAAAATATTGAAGAACGGCCCGGGAGCTGTGCCATCAATTCCAGGAGGAAAGAACGGCTGCGAGCCGAAACTGATGGTGCGGTTCGTGACGGCTGTGCCCATCGGCACTTGATTCAAATCCGCGGCTGTACGCGAGGAACCATTGAAGTACACCATATTGCGCGCTTTGCTGGCGGCCACGTCAATGCTGAACACCGTGGAATCCTGCATGCGCCGCAAGCCGATAATCGTGCCATCGAGGTCGGCGACGGCAATTGCCATCCGCGCGCGCGACCCAATCGGCAATCGAATCGCAGCGCGGGTTGTGTTGGCCGTCGCTTCCGCATTGCTCAAAATAGTTTGGACATCCGTGGCGCTCAAGCCACCGAGCGGTCCGGCTGCGGGCGTAATCAGGTCGCCTTCTGGCGGTTGTCCCGCGCTATTCGTTGGCACTACAAAATAGGATCCGGTACCGGCAACTGGTCCTGCGGAGACGCCGGCAGGTAGCGAAGATTGCGTAACGAAAGGAAGCGCGATACCTCCGATGAAAACCACACCCGGAGCGGCAGGCGTCGGACCGAAGGAATCGCCCGGCCCAGTCCTTTGCGTCGTGGAACCGGCAAACGCAGTGTATTCCGCCAGGCTGAGGTTGCTCGAAGAAGTCACTACGCCTATTCCACCGACAACCACATTCTGATAGAAAATCGGCACGCCTCCGGGATTCACCGCCAGAGGATTCGAGTCCATCGCATCGGCTTTGCCCGTCATAACACCAGGCCCAAATCCACCGCCAAGCGAAAGCGAGGGAGGAATTTGGCCTTGGAATACGGCGCCGCTGACCAATGAGCATCCGCGATTGGTGTTCTCAATTCCATAGAGATCGGCTGGCGGCTGATTCGTCACGCCGGGGGGGAAATGAATTCCGCTGATGAACCGCACCGTGCGCGAAGAGAGCGGCGCCTGATCGTTGCTAAAGAAAGCGCCCGTTCGCGCCAGGGCTACGGCGACATCGTTCGCGCTCAAGCTAAGTCCAAAATTTCCAGACGCGTTGGCTGGCGCGTTCTGCGTGCGAAATACCCCCAGCACAAATCCGGCCCGGTCCACCACAGCCACAACCATGTCCACATTTGCAGAATTCACCGCCGTTTGCACGATGTTCTGAACGTCGGTGATTTGCAGCGGCTGCACCGCGGCAACTGGAGGCGGGGCAACAAGCGTGTTGTTACTGGCGCCGCCACAACCGATCAAGATCAACGCCAATGCCCCGGCAACCCCTAGAGCGAGTAAAATCCCCAGCGCCAGCGCTCTTCGACGCCGTTCGAGGACGTGCCGCGCCGGGACCGGCCGCCGAAGGTAGTGTTCCGCTGGCATGAAGGGTATCTTCCTTAGTAACACGCCACTCGAAGCCTCTCAACATTCCCCGTGTCACGCGATTCCTATCGGTGAACATCTTTGCCCCAAGTTACCTGTTATCGCTTGTGTTCGTGCGCCGAGGAAATGGGTTGCCCGCGGGCACGCGATACGTTTAGCTAGAACACGATCCCTTTTTCTTGCGCAAACTCTTTCAGGCCGAAGGCATGCTTTCTTTCTCCTCGCGAACAGCCCGAAGTATCCGTCCCTTGGCTCGCGCGTTCGCGGCGCTTCTGCTCGCGTTTTTTACGGGAGTGGCCGCCTCGAGCGGTAAACAAGCTGCTTCTGGCGGGCAAGCTACAGTCCAAAAATCCAGCGAAGCGGGAGCTCCCCAACGGATTCCCCGGCAGCAAGCTTTGACGACCGCGGCCCTCGATGGAGTGCTTCGCGAAACCATTTCGCCCACCGAGACCCGGCCCGTTGCCGCTGCGCAACTGACGCTCCGTCATTTGCAGAATGGACAGATTGTCCGCGCCGCATCGTCCGTTGAAGGCATCTTCCGCATCCTGCTACTTGCGCCTGGCCATTATGAATTTCGCGTTGAAGCGGAAGGCTACGCGGCGTTTGCGATTCCGGATCTCTCGCTGAACGCTAACGAAGTCACCACCCTGGAAATTTCGCTCGTCAGCGTTGGCAGCGCCGAGATTCGCTCGCGCCTGCCTCGACTCCCTGAGCTGGGTCCCGCAGCACCAGCAGGATCGTCACCCTCGCTCGGCACGTATCGGGAACTTCGCCATCGCCTCGATTCCGACCCCAACTACATTGCGGAGCTGGCGCCCGAATATTTGCCGCCTGTCGCCGACATCTACAATGTCGTGCCCAATCGCTGGGCCCTCGACCAACCCGACTACCGCCGCTATTCGCAGCACGGCGAGTACCCCTACACCAAGCCGCACTGGTACGACCCTTTCAATCGCAACCGGCTCAAAGGCGACGAACCCATCTGGCCCGAAGTTTTTGGTCAGCAGATTTTCCTGAACATCACCGCATCTTCGGAAACCTTTTTCGATGGGCGTCGCGTTCCTTCCCCGAGCGGCGTAAGCGCCGCACAGCCGGGCAGCGATGCATTTTTCGGGCGCGGCGAACAGGCCTTCCTTGATCAGACGCTGCGTTTTAGCTTTGACCTATTCCATGGTGACGCCTCGTTCAAGCCCGTGGACTGGCGCATTCGCATTACTCCGGAGCTTAGCCTCAACGATCTCGATGCCCGCGAACTCGGCATCGTCAGCCCCAACGTGCGCGCCGGTACGAATCGCTTCGACGACCATCTTGGCTTTCAAGAAGCCTTTGCGGAAGTGAAGCTCCACGACCTCAGCGACAACTACGATTTCATTTCCGCGCGCGCTGGCATTCAGCAATTTAACGCCGACTTTCGCGGCTTTCTTTTTGTGGATGAGCAGCCCGGGCTGCGCATCTTCGGCGACTGGAACAGCGACCGTATTGAATACAACGCCGTTTATTTCCAGATGCTCGAGAAAAACACCAACAGCGGCCTCAACACCTTCGACCGCCGCCACCAGCAAGTTGTGATGGCAAATGCCTACATTCAGGACTTTTTCTTTCCGGCCTACACGGCGGAATTTGTGGGCGCATGGAATAAGGATGATCCCAGCGTCCATTACGACGACAACGGTTTCCTCGTTCGCCCCGCTCCGGTCGGCAACGTCATCAATCAAGGGCCCGGCGGCGGCCCGCTCGCGCATGGCATTCGCGTAGGATATTTCGGCTGGCTGGGCAGCGGCCATATCAAGCGCCTCAATCTCACGCACGCTTTCTATCAAGCTCTTGGCGAAGACACCTTCAATCCCATCGCGGGACGGCGAGTCACCGTCAACGCGCAGATGGCTGCCGCCGAGCTTTCTTATGATCACGACTGGATCCGCTATCGCGTCTCCGCGTTTTACACTTCGGGCGACGCCAACCCGCGCGACGGCCGTGCTCGCGGTTTCGATGCCATCGACGATCTCCCTAATTTCGCGGGGGGAATCTTCAGTTTCTGGAATCGCGAAGACATCCGTCTTCTCGGCTCCGGTGTTCAGCTCACGACAGACGGCAGTTTGATTCCATCTCTACGTTCCAGCAAAGAAGAAGGCCAGGCCAATTTCGTCAATCCCGGCATTTTTATTGCAAACGCGGGCGTGGATTTTGACATCACGCCCAAACTCAAAGGCTTCGCAAATTTCAACTATCTGCGCTTCGAACGCACCGAGCCGCTCGAATACATTTTGTTTGAGTCTCCCATCCGCCACAGCATCGGCGAAGACTTCGGCATTGGCGTGACCTACCGCCCGCCGCTCTCAGAAAACATCGTGCTCACTGGCGGCGCTTCCGCCCTTCAGCCCGGCGACGGGTTCAAAGATATCTACACGAGCCGTACGCTTTTCTCGCTTTTTGGCTCAGTGAAGTTTACCTTCTGAGGAAACTCATCGAATGACTCGCACGCGCAAATTCAAGCCTTCTTTTCTGCGAGACCTCTGCGCACTCTGCGTCTCTGCGTTATCTTTTATTTTGGTTCTTTGTGTCGCTCCTGCTTCGAATCTTCGTGCGAAGCAAGGCGCGCCATCCGTCCGCGGCCAATCGCCAGAAGAAGCCGCTCGCAAATCGTCAGGCTGCATCTCCTGCCACACCTCGACGGACGAACCCACGATGCACCCAACGAAGACTGTCTTCCTTGGCTGCACCGATTGCCATGGCGGCAATTCTTCCATCACAGTTTCCGGCGGAACTGCCGCAAAGTCGCCCGAGTATAACGCCGCCAAAGAAAAAGCTCACATTCAACCGCGCGACTCGAGTTTCAAGGACCGTTCCGCGCTGCCCGAGCGCACCTACACCAAATGGCTCAAAGAATCCGCCGAATACGTAAAGTTTGTAAATCCCGGCGACCTTCGAGTTGCTCCGGAGACCTGCGGCGCAGAGGGTTGCCACGCGAAAGAAGTTCGCGCCTCTTCGACCAGCATGATGACCCACACGGGTCTGCTGTGGGGCGCCGCTCTCTACAACAACGGCGGCTATCCAACAAAAAACGCCCGCTTCGGCGAAAGCTACGACCGCGAAGGCAAGCCCCAATCCATCAAAACGTTTCCGCCGCCCACTCCAGAAGAAACTCGAACCAAAGGAGTGCTTCCCGAACTCGATCCTCTCTTCCGTTGGGAAATTTCTCAGCCGGGAAACGTTCTTCGCGTCTTCGAACGCGGCGGCGAGAAAAAATCCGAGCTAGGCAATCCCAATCGCGAAGAAGATCCAGGCAAGCCCGACGACAAGCTCAGCGACCGCGGCTTCGGCACAGAACTCCGCACCGACCCCGTCTTTCTCGGCTTGCAAAAAACTCGCCTGGTCGATCCCATTATGTCGCTGCCCGGCACAAACGATCATGCCGGCGACTATCGTGCCAGTGGCTGCACCGCCTGCCACGTTATCTACGCGAACGATCGCGACCCGGCACACTCAGCTGCCTATGCACAATTCGGAAATACCGGCTTCAGCGCCTCGAACGACCCAACCGTTCCCAAGAACGAACGCGGCCACCCCATCAAACATGTTTTCACGCGCTCGATTCCTTCAAGCCAGTGCATGGTCTGCCACATCCATCCCGGCACCAACATGCTCACCACGTATTTCGGCCTGACCTGGTGGGACAACGAAATCGACGGCGACAAAATGTATCCGCAGCAGCAACGCAAACTTTCCGAAGAACAGCGCTATCAATCTTTCTTGCGCAACCCGGAAGCAGCCGCCGCCCGCGGCCTTTGGAGCGATGAACAATTCCTGAAAAATCTTGGCACTTCGGAATTCAACGCCAAACTAAAAACCACGCAATTCGCCGACTTCCACGGCCACGGCTGGGTTTTCCGTTCCGTCTTCAATCACGACCGCAAAGGCAACTGGCTCGACAAAGATGGCCGGCAAATCCCTTTCGATGATCCAGAACGCTTTGGCAAAGCGGTTCACCTTGCGGACATTCACCTCGAAAAAGGAATGCAGTGCAACGACTGCCATTTTGAGCAGGACAATCACGGCAACGGGAAAATTTACGGCGAGCCTCGCGCCGCGGTTGAAATCGACTGCATCGATTGCCACGGAACGATTCGCAGCAAGGCTACACTGTTAACTTCCGGCCCGGCTGCACCCGAAGGCGGCCGCCGCCTCGACGCGATTCGCACACCCTGGGGTCTGCGCCGTTTCGAATGGCGCGCCAATGGCGCTGTCATACAACGCTCCATGTCCGAACAAAACAAAGAGTGGGAAATCGTTCAGACCGCCGATTCCGTCACTCCCGGCAACGTGCACTTCAGCATGAAATCTTTCCGCGCCAAGTTAATGACGAAAGATGGCACCGTCGCGCAACAGATGCCGCAAGACGACGAGCATCTCGCGCACGCCAATTCCAGCATGACCTGCTACTCGTGCCACACCTCCTGGACGCCAACCTGCTTCGGCTGCCACCTGCAAATGACCGCCAACGCGCGCAAGCCCATGCTCCACAACGAAGGCCTCACCACGCGCAACTACACGAGCTATAACTTTCAAGTTCTGCGCGACGACATCTATATGCTCGGCGTCGACGGCACCGTGACGGGCCACCGCATCGCTCCGGCGCGTTCGTCCTGCGCCATCCTGGTCAGTTCGCAAAACGCGAACCGGGAGTGGCTCTATTACACACAGCAAACCATCTCCGCCCCAGGGTTTTCAGGCGAAGCCTTCAGCACGTTCGTTCCGCACACTGTCCGCGCCAAAGAAACCAAGCAATGCAGCGATTGCCACGTCTCCGCCGCAAACGACAACAACGCCTGGATGGCGCAACTCCTGTTGCAAGGCACAAACTTCATGAATTTCATGGGCCGCTATGTTTACGTCGCCACCGGCAAGAAGGGTTTTGAAGCGGTCGCCGTCGCGGAACACGACGAACCCGAAGCCATCTACGGCAGCGACCTGCAGCGCATCGCCTACCCCGACAACTACAAGAAATTCGAGGCCCATCATCGCGAACTCGCCACCACAATCGACCACGAAGGCAACGTCCTCGACATCCAGGCCCGCGGCGAATACGCGTACGCCGCCACCGGCAACGGGGGCCTCCGCGTCTACGACATCGCCAACATCGACAACAAAGGTTTCTCCGAGCGCGTCACCACCGCACCGGTCTCTCCCATCGGCCAGCGCTTTTTCGTTCCAACGAAAGACGCCCTGGCCGTCGCCTCGCCAACGACTCTGGGTGTCGATCCGTTGCGTCAGCAACTCCGCGAAAACGAAGAGCAATCCATCCATCTGCTCTACGGCTTTCTTTACGTAGCCGACGCGCAAGAAGGCCTCGTCGTCATTGGCAATCCCGATCTGAAATCCAAAAGCCCCGGCGTAGGTACGCTCCTCGACGGCAATCCGGCCAACAATTTCCTGAAGCGCGCGCTGGCCTTCAATCCCGACGGCGTCCTGAGCGGCGCGCATCGAATCACCATCGCCGGAACTTATGCTTACATCCTCACCGACAAGGCCTTGGTTGTCGTCGACCTCGATAATCCGCTCGCCCCCCGCGTCACGGCAACCATCGGCGCTCCAGATCTCGACAATCCACGCGGCATCGCAATTCAGTTCCGTTACGCATTTGTAGTGGACCGCTCTGGACTGAAGACCCTGGACGTGACCGACCTGGCGCACCCGAGGTTCGAGGAGAAGAGCAGAGTCGCGCTCGAGGATTCGCGAAACGTTTATGTGGCGCGCACTTACGCGTATGTGGCGCAAGGCAAATCCGGCGTGGCCATCGTCGACGTCGAAAATCCCGAACAACCGCGCCTCGACCAGCAGTACACCGCGGACGGAGCCATCAACGACACCAACGACATCAAGATCGGCATGGTCGCCGGCAGCGCGTTCGCGTTCGTCGCCGACGGTAAGAACGGCCTTCGCGTTCTGCAAATCGTTTCTCCGTGGGACGACCCTGCGCATTTCTCCGGCTTCAGCCCGCGCCCAACACCAAAGTTAATCGCAACCGCGCACACGCACGGCCCAGCTCTCGCCATTTCCAAAGGAATCGACCGAGACCGCGCCGTCGACGAATCCGGCAACCAACTGGCCGTTTTCGGCCGCCGCGGCGCTCGCCCCCTCAATCGCGCCGAAATGCAACGCCTCTACATGCACACCAACAACGGCGCTTTCTACTCCGTAACCGACGCCGACGATAGCAGCGAGCGCCCGCACTCCACATCTTTTTCGTCAAGTTCCTCAAGCTCGTTTCTTACCCGGGCCCGCGATTGGCTGAATTCTTTTTTCTGAGGTAACAAACATGAACCGTCGCAGATTCCTCTCCTCGGCGCTCAAAACAGCTTCCGCCGCCACCTGCGCTCCGTTCCTTACAAGCGCGGTCCACCCCCTCGTTCCAAATCAAAGCGCCACCGCTCCTCGCGACCCAAACACCCCGCGCCCGCAACTCGCTCTCACCATGGACGACCCTCGCACGAAACTCGACACCACGGTCCGCTGGCCCGACGCCAATTCCCGCATTCTCAAAGCCCTCGACTCACGCAATGTCAGGGCCGCTCTCTTTGTCTGCGGCATGCGCGTGGACGACTCAGAAGGCTCCAAACTCATCTCCGCCTGGGATCAGGCCGGCCACCTTATCTGCAACCACTCCTACTCCCACCTGAACTATTGCGGCCCCACCGGCTATGGCGATTTCGCCGTCGATTTTCTGAAAAATGAAAAAATCATCGCGCCCTACCACAACCGCACCCAACTTTTCCGTTACCCATTCCTCAAAGAAGGCGACACCGCTGACAAGCGCGACCGCTTCCGCGCCTTCCTGAAGGAAAACGGCTATCGCGTCGGCCAGGTCACCATTGACGCTTCCGACTGGTACGTCAACCAGCGGTTCGCCGATCGCTTCGCCAAGCAGCCCAAGACCACCACAACCAGCCCTTATCGCGACTACCTCATCGCACACCTTCTCGACCGCGCCTCTTTCTACCGCCAGCTCGCCATAGACGTCCTTGGCCGCGACATCCGCCACACAATTCTTGTCCATTACAACGACCTCAATGCTCTCGTCCTCCCTGACGTAATGGCCGCCTTCGAAAGCGCCGGCTGGCAATGGATCGACGCCTCCCTAGCCTTCCAGGACGAAGCCTTCCGCCTCCAGCCCAAGACCCTCCCCGCGGGCGAAAGCCTGGTCTGGGCCCTGGCCTCCGAAACCGGCCGTTTCAAGGACCGCCTCCGCTACCCGGGCGAGGACGACGTCTACGAGGAGCCCAAGATGAAGGCCCTGGGCCTTTAGGCCCCCGCTTTCGGTCAGAGGCCTCCGTTAAGTCCTCAAAGCCCCACCAGTCCCCCTTCGATAGATTCGAGCAGTTTTTTCACTTTTCCTTCGCTGCCGGCATCTCCTTCTAGACACGGCTCTTGTCTCTTTCGGGGCACCTTTTTGCGCCCAACTCCTTTCCTTTGTATCTTTTAACCTTAGGACACATCTAATCGAGGTATAATGATTCGTTCACGTTTTTAACGCATAGCACCCATCAAAATAATTCGTGCGGGCTCCCGGGTGAACGACGCTATCGTTGTAGGTGCAGGCAGTACCGGGACTGCACCCAGAGCTGTCCGGCCCGTCAAAAGCGGGCATCAAGGAGAAGGAGTACTAGAACATGGTAAAGCAGTATCTGTTGGCAAGCGATTTTGACCAGACCCTCAGCTTCAACGATTCAGGGGTGGCTCTTTGCGAGCTCATCGGCTTTCATGGCTTCCACGACAAGGTGAAGGGCCTTGCGGAGATGAACCTCGTTCAGCAAGGCGCTGAACTCAGCTACTTAATTCTTCACGACCCGGATTTCCGCCGCGTTCGCCGCGAGCATCTTCACGAAACCGGCAAGCGCATCCGCCTGAAGCACAACGTCGCACTCTTTGCGCGCGCTCTGGAAAATCTTGCGGACGGCTACAAGTTCCATTTCAACGTCATCTCCGCCGCGCCGCAGGAGATTATCCAGTCCGCGCTCGAAGGCATCGTGCCGCCACAGAATATCTACGGCACGAAGTTCCGCTATAACGAGTCCAACGGGGAAGTCGAATCCATCATTCGCGCCAGCGCAGGCTGGGGCAAGATCACCGTGCTCGAAGAGCGCCGCGCGGAACTCAGCATCAGCCACGACCACATCATTTACATGGGCGATGGCAGCTCCGATCTCCCCGTCATGATGCACGTCAACCAGCATGACGGTCTCACGATCGCCGTCTCCGAAGCCAAGTTCATCACACGCGTCGCCAAGCGCACCGTGCTCAGCGACAACGCCATGAGCGTTCTCGTCCCCGTGCTCGAAAAGGTCTTGAACTGGGACTCCGCGCACATCCGGCGCCTGTTCGCGTCCTACGGTTTGAACCTGCTCGAATGGGACAAGGTGCGCACCGACATGCTTACCATTCAGGATTCCGCGCAGCCTGTAGTGGTTTCTTCGGCCCAGACGCACTAACGCGCCTGACTTCAAAGCAAAATGGGCGGCTGTCCTCAAGGGACTGCTGCCCATTTTTTTCGCCCGGATTCGGTGTTTGAGCGACCAGGAGCAACTATTCCAAGTGGCTCACTGCTGCTGACTGAACTTGAACTCAATCACTTCCGTTGTCTCTTTGGGTCCCGGTTCAAACTCGCTTTGCAAAGCAGCCTTCTCTGCTTCCGACGCCAGTACCGGATGTCCGCCAACGACGTGAGCCCTCTTCACCCTGCCGTCAGCCCCGATCGTAAGCTCGATCTTCACCACCCCGGTAAGGTTCAGCTTCTTGGCCAGTTCCGGATATTGCGGTTTGACCAGAACTTTAGCCTTGCGCTTTGTTTCAGAAATATCACCCACTTGAGCATGCAGGTGGAAGAACCCGCCGATCACCATGGCGGTTACAGCAAACAGACACACTGCGAGTGTTCGCTTAACCTCATTCACGGTCATGTCCTTGGAGCCGCAAAACGCGGCGAAGTAGCTGCCGCTCTTTTATTTGCATGTGAAATGCCAGAAGGTGAGTACATCGCGGCTGTCGCGAGAATCTATCGTAGGTTTTTTAGATTCAAGCAGTTACGAGGGGTGCCGTTTAAGCGGCGCGCATATTTAGCCCGCTATTTTTGTCGGTTTTATCTCAGCTTCAATCGATTTAAATCAGATCATCTCGTTTTGAGACGCGTTCTTGGAGCCTGTCCACTCGCTTTTTTGCAGCACTTTGGCCTTCGTCCCTCATCAGCTACAATTCCTCCGGAGGCTCCATGTCCAAAAAATCCATTCTCATGATTGTCGGCGACTACGTCGAAGACTACGAAGTGATGGTTCCCTTTCAAGCGCTCTTGATGGTCGGCCACACCGTCCACGCCGTTTGTCCCGGCAAAAAATCCGGCGAGTTCGTCCCCACCTCCATCCACGATTTTGAAGGCGATCAAACCTACACGGAGAAGCGCGGCCACAATTTCGAGCTCAACGCAACCTTTGACCAGGTCAAGCCGGAGGACTACGACGCACTCCTTCTTCCCGGCGGCCGCTCGCCCGAATACCTTCGCCTCAATCCTCGCGTCATCGAAATCGTTCATCACTTCTCGAAAGCCAATAAGCCTCTGGCCGCCATCTGTCACGCGCCGCAAATTCTGGCTGCCGCCGACGTTTTAAAAGGAAAGAAGTGCAGCGCCTATCCAGCGACCGGCCCGGACGTCACCATCGCGGGTGGAACGTATGTCAGCCTGCCCATGACGGACGCCCTCGCCGATGGCAATCTCATCACCGGCCCGGCGTGGCCCGCGCTACATTCCTGGCTCGCCAAGCTGGTTGCCGCTCTCGGTACACGCATCGAACTGTAAGGCCTTCTAACTCGATAGTGCGGTAAGGTGCAGAGAGAGTGAGACCGGAAACGCGATGGAACCGAAGTTACTAGACGTCGTCGCTTTGCTCGAGGATCTGCCTGGCGAGGACCTCCAAAGAGGTCAGGTTGGAACGGTTGTCGAAAACCTGGCCTCAGATGTCTTTGAGGTGGAATTCAGCGATGCCGCTGGCCAGGCGCACGCGGCTTTGGCGTTGCGCTCAGACCAATTGCTCGTCCTTCACTATAGCCAAATCGACGCCGGCTAATATTTCTCTTTTGATCTGCCCTTCCTAAATATCTGCCGTGCATGGATAATTGCTGGTTCATCATTCCTCGGAAAGGGCTCTGCATCATGGCCAACATCAACACCAAAAAAGGCGTCATCGGCATTCTCACCGGAGGCGGCGACGTCCCCGGCCTGAATCCCGCGATTCGCGGCGTCACCACACGCGCGCTTCATGAAGGCTACCAGGTCATTGGTTTTCGTCACGGCTGGGCTGGCCTCGTCGATATGGTCCGCGAAAAGGACTACGACAATTCCGACAATTTCCTCGTCCTCACGCAGGAAATCGTCGACCGCGCCGCGCGCACCGGCGGCACTTTTCTTCACTCCTCGCGCACCAATCCCGGCCGCGTCGCCAAGTCCAGCGTGCCGGCCCATCTGAAAGATGCCTTCACCGCGGAGAAAAACGACCTTACCGAGGAAGTCCTCAAAAACCTCGCATGGCTGGGCATTGACACGCTCATCCCCATCGGCGGCGACGACACTCTCAGCTACGGTGTCCGTCTCCACAAAGAAGGCTTCAAAGTCATTGCCATTCCTAAGACCATGGACAACGACGTCCCTGGCACCGACTACTGCATCGGCTTCAGCACCTGCATTACCCGGACACTGCAACTCGTCAACGACCTCCGCACTTCCGCGGGTTCTCATGAGCGCTTTATGGTCATCGAAGTCTTCGGACGTTATGCCGGATACACCGCCATGGTCCCCACAATGGCTGGCGCCGCCAACCGCTGCGTCATTCCCGAATTCAAATTTGATATCGAGCGCCTCACCGAACTTCTCGTCAACGACCGCAACAAAAATCCCAGCCGCTACTCGACTGTTCTAGTTTCCGAAGGTGCCACATTTGAGGGACACGACATGGTGTTCGAGGGCGACTCAGCGGATGCTTACGGCCACAAAAAACTTGGCGGCATCGGCGACCTCGTTTCGGACAGGGTGAAAGAACTTTCCAAGAAATTCAATAAGGGCAAGACCATCGAGGTTGTCAATCAAAAGCTTGGCTATCTCGCCCGCTGCGGCGATCCCGACATCGTGGATTCCATCGTGCCCATGGCCTACGGCAACATTGCCCTGGAGCTGCTACTGAAGGGCGTCCACGGCCGTCTCGTCGTCCTCGCCAACGGAAGCTATGGCAACATCCCCATCGAGACCATCACCGCAACCAAGAAGGTCGTGGACATCAAGGAGCACTACAACATCGAACGGCTCCGTCCGCAATTCTCGAGCTTCGAAAAGAAACCGCTCTTCATCATTTAAACGTCGAACTCTGGATGCTTGGAAGTTTCTTTGAACTATTGGCACGCGACGGCTCTTGTTCCCAAGCGCCTTTCGCCATCCGGATGACAGGCATCGATTGCCCGTTCTTTAGCGGAACTTCGATCTTCTCGACCGCAACGTAGCCCTTCACGCCGAAGAGCTTCGCGCCCGTTAATGTCGCGCCCATTTCGTAGCGCGTAAATCCCGCCGCGCTGGCCGCGATCTCGCACGCTTCAAGAATCCTGCTGCCAATTCCACGCCGCGCCCAAGTCGGATGAATAAAGAACGCCCGAATCTTCGCAGCATCTCTCTGCGGGTCAAGAAGCGTGTCCTCGCGCCCGGTCCAGCGATCGCCACCATAAAGCGTCTTGCGCTTGCTCCAGCCACCGCACCCGCCAATGACCCACTCCGCTTGCTGTTTTCCCAAGCCGGCCGCCTGGTTTCCATCTGCCGGCGCTGGCCTCACCTTTACTTCCGCAACAAAATAGGTTCCATCTTCGACCAGTTGGCTATCCACACCAAACACTGTCTCCAGCGCGCCTTCCATCTGCGCGGACGTGTAATCCTCAGCCTGAAGTTCTCGTACCGAAGCCTCAATCAGCCCGCGCAAAACCGGCACGTCAGCGGCCACCGCTTTCCGAATTCGAATCTTCAAGCCTTCCATTAGCCGCCCGTTCAGCAAGTCACCAGTCAACAGTAACGCGTCACGCTCCCCGCGCCTTCCCCTTCAACTGCTTCGCCAGCTTCTCAATCTCTTCCGTCTTCTTATACATTTGCACCGAAAACACATCCGTGGTCACTGTCCTGTCCAGTTCTTCCTTCAACTCGCCTACCAATTGATGGAGCCGGTTCACTCCTGCGCGAAACTCCTTCTCATTTTGTAGCAGCAATGCCCTCTTCGAAATTTGCGAACCCTGTTTCGCCGCAGCCGCAGCTGCTTCCGCCGGATTCAGCGTCTCCGCCGGCTGCGGAGGATCAGGCGCGGGTGAATCTTTCTTTTTGGGTTCCTGGGCCAACCCGCGCATTGCAACAAAGCAGCTAATCGCTGCAGCCAGAGTCATCAAAAACCTGCGTCTCGCTTCTCCCATGGCCCCTCCTCATCAGTGCTTCTGTGCCTTGGCCCATTCTGTCACTTGTTCCCCCAGGGTATTCAAGCTATTCGTGATGCGGTCCGCCTCCACGTTGACCAGCGCGTACTGCTCCGCCTTCGCGTCTCCCGCCTGCACCAACCGTTCCTGGTCTTCGCGCAAGTCCGGGAACTCGTTGGTCCGAATTCGCGTTCCTCGCAGCGTGGTGACAATCAGCTCCAGCGTTTTCTCCACGTCCGCCGCTAACACGCCAAACTCCGCACGCGGCCGGACCGGCGGCAAGTGCAGCCAACCCACTTCCAACGCCATCACCGCGTTCAAGAATCGTTGCGAGCTCGCCAGCATCGCGTTCAATCGGTTCATCTGTTCCGCGGTCGTTCCAGGCTCCGCGCTCACTCGGTCCACGGATGCCTCCAAATTGGATCGTGCTCTTCGCGTGGCCAGCCGTTTGCCATCTAGGTCGGGCGACTCCCGCAGCATGGCCTTCACTCCAGCCTTGCCCCTCGAAGTTAGGTAAGCCTGCGTCAGAACATGGAAATACTCGCGATAAGCGTCGAGCACGGCGGCAATTTGCTCGGATACGCCGGCGCGTTCCCATGTCGGCCAGATCCAATACGCCACGAGCGCCAGGCATCCGCCGGCAGCCGTATTGATTCCGCGCGCCCAAATCACCGCACTCGGCGAGACTCCCAGAATCGTAACCAACTGTACGATCAGCGCGCTGACCGCAATCGCAAAAATGCCGTAATTGGCCGGGCCCACCCAGCGCAGCAAAAACGTGAACACCAGAATCTGCACGATCAGCAGCTCCGTCGTCTGCGGCAAAAAATGTAAAAGCCCTGTCGCCAGAAAAAGTCCCGCAATCGTTCCTGCAATCCGCAACACGCCTCGCGTGAACGTGGACGTGAAGTCCGGCTTCAGCACCAGCACTACAGTCATCGGCAGCCAGTACGACCGCTGCCAGTCGAACCCGCGCCCCACGAGATCCCCAATCGCCACGCAAATCGCCAGCCGCACCGCATGACGAAACGCCGCCGACTGCAAATTCAAATTAGCGCGCAGCGTTGCTAGCCCTCCCTGAAATTTCAGCCACCAGGGCTGCCCCTCATCGAGCTTCGCAAACTCGCGCTGTCCCACCGGTGTGGCATGGCTCGCCAACTCCGCGGCCGCGCGCAGTTGTCCGTTGAGCGCAGCCATCTGGTAACGCGCTTCCCGCAGCACCGCGGAAAGAAATGACGCGGACGAGCCGGCGCCCGCTTCGCTCAGCTCTTTGGAAATTGCTTCGAGCCCCGACAACGCCGCTCCCGCGGCCTCCACAGGCTTTCCTGTCAGCAGCGAATCCCTGATCGACCGCAACATTTTGCCCGTCGCCAGAAAATACCGCTCCAGTATTTCTACGCAAAGATGCGCTGGACTCTCCCGCTCCAGCCTCACGCGCAGGCGCGACAACGTCAGCAGGCCTAGCTGTAATCGCTCCGCCTGGCTCAACAGCGCGCGATATCGCAATCCCTCCAATGTTGTATCTCGCCCAAGACTGGATAGCGCCGTCTCTGCCGCCCCGCTGCTTTGCGCGGCGGGCAAAGTCGTCGCCGTTTGTGCCGGCACTTCCGTGCTTCGCGCCAACTCCGAATAAAAACTCGCCAGCGCACGCCGCTCCGGCTCGTAACGACTCACCGGCCACATCGCGATCGACAACCCCGTTTGTAACAGCCCGCCGCCCAGCGCCAGCACTCCCGAATAGGCCGCTTGCCGTGCCGTCAGCGGCTGCGCCGCGTACACCAGCAAGGACACCGTGCTGATCACTCCCAAATCTCCTGCCGTCGTGCTGATCGATACCACCATCCCCGCCAAAAACGCCCACGCGCACGCAATCAGCACCCCAACCAAATGGCGGTTTCCGGAAATTGCTCCCGCGAACACGGCCACCGCGCACAACACGCCCGCGCGCAGCATGCGTTTCGCCCGCGCCGCGTAAGGATCGCTTCCATCCGAATACGACACGTTCAACGCGCCGATGGCCACCGCCAAGCCGCCACGCGGCATCCCCATCGCGTACCCAACAATCAACGGCAACACCACGCCCGCGGTATTTCGCAGCGCCGTATAAGGATGGAGTTTCGCGGATTCGAACCGCGTCAGGATGCGCCAGAATTTGCGCGCCGCGCCTTCATGTGCGGGAACCTGCGGCAAGCTCGGAGGCCCGGGTATCGCCGCAACAGTTTTGGCTTCGGACGCCACAATGCATTCTAGAATAGCCGACTATCGCGCGCCCGTTCGCAAAGCCGGCAACGTAAACGTGGGCTTCACTTCTTTTCTTTTCGCCCAATCATGATACGTATGGCATTCAAAGCATCTCGACTCTGCATGCTCCGGCCCCGGCGCGTGGCACGTTTTGCAACTCGCAATCCCCGGTAAAAGCACATCGCTACTCTGCGTGCTGGTCAGCGCCTTCTCGTGGCAACTCGCGCAAGAAAATCCACGGTGCCCATCGTGATCAAACCTCGCGTGCGGCATCCATTTCACCGTCGTTCGCGCAGGCTCCACAGCCGGCAGACTATTTTGTCCAGCCCCGCTCGCCAGTGCATGACACTGCTTACAAGTCTTGCGCCACAATAGTTCCTCGGCGTCGGAGATCTTCGCCCCGATCCACTCATCCCGCGTGTAAACCCTGGTAGCAGGCTGCAACGGCTCCCCCGTCAAATCCCTGCCCGGATCGCGGGCCTCGTGCAACTCCCCAGGATGCCCCGCAATATAGTCGCTGAATCTCTTCACCAGAAACGCGTGCACCGCTTCGGGTTTGTCGTGCGGCACTCCGTCGTCAAAGCGCTTGTCAAACGTAAGCAAGTGGCACCCCGCACAGGCATTCGAAAATTTCACGGGCGCCATCAACTCCCGCTCACTCGCGGCCTTTGCCGGCCGCAGAGTTTGCGAGTCCACACCCAGCGCTTCATCGCTCTCTTTATAACTCACCGCCGCGCGGTACTTTGCATCCCCATACGTCAAATCTGCCTCCGCGCCCGCATGCCGGTGGCAGTTGCCGCATTCGAGCTGCACATTCGGTCCGTTCGGCCCGCGCCGAATCGGCTTCATGTGAATCGCATGATTTACTTTGATTGTTCCTGGATCGCTCGCGCCTCCGCGCGCCGCCGCAAATTCCGGATGCCCCTCTTCCAAGCTGTAAATGTGCTTTTCGAAACGCGCCGCGCCGGCATTCGTTTCTAAATCTCCGTGGCATTCCGCGCAGCTCTGGTTCCTGGCAGCGATGATATTCACTCGCCCGCGATGCTCCTGATGGCACGTCGCGCAAGCCGGTGAACCTTTCTCCGACGCATGATGCATCGGCCCGTCATGGCAACTCAAACAAGCCGTGTCACTTGCCGCCGCAGAAAACGCCCCAGCCGTCTGCACGTGGCACGCAGCGCACTCGGCCTCGAGCACGGCATGTGCTTCGCTCATCCGCCCGCTCGAATACACCCGCGAGTCCCGCGAAAATCCGTGCCACGCAATCCAAATCACTGCCAGCGCAGGCAGCCCAATGCTCAACAAGACTTTCGCGCGCTTCAGCCGCGTCGGCCTTTTGAAATAATTGAGGTCGATCCGCTGCGCCAATTTCTTGGTTGTTCGTGTTCTCGCCACTAATCACTCGTCACTCGCCACTTCTTCGTAGCGAAGCAATGGGTTTTTCTTTGCTTTTCTTTTCCTTAATACCGCAGCGCCATCACCGCGTGCACAAATCCCAGCAAAATCAAAGCCAAGGAAATCGGTATATGCACTAGCAACCACCCGTGTAACCACCGATGCAACTGCTCCTGCCGCACCAACTGCCGCGCCTCATCGCAAATATCTTCCAAGTCTTGCACCAAAGCTTGCGCCCCATCGGGCAGCAACGTCCGCAAACCGGCAAACGCGCTATGCGCCTTGTCCGGATTACTCATCCGCGATCCGTGCCGCCTCGGCTCTTCCAGAAACGGCCGCATCTCGCCTAAATAAAATGTCCGCAAAGGAGCGCACTCTTCTTCAGTAAGCACCACGGTCTCCGTAGCAACGGCCACCGCGGCTCCGCTTTTGGCTGTTGTCATGGACCTCGCCGCGCTGAACCCTCCAGCCCGCTGCATTTCCTCTTTCGCCGATTTCGCGAGCCCCAGCGGCCCGCAAAGCGCTTCCACGCCTCGGTCAGCCTCTTCGCGCAACAGCATTCGCACATTCCCAATTTCGTCGTAAATCGTTTCCAGTTTCACGTCCGTCGTCATCAAGCGCGGTAAATAATGTTGCAACCCCGCCCCAAAAACTCCGCTCACAACAGTAATAATCAGCAGCCACATCAAAACGCTCGTCAGCGGCCCACCAAAATGAAATCCACCGTGAAACAAAATCACCGGCAAACTCAGCAAACCCAGCCACAAGTGGCCCCGCATCCAGGCCTGCGCCCGCCCGACCCGCCAGGTCGGCACGCGTTTCCGCGCCCCAAGCAGCGCGGCAAAAAGCATGAAGCCAAATCCAATCACGCCAAACGTCAGCCCAATCGCGCTCCCGCCCCGCGGCCGATCCGGCGAATTTGCGGCATAAATCGCAAACACACCACAGAACACCACCATCATTGCCAGCGATGCAATCGCCCATCCGCGCTGTGTCTTATCAATTCGCAAGCAGCTTCCTCTTAAGTGGCACAGACTTCAGTCTGTGCTCTTGCAGTTTCCGAAAGTTCAGTCCGTACTCTTCACTTCGTCCCGCCGCCCAGCATCTCCGAGAAAAACGTTCGCGGGTCCACGCGGTGCGCTGCATCATGCGGGCACGCATAAACGCAGCTGGGCTCTTTCAAATGCGTGCACAAATCACACGAAGTAGCCTTCTGCTTCACCACCGCTTTGGTTCGCCCGGGCCGCTCCAGGTCTTCCACCTTCACTTCGAACGGATGCAAATTGATATTCCCGTAAGGACAATTCCGTGCGCACAATCCGCACCCAATGCACCAATCCTCGATAATCACTTCCAGCGAATTTCTTCGCCGGATGGATCCCACCGGGCAACCCACCATGCACAAGGGGTCGCGGCACTGCCGGCACGAGGTCGCCACCAGGTACTGATCGAACCGCAATCCTTCCCGCACGAGCCGCGTAATTCCGTCGTGCGCGTCCGCGCATGCGTTCACGCACGCATCGCATCGCGTGCAGTTCTGCAGATCCAGAATCAGCAGGCTCTGCGCCTCCATCAACCCCTGCGAGAGAAACTGATCGATCGGCACGCTCTGTACCGTCTGCATGCGCTGCTGATTCGCCGCCTGCCGTTCCGCGGCCACTGCTTCGAGCCCCTGCCGGACGCTCGGAAACCGCTCTACCATTTCGCGAAAATCGTCGCCGGAGATGCGCACGACTTCCACGTGGTCCAGCGCCGTGCAACTCGCGGTCCGCACGCCTCCGCCCAGCAATCCGATTTCGCCGAAATAATCGCCGCGCGAGAGATACGCCAGCACCAGTTCTCCGCCGGGATACGTTTCCGAAATCTTCACGAACCCGATGCGCACCAGGTAAAAACTCCGCGCCGCATCGCCCTGCCGCGCAATCACCTGCCCCGGCGCATAGCGTCGCAGCTCCACGCTACCCTTCAAATGTTCGATGAAGTCCGGTGAGAGGTCCGCGAACATCGGCACGCCGCGCAAATGATTTTCGAGGGCCCGCCGCCGGTAATTCTGGTCGATCTGCGCGCGAAACGTTTTGTTCTTCATCATGATGTCTAGAACGTTCCGCAGCATCTCGAACGCCACGACATCCGTTTCCGCCATCACCGTCGCCGACCGCGGATAAAAATTCATGCACGTCATCTCACCAAACAGATCGCCCGGCCCAAGTTCCGCGACAGGATTCCCGTAAGCGAGGTCCACCGAAGCATCGATAGGAATCGTCCTGTCGCGCGCTTCTCCATCGCGCACATCCGTGTCGCGCGCAACCAGCGAACTTGTCAGCTTCTTGAAAAAGCCGCCAGATCCGCCCTGCGTTTTCACGTGCGCAATCGGAGACGAAAGCGAAACCCGCGCCTTGCCTTCCAACACATAAAACGCCGTCGAACCAAACTCCCCTTCGCGGCAAATAATCTCGCCCGCCCGAAATCGCCGCTTAACAATCGCCCCGCGGTTCAGCTCAAGAAACGTCCCCGAGACGCCCTGGAACACCGGCAAATGCAAAAGCTCTTCCGCTTCAAATCCCTGCGCATCCGGCCCCGCAGTAATCGACGTTCCAGCAACGGTCTTGTTCGTCAGCGCCCCCGTGGGGCACGAAACCATGCATTCCCCGCACGAAATGCACGTCGAATCCCCCATCGGCGCGTTCAAATCAAACGCAATCCCCGCCGAATACCCTTTTCCCATCCGCCCAAGTACAAAATTATTCTTAATCTCGTCGCATCCGCGGATACACCGGTCGCACAAGATGCAAGCATCATGATCCACCGCAATCGCCAGCGAAGAATCGTCTTTCCCGCGCGAAAGAGTCCGCTTCGCAAATCGCGGCTGAGCCACACCCGCCGCCTTCGCCAAAGTCTCCAGCTCGCAATCCCCCGATTTTTCCTGCCGGGCGCAAGGCGACGGATGATCCGCCATCAACAGTTCGAGCAAAGTCTTCCGCGCATTCAAAACTTTGTCAGAATTCGTCACCACCTTCATCCCAGCTTCGACAGGCCGCACACACGAAGCCGTCAATACGCGCGCTCCAGTATCCACAACGCAAAGCCGGCACACGCCCACGGGCGTTTCATTCTGCAAATGGCACAGCGTCGGAATCGGCGTCCCATTCATCCGCGCCGCATCAAACACACTAGTGCCTTCGGGCACGCGAATAGCCCGCCCGTCGAGCGTAATCTCCACAAAATTCATCGATCTAGTGATTGTGCTCAAGCTGTTTTTCTCTTCTCCGTGCCCTCTGCGTCCTCTGTGTTAATAACGACCTTCCACTTCAAGCTGGATCACCACGATCAAGGGATCACCTACGGCCGAATCCCCACACGCGACGCCTCCCCAGCCCGCGCCGCAGGAGTAAAACAAATCCCGCTGGGGCACAACCCCTTCAACACATGCGCATCAATCTCTTCCCGAAAATGTTTCAAAACCGACTGCACCGGCGCCGGCACAATCTGCCCCAACCCGCAAATCGAAGTAAGACTCATCGCCGCGCAAAGCTCCTCAACAAGCCCCAAATCCGCCCGATACTGCTTCTCCGCCAATCCCCCATGAGTCCACCGCGCCAAAAGTTCCGCCATCTTCTGCGACCCCACACGGCAGGGCACGCACTTCCCGCAAGACTCATTCCGGTAGAACCGCACCGCATTCAAAGCCATATCCAGCATGCAAGTCGAATCATCGCAAACGACAATCGCGCCCGAACCCAGCATCGACCCAGCATCCGCCAACGCCTTGAAATCCAGCCGCACATCCACCATCGACGCAGGCAAGTACCCAGAAGACGGCCCCGAAGGAGCAAACGCCTTCAGCTCCCGCCCGCCGCGAATGCCCCCAGCATGCTGAAAAATAACCTCGCGCATCGGCGTGCCCATCGGCACTTCAAAAATCCCCGGATTCGCGACGTGCCCGCTCACTCCAACAAATTTCAACCCGCGCGAACCACCTTGCCCCTGCGTCTTGAACCACTCCACTCCCCGCGCAAGAATCTGCGGCACATTCGCAAACGTCTCGACGTTATTAATGGCGGTAGGTTTCTGCCAAAGCCCGGCCTGCCCTGGAAATGGCGGTTTGTTCCTCGGTTCCGCCCGCTTGCCTTCAATCGCCTCAATCAAGGCGCTCTCTTCCCCGCAAATGTATCCGCCGGGACTGACAAATATCTCCAAATCAAAAGCTAAATCGCTTCCCAAAATGTGCTTTCCAAGTAGCCCGTCGTGATAGCACCGCCGCAACTCTTCCCCAAGAATTTCTTCCTGCAAGTGATACTCGTGCCGTATATAAAGGATCCCGCGTTTTGCTCCCGTAACCAGACCCGCAACGATCATCCCCTCGATCACCAGATGCGGAATATGCGTCGTGATGAAGCGATCCTTGATCGTTCCCGGCTCGCTCTCATCCGCGTTGCAAACGATGTACTTCTCCGTCCCCGGCTGCTTTCGCACCAAGTCCCACTTCATGCTCGTAGGAAATCCTGCGCCGCCCATCCCGCGCAATTCCGCCGCTTTCAATTCGGCAAGCACTCCATCCCAGTCTTTGGTCGTTACGAGCTTTCGCACCACGCCATATCGAGCGTTCTCATCGTATGGATCGGACGCGCACTGTACCCGCGCATGTTCCGGATGCGGCTCAGGAATCTCTTCGCCAGCAATAGCGCTTCGCGCGATCCTTTCGACGGACGCCGCCGTCACCTTCGTAAAAATCTCGTCGTTGATGGAAACCGCGGGCGCGTGGTCGCATCGCCCCAGGCACGAGACGTCGCGGATCAACACATCATCCGGCCCGTTCTTGGCAAACCGTGTTTCCAGCTCCGCGCGCAGTTCGCAGGCACCATTCAGATGGCAGCTCATGTCCGCGCAAACGCGAACGTCGGCCTTCGGCGGCGGCGTAAGGTGAAAATGGGGATAAAAGCTGGCTACACTATGAATCTGATAAAGCGGCGTGTTCGTGCGTTGGGAAAGCCCCTCGAGATCCGCTTTGGGCAAGAAGCCGTAGCGAAGCTGGATAGCTCGCAGGTCGTCGAAGATCACGGCGCGGCGTCTCGCATTGAAAAAGTGCCGGGCGAATCACATCGCGCGGCGAAGAGTGAGGTTCGGATTCTCCTGCATACTACTGGCGCATTGTCGCCCTGTAAATAGAAGCCCGTTGCCTTTTCGCGCCACGCTGCGAAAAAGACAACGCCGCATCGTTGACTTCCCCGCCACTCAAACGATAATGAACCGACAGACTCGTCCGGCATTTTGAATGAAAATCGCCCACAAAACCTGTTGGCTGGCAGCGGTGCTGTGCGCCGCCTGCGTCTCGCCGCTTGCGCCCGCCTTGGGAAACGCATCCGCGGACGATGGCACAGCGCGGGAAGCCGCCCGCTCCAAACCGAAGGATTCTGCTTCCGCAGCCGCCGCATCTTCTGTCTCCGCGAACGCCGACACCGGCTCCGAGCCGATGAAATACATCGGACCTGGCTCGTGCGCCGCGACAAGCTGCCACGGCAGCATCAAGCCGATCGCTGGCAGCCGGATCCTGCAAAACGAATATTCGACCTGGATCATCAAGGACAAGCACAGCCACGCCTACCAGGCGCTGACTGGCGATATCGGCGAACGGATGGCCAGCATTTTGAAGCTGGGCGCGAAAGCGGAAGAAGCTCCGAAGTGCCTCGCGTGCCACGCGCTTTACGCCACGCCCGAGCAGCGCGGCCGGCCATTCGAGATATCCGAAGGCGTCTCCTGCGAAAACTGCCATGGCCCAGCCTCGGCCTGGCTCGGTCCGCACACCACGCGCGACTGGCCGCACGAAAAATCCGTCGCCGCGGGCATGCATGACACGCGCGACGTCATTCATCGCACCGAAAAATGCTTGCAGTGCCACCTCGGGACGAAAGAGAAATTCGTCGACCACGAAATGATTGCCGCCGGTCACCCCGATCTTTTCTTCGAGCTGGATTCCTTTTCGGCGGTGATGCCGCGCCACTGGAAATCGCCGCGCGAATCGGCTCCCGGGAAACCGGTGGAAGATGCAGCGTGGGCTGGCGTGCGCGATTGGAGCGCCGGCCAGGCTGTGCAACTGCGCGCCGAACTGGATCGTCTGACCTGGCGTGCGAAGGGCGAGCGCTTCGACAAAAAAGATGTCTGGCCGGAATACTCGGAGCTTTCCTGCTTCGCTTGCCATCACGCGCTAGGCCCGGCGAAAGACAGCTGGCGGCAGGAACATGGCTACATTGGCCGGCGTCCTGGCGATCCCGCCTGGAACAGTTCGCGTTACGCCATCTTTCGCTTGCTTGCGAAGCAGATCGATTCGGGTAACGCGCAGGAACTCGATCGGCGCCTCGTCGAAGTCTCGGACGAAATGTCCAAGCTGAATCCGGATCGCAACGCGGTCGTGTCGTCAGCCTCGGCTGCTGCGCCGCTCGCGCAGCGCATCGCGGAACGCCTCGCGACGATGCCATACGATCAAGCCATCGTTCTGCGCATGCTGCAACGAATTCCCGATGACGCGGAAAATATCTCACTGGCCGACGAGCGCGCCGCCGAACAAGCCGCCATGGCCATGGATTCGCTCTACATTGCGTACAGCAAAGATGCCAAGCCGGCCAACGCCTACGAAGTGCGCGCGGCGATTAACGAACTTTTCCGCGAACTGGAAAATCCTTCGTCCTACAACGCCGACCAGTTTGCTTCTTCCCTGCGGAAAATCCGTGTAATGCTGCGATAATCAAGCCCTGAGCAGTTTGCGCGTTATCACAATTCCATGAATCGTTTCGAAAACTGGTTTTGCGCATCGTCGTACTGGCGCTACCTCACGCGGAAGCAGGTGATTCCGTGGCTCGTTTCCGGCGCGGAATTGGGAGACCACGTTCTCGAGCTCGGCGCAGGCCCCGGCGCCGCGACAGAAGAGTTGCGAAAACGTGCGGCGCGAGTGACCAGTCTCGAATACAGCCACGATTTCGCGGCAGGCATCGCGCGGCGAATTCCCAGCACGAATGGCGCGGTGTTGCAGGGCGATGCGTCTGGGCTGCCGTTTCCAGAAAAAACCTTTTCAGCGGTGATCACGATCCTTGTGCTGCACCACCTGGCTTCTCTAGAGGCGCAGGAGCGGGGCTTTGCGGAAGTCTTTCGCGTGCTGCGTCCGGGTGGTGTGTTTCTTGCTATCGAGATTCCAGACGGCTGGTTGAATCGCAAGATGCACTTTCGGAGCACGTTCGTTCCTGTGGCACCTGCGACCGCCCCGGAGCGTTTCCGGGCGGCTGGATTTCCGCGCGTCGAGGTTTCCTTCCGGCGCGGCGCATTCCGTCTGCGAGCACTGCGGCCAACGACGAGTAATCCATGAACGCGCAGGCCTGCGTTGGCAGCGAGGCTTGCCATGTTGTCGTCGCCTGTGTCTAACGATGATTAGTTAACGATAATGCCCCCCTCCCCCTGGGTTTTGTAGAAGTGTTCATTCTAAAGATAGATAAAGTCCTTTGTTTTGATACAGATTCACAAGTGTTCATTCTAAAGGGAGTTAGAGGAATCATTATCGGACGCGGATTCCTGGTGGAGCCTTGCTGCATTGGGCAGGGGTATTTCAAAACAGAGTACACAGAGATCGCAGAGAGGGACTTGCCAAAGGGAAATTTTGGGCTGGCGGGCGACGAGAGCATGCTGGACGGTAGCACGAGAGTACCGGACCGTCAAGTAAATTACATTGAATAATTTAATTTAGGGGTTGAACGGTCTTTTGGAGCAGCGAATGGATGCGGTCACCGGCGAATTCATGTCTTGCATCGTGGACGGGAAGTGCAGGCGGTGGTTCCGCGCGAGCTGATCCCGCCGGTAACCGCGGCAATTACTTGCCGGCTTCGTTGATGCGCAGCAGCATTCCCGCGCCGCTGCGGATTTTCAGCTTGTCTGTGTCCGAGCTAAGGATAATCACGCCGACCGGTTTGCTTCTCCCGGCATCAGACACCTGCAAGTGGTCGATGCCGTAGACTCCGCAAGCATCCGAAGAGAAGACCCACAGTGCTTGTGGGCTGTCATTTCCATAGAGGGCCCCGCGGCATTTTGTGCCTTCTTTGGCGCTGACCTGCACCAGCACTCCATCCGTCACAGCTCTTCCTACAACTTGTCCGGTATCCTCGCCTCGGGTCACCGGCCCGCCCCACCCAAAAACGACATCCCCGCCAATCTGCCTGGTGGGCAACTGATTGTAGTTGTCTCCTTGTCCTGCGGGAGTCGTCGGCGTTTGCGCTTCATCCACGGCCACAAAACCGGCGATGGCTCGCAGGTTGGTCGTAATCGGAATCGTTTGGCCCGAAACAATCAGTTTGTCGAATTGAAGAGAAATCGTTGCCGGCGACCAGCCACTGCCGGCGCTGACTTCCACGATGTGTCCCAGAACCCGGCTCCCGTGGGGAATATGTCCACCCGTTGACAGCGGAACCGTTTGCATCACTCTGGCGCTAATCATTTGGCCAGATTTGGTCTTCGAAAAAGAGAGTGTCGTGTTCAATCGAAGGGCCAGGATCGTTCCAAGGGGAATCGATGGAACGGCACTCGTCGCGTTTTGATCCTGTTCTACGGCGGCGCTGATCGGGCCAGCGGAAGCGGCGGAGGAGAGTCCCGAAGTCGACCGGGAGCTTCTGTCTTGAGCTTTCATTGGCTGTGCAAGCAAAACCGTGCAAAAGACGGCTGCGGCCAGCGGCCCTACTCTCCTGGAAACGCGGTTTTCGACTTCTTTTTTCGATGTCATGATGACCTCCTGAAACCTCGAGTTTCGTCCGCCAGGAATGGCTGCACGCCAATCCGGGGAGAATGACGATCCCCTCAATTGTAATACCACCAATAACCCAAGTAAATTCCAGCACTCCCGCTTTGTTGGCGACCGGATTGCAGCATTAATAGCAATTGATCGTGGATTTAAAGATTTTCTAATGTGTGGAAGCAGTCCTTGGGAAGAGCGGTTTGGAGCCGCCAAACGCGAATTCCCATGGATTTTCGAACGCTCGCAGGAACTGTATTTCTAGTGGCTTTCCTTGTCGCGCCCGCCGCGATGGCTCAAGGCGAGCCGGCCGTGTCAGTTGCCGCACTCTCGGCAACCGTTGAAACTGGGCGTCCAACGCGAATCCCGCACCGTTGGCTAGCCTCGCTCCGCCTAAGATGTGCGCATGTCGGCGCTCATCCAATTGGGGGGGTGCGGGCCGCAAACGAAGAATCTGAAGTTCGGGCTTGGCCACGGGCCCAGATGTCATTTGGCATTGACACTGAATACTTGCACCAACCATAAACTGCGCGATAGACTCCCGCCCACGCTGGGGTGGACTGCAAGGTGCGCCATTCCGCGTTTCCCCAGATCCTGCGCACCGGGTTATGGAATCCGTCCCCGAACGCCGTTATGTCTACAGGAAGCCAGACAGGCACAGCTCTAACCGACGAGGAACTCGCCAGCCGATATCAGGACACTGGCGATCCGGAGTATTTTGCGCAGATCTTCGCGCGTAACCGTAGGGTGGTTTTCTGCGCCTGCAGGAGATTTTTTGGGTGCGCGGGCTTGGCCGAGGACGCCACGCAGGAGACGTTCTTACGGGCGTACCAGGCGATCGGTGGGTTCAAGCAGGGCAGCGTGTGCGGCTGGCTGATGCACATTGCGAGAAATGTTTGCATCGATGCCTGGCGCAAGCAAAGACCCGAAAGGCAGGGCGTTGAAATAGGCACAGTGGACCGGGCAGATCCCGTGAGCCTCGAGCATGTAACGGAGGTGGGCTGGGCGATGGATAAAGTGCAGGCGGAAATGAAAACGTTGCCTGAGGAGCAGCGCCGCTGCCTGGAGATGAAAATGGAAGGCTATTCGTACGAAGAGACGGCGGAGAGCATCGGCCTTTCGGTCAAAGCGGTGAAATCTCACCTGCAGAATGGCCGGCGAATGTTGTGGTCGCGGGTACAGGGAATTCTGTCTCAACTGCCATGAGCCATTGGAGCGAGGACAACTTTTTGGATAGATTGAGCGACGTCACAGGGGAAAATGGCGGCCGGGAGAAGTGTCCGGAGGCGGAAATCCTGAGCGCTCGCGCCGGATCCGAGGGCGCGGCCGAGATTGCGGAGAAAATTCGCCAGCATGAGCGGACGTGTCCGACTTGCTCCGACCTGCACAAACGGTTGATGCAGTTCGATGAGCAGGACGTGGTTGGGAGGGATGCGGAGAGCGCCGCCGCCGAAGAGCGGCTGGATGAAGAGAGCGTCGCGGCCGAGGGACGGCTGGATGCCTGGTTTAAGGGCTTCCTGTCGGCACAGTCTACGAAATTGCAAGTCCCTGGTAGGACGCCCACCCCGAAGACCGTTGCTCCGCCGGCAGCGGAGAAGCGTGGCGCGTTCTGGAAGATGCAGTGGGTACTGGCTGTGGCAGCGGTGATCGTTATCGCTGCGGGCATAGCTTACATTTGGCGATCGATTCGGGCAGGGGTCCCAGGACCAATGGTGGCGCACGTCGGACCACAGCCGGCAGAACCGGCAGCGGCGGATTCCCCGGCCACGCCGATAACAGTAGCTCCAGAGAAAAAGCCACCCAGCACGGAAGTTACGAATCGTCCCAAGACATCCAAGCCAGGGAAGGCGGCTGATTCCAATCATGCGGCGGTTGCAGGGCATTCCGGAGAGACCGCACCGGATATGGTTTCTTCTGCGAATAGTCCCGCAAAGCCTCTGGAGCAGCCCCCGCCGCGGGCCGCGGAAACGTCCTCGCCCGGGGCAACGGAAGCTCCCGATGTGGCTGAGAAAGGACCTGTGCAAGCCCCGCGAGGGCCGGGTGGGGCAACTCTTCCGCTGACTTCGAGTTCAGCCTCGAAAGGAATGGGCCACTCCGGGTGGAGCGGAGTCGTCGGAAGCGCCGGTAGGAGGAGCGCAACGGCGGCATCTCCAAGGAGACCCAAGTCACCGCCTACCATCCATTTTGCCAAGGGAACTGAATTCTGGATCTCAATGGAATCGACAGAAGTCCAAAGCGGCGGGCGATTCCATTTCACCGCAAGATTGCTTCTGTCGTCGGCCATGCGTAACGACGTGGTGCTGGAAAGAGGAACGGTGCTCACCGGTGTGGGCGAAGAAACGGATGGACAAACCGTATTGCAGATCACCGAATTCGTATTCAACGGAACGCGCTACCGATTGAAGTCCGATGCGGGCGCGGACGGGGGCCTGGCCGGATCGGGCAAGGCAGTGATGTCTGAGAGCGGCAAGGGCGCCGAGGTGAGGCTCGAATCGGAGGCACTGTTTGAGCCGGTCGAGATGGCGGATCCTACTAAAAATCCGCCTCCGCCGTAGAGCGTGTGGAATTTCCTTTTTTCCTGCGTTCCTGTAACGAGAGCTATTGCGGAGAGACTTTTCAGGATTCAGAGGAGAGACCATGAAGCCCAGCATCGCGTTCAGTCAGGCAGGCAAGCTGCTGATTTATTTGACGATATTAGGCGCTTGTCCCCTGCTTTTGCAGGGGCAGGCCACCAAGAAAACTGCAACCGCACCTCCTCCTCCGCCTGCAAAGACGACACCGCCACCGGCGCAAAAGCCAACGCCGCCCCAACCCCAGCAGCAACCGGGAACGCAACAGAAGCCGGCCGTCGTGAATCCGCCAGTTGTAAAGCCCCCAGTCGTAAAACCCCCGGTCGTAAAGCCGCCAGTCGTAAAGCCGCCAGTGGTAAAACCCACAGTCGTAAAACCCACAGTCGTAAATCCGCCAGTCCCTCCGGGTGGGACGACTGAGACAACTCGGGAAGGTCACAGACTGGTCAAAGATAAAAATGGAAAGGTGACAGCCGTGCTGACAAAAAGCGGCGCGGAAGCCCATTTCAGCCCCAGCGGCAGGGTCACCACCATCAAAACGGCAAGCGGAACGACCATCACGCGCAGCGCGGCGGGAGCGCGAACGGTTGTGAGCGAACGCATCAGTGGCAGCGGCGTGCATTACAAAGTGGTCAGCGCAGGCCCTCACCAGACCTATGTAGAGCGCCCGTTTACCTATGGAGGCCACGAGTACGTGCGGCGAACCTATATGCGGGATGGCCATCAGTACGTCTCGGTCTATCGAGGTTATCGGTATGGCGGGAGGACCTATTACCGCTATATGCCAGCCTACTACTATGGCCCTAGATTCTACGGGTGGGCCAACACTCGGTGGTCTTCGCCGGTGTACTACAGCTGGGGTTGGTATGGAGCGCCTTGGTATACGCCCTACGGCTACTATTTTACGCCTTATGCTTCTTACCCCTCGGCTGCGTTCTGGCTGACGGATTACCTCGTCGCTGAAAATCTGCGCGCAGCTTATGAAGCGCAGGCGGCAGCCAATCAGCCAGCCGTCGATTCAGGACAAGCAGCGCCCGTTGCGGAAAACAGCCAAGCGACGCTTACGCCAGAGATAAAGCAGATGATCGCCGATGAAGTGCAGTCTCAACTCACGGTGGAGCAGGCGGCGGCCCAAACAGGCAGCCAGGGTGGCTCGTCGGCGCCGGATTCGCAGCAGCCTGTCCAGAGCACGGACGAAGTTCCGCCGGCATTGGATCCAAAGTTTCGAGTATTCGTCGTCACGACGAGTATCGATGTCCAATCGGACGGCCAGTCATGCGCTTTGAGTCCCGGCGACGTTCTCGAGCGAACCGGGGTCACAGCGGACAAGGACGACACGGTGAGCGTGCGCGTCGTCAGAAGCCAAAAGACGAGCTGCAAAATGGACTCTGTGTCTCGGGTTCAGATTCCGGACCTCCAGGAGATGTACAACCAGTTCCGGGGGAAACTGGATGACGGTGTGAAGGCTCTTGCGGACAATCAGGGGAAGAAGGGTCTCCCATCCACCACCACGGCCGGGATTGCTGTGGACAATCCGGCGCTCAAGGGCCTGCCCACTGCGCCGGATAGCGTTGCTGTGGAATTGAAGAAACAAAGTGACGAAGCGAACCAGGCCGAAAATGAAGTTCAGCAGGCCATGAGGCCCTCCGTCGGCACCACCATAGGTCAATGATTAAGAAGGTAGGAGGAACCGTCATGTTGAAAAAATCGGTTGCACGGCTTGCGGCAGCTGGCCTTCTGCTCACGGGGGTTTTGTGCGGGAAGATGGCGAGGGCTCAGGATGCTCCGATGGCCGAGCAGCTCAGAGCGCACTACAAGCTTGTGAAAATGGGTTCGGATTCCCACGGCATCTCCGTAGTCGAGGCGGGCACCGTGCTGGTCATTCAAAAGGGCGGGATCCTCGGCGTTCCACCAGCCAATCCAGGGATGGCTCCATCAACATATAAGGATGGCGAACTTCATGGTCCAAATGGCTTCGCTGCCGCCTTGGTAAGCAAGGTCAGCCGCCAACTCCCCAAAGACGAAAAGGTTTACGTCACCAAGATTGACGTGCACTCAAAAGATGACAAGATCATGCTGATCATTGTGGAGTGCGACTCCTGCAATGGCGTGCAGCAGGCCTCGTCCTACAAATCTGCAGTCATCTTTCAGTTCGCGAAGGGCTACTTGACCAAAGCGGATGCGTCGCAAGTCGAGGACGTAATCAGCGAATTGCTCGCTCCGGAGCCAATCGCTAGCCAGCAGCAGGCACAGGCAGAGCAGCCGGCGGTGGCTCCTGCTGGGGCTCAGGATGTTCTACAGAATCAAGACATCATCGATTTGGCAGCAGCTGGATTTGATGACGCAACAATCCTTGCGAAGATTGAACACACAAAATGCCAGTTTGATACTTCGACGAGCGCGCTTATCAAGCTGAAGCAAAACAAAGTCAGCGCCGTGGTAATCAAAGCCATGGTAGCGAAACCAGCGAGCTAGTGAAAACGGATTAATGAGAATCGTTATCGTTGGCCGGACTACTCAAACGATGGCAGCGTCTGGGGCGGCGCGAGTTACGCGAGAGAAGCCAAACACGAAAATCAATAGACCGGTCTGTTCGGGCGAGGATTTCCGCCGGAGGAAGGGCCGCTGGATGTGGAGCTTGCTGGCGGAAGCTGGAGAGTCATCGCCGGGTCTCCGAAGAAAATCCAGGTGCGGCGAACGTCGTTATCGGTGATGCCGGACTTCGCCTGGAGAATGGCGCTGGCGATCGGCATGGTCGGATTGGCTTTGAGAATGGAAAGCAGGGCCTGGTTCATGGAGGCTTGTGGCGGCTGATTGGTGAGGCCGGACGACGCCCAGACAGCGACGGCGCCTCCATTTGGCGCGAGCAAGAGAGATTGCGCCAGGCTGATTCCGTAGACATCCTGGAAGAAACCGTTGAGGCAATCCATCAGGAAATAGACCGACAAGCGATCTCCGTTCGAAAGAGCATTCGACGAAGTGTTGTCCAGCAGATCCTCGAAGGACCATTGCTGTTCTGAGCCGTGACCGGAGTAATTGACGAGTAGCGGCCCGCTGTTGAGCGCGGCCTGAATTTGTTGCGAAACGACGGCAGGATCCTGGCCATCGGCGAAAATTTCCATGGGCGTGAGCGCCAGCGGGAGATCGGCGGCCGCGAATTTCGTGGCGTTGGAGAAATTGGCGTCGATATTTTGATCGGCAACGAGCAATGCCTGTTGGTTCCCGGCTGATACGCCAAAGCCCTTCTCGAAATTCACGATTTTCGTGACGACTAACTGCGCGTCAGACAAAGTCTGAATAGGGATGCGCCCAGTCGCAATCGTGGGATAGCCGTTCTCTAGAAAGTCGCTGAACCAATCGTCGGAGGCCGTCTTGAAGGCCGCAGTTTCGATCATGCGTGTGGGGACGAAATCCAAATCGCCAAGCCCAAGATAGTTGCGCGGGTCGAGAGATGCGCCCCCGAAGAGCAACAGGAATTGCGGCTTGCGGCTCCAATGCGTGGCGGCGTTTTGCAGGAATTGCTGCATGGCGAATGGACTGCGCTCGCCGTAGTTGAACGCGTCGAAAACTTCGTCAATGGTGACGACCTCGACGGATTGGCCGCGCGATTCGTGCATCTTGACGAGCGGCGCAAGTGCGGGTTCGAAATCCGGATACGTGATGATGACCATCTGGCTGCCGCCGCGCTGGGAAGCAAGCGAAGCCGGGGCATGGAAAGCAAGACCGGAAGGCGGCGAAATTTGATCGTCCGAGAAAACGAGCAGTGTGCGCTGTTGTCCGCCAGCGGATGGAATGCCGAGCGTAATCCCGTAGCCGGTGCTGTCTTGCGCGACCGTGCCTGAGAGCTGCGAAATCGCCAGTGGATTGGTGATGTCAAAGACCTGAATCTGCTGATTGCTGAATCCGTCGATGTGCACCGTATTGCCCGCGGGTGCCGTGGCCTTCAGCCAGTTGGCGTCCGCGGCGTATGTATGGGGGTAGTGCAGCGCGATGGACTGCACGACGCTGACGTCGTTGTCCCCTTGCAATGCTGTCAGCGTGACCGTGTTGACGCCATCCTGCAATAGGCTACGGTCGATCGGGAAGTTTTGCGTAACGTTTGCGAGGTTCGCGAAATCCATTTCGCCGATGGAAGCGCCGTTAAACTGCACAGAGACGCTGTGCGCCTGCTGATCGGTCCCACCCTGCAGGGTAATGTCCACCGAGACTTGCATGCTGGAATTCGGATCGTTGTGCGCGACAGTCAACGGTTGGTCAACCGGTTCGTTTGTTACAACCGCGCCAAAAAAGTTGTCGTTATTCTCTCCGTTGAGTAGCGTCGCAAAGTAAGTGGTGCGCTGTTGCAATACCACCGTGAACGCGAAACTCTGCGGCTCGGCCAGGCCGTTGCCCGCAGCAGGAGTCGTTGGAACGCGCAATCCCGGCCGTGAGCCACGAATGAGCCAGTAAACGCGTGTACCCGAAAAGGGCGTATCAATTCCCGTGCCATAAAATTCGATGCTGTCGTTAGGACCAAGCGCCCCGCTCTGCCGCCCCAAAATCAGCATGGGCTGCTCGATACCTTCGGCATAAAGCTGCAAGTACTGTGCATCCACATTCGGCTCGAGGCCCGCGGCCACCAGTTGCGCCTTCGGAACCTGGTACCAGCCTTCGCTCTGCACCAGAATTTTCACCGCACCATATCCGTCCAGTGAAACGGGGACCTGCCCTTGAGTCACAGCAGGTATGCCCGGCGTCGGAGTTGAGAGCACGCGCTGGCGCGAAACCGCAGGCTGCACAGTCGCTTGATTCATCTGCGTCACGAGCATTGGCCGCGCAATCGCCCCGGAACTCGATGCCGAGCTATCCACAAACACGGGCCCGTGCGAGATGCGAGTGCCGTTGAGATCCACGTCTTCAAGGCCGTACGTGGATTGAACGGTCCCTTCGGGATCGAACCACTGATATGTCTTTGCGGCGTGCTGCGGACGTCCCCCGCGGATGAGAAGTGCGGAACCGGCGATGATAGACGGATTCAGGCGCTGGCGGGTTCCACCGTTCAGGCGGAAAACGTCGAAGCCGAGGTTGCGGATTTCCTCGCGCGTCTTCCATTCCAACAACACGCCGCCGCCCTGCCTAGGGATGGCGCGGAAGGAAGACAACTCAACCGCAGTCGGGCTCACGATGGTCGAAGTCGCTGTAGAAGTATTTGGACTGTTTGGATCGATGTTGGTCGCGGAAACCGATGCAGTGTTGATGACCTGCGAAGAGGGGAACGAGTTGGGGGTGACGTTGATTGTAACGATGGCGACCCCGCCCACGCTCAGCGAACCGATGTTGCATGCCACTTGAAAAGTAGACGCGTACGCGGCAGGGGGAGAGAGCTGCGAGATGGTGCTTGTCGTGCAGCTGCCTTGTGGCGTCGAAGCGGACACATATGACGCGGACACATACGTTGTCGCGGTGTTGAGGTTGTCCGTGACAGTTACGCCCTGGGCGATGGCAGGTCCGTTGTTCGTGACTTGCAGCGTATAGGTCAGGTTCGTGCCTTGATAAACAGGCTCCGGGGAAGCAGTCTTCAGAATGGACACGTCGGCCTGCGTCGCCGTGGCGATATAGACCGTCGTTGCGGCTGTGTTATTGGTGCAATTCGGGTCCGTCGTTGTCGAGCAAGGATTATTGATGTACGCGGTGTTGGTAATGGAGGTTGGGGGCGTGGCGGTGGGCTGGCTTACCTTGACGACGAGCGGGAAACTGGCCGTCGCGTTGACTGCCAGGGAAGCGATGGTGCAGGAAATCGTCCCAGTTCCGCCGGATGCAGGAACCCCGGTGCAAGTCCATCCTGTGGGTGCGGTAAAGGATACAAAGGTGGTGCCCGTTGGTATGGCATCGGTAAAAGTGGCGACGCCGGAAATTGCGGGGCCCAGATTTGTTACGACCTGGGTATAAGAAATATTATTGCTATAGGATACCGTCGTGCTGGGCGACGCAGTACTGGTGACGCTCAAGTCGGCCTGGGTGGCTGATGCCGCGGTGACGGTCGCCGTAGCTACGTTGTTCTGGGTGTTAGGATCCTCGACGCCAGAGGCGACGCTCGCGATTTCGGAGATCATGGTGCCTGCCGCGGCAGCATTGGCCGTCAGCACTACTGTGACCGTGTCGCTCGACCCGTTCGCCAGCGAACCCAGCGAACAAGTGATGTTAGGCGTCACGAAGGTGCAGGATCCAGTCGACGCGCCCGCCGAGACAAAAGTCGTGTTGGCAGGGAGAGTTTCGGTCACGGTGGTATTCGGGGAAGTCGCGGGACCATTGTTGGTCACGACTTGCGTGTAGGTGATGTTATTCCCAACGGTAACGGGATTTGGCAGCGCTGAGTTTGTAATCGCGTCGTCGGCCAAGCTCGCCAAGGTAACCGCAGTGGTAGCGATTGCCGAATTGTTGGCGAGGTTTGGATCAGACGTCCCGGAAGTGATATCAGCAACGTCGGTGATCGTCGTGCCCCAAGCGGTGGAAGCGTTCACTTGAACCACAGGCGCAAAAGTTGTTGTGGCCAAATCGGCCACATCCACGTCTGTGCAGTTGATGTTCCCGGTTCCACCAACGGCGGGAGTGGTGCATGTCCATCCTGGAGGTACGACAAGCGATTTGAACGTGGTGTTGGCGGGTATCGCCTCCGAGAAAACAGCGTTCACGGCATCCAGCGGGCCGTTGTTGGTCACGACTTGCGTGTATGTAATATTGCTGCCAGGCTGCACCGGGCTGGTCGGACCGGTATTCGTAACGGCCAAGTCCGCCGATCCACAGTACGCGCCGGACTGCGTGCCTGGCGTCTGGGTGATCAGGAAATTCGTCGCTGAAATGCCCGCGTTTCCAGGCGTTGCGCCAAAGGAATCTTGTGCGGTATCGGTGAATCCGTTGAGACCACCGGTCACGCTGACGCTGGCGGGGTTCGCTGACAGAAAAACTACGCCTCCTCCGCCACCGCCGCCAGGACCATGCCGCTCGCCAGGGAATGTACCCGGGGCTTCTAGTATCCATGGGTCGCCGCCGCTACCGCCATTGGCGCTGACCGTCAAGCCGCTGAGGCCACCACTGTTAGCAAAGAAAATAATGGAGCCGCCCGCGCCACCGCCGCCAGGACCGTCATTGTCTGTGTTGAGAGCCGTCTGGCCGTTCGCTGTAATTTTTCCCGTGCCTGCGACCGAGCCTGTGTGGACAATGATGATGCCACCACCCGCACCGCCGCTGCTGAAAATACCCGTGCAGGTGGGTGTGGTTCCTGTGCTGCAGGCAGGGGTAGTTGTGTTCGAGGCGTTGTTCGCACTGGATATGTAATAAGAGCCGTTGTTGGTCGTGCCGGCGCCGCCGCCGCCGCCCATGACGATTGCATTCGTGGAGGCAGGGAACAAAGCGCCGCCGAACCCGCCTTCGATGGAGTTGGGTATCGTAAAGCTGTTCCACCCAAAGCCTCCAATACCTCCGACCCCGCCGTTGCCGCCTGCGCCGCCGCCGGAGTTATAAGAGTTACTTGACGGCTGCCCATCCGTACCTCCGCCGCCCGCATTGCCTGGCGCCCCACGCGCATAACTCCCGGCAGGGTAACCCTCCGCGCCGGTGCTTGTGGCGGTCGTGGTAGTCAAAAATGTAAGGGGCGCAATGTACATCGGCGTCCCCGCGATGCCCTCCCCTTTGGAGCCATTCGTTGCGTCGGTCGAGAGCGTCACGTAATCCGTGTAAGCGCCTGTGCCGCCCCCGAGAATCCTGCCGCCGCCGCCGCGGAATCCGAGAGTGTCGGCAGCCACAGTGCCGCCAAGTGTGAGTTGCGCGGCAACGTCGATTGCAAGAACGCCACCGACAGTGCCGTTCCAAGCCAGGGGGGCGAGTCCTGAGCTTAGCGTTGCCGAAGTGTACTGAGGAACGCGAATCACCTGAAAGGTCTGCTGTCCGCTTGTTCCCGCGACGTACGCGGCTTCCGAATAGGAATTCAGCAGGCCGCCGCCATTGCCCGTTCCAACGAAGGTCAGTGTGCCGCCCGCGGTTGCTGTAATCGCGCTGGCCGCGGTAACGTATTCGAACTGGCCCGAACTCTGCAGGTTCGTGGAACCCGTCGCTGGATCGCCTGGAGTGCCATGACCGTATGAGCTTGTGTTCGCGTCATTGATCAAAGCATCCTGCATCTGAATGACTAGCAGCAAATCCCCAATTGCAATGTTTGTTTGTGCGCCTCCCGCCGCGGCCTTTCCAATCGTGACTTTAGTCGCACCCGAGGCTACAGAAGCAGTTGGCGCATAGTAGGCATTGATCACTCCGGTCAGCGTGCTGCCGGCGCCGTCGCGCCCCGGCGTGGCGCAGACCAAAGGCTGGACTACCGTAACTACGGTGGCGCTATTGTTCGCGGAAACAGGATCAGTGAGCGAGCCGCTGACCGTGGCCGTGTTGGTGATCGGGCCAGCAACCGCTGGCGTTGTCACCAGGATGTTGAATGTAGTGACTGCACCTTGCGCCAGTGTGCCGGCAAAGCTGCAAGCGAGCGGCGTACCGGGCGTGCAAGTCCATCCCGTGCCGCTTGCAGAAATATAGGTGGCACTTGCTGGGAGGGTGTCCGAGACCGCCACGCCTGTAGCAGAGGCCTGTCCGAGATTTTGCACCAGGATTGTGTATGTCAAGCTGGAGGACAGAAATACCGGTGTCGGCAACGCGGTCATGGAAAGCGCGAGATCCGCATCAGCCACGGGCTCGACAAGTACCGTAGTGAGCGTAGTGTTGTTGCTTGGCACTGGGTCCGGCGTTTGAGAAGTCACCGTTGCGGAATTCAGAATGGACGTGTCCGCGGCCGTGCCAGCATTTACGCTAATCGTGACGACAATGGGATCAGCGGAGGTGCTCGCGCCGCTCGCCAGGGCCAGATTGTACGTGCAAATGACGGGGCCAGCGTTGCCCGCGGTGGGCGTGGTGCAAGTCCAGTTCGCGTCAACGGAAATGCTCTGAAACGTGGTGGCGGCCGGAGTCTGTTGATAGATAACGAGCGTGTTTGCAGGGACGCTGCTCGGGCCGTTATTCGTGGCGATTTCGGTGTACGTGAAATTGACGCCAGCGGCCACGGAGGAGACCGACGCGGTTTGCGTCATCGTTAAGTCGGCAGTCTGCGCCGCGGCGGGCGGCGCATAGAGAAGCAGTCCAAGCGCGGCAAAAAAACCAAAGAGCAGGGAGGCGACCGAAAACCGGCTGAAGCGCTTCGCAAAAGCCAGGTTCATACGGCGTTTCCACACGCGCGCGGAATTCAGCAGCCGGACACCGGGTTGCGTCATTAAAGAGGCTTTCCCGCTCCGTTCAACGGCGATCACTTTGCCGAAGATAACGTCCGTTGCGAGATCATTCTCCTGGCCCGCATCGGCGCGCGTGACTATGGCGCTGGTTTGCGAGGATGTCCCGGAAACTCGATGGACGCGGAACCCGTCCTGACCGCGTGTCAATGCAACATCTCCCCGGCGCAGGTCATGGCTTTCGGCCGGCGTCACGACCACTGCGTCGCCTTCCAGAATATTGGGTTGCATGCTCTGTCCATGGACGCGGAAACGAACTCTCGCACCGCGTTGCAACAGCGCGTCGCAAATCGCGGCGAACTGCGCGGAATTCCGCTTTTGGATGGCCTTAGACTTCCGCACGGCAGATGGCCTCCACAGCGGATTCGTCGGGGACAAATTGGAAAATGGAACAAGGAACTTCGTGGACGACGCGATCCAGAAATTCGAGCGTGAAGCGAATGCCCTCGCTCGAATGGTGCGTCGCAAAAGTGCGGCTGAAGAGTTCCGCAGCGGCCATGCCCGGCGAAAGCGGAAACCGATCATTGCGTTTCCCGTGCGCCAGCAGGTAAATGCCGGAGAGTGGAGCGCAATCCGGCGATGCGATTCCTGCGTCGCCGTGCCACGGCGTGCCGTACATCCAGATGCGCCCTTCGCGTTCGCGCAGAATGATGCGGTCGTCGCTGAGGATTCGAACGCCTGGGCGTGCGGTCCACAAACGCGCAGTCGTGCTCTTCCCTGCTCCGGAATGCCCGAGGAACAGATGTCCGCGCCCGTTTTCGTCGGAAATTCCCACGGCGTGCATTTCGACGCCCTCGCCCCGCGAAAGGCGGTGAATCATGAGTAGTTCATCGAGCGGATATTCCAGCGGATAAACAGGCCGGTCGGTATCGAAGTAGCGGCGCGAGAGCAGCACGCGCCCGCTGCGAAATTCAGAATCGAACCACGCTTCCTTATAAGGGGTCATCCCCAGCAGAGGCGACAGAAAGCTGAAGCGATATCCGTTGGGCTCCGCAAACAACGACCACAGTCCGCCGGAGTGAAATAGGAGCGTGGAACTCGGTACGCGAAGCGAGTCGGTCCAAGAAATTTTCAGGTTCACGTCGCAGGATGCGGCTTGCACGGCGAAGGCAAGAAGCTCTCGTTCAAGGCTCAAGCGCAGATTGCCTTCCGCTTCGAGGCCGAACGTGATTCCGCCGATCTGGTAAGAAAGTTTGGACGCACCGACGAAGCCCAGGCCGCTGGGTTGTTTCGTTCGGGCAAAATCGTTGTGTGTAGGCAGCATTTCCGTGTTCTGGCCTCTCACGATCCCAGAGTCCTGCAAGACACAACCGAACGGCAGGACGTCGACACCGGGCCGGTCGCGCCAGTGACTTTGCAATGGCCAAGCACCGCCTCTTCCGGGCGCAGACTGACCCGAATGACTTTGGGTGGCTCATAAGCGGCCTTGGTGCCTGGTTCCTGTGGCTTGTTTTCTTGCTCGTCGATCATTGTCTTTCTTCGTTCATGCGTGCACCGGAGAGCAGGAACCGCAACCGCCGCTGCCGCATCCGGAACTGGGTTGCAAAACATTCAAGACAAGCGAGGTGGGCTTGCCTCCCTGCCAAACGCTTACATCGGGTTTGAAATTTTTCAGGCGTTCCGCCGCCGCCAACAGCTCTTCGCGGTGAGCGCCGCCTTCGCAGCATTCGCAATCGCCGTGTTCCGGAACTTCGTAGCCAAACGCGTACGCCCGCAGATGAGCCACCTGGCAGAGGAACGAAACCGGTGACTCCTGGTCGCCGTTTTCAAGTTCGCCGTTCGCGGGGCACATACTGCAAAGGGACTGAATCTGGCAGCGGTCGCAAATCGTCGGGCGCGTGCGCGGCTGATTTCGAATTTCGCGCAGCGGGCCTTCCCAGCCTTCGCGGAAACTGCCCGTTCGAATGTTGTAGCCCTGTTGATGCGAGATGACGCAGATGCTCATCGTTCCGTAAGGATCGATGGCGCAGCCGCCGATGCCGCCGCCGCAGGAATATTTCTCGTTTGGCCGCAAGTATTCCACCGGCGCGGCCAGATCCTGCTCGGCCATCCTCCGGTAATCTTCCTTGCGCTTGGGTTCGGCAAAATCGAGCTCGACGGCCTGCTCCGGAGAGAGCCGGACCGCGAGAGGACTTTGCGAGCAGTCAATCCGCGGATTAATCAGCGAATCGAATTTGAACTCGACGCCAAACGTTTCTTCGGCAAGCCGCTTCATCTCGAAAACTTCATGCCGGTTGATCGTGGTCGGTACAGTCTTGAGCTTCAGCGGCAATCCGCGTTCGAGAAGCAGCCGGATTCCCCGTATGCAGCGGTCGTAAGAACCGGGAACCTGCGTCAATGCCTCGTATGTTTCTTTTGTTGCGCCGTAGAGCGTGATCTCGATGGCAAATGGCCGGTACTCCGCGAGGTAGTCGGCGATGCGCTCGTTGATCATCGTGCCGTTCGTGAAGAGCGTAATCAGGAAGCCACGCTTTTTGGCTTCGGTGTAAATTTCCAGAAAATCCTTGCGCGCAAAAATCTCTCCGCCGGTGTAAAGCACCCACAGGCAGCCGGCTTCAACAAGCTCGTCCAGGAGGCGGCAATGCTCGTCGAAAGTCAGTTCCTGCACGCGGGCCGCGTGGTCGCTCATCGGTAAGTTGTTGTAACAATGGAGGCATTCGAGTGGGCAGCGGCGAGTAACCTCGATAGACACCTCGAGAGGCGCGCGCTTTCCCTGGAAGCGCTGGTGAACGAAGCCGGTCAATTCGCCGTAAGTTGCTGATTCCACGTGGTCCCTTTGCCTAAGATCTGCCTGAAGCCGTTTTTGTATTTAACCGTAAGATTAAATACAGGGAGAAAAATCCATTTGTACTCAACCGCCGAGTTTAATTCAGAACTCTCATTACTCTCAGTACTTACTCCCAGCGTGCAAACCCACACTTCACGTGTCGTGCCTTTTTGAAGGCATGGCGAGAAGGAGGGGACGGCCTAAATGGTGCGAATCAAACCAATTTCTGTCAATTCAGCAAGATAGCCCTGAACGTCGTTGCTAGCCTGCTTGGCATCCACTTCGTACTGCGTGGCTACCCAATTTGCCAATTCCTCTGCTGTTCGAGCGTCCTCGAGCAGCTGCCACAAGCTTTGACCCAGCGAATTGAAGGTATAAACGGAGTCGAGATCGCCGACACCCCTGCAAATGGGAACAACGATCGTTTCGCCAGCAACATGGCGCGAAACGATTGACGTGTTCCGGGTGTGGCGGACCGGCGTCGCATTTGCCGACGGTGGTAAAGCCTCAGGCCCTGGAAGAGCTGAGAGAGGGAGTGCCATGGTTATAGTTTCCGGAATGAAACAGGGGTTGTCACTATACGGAACGTACGGTGTTCCGTACTAGTACCCTTTTAGTACGGGGTATCTCACGTGTAAAACAGTGCAAGAGGGGGCCATTTTCGTGCGAGTTTGAGCCAAATTGGGGGTAAAGGAGGGGAGCTTCGGCCAAAGCAGGCTGGTTGCGAGGGTTGCTGGGCTGGAAACCTGGGTGAAAGTGCGTGGAACCCAGGCTTGCACAGGTTGGAATGGAAGACAGCATCAGGTACAAAAATTGGTGGCCAACACTGCGGAATCTTGCCGTTGAGATGTGAGATGTGATTGGTAGCGCTAACGGGATTCGAACCCGTGTTACCGCCGTGAGAGGGCGGTGTCCTAGACCCCTAGACGATAGCGCCGGAGAGCTCAGCCACGAAAGTAAATAGCGGAGTGCCCTGACAAATGGCCTATTTTTCATTCTCGCATGTAGCACCTGCATGAGCAAGCAGTGACAGTGGCTGCCAGTCTCTTTGCTGCGGCCCTGGCGGCAAAGCGGTCATCCTCAGAAGGATGACCCTACGTGGGTCGCCGTCAGGCGGGCGAACCGGCTACTGCCGATTCCCGAAGAGTGCCGGCGTGACCGCCTTCGCGAGCTACGTACTGGTCGTAAATCCAGCGATAAGTCGTTTCGAGCCCGGTCCGTAATGGGGTATTGGGCTCCCAGCCGAGGTATTTCCTGATCAGCGTGTTGTCACTGTTGCGGCCGTTCACGCCCTTGGGGGCGGTGAGGTCGTAATGGCGGTTCAATTTGATTCCCGCGATTTCCTCCGCCATGTCCACCAGCTGATTGATCGAGACGGCTTCGCTCGAGCCAAGATTGATGGGCTCCTGGATTTGCGAGTCCATGATCAGATCAATGCCCTTGAGGCAGTCATCTATATACATGAAGCTGCGGGTTTGCGTGCCGGGGCCCCAGATCTGGATTTCATGCTTGCCGGATGCCTTGGCTTCGATGACCTTGCGGCAGATGGCGGCGGGAGCTTTTTCGCGGCCTCCGTCCCAGGTCCCCCAGGGACCGTAGACGTTGTGAAAGCGGGCAACGCGGGTGTAGAGGCCAAAGTCTTCGTGGAAGTGGCGGCACATGCGCTCTGAAAAGAGCTTTTCCCAGCCGTAGCCATCTTCGGCGAGGGCGGGGTAGGCATCTTCTTCTTTGAGGGATGGCGCTTCATAGGTCCTCTGCTTATCCGCGTTGTAGACGCAGGCCGAGGAGGCGTAAAAAAAGCGCTTTGCTTTGTGCAGGACGGCCGCCTGGAGCATGTGGGTGTTGATGAGCACGGAGAGCATGCAGAGCGCTTTGTTGCTTTCGATAAAGCCCATTCCGCCCATGTTGGCGGCGAGATTGTAAATGTCGCTGGCCCCTTCGGCGACTCTCTCGCAACTCGGTTTCAGATTCAGATCCAAGGTGAGGTTTTCGACGCCGGGGAAGTGCTGATACCACTCACTGAGGGGCTTAATGTCCACAGCCCGGATTCTCGTGCGGCCCTGCGCGCGCAAGCGCGCTACGAGACTGCCGCCGATGAATCCGCCGGCGCCTGCGACGACTACGAGTTCGCTCTTATCGTTCATCCTGATCTCCACTTATTACTTACTTATTATATATAAACATCTGAATTCTGGCAAGCAGCCCCCGCCTTTTGAGGCGAATCCGTTCTGTGCTTCCCGCGCCCTCCATTGTAACCCCGCTTCACGAAGACTTTCTCAGGCCGAGGAGCTCCAGCGCTACCAGAAATACAAATTCCGGTCCGCAAACCAAATAGCGGCGCCAGAGGCGGCGGGGCTCCTGAAGGAGCCGAAAGAGCCATTCGAAGCCATGCTCGCGGAGCCAGGGCGGTGCTTGAGGGATCTTTCCGGTGTGAAAATCGAACGCGGCTCCGACACCGACCAGAACCGGCACATTGAGGGAGTTCCGGTGGTCGAACATCCAGCGCTCTTGTTTTGGAGCACCTAGGCCCACCCAGAATACGTCCGCACAGGCGCGATTAATCAAGGAAACCTCTTCGGCGTCTTCTGCCGGAGTTAGCATCCGGAATGGCGGGGAATACGCGCCGGCGATCTGCATGCCAGGAAAGCGGGCTGCCAGCCGGTCGGCAAGTTCTTCCGCGACTCCGGGCTCGCCGCCATAAAAGAAGTGGCGGTAGCCATTGGATGCGGTTTCCTGGCAGAAACGCTCCATCAACTCGGGTCCGTAGACGCGCCTTTTCAAGTCAAACCCTTTTCGCCGACCGAGCCAGACGAGCGGGAAGCCGTCGGGGACCACGAGGTCCGCTTGCCGCAAGACATCCATAAATTCCTCAACCTGCTGCGCTTGCATTACACTGTGCATATCCGTGACGGCGATATAGCGGCATCTATCGCGTTGCAAAATCCACTGTTCCATCCGCGACACCACGTCCGGGATTTGCACCGCGTCCACGCGCACGCCGAGGACGCTGTAGGATGCCGCGGCAGTGCGGGGAGAGACCGCAATCTGGATAGGCAGATCGCTCATGCCAGAGACCGGTAGACAACCAGATTATTCGGCAAGACAGGCAAGCCTATTTTCTGCACGGTGGCCTGTGGAAACAAGATGCGCAGGTCGGCGGCGGAGAGCAAGTCGAGGGGTTCGTAGTGGCGGAGATAGCCGGGAGAAAAGCGGCAAACTTTCCGCTGCCATTGCGGGGATAGAAATTGATAGAAAGGAAGCAGGGTATGGGGATCGATGGGGAAGTGCTTGTCGGGAGTCGCGACGAAATATCCTTTGCGGGCGACGCGGCGAATCTCCTCTGCAAAACGCTGCTGTCTTCCGGCTCCGCCGACGTGCTCAATCACGGCGTTGGAGAAGACCCAATCGAAGGAACGGTTTGGAAAAGGCAGACAGCAGCCGTCCGCCACGTCGCACTTCACATGTTCCAGTCCCTGCTCTTCGATGACCTGGGGATCCAGGTTCACGACCTCGACCATGGCGAAATAGCGGTAGATTCTGACGAATTCGCCCCTAATTCCGGTTCCACCGCCAACGTCGAGAAGCGAATCGCCGCACTGCGGGTTCAAGGCGTCGAAGAAGAGATCGCATTTCTGGGTGCGCAATTTGTGGTGAATGGGTGCGATTAACTTTAGGATGGCTTGCATTCAGTCGGCTCCTTCCCGGCGGTTGGTGCGAGTGATGATTTCTGCTGGTACCAAAGGTCTGGCCGCGATCGCGGGGGGCGACGGTTTTGGAGTACAGATTTGTAGAGGTTTTCCAGTTGTTTGAGCGCCGCAGCGGCGGTGTATTTTGACTCGAACTCGGCGCGCGCGGCGCGGCCCATAGCCGCCATTTCCTGAGGATGCATCCAGGCCCATTCGACTTTGCCGGCAAGCTCTTCCGGATCGGCTGGAATGAAATGCAGGCCCGTGGCGCCGTCTGCGACGATTTCCGCCATGGCTCCCTGGTTCGGCGCAATCACCGGCAATCCACAGGCAAACGCTTCCGCGATGGCCAGCGGAAAGTTTTCGAAGCAGATGCTGGGAAAGACGAGGGAGTAGGCGCCTTGCATGAGCGAGCGGATCTCCTGCGGCGAGAGATGCCCGAGCAGTTCCACGGTGCCAAGCCTTTGGCGCAGGATTATTGATGCGATTTCCTCTCGTAAGGGGCCATCGCCAGCGACCTTCAACTGAATATCTCCGCGTATGCGTGCCCACGCGGCGAGCAAAACGCGCAGACCCTTTTCTTCGGAGAGCCTGCCCACATAGAGGGCGTAGCCGCCGGGACATTGTTTCGGTCCGGGATCGCATTCCACAAAATTCGTTTTCACGGAGATGCGATCTCCGGGCAAACCGCCTTCGATGAATTTACGGCGAGCGAACTCCGTGAGGGCGACGTACACATCTATTTTTTCCAGCCAGGTTCCCATGGCGCGGTGCCCCGCCAGCATCGCTGCCACAGCGGCAGTTGCCAGATGGCTATCGCGATAGCAGCCATGCAGAATGCCCGGCCATGCCAGACTTTTGCCCAGGCATTCCTCGCAAACCCGCCCGTCGCGCAATAGATTCGCTCCGGGACACAACAAGCGGTAATTGTGCAGGGTCTGGACGACCGGGACTCCTGCTTCCGCGCACGCGTAGTAAGCGGAGGGAGAGATCAACGGAACGGTGTTGTGAAAATGAGCCACGTCTGGTTTTTCGCGCAACAAGAAAGCGCCCAGCTCCCGGGAGGTCCTGCTGGACCAGACCGTTTCCGTGGCCAGGGAGACGCGCCGGAGAATGGAAGCATCGCTTAGGCCGATGTTGGAGCGCATGTATTCGACAACTTCGTGGCCTGCCTGCTGCAGAAGGCGCGTCTCGGCCTCCCGGGCGACGTCCTCTCCTCCGCGATGCTGATAGGCGTTGTGGACGCTCAGAATCTTCATGGCTCAGACCCTTTCCGCAAACTTACTTCCCAGACGGCGGAGATATTCTTCGGGATTGTTCGCCAGTTTAGTGACGCGTGGAGATGCACGGGCTTCGCCAGAGTTATCACATGGCTGCTCATTTGACCTCCGGCGCGCAGCCTGCGTGAGATGGAATGGATTCGGTCTCGCGCGCGGATGCGAAACATCCGCATAATTCGCCATTCGTGACGAAACGAAGTTCCTGCCTGTGCTCCGCGACCATAGCCAGAAGATCCTCGAGCGTCCGCCATTGGCTTTGCTGTTCGATTTCCCAGGAGTGCCCCCAGAGGTGGAAAACGCCCCGTTCCCCGAGGGCCCGCGAAAATAGATGCCTCGCGAGGGCAGTCCAGTCTTTTGAGCGAAACAGGGCGCCGGACCACAGCAAGGGAGCGGGTTTGTGGCGTTTCAGCGCGTTTTTTGCGTAGGCGTAGGGGCGATGGGGAAACACCTGGACGGTGGTCGGCACGAGGAACAGCCCCGCTTCGCGACGCGGAGGCTGGACAGAGAGGAGTTCCGCTGTGCGAGCGGCTGCAAAGCCGGCCTTGCTCACCAGCGAGAGTTGGTGGTTTCTATATTTTCCGGCAGGGAAACAGAAGATTCGGCAACTTTTGCCGGTGACGTCTTCGATCCACCGTCGCGAGCCGGAAAGCTGCTCGGATGCCTGGGCATCCGAAACGCGGTCGAGATAGACGTGATCGAGCGTGTGAGCGCCGATTTCGAATCTTCGACTCAGTTCGACAATTTGTTCTTCGCTGAGTACGGCATGACCATTCTTGCGCGGGATGTAAAATGTTGCGGCGATTCCGTATTTTTCGAGGAGCTCCGCGAGACGCAAATCGAGCGGATGGCCGTCGTCCCAGCTGGTTGTCACCAGCAATTTCCGATCGGTTTGGCTCATCACGGCGTGCTTTGTTCTCTTCGCCACTTAAGCTGTCCCCACTGCCATCGGGGCTGCGTCAGGCACTGCACGATTCCTCTTTTGAAATTTTCGACCATGGCCTCGATGGAATATTTCTGAGCCGAGAGGGCGGCGCCTTCGCGCAGCGACTGCAATTCCTTTGGATTGGAGAGAAGCGCGGTGACAGCTTGCGCGTAAGCATCCGGATCAGGCGCGGTGAGCAGTCCGTTGTGGCCGGGTTCGACGTATTCCATTTCCGGGCCGTGAATGGGGAGCCGCGTGGCGATGATCGGCAAGCCGGCTGCAAATCCGTCGAGGACAGCGAGGCCGGCTCGCCCCGGGAGGAGAAACACATCGGCGATAGCCAGCAACTGTGATTTCCGATTGCCGAATTTTGGACCTACAAAATGAATCCAGGAACAATGCGCGGCGTTCCGCTTGATTTCCAGCTCGTCCGGGCCGCCGCCGATGACGATCAATTGAAATTCAGGAATGGCCCGCCGGATTCTTTCTCCCGCTTGGACGAGGAAAGGGACGGATTTTACTTTGTGCAGCATGCCCATAAAAATGCCGATGGGAGCGGAAACGCCGATTCCTAGCCTGGCGCGGAGAGCGATCCTGGCGTTGGGACTGAAATTCTCTACGCAGTGCTGAATCCCGCGCGTGTCGATAGAGTTCTGCACCGCGGTAACTTTTGTTTCCGGTACGCCGCGATCGCGCAAGTAGTGCGCGGTGCCCTCGGTGTAGGCAAACCACCAATCGACCCAGTTGAGCGTGCGCTCCTTGTACCATTCGGAAAAGGCGGAGCGGTCCGCCTGGAGATTTTCTCCCAGGCCCCAAAAGGCAACGCTTTTTAGATGGAAAAGCGAAAGCGGGAGCAGGAAATGATTCACGACGAATCGGTTGGCGTGATCGACGACCACCAGATCGGCGGCGAGGATCTGCCGAAGGGCTGGTTGAAAAAGCAACCGCTCCTTGCCGAACCAATAGCCTTTGACTCTTAGGCCGTACGCACGGGGCAATTCGCAATTATCGTTCTTGCGCACTTCGGCGGGAGACGGCGCGCTGTACACGACTTTCAGCTGAACGTTTTCCTGCGCGAGAGCGCGGTGCAGCCTCTCGTAAAAGGGCTTGCGATACCGCTTGATCTGCTCTTCGATAATCAGGACGTTCTTCATTTATTTCGCTGCATCTCTGGGCGGCGCTGCATATAGCTCGTCGTCTCCGTGTTCACGTGGCATGGACAAAGGTGAAGACTTCCTTGCGCGGGCAGACGTACGAGATGCTCATGCCGTGCTGTTCGAGGAGCGCCAGGGCTCTCTTTGTTTTTCCCGTGCCGACAGAAGACAGCCGGTGGTGAAACTCGACGAGAAGCTGCCCGACCGGAATTTTTTCGCGGATGATTTCCTCGATGACCGCATATTCGGCGCCTTCGATATCCATTTTGAGAACGTCGATGCGGGTGTGCCCTTCCAGGTGCATGGCGGTGGATAGCTTCATCACGGAGAGGCTGACCGATTCCCGTGCGTATTGGCGCGCTCTTACGATGGAGTGCGACACCCAGTCCTGACGCGGGGGAAGATAAAACGTTTCCTCGCCGTCGTGGTCCGCGATGCCAATGGCGTGAAAATTAAATTGTTGCGGCAGGGTTTGCGTGGCGAGCCAGAGTTTTACTTTGGGAGTGGGATCGAATGCTTCGACGTTCATGCCAAAGCTGGCGATGAGGGATAAATCGAACGAAACGTCTTCGCCGATCCCCAGGGAATACACAACAGAATCTTTTTTCAGCCGGGAAGAGTCCAGGTGGTAGCCGCCATATTCCGACCCGAATTTTTCCAGGGTGCGTTCCACCTGCACGCGCGGAAGCGCGAGTCCCCACTGCGGGTAGAGGCGAAGATATTTGTGGAGCTGAGGATGAAGGTTCATGTCAGCCTTCCCTGCTCCGGAAACATCGCGTGGGATGGAACAAATGCGGGAGCCGGAGCGGAAGCACGGGCTGGAGCGAAGTCGATCAGGTAAGTGGCGATGCCAGACCAGAAGAGCAGCCAGATCGACGTTTGCACGGAATCGATCAGCATGGTGGTCGAGCCGTAGACAAAAACATTTGCGCCGACAGATGCGACGATGGCTACGAGAGTGCTTCGCTCCACTCCGGTGAGCGCTTTGACAGCAGGAATAGCGCGCCGGAACAGCCGAATGAAAAATGCAAAGTACAGGAGCGTGACTGGAAGGCCGAACTGAACGATCGAATACAGCGCAAGATTGTGAATTTCCTGCGTTTCCCGGGATTGCAGGTGGTAGAGATCAGTGTAGCCGCCGGTCAGGAGAAGCTCGGGATGCGATTTCATGAGAGCGAGCGCGGCGGAAATCATCTCCTGACGGCCTTGAAAGGAGCCGAACTGGTCCCAGTCCAGCAGGCCTTGCGTCAAGAACAGGATCGCAACGATAGCGGCCAGTAAGGAGATGATCACGACCCGCAAAACACCTTTTTGGCGGCTGAGCGCGAAGTAGACGGCCATCATCGAAGCGAAAAAAACCAGCAAGCCGGAACGAAACATGGTGAACAGAAGAGAGACGAACATCACCACACTAGCGGCCGCGCAGAGAGCGCGTTTGCGCTTCGGAACGCCGCCGTAGAAAGCCAGCGTTGTGGCGAGGCAGAGCGGCAAGGAGAGATAGCAGGCGTAATTGTTCGCGCCGGTGTACAGGCCGACGGCCAGCGTGTCCCGCACGCCGAGGAAATCGCCCAAAATGGAAAGCTTTGCGAGACCTGTCTTGTAGGTCTGCCAGTCGGCTTCGTCGGGGCCGGCAAACCAGAGATAGTTCCCGGTGGCGTACTGAACGATTCCGAGGCAAGCGTTGACCAGGGCGAAGACGCATGCGAGCTTGATGAGCGTGTGAATCTGGTGTTTCTCCAGGCCGGCTCGCAGGAAAACAAGCAGGAACAGGAACGGCAGCATGAGGTCGCGATAAACACTGGCGGCGTGGGCAGTGTTAAATTCAAAAAAGATAGCGGGAAGCGCGCAAACTGAGAGAAGAACAACAGGCAAGCGCTCCGACGAACCATTTTCAGGAGATCTTGCGCGTCTCCCTTGCCAGGCATGCGCGAGGCAGACGATGGCCATGAGAAAAAAACACAGTTCCGACAGATCAAAACTGAACACGGTAATACGGATGCGGTATTCGAAGCTTAGAAGCACCGGCACGAAGTAGATAAGACGCGAAGGGTTCGCGACGAACCAAAACAGCAGCAGGCCCATGGCTACAATGAAAATGGGGATCGCGAGCAACATGGTTCACGCACCCGTCATTTTGGCGATTTGTAGCCCGCGCGCGCGCCAGTCCCATTCCTGGACCATGACGTTGCGCGCGAGTTCACCGAGAAAGTGGCGGCGGTCCTGAGCATTCAGCAAGGAAACGATCTCACGGGCGAACTCTTCGTCGGAATGGCCGGCGAGAACGCCCACATCGCTCTTGCGGAAAAGGGTTTCCACTTCTCCAACGGGGTTTGTCACCGTGGCACGTCCGGCAGTCAGAAAATCCAGAATTTTCGTGGGCCAGCGCGCACGGTCGTTCAAGCCATCCTCAAGAGGGCAGATGCAAACGTCCGCGCAGCCCAGAGCGCTCGGATAATCCTCATCGCTGACCCAGCCCGTCCGGGCGATGCGGTCGTCAACGCCCAACTCCTCGGCCAGCGCGAGAGCGGCCTGCGAGATGTTGCCAATCATTAGGAAGACTGCCTTCGGCAATTGCCGAAGAACGTCACGAAAAATGCGGACTTCGCGGCACATCGTTCCGTTGCTCACGGCCACCAGAACCGGTACATCGGCCGGAAGGTTGAAGCGTCCTCGCGCCTCTCTGGCGTTCATCGGCACGATATAGTCCGTTGGCGCGCCGTTCGGGATGTGCATCACTTTCTCTCTCGGAATGCCGATCGACAGCGCGCGGTCATGTAGAACTTTGGAAGTCACGCTAATCCTGGTGGCTCGGAACCGGATCTTCTCCTCCCAGTAGGAATCGACGCGGTGCGCGAGCTTCCAGCCGCGAAATGTATTCGAGCTGCCGCCGAACCAGTCGCACCAATCCGAATAAAACGCGAACTGCTTCCGCCCCTGCGTGAAATAGACCGGCCAGGAAACATTGGGCTGGTATTCGAAACCGAAAACCGCGTCATAATTGCCAGTCTCGAGTTCGCGGACCCGTCCCCAGATATCCAGCGGGCCCCACCCCGAGCCGGGCAACAGGCGGTTGCCCCAAGCCGGCCCTTCGATGAGACGGATCCACGGCCCGTCACCGCATGGCTCACTCGACTCCCCGATCCAGTCGCGCTTGTAAGAAACGACGGGCCGGAACCGCGACGTCCGAGACACCGTTGCCAGCGTCACGTTGTGACCTGCGCGCGCCAGTTCGCGCGAGAAATAGAACGCCCTCAGATACGTCCCCATTCCTTTCTGCGTAAAATTGAGAGCTAGAATCCGCATATTCGACACTCAGGGATCAGGGAGCGGTGCGCGCGAGTGCGCGTGCTCTTTCCTCTTTTTTCTGAGGCTGTTCCCTTCCCGGCTCCGCCGGTTGTGCCGCTCCAATCGCCGTGCGCTTCCGCTTTTTCTCGGTGGCTTCGTTCAAAAGTGCCAGCGGTTCATCGATAAAGTGTTTTTGGAGCTTGGCTTCCTGCCAGACGAGAATTTCCTCCTGTAGATCCCGCGAAGCATTCACGCGCATTACCCTGCGTGGGAGTTCTTGCAGGTCGCCGCACAAAGCCTCCGGATGGCAAAGCAGCCCGTGATAGGGCTTGTCCTGTTCGCCAAAACAGATACAACCGAGCGAAGCCGCATCCGCCAGACCTTGCCCGGCGCCGCTTCCCCTGCCCAAACACAGATAGTATTTTTGCCGGCCCAGTTCGCGAAGAAAATCGGTTGCGTCGCCCCAATGCGGCGGATCTTCTCCGTGATAGAGCCCCATTGAAAAAGACCGGAACGCAACCGGTAGGTGCACAGCTTCCTCGAGCCGCCGCGCCGCCGCCTCTGTTGCTTTCAAACCGTTTCCATTGCTTGCTGCGCTCAAGACAGAGAGCGTCCGCCAATCCGCCCAGATAGCTTCCTCGCGCTCGATGGACGCGAAGAGTTCCCGCATCGACTTCGGGTCGCGGACATACGGAAACGAAATGGCTTGCGGCAGATTCTGGAGCGAGAGGGGAGCGTCCATCATGTGCGCCAGAAACAGGTCGGCATTTCTCAGAGGGCAGCGAAGGGAAGCGCGGTAGCGGCGGTCCCAGTGCTCCACGACAAAGTAGGCAAACAGCGTGCGCGAGCTGCGAGGAAAATCCAGGATCGGATCGTTGGTGATGACCAAGTCGTAGGATTCCCAGGGAATCTCATCCGCGGCGACGATTTTTTGTGTGTACTTTCGGACGATGTCCGCGTTACCTCGCTGCTTCAGCACAGAGTCGTAGGTGTAGTCCGTGTTGACCTGTTGCGGAACGATGTACCAGTCCGCTTCGAACAGCGTGGTCATCTCCCAGTGCAAAGCCCTGCTCGGCCAAATGCGGAAGAGGGCTTCCGGAGTGGTTTCCTCCCAGCGAACGCTGGACCACGGGCCAAACGTATCCAGAAGCTGCTTGACAACCGCTACCTTCATCCTCGGCGTTCCTCCTGGAAGATTTCGCGGTATCTTGAATGCGTTGGCTTGGCTGCCACCACCATCGCGTCGTAACTCTCGCCGGGCGCTCGACGGCGGACCTGGCCTGATTGCGAATCCAAAACAAAAAGTTCGTAGCCGCATGCTTCGAGCAGCCACATCAATTCGACGGGGTGGTAGTGAAATCCAGCGGTGCACCAGCCGTAGCCTTCGTAGAGAATGACCGGCGCGTCCGGCCGCTCAAGCAGGTTGCGGGCACCGCGGAAAACCAGCATTTCCGCGCCCTCCACGTCCACTTTCATCAAGTCCACACGCGCAATGTCTTCTTTGGCCAGGAATTCATCCAGGGTAATGGTCTGGACCAACTCACGCCCCACTACTTCCGCATCCGTGTGGCTGGGGTCTTCGAGCGAGTTCAGGGCATCCTTCAAGTCCGCATTCACGTACATGCTGGCTTCGCCGGTTCGGTCGCTCAAAGCGGCGCAGATGGCTCGGACTCCAGATAAGTCATTCAACACCAGGTTCTTCTCGAGGATTGCAAAGGTGGATGGGCAAGGCTCGAACGCGTAGATCGAGGAAGCCTTGCTCAAAAGTTTTCGTCCGCAAGCCACGCTGAACAAACCGGTGTTGGCGCCAAGATCAAAAAACGTCATTCCCGGTTCGAGCATTCGCAAAACGAATTCCAGTTCCGGCTTTTCAAAACGCAATTTAGACCAGGTGTGAAACGCAATCGCGCCCTCAGGGACGAGCCGAAAGGAAACTCCCCCGGCGGCTGTTTCGACCGGCGCATGTCCCGTGAGAAAATTCCGCGCTTTGAAAGCGAGCGCCAGGACGTCCCGATACCAGAAAAAAAGTTTCGCGGCAAATCGCCCGCGGATCTTCCGCAGAACTTCTCCGAGCGTCAGCGATCCATACATCCTTCGCCACTTGGCCAGCGGCGCACCGAAAAAAGCCTGCAGTTCAATCCGCTGCATAAGCGCTCCCCTTGAAGAGCGCTCTCGATGCGCGCACATCCCAGAAAAAATAGAAAGCGCAAGCCGCGAGAAGTACTGCCGTGGCTCCGATGGAAGCTTCGAGGTTTGTGCGCGGGTCAAGCGAGGACGCCAGCCGGCTTCCCATTGCAGCCAGAACCCATAAAGCGGCGGCAAAACCGCACGTAGGCAAATCAAACGGCAGCGGGTAATACCGCCTGCCAAAGGCAGTCATCAAAATAATTCCCACAGCCAGCGCCGAAGCCCACGCAATGGCCGCGCCCAGAGCGCCCAGCCGTGGCACCAGCGCATAGTTCAAGACAATGGAGAGCGCTGCTCCCGCCGTTGCCAGCGGCCCTAGCCATTGCGTCTTGTATTTGAGATAGATCGGCAGGCTGCTCCAGTATTCGAGCAGCCGGAACATCACCGGCAGCAGCAGCCACGGCAGCAACCCTTGCACTCCCGCATACGCGCGTCCCGCAAAAACTCGGATGAGGAATGGCCCGAACAAAATGGTCATGGCGGCCAGAAGCGTGGCCACAATCAGCGCGTAGCCCATGATTTTTGTGTAGGTAATCGCAGCATTCGGCCGATGCGCGATGGGGAACGCAGCGCCGGCCCAGGCACTGGCGAACGGCTGCAAAAAACCCATCGACAGAATGTTCGTGATTTTGATTCCCACGGTGTAACGGCCCACTTCGGCGAGGCTTTGATACCGCGCGAGAAAATACCGGCCGGAAGCGTCGAGCAGCAAAGCCATCAAAGCGCTCCAAACGAGCGGAAAACCATACTTCAGCATCGGAACGAGCAGCGTCCTACGGACGCGCAGCTTCATTCCCGGCAAACAGAACACAAGCAGAATCAGCACGCAGGCTCCGTCGCCAACCAGCCAGCAATGGAATACCCCGCGCACACCTTCGCCATGCAGTGCGACAAACCAGTAGCCGGCAGCCACCAGAGCCAGCAGCCGGGTAATGGCGGATAAAACGTACGCCACCGGCCGCTGCGCCGCTTGCAGACTGCTGAAAAAAATCCCTTGCACGTTGCGCAGCAAAACGATGGGAAGGAAAATCCACGCGGCGCCCGCATTTGCGCCCAGCCACTCTCTGCCGAGCGATCCTTGCAGAATCCCCGCGAGGATCGTCCCGCCGATCACCGCAGCCGCCAGCGCTGCCACTATGCACGAGGCGAGAAGCTCTCCGCGCCGGGACGGTTCGGTTTCCGCGTACCAGCGCAAGTACGTGGTTCCCAGCCCCATCTGCGTCGTTGTGACCGTGATCAACAGCGAAATCTCAATCAGCGCATAAGCGCCGAAGTCCGATGGCGTGAGATACCGCGTATATAGAGGCACCAGAACGAAATTGCCCAGCCCTAGCAGCACAGCGCCAGCCAGGTAAATCATCGATTGTTTCGCTAGCGGATAAATCGTGGCCAGAAGCGGGTGCTTCGCCATCGTTCGCTCGATGCGGGCCAGCAAGGAGACGGATGCGCCCGGGAGGCTCACTGTCCCCCTCCTTCAAGCACCACGGCAATCGTTCGCAGCAGAATGTTCAGGTCAATGCGCAAGCTCCAGTTCTCGATGTATTCGAGGTCCAGCACCATGTTCGTTTCAAAAGAAGGGTCGCGCCGCGCGGTCACTTGCCACAGGCCAGTCACTCCGGGCTTCACATCCAGGCGCCGAAGGTGCTCGATGGTGTAGCGCTCGAAGTCATCCACCGGATGCGGCCGCGGTCCGACCAGGCTCATGTCCCCTCGCAGCACATTGAGAAGCTGCGGAACCTCGTCAATGCTCATTTTCCGCAGCCAACGGCCGCAGCGCGTGACGCGCGGGTCGTTATCCATTTTGAAGAACGGGCCGTTGCGCTCGTTCGTGCCGCGTAGTTTTTCTTTTTGCGCATCGGCTTCGGCGACCATCGTGCGCAGCTTGTAGCAGCAGAATTTCCGCCCTTTTTTTCCGACACGCAGGGCCGCATAAAGAACGGGACCCTGCGAATCGCAGCGAATCCAGAGGGCGGCTAGAGCGAGGAGGGGCGCTGTCAGCACCAGCAGCGCCGCAGCTCCCACGGCGTCGATAGCGCGCTTGACGGCAAGCCCCAGAACCGGGATCGGCTCGCCGTGCAGTTCGATAACCGGGAATCCGCCGATAGTCTCCACCGGCGCGCGCCAGCCCAAACCGTCGTACAAGTCCGGCACTACATTCATTCCGAGGCGCAGACGCCGCGCTTCGAGAAACACTTCTTTGACCATTTCGCGGTCCGCGGGAAGCGTGACAAACAACTGGTCTGCAAACTGCCCCAGCGCCACTTTCCGCAAATCGCCGATGGAGCCGAGCACCCGCGCATCGCCGTTCGCGTGTGAGTCCAGAAAGCCGCAGACTTCGTAACCCAACTGCCGGTTGGCTTCGAGCCAGGCGGCCAGCGAGCGGCCCAGCTTTCCTGCTCCCACAATCAGCACACGAGAGACACCTTCGCCGCGGTCCACTCTTCGCAGCACATAACAACGCTTGGAGTACCGCCAGCCAACCAGCGCTACCGCAATACACGCCGCCGTGCCGGAGACCACCAGCCTCGAAATCTCTTTGTTCCCCGAAGTAAAGATAAACAGCACGAGCAGAGCGGTCGCGAAGCCCACGGCCTTGAGCGTGTTCGCGCTTTCTTCCCAGGCTGTCCGCTCGCGCGCCGTACGGTACAAATCCTGGCTCATGCAAGCCAGCACCACCAGTCCGGCGTACAGCATCAAAAACGCAGGATAGCCAGCGGACCAGATCTGCCGCGAAAGTCCCGCGGGAAACATCGTAGATCGGGCAAGCGGAGCTGCAAATCCAAAACGCAGCCAATACGCTGCGCCTCCCCCTGCGCAGACCAGCGCGAAATCGATTGCCACGTATGCCGCCTGCCGGGCCAGCCCCGCGCGATGCCGCGCGGCTTTCGCACGTTCGGGAAAAACTCCCGTGGCCGGCAAAGACATTTCGCGCGCCAGCTCGTGAACCTGCGGTCGGTTGACCGCAGACGGCTGTCTTGACCGGCGTGTGGCGGTTCCGTTCATTCTGTCCTATCCCATTCCGTTTCGTGCCGCATGCACCAGGTCGGAAGCATCGGTGGACTTTTCTTCGGCGGACACACTCTGCTTTTTATGCAAAGCCTTGGGACGAAGTATCCTGCGAGCGAGGGATTGCACGAAGGCTGCCGCCGCAGGAGCTGCACGCAACGCACCCGCGTGCAGCGTTCCCGCAACTTCCTCGGCAAATTTCTTTCCTGGATCCTGCGGATCGATTTCCTGCCAGGCTTGCCAAACCAGAATCCACACGCAGACAGCCAGCACCGCAAAGCCGGTGCCGGCAACGGTCAGCAGCCCGCGCGGGGGAAACGATTTTTTGGTCGGCACGACGGCGGCATCGAGCACTTTTACGCTCGGCACTTCCTTGGCTTCCTGCACTTTGGCCAACTCGTACTGCTGCGTCAGTAGTTCGTAAACGGTTTCCTGAATTTTTGTCTGGCGGTACAAATCGGCGTACGTCACACCCAACAGCGGTAACTGGCGGATCGCTGGGTACAAAGAAGCGTCCGTCTCTGAAGACGGCGCCGCGGAAGTTCCGCTCTCTCCGCCCATTTTTCCCAACTGAGCGCGCAGTTCCGTCACGCGGGCACGCAACGAGCGCACACGCACATTTTGATCCGTATACATGGCTGCAAGACCGTGGAGTTCCGCTTCGGCAGCGATCAGCTGTCCTTCAAGCGTTGCTGCCGCCTCGACCATGGCCTTGCTCTGCGCGGGAATGTCAATGGCGGTATTCTTGCTCGCAAAAATGCTGAACTGCCGCGCCGCGTTGTCGAGATCCTGTTTCACAGCGCGAAGCCGTTCTTCAAGAAAAACCCGTTCGCGGCGTGCGGAAGACGTGCTGACCTGTTCGACCAGCCGGTCGAGTTCGTCCACATACGCCTGCGCCAAGGCCGCCGCGAGGCGTGGATCGTGGTCCATGACCGTCACCGCTATGATCCCGCTCTTGTGGTCCTCGCTGATGTGCGTGTGCACAGCAAGCACCGCGCGCGTGTCTTCCATTTTTGCGGTGTGGTACAGGCGCTTCAAGTCGAACTGCGCGATCAAGCGGTCCTGCACCGTGCGGCTTTCGAGAATGCCCACAAACAACGCGCCGGAATTCTTAACACCCAGCAAATCGCCGGCAGCGCCTCCAAACCCTCCCGCGCGGCCAGCGAGCGCGGAAAGCATGGCCATTCCGGAACCCGACTGTCCTTCCGGAGGCATCAGCTGCGTGGTGGCTTCATACCGCGCGGGAATGAGCAGCGCGATGCCCAGGCTTCCCAGGCCGCCGAGCAGCATGGTTATAAGCAGCAGTTTGCGCGCCTCCCAGAGGAGCCGGACCCGCGCGACCAGTCGTTGCTTTGCGGCCTGCGGCTCGTTGGCGTCCAGGCCGCGATCCATTTCCGTTTGTACCGTACTCACGCTGTTCGCTTACCCCTTCTTGTTTCGTTCCTGGAACGCATCTTCAGATCCAGTTGTGCCCTCAAGGAATGGCCACGGCGGCAGCCAGCGCTGCGGCTTGCGCGATTTGTGCGATGGCCACCAGGTTCTTCCAAACGTTGCTTCCCACGGTCGTTTTTTCCGGAACCACGATGGTGTCGCCGGGACCAACCGTCGACGACAGCACTCCGCTCGACCACGCTCCGCCGCTGCCGCTGCTGACCGCGCCGCTTGCGCGGAGGATGAAAATCGCTTTCTTGTTGGCGAGGCTTGTGGCGCCGCCCGCACGCATGAGGTACCACTCCGCGTTCTTTCCCGGCGTGTAGGTGATGGCGTTCGAGTTGTAAACCTGGCCGACTATGAGAACGAAGCCAGGCTGCTTGGGAATTTCCAGAGTGTCCCCGGCGCGCAACTCGATATCGTCAGGAGACCCGGCGAAATCTTTCTGGCCCTGGCGGATGTGCACCACCAGCCGGCCGCTTATGGGCGCACGGCGCAATGCATCGATAATTCGCTGACGCTGTTGCAGAGCGGCTTGCTGCAGAGCGGCTTCTTCCGTACCGCTCGTAGTGACCGACGTTTTCACGACCGTGGTTTCCTGCTCCATGCGTTGGATCATTTCCTGCCGGCTTTGCTGCTGAAGTTTGCGCACTTCGAGCCGCTCGAATACCGCCGCTTGCGGATAGGCTGTCGACAGCAACCCCCCGGCGCGCCTGAGCAGAGAGTTCAAGCGCTCGCCGGGCTCAATACCGTAGACTCCGGGTTTTGCTACTTCACCTCGCAGCGTCACCGTCGCGCCGATGTCTTTCCAGCGTGTTTGCTGGGGGATGGTCAGCACATCGCCGTCGAGCAGCGCGACATCCTCCGCGGAGCCACCCGCGAGCGCGCTTGCCAGGTTGACGGTTTGCTCGCTCGAAGGCTTTGCTGAGGCTGCCCCGGCAGCCACCTCGTAGTGCACGAGGTCCGCGCTTGCCGGGTTCGCGCTCCGCAATAAACCTCCTGCGGAACGCACCAGATCGGAAACCTTCATATTCGAAGCCAGCGGGTAACGGCCGGGCCGGCCAACTTCGCCGCGCACGTAAACACTCGCGGGATTCACTCGTTCAGGCTGGCGGTGGACCAGAACGCGGTCATTCGGCTCGACCAGAATATTGTTCAGCGGATCGCCCGCCAGCGCTTCACGAAGCGAGATGCTGAACACTTTTGTCGTGCCATCGGGCATGGCGCGGAAAAGTTGCGCGGATTCCAGCCAGCTTTCCGGCGTCGTGCCGCCTGCCTGATAAATCGCGTCTCGCAGGTGCTCCTGCCCGGAAGCGCGGTATCGCCCCGCGGCTCGCACTTCGCCGGCCACTGTGAATTCCGGCGCTGCTTCTAGGTCATAGCGCCCGAAAATGCGCACGGTATCGAGCGGCTGAAGTTTCGGCGCGCTTTCCGGGTGTTCGAGCGCCGCCGCGAGATTGAAGCTCTCCACTACCGGCCGGTTATCCGGCGCCGCGATACGCACAATCTCGGCGTAACGCTCGGCAGGTTCCGGCAGAAGTTCTTTGTACGAACCGACCAGATCCGTCAGCCGCATACCGTCGCGGAACGAATAGCGTCCGGGGCGCAGGACATGTCCTTCGAGATAGACGCTGGCGCTGTTGTACGGCGCGATGGGGAAAATATGGACTTCGTCACCGTCTTGAATCTGGAATTTCTCGAAAGCCGCGCGCAGCGTTTCCTTGTCGCTGTTTTCTCCGACGTCGAGGCTCAGCATGGTGCGCTTTTGGTGCGCTTCCATGCGCTGCACTTCAATCTGCCGCACCGCCGCCGCGGGCAGGATGCCTCCGGCGAGCTCCAGCACTTCGTCCAGGTTCTTTTCTCCGGCAAGCTCATAAATGGCGGGACGTCGGACCATTCCTTCCACGGTCACGCTCGCGGCGAGCGGAGGCACGCGCAACGAATCGCCGTTCTCCAGGCGTTTCAAGTCGCCTCGAATCCCGTGCAGCAGCAAATCGTAAGCATCCACTTCCTCGAGCAGCGTTTTCCCGCGGTAGTGCTCGAGATGCCGCAACGATCCGCGCGAGGTCACTCCTCCTGCGGCAAACAGCGCGTTCAGCGGCGTCGAAAGCGAACTGACGTCGTACGCTCCGGGCACGGGGACTTCTCCCACGACATAGACTCGCACGGTGCGCAGGCGAAGCAGTGATACGTCCACCGAAACATCGCGGAACTGCGTCCGCAGCACCCGTTGCACGGATTCCTGCACTTCCCCCAGCGATTTTCCGGAAACCAGCAGCGGGCCCGCCTCCGGCAGCACTAAACGCCCTTCACGATCCACTGTCCGGAAAAGCCTTTGGGAAACGCCGCCCCACAAATCAATCGAGAGGCCATCGCCCGGTCCGACCACATAATCCGGCCCCACGGGGAGATCCATCGGCAGCGCGCCTGTGTTTGCCACGCCGCGTTGGAAAACATCCAAGCCAAAACGCTCCGAACGTGCCGACGTCGCGGAAGCCTGCACATACAGGTCATAGAGCGAGGGCGCATCGGCATACGGATTCGGCCGGTGCACCATGCGCACAGGCTCGAGTGCCGCGGCGGCAAAATTCGCCGAATTGCTGTTGGGAATCCGGCGTTCGGAGTTATTGCGGTTCGTTCGCGCCGACAAGCCAGTCTCCGGCTGCGTGGACGGCGCGCCGGAGGCCGATACAAATTCGCTGGAGGAAGGCGAAGTGGCGTTTTCTACTTGCAGCGAGCCTCGTCTCGGGCGCGAGTTCGTTGAACTGGCCAGTTCGTCCAGGTTCGTTTGTGGCTCCGACACAAGCAGGGTCTCTCCTGTATCCGAGGCGGAGAGATCGGCGCGCAGGACGCTTTGAGGTTGTACCCCATCCGTTCGCGATGGCGCGCCCGGATAGGTTTCGTAGGGACTGGGCTGCTCCGCGGGACGATTCCCTGGCTCCTCGCTCTCCGGCGGAAGGTAGTTGCGATTCGATTCACTGCCGGGAAATTCGCAATCAGACGAACGCCGCTGATCACAGCCCGCGGTCTGCTCCATCGGCGAGTTCTCTCTCGAAGTATTGGCACGCCCACTCGCGTGCGCAATTGCGTACGCGCGGTCTTGCAGCACGAGGTTATGCTCCGCTGCCAGATCGGATTCCGGATTCACCTTCGGCAGCAAGTAACCGTAACGCTGCAGGAGACGCGTGGCCAGCACGCGGGCGTGCAGATCCTCTTTCAATCGTTCCGTAACCGCGGTGTCCAGCAAGTCGGATTCATCGAGAAGTTGGCCGCTTGCCCCAGCGTCTTGCGCCAGCAGCCGCTTAAACTCCACCAGCAGGCCTGCATCTTTGTTCAAAATCTCAAGGATCTGTTCTGCGTTCGCGGCCACACGGTCCAGATTGTCGGAAACGATGTCCCGGGTAGTCCGCGGTGCATACTTCCCGGCCGCTTCCGAACTCTGCCTTTTCGTTTCTTGTCCGTTTGCCGGCTCGCTTCCCGGAACAGGCGTCTGCGCGTGCGCGCCAACCAACCCCATCGAGCACAGGAACAGGCTGAGAGGTAATCCTCGTTTTGCCGCTCGCTTTGTCCGGTTCCAGGCGCGCTTCTGAAATGAAGTCAACTCCCTCACGCTGCTCCTCCCCTCGTCCCCGCCGAATTGCCCCGCATGACCTCCAGCAAACCTTCCTCGCTCGCTTCCATAGTGCTCGAATGAATTTCGAGCGAGGCCCAGTAGAAAACCCCGATGTTTGTATTCGGAGCCACCGCGATAATTTTGAGTCCTGGAAATTTGCGCAGCAGTTGGTCGCAGAGCGCCGGACGGCGCCGTGATTCATCCAGCGCAATCAAAAGAAAATCGGGCCTGGTCTCCGCCACCATGGAAGGCACATCCTTTTCATTCTCGGCTTCTCCGACAATGTTGATCCCCGCTTGCTCGGAAAGCGTCGAAAGCACCAGCTCGCGCAATAGACGGGGACGGTTGGCCACCAGGACGCGGATGCTCGTTTCCATGGACTCCTCCCCTTGTGAAAAGAGTAGTCGGAGCAGGGAGGAGGGGACAGGCTGCAAAGGGTACGGGGAATGAGGTACCGCGTAGCTTCAGGCTGGTACTGCGAGCGGTGGGACCGCGTTGGTACTAAATTAGTATTTCGCCGCCGTGTCTTCCGCCACCACCGCTGCCAATCGTTCCGCCGGCAATTGTGGCCTCAGCGCGAAAAAATTATGCCGGCACGGCACGCAGCGCAGCGACGGCAGGCCCAGCAACCGTCCGCCACTGGAGGTCACTCCGGAAACTCTTTTGCGCGCCACTCGCTCGAGCTCCAGGTTTCCGCAAATTCCACAGCGCGCATAAAAAAGATTCCGCAGGGGAATGGCTCGCGCATGGAAGCGCGTTTCACACTTGAGACACCGCCACGGAACGACACCCACAGCACTGAAAAAATAATCAGGTATGGAGCGCCGCCTCGACCGGCGGCAGCCCGCAGCTTGGCACGCTGGGCAGTTCATCGAAAGACTTTAGCGAAGACCTCTTTGCCAGAGAATAGGCGATGAGCGGCTTTTCGGCAAGAGGCTGTTGCCACTAAGTCATCGTACAATGGGAGCTGTCATGGCGGACTACACAGAGGATCACGCGCGCGCGGGCATTCACGCGAAATTGCCGAAGCTCGATACCTGGCCCAACCAGTTCCCCGGCTACATTATTACCACGCGCTACCCGGAGTACACTTCGGTTTGCCCCAAGACGGGTCTCCCCGACTACGGCACCATCACCATCCAATATATGCCCCGCAAGGACTGCATCGAACTCAAAGCTCTCAAGATGTACCTCCTGGCGTATCGCGATCTGGGCATCTTTTATGAAAACGCGGTAAATAAAATTCTCCAGGATATCGTCGAAGCGGTCCGCCCGGAGTGGTGCGTGGTGCGCGGCGAGTTCACGCCGCGCGGCGGCTTGACCACTTCCATCTTCGCTCGTTGGCCCAAACTATCCCCCATCGGCAAAACGAAGGGCAAACCCCGCAAGGGGCGGGCACATCACACTGACACCGCCTAGACATGGCGGGAGATGCGGGAGATAATTTCACCGGCATCCGGCGGCCACGCTGGAGCCACGATTGAGGAGGGGGAATGAGCATTTCTCCAAATGTGCCGAGTCCAGAAGAGTCCTACCGCTACGAAGCTACGGGAACGCCGCGCTGGATCCCGGTAATTTTTGTAGTGCTTTTCATCGCCATTGCTGCGCTTGGTTATGTGGGCTACTCCGGGATTACCCGGCTTGATCAGAGCCTTGTCAAAGAGCAGGAGCAAAACAAAGTCCTGACCGCGCAGCTCGAGCAGGCCAATTCGCGTCTCGCCGATTTGAAGGGCCACATTGAAGTGACCGAACAAAAAATGGGCATGACGGTCGCCGAACTGGCACAAGCCAAGAGCCGCGCCGAATCCATCCGCAAGGAACAGGTCGAATCCGACCAGCGGCTCGCTGCCCAGTTGTCACAAGTCAAAAAGGAGAGCCAGGAACAGATTGGCGCGGTAGCCACCGAAGTCGGCGGAGCCAAGAAGGATATCGAAGCCACTAAGACGGATCTCGAAGCCACCAAGGGCAAGCTCGAACGCGCCACTGGCGACATGGGCGTTATGAGCGGCCTCATCGCTCGCAACCACGACGACCTCGATGAATTGAAGCGCCGCGGCGACCGCAACTACTACGAGTTCACTCTGACGAAATCAAAGAACGCTCAAAAAGTCGGGCCGACGCAACTCACGCTCACCAAAACCGACCCGAAGAAAGCCAAGTACACCCTGACTGTCCTTGTGGACGACCGCACGATCGAGAAGAAGGACAAGACCGCCGGCGAGCCCGTGCAGTTTTACGTCAAAGGCGGTTCCCGAATGGCTCCCTACGAAATGGTGGTGTTCGATGTCGGCAAAAACGAGATCACCGGATACCTTTCCACTCCAAAGGATGTGGGGGCAAGTGCCGCTCCAGCCGCAACTCCTACGGCCACGCCGACTGCCGCTCCAACCAAGCCCAGCTGAAGGTTCGGCTTCCTTCGCCATTCAAATCGCAAGCCCTGTTCTGCGTTCTGGAAACTCTCCGCGGAACAGGGCTTCTGTCTTTTGGATGGCCAGTCTACGATGCGATTTCTAGCCATGCTTCTTTCCTCTCGACGCCCCGCTTCCCTTCTGCTCTTTTGCACCCTCACGATTGCGCCATACGGTTTTCTACAGCAACCCGATCAAAACTCGCCCAACATTCGCGTGAGCGTGGACCGCGTCAACGTCGGAGTGGTGGTCACCAATTCCCGCGGCCAGTTTGTCGAAGGTCTCCATCGCGAGGACTTCCACATCTTCGACAACAGCGTTGAGCAGCCCGTCACCGATTTCCTCAGCATCGACGAACCCGGCCAGGTTCTCCTATTGATCGAAGCGGGCCCAGCTGTCTACTTCCTCGAAGGCAGCCATCTTCGTGCCGTTCACGCGCTCCTCGAAGGTCTGTCCCCCGGCGACCGTATAGCCCTGGTCCGCTATGACCAAACTGCCGAAGCCGTCCTCGATTTCACACCAGACAAACGTGCCGCAGCCGGCTCGCTTGACCAACTGCGCTTCAACGTCGGCTTCGGACAGTTGAACCTCGCTTCCAGCGTCGACAAGGTTCTGGATTGGCTCGCAAAAATTCCCGGGAAGAAATCGCTCGTCCTCCTCTCAACAGGAGTGGACACTTCGCCTTCTGGCGCCGTGCAAACTCTGCTGCCCCGCCTGAAGAGTTCGGACGTACGTGTCCTGGCTATATCTCTGAGTGTGGGACTGCGCACCCCGCAACCAGCGCAACCGCCGCAAAACAAATCTCAAAAGAAAACTCCATCCGCTCCAGACAAAGCACAAGCCACCGCAGAAGTTCTCGCCCAAGCCGACCAAGAGCTCAAAGCCATCGCCGAAGCCTCCGGAGGCCGCTCGTACTTTCCTACATCCACCAAGGATTTCTCAGATGTCTTCGCGGAAATCGCCCAGCTAATCCGCCACGAATACAGCCTGGGCTTCATTCCGCCCGCGCACGATGGAAAAATTCACTTCATCGACGTCCGCATCAGCACTGCCGCAGACTCCGCCTCTTCCCGGGTAGACCATCGCCAGGCGTACGTAGCCCCGCAGTAGGACAGACACTCCCGTCTGTCGCCTTTTCTTTCTTCTAGTTTTTGGGATTGGTCTCGCCGCAGAAGTCTCAGTCAAACTGCTTCAAAGTCTTCGCCATCTCGCTCAACTTCTCATTCATTAGTCCGAACACCGTCTCCGCTTCAAACGTTCCATCTCCATTGCGTGCGCCCGCTGCAGTCCGAGTCAAAATCTCAATCCCCTGCTCCACGCGGCTCACAGGCCAAATATGGAACTTCCCCGCCGTAACGGCATCCAGCACTTCCTCGCGCAGCATCAAGTCCTCAACATTGGACGCCGGCATCAAAATTCCTTGAGTCCCCGTCAATCCCTTAATCCGGCAAACGTCAAAAAATCCCTCAATCTTCTCGTTAATCCCGCCGATGGCCTGAATATCCCCCTGCTGATTCATCGAGCCCGTCACGGCAATATCCTGCCGCAGCGGAATCCCGGAAAGCGCCGAAGCCAGCGCATAAATCTCGGTCGAGCTCGCGCTATCTCCATCCACTCCTGAATACGACTGCTCGAAACAAATGCTGGCCGCCAGTGACAATGGTTTGTCCTGCGCAAACAAACTCCGCAAAAACCCCGAAATAATGTGCACGCCTTTGTCGTGAAACCGCCCGCTCAAGTTCGCTTCGCGCTCGATATTGATAATCCCCGCCTTGCCTAGCGCGGCCGATGCCGTTATCCGCACCGGCTTCCCAAATGAATACCCGCCAATTTCCAGCACGCTCAATCCGTTCACTTGCCCGACGCGCTCTCCGGTCACGTCTACGAGCAGCGTCCCCTCTTCAATCATTTCGCGAATACGCGTCTCAATGAGGTTGTGCCGCTCCATTTTCGAAGCCAGCGCGTTTCGCACATGCGCCGCGCGCACCACGTTCTCTCCCGCAGCCGCCGCCGCGTAATGCGCTTCTCGCGCCAAATCCGCAATGTCCACGAACCGCGCCGTCACCTTGTTCCGCCGCCCCGCTTTTCGAACTCCGTATTCCAGCATCGCCGCGAACGCCCCGCGGTCAAACGGCGACAATCCTTCCTTCTCCGAAAGCGTGCGCAATCGCCCCGCATACTCCGCAATGACGCCGTCGCTCATCGGCATCTCTTCATCAAACTCCACGCGCACCTTGAAAATCTTCTGAAAATCCTCTTCGTACTCATAAAGCATTTCGTAAAGCTGCCGGTCGCCAATCAAAATCACTTTGACGTTGATCTCCACCGCTTCCGGCTTCAGCGCGCTGCCTCCAAACGGATAAAACATCTCCAGCGGCTGAATTTCCAACCGGTTGTGATTCAAAGTCCTCTTGAGCGCCCGCCACACTCCGACTTCCGATAGCGCTTCCAGCGAATACATAATCAAAAATCCGCCGTCCGCCCGCAGCAGCGACCCGCCGCGCAAATCCATAAAATCGCTCGTCCATCCGCCGCGCGTGTCATAAGCCCGCTGAATCGTCCCGAACAAATTGGCGTAGGTTGGCGTCGTCTCGAAAATCACCTGCGAGCCTTCATCATCGCTGTGGGCCAGAATCACGTTCACGCCGTACATTCGGAACGGATCGCGCTCCGGCCCGCCCGCCCCAGGCATCTTGGGCAAACCATCCGGTGTGTCGCCCTCGTTCTCGCCCTCACCTTCGCGTTCTTTAAAAGGATCTAGATTGTCAAGCAGGTGGTGCCGCACCTCTTCGAGATATTCCGAAACTCCCGTCCCCGGATACTTTTCCTTCAGCTCCTCGATGACTCCGTCCACCAGCACCGAAGCCGCTTCCTGCTCCAAATAACTCAACTCGCTGGCCAATTCCCGCGACAGCGTCAGCGTCTTCCGGTAAACGACCGTAAACTCCTGCCGAAATTGTTCGTATTTCCTCTCGATCTCTTCGGCCACCGTCGACTCGAGTTTCCCCTCATGAACCATCTTCGAAATGTCCTCGATCGGCACCATCTGCCCTTCGAGCACCGGAAAAATCTCCGGCAACGCCACCGCGCCCACCTGCATATGCCCCAGCGCAAACTGTTCTCGCGCGATCCGCCGCGTGAAATCGTCCATCAGCTCTTTTTCGCGCACCGTAAACCGCTCGACGATCCGTCCCTTCTGCCGCTGGAAGGGCTCGCCCTCAAACACCTGCGGAATCCGCCGCCTCAAAAAATCTATCCCCGCCTGCATGTCCTTCTTAAACGCGTTCGCCTGCCCTCGCGGCAGCGAAAGCAGCCGCGGCCTGTCCGGAATCTTGAAATTATTGACGTAGCAGCGGTCCAGCGAAGATTTTGTAGGCGGATGCAAATCTTCGATCATCTTTGCGATCGTCCCGCCGCGGCTCGTGCCTGCCAACCCGCACACAAACACGTTGTAGCCAGGCGCCGATAGCTCAGCGCCCATTTTCAACGCACGCAGCGCGCGCTCCTGCCCGATGAATCCTTCACGCAGTTCCGCCTGCGCCGTCGTTTCAAACGGTATGCGCGGAAGCTCGCACCGCCACCGCAATTTGGCAGGCGGTAGCTCAGCGTGAGCCGGAGCCCGTTTCATGTTCGTAGAAGTCATCCGAGCCGGGTACTCTAGCACACCCCTGCCGCGACAAACGTACTTTCCCCGTCAGCGTTTCTCAGCCTGAAAGTGTTGCTCTCCGCTAAACAAAGTCCCCACCGCGGCTCTCACGGCGCCGGCCCATCCAACTCGTCGCGATGAGCCATGTACACGCGAAACACGCCCATCGCCGCCGCCACAATTGTCGGCCCGGCCACCAACCCCAGCAGTCCAAAGGTTTCTATCCCGCCCAGCACTCCGATGAACAGCAACAATTCATTAAGCCGCGTCCGGTTCCGCAGCAGCATCGGCCGTACGATATTGTCCGCAACCGTGGACACGCCGCCGCAAATCGCCACCACCAGCAACGCCTTCCCCCAGTGTCCGCTGAATACCAGCCAAAGCACTGCCGGCCCCCAGACCAAGAGTGAGCCCACCACCGGCACCAGCGAAAAAAACGCAATCAGCACTCCCCAAAAAATCGGCTCCGAGATTCCCACCAGCGCAAACGACAGTCCTCCCAGCACTCCCTGAATCAGCGCCAACAGCAAACCTACCGCCACGCTCGCAAAAATCAGCTCCTTCGATTCTTCCAGCATGTCCGTCTGGATATCCTTATCAAAAGGCAGCAGGTGCTTCGCACCGCGTACGATGTCATCCCCATCCCGGAACATGAAGAACAACGCAAAAAGCAGGATAAACAGGTCCACGAAGAAACTGACCGTGTTCCTCAGCAATGCGGCGAATCGCGTACCCAGGAATGACGCAGTCTTTTCGGCCGCTTGCTGCAACGGGTCGGAAAAATCCAGCGAACGCCACGATTCCGGCAAGCGAATCCGGATCCATTCTTCTAGCCGCGGCAGCAGTTCCTCGCTCGGCCCTTGCCCATGCACGGCCAGTATGTTCTGCACTCGCGCCGTGGCATCCAAGGCTTCCCGCGCCGTAAATACCAGCACCACCAGCGCCGGCACAATCAGCAGCAGCGTCACCCCCAGCGTGCTCGTCATCGCCGCCGGCGTCGGTTTCATCTTTTTCAGAAGTTTTTCGTGCAGCGGGTAGAAGAAAATCGCCAGCACCGCCGACCACGCCAACGGCACCAGGAACGGCTCCACGATCAGAAATACGAAATACCCTAAAAGCAGAATCGCCCCGTAGGAAAGTACAGTAGTCAACTGGCTACTCGTTGTAGTGCTCGGAGGCGTTGTGCTTTTCATGCGCAGTATATAATCTCTCAGAACCTTGCAATCCAGGCCGCTCCAGGAAAACTGAGCAACGATACTATGGCGTTGAACCCCATTCCCCTATCTTCCTATCAGATTCGACTCCTTGCTGTACTTGCTTTAATCAACTTTGTCAACTTCGCCGACCGCTCCGTCGTGTTTCCCCTTCTTCCTCTCCTTCGCCAGCAAATGAATCTGACGGACGGTCAACTCGGTTCTCTGCAATCCGGACTTCTCGTCGTCCTTGCTCTCGCCAGCATTCCCTGCGGATTGCTTGCCGACCGCTTCAGCCGAACGCAAATCATCGCCGGCGGCGTCCTATTCTGGAGCCTTGCGACCGTAGCCTGCGGCTTTGCCTCTTCTTTTGTCCTCTTATTCATCGCGCGCTCGCTGATCGGCGTCGGCGAAGCCGCTTACGCTCCCGCCGCCCAGTCCATGATTTCCGATTCCTTCCCCTACCAGCGCCGCGCCATGGCCCAGTCCATCTTCGCCGCTGGCATGCTCCTCGGCGGCGCCGCCGGTCAGGCGTTTGGCGGAATCATGGGCGAAGTGCACGGCTGGAAATTCACCTTCATAGTCGTTGGTCTCGCCTGCATGGTTCCCGCCTTGTTCGTTCTCAAGTTGCCCGAACCTCCTCGCCGGCCACGCTCGGAAGTTGTGCCCATCTTCAGCCTGCTCAAAGTCCCGGCCTTTATCGCCATGATTGTCGCCGGCACCTGCATCACCTTCGCCAGCGTCTCGATTCTCACCTGGGGCATCGACTTCGCCGTGAACTATAAGGAATTCAGCCTTCGCGAGGCTTCCGTCTCTCTCGCCGCCGTCGCTCTTCTCTCTCTTCTCCTCGGCGTTCTTTCCGGCGGCTTTCTCGCGGACCGCCTCCATCGGAAATATCCTTATGGCCGGATTGTTGTCATTGCGGCCGCATTCCTCTTCGCTGCTCCCTTCGTCCTCCTCGCCATTCAGACCGACGAAAAGTGGGTTTTCCTGACGGCCCTTTTCATCGGCGGCTATTTCATGTCCTGGTATCACGGCCCGGTCACCGCCGTTCTGCATGACTTGACTCCCCAACGTGCACACGCCACCTCCATCGGCGTCTATATGTTGGTCACACAACTCTTGGGAGCTATAGGACCGCAGCTTGTAGGGAAAATCTCGGACGCCAGCGATCTTCAGCTTGGCCTGCAAGTCGCTGTCGCTGTGATGGTAGCCGGCTCTCTCTTGATGTTCGTAGTTATCTACTTCGTCCGCCGCGACGGCTTGCACCATCCGTGCCTCGCCGCCTTCCGCCTGGAAGCCCACGACGAAGCCACCGACTGATCCGCAGCTCAACTCTGACGTTCGTAGGGGCCGGGCTTGCCCCGCCCTCGATCCGCTGGCAACACCAACCCGTTCTACTTAATTCCCGTCAACTCAATCAATCTCAACACATCATCCTTCGTCACATCATAAAGCAACCGCTCATCCTCTTCCTCAAGCCGCTCCCGCAAATACTCCGCCGCAACAAAGCTGGCTTCCCGATCCGTCAAGTCGCGTCCTCTTCGCTCGCGAAACTTCACGAACGCCGTATGCGCCAACCCCACCACCCGCGCCACGCCATCCACAAAAAACTTCGTATCAATCGTATCGCTGTGCCGCGTCGCCACGCCGTTCCACATATGCGAAAACCGGCACTGATACACCGTCCCGCTCAATGTCGAGGTCACTTCAAACGCCCCGACAAACTCCCGCATCGCCCCAGCATTCGCCAAAACCGGCCGTGTCGTCACAAGTTCCCTTCTTTCTTCTAACCTCTAATCTCAAAACTCTACCGGCATCATCCGTAGGGTCATCCTTCTGAGGATGACCGTTCGCCCCACGTCACCGGCTCACCGCCGCCGCCGTCTCCGCATGCGAATAACTATGAATCGCCGCCGCCACTCCAGCACCAGCCGGCACTCGGAATCCCTGATCCGACAGCACTTTCTCAAACGCCGCAAGAAACAGCAACACAAACGGCTTCTGGCTGCAATGCCCCATCAACCCCACGCGCCAGATCTTCCCCTTCACAGGCCCAAACCCACCGGCAATCTCAATATTAAATTCATCCAACAGCTGATTCCGTACCTTCACATCATCTATCCCGCCGGGAATCATCACCGCCGTAACGGTTGGCAACCGGTCCGCCGGATTCTTCACCAAAAGCCCCAATCCCATCGCCTCGACACCAGCAATCAAAGCCAGCTGATTCACCCGGTGCCGCTCCCAACGCGCTTCCAGCCCATCCTCCATAACAATCCGCATCGCCTCGCGCAAAGCATAAATCAAGGAAATCGGCGGCGTGTGATGATACAGCCGCTCCTTCCCCCAATAATTCATCGCCGTGGTCAAATCAAAATACCAGCTCTGCACCTTCGTCTTCCGCTTCCGAAAAACTTCCTCCGCCGTCGGACTCACCGTAATCGGCGACATCCCCGGCGGCGCGCTGATCGCCTTCTGTGACCCGCTGAAGCAAATATCAATCCGCTCCCGGTCCACGTGCAGTGGCACAGCCCCAAGCGACGCCACCGTATCCACAACCAGCAGCGCTCCCAATTCATCCGCCACTTTCCGGTACGCATCGATCTTCGTCACCACGCCCGACGAAGTCTCTCCATGCGCAAACCCTATCATCTTGATCTTCCGGCCCTGCCCCGCTCGCCGCACATCCTCCGCATCCACCGGCAATCCGTACGGCGCTTCCACTTTCGTCACTTTCGAAGTCGCCCGCGAAGCAATCTCAAACATCCGCTCGGAAAAAACTCCATTCACCGCAATAATCGCCTCATCGCCCTCTTCCAGCGCATTCAGCACCGACGCTTCAATCCCTCCCGACCCCGACGCCGAAAGCGGCATCGTCAACCGGTTCTCCGTCTGAAATATCTGCCGCAACAATATCTGCGTCTCGTCCATGCACGTCTTGAACCACGGATCGAGGTGCCCCACCAGCGGCATCGCCATCGCACGGTAAACCCGCGCGTCAATCGACGACGGCCCCGGCGTCAGCATCAATCGTGTCGGTGGATTGAGTTCGCCAACATGTTGCGTCATTGTTTTGTCCTTCTTTTTCTCGCACTGGAAAGCCAGATTGGTCTACTCTTCCACTCTTCAGCGCAATCGCGGCAGCGCAGCGGGAACTCCAATTTTCGCGCAATCCCCAACCTCCCGCAACCGTCAAATTGGCCGGACCGGCTCTACGCTTTCGACTTCACTTGCAGCCATCCGCCAATTAAAAATACCAAAGCGATGACCGCCGAAATATATACGGGCAGCACCAGCCCCAGGTAGTGAAACACCAATCCGCCGTTGGCTCCCATTGTCAAGGCACAGATCAGTACGAACCTCCCGCCATGCTCCATCCTGCTGGCCAAAAACGCGATCACCGCCAACGCCATCATCTCCCCCGAAAATACCAACCAGCATGCTCTAGCGAGGGGGGCCAGCGGCCCGCTCAACCCGGCCGCCTGAATCATCGCGTTTATGTCCCGGATTCTTAACCCGTGTCCGATACTAATAAGAAACAAAACCACGCTTCCCACACCCGTGCACCATCGAGCCGCCTTCATCTGTCCCCCCGTCTTCAAAGCCGCGAAACTCGGCTCCGTCGTGCGCCGGATTCTACGATGGCCCTTCCCGTTTTGATATTCCTCTTTTCCGCATCCCCCCATCAGCGTTTCAACTTGGCATCGTTACTCTCTTGCCTGCCCCCCTTTCCCTGCTTCCCTATCTGACTGGTAATATCGCCCTGACGAACGCATACTCAGGCATAAGGGAACACTCATCCGCAGGCCAAGCGCCGCGCTGGTTAGCAAGGGGATCGAGTTGCGATGTCTGGCAAGAAAATCATGATCGTCGAGGACGACAATCTTCAGCTCACTACTCTTGCCCGCCGCCTGAAGAGTGCCGGCTTCGAAGTTACCGGAGCCCGCGACGGCTTGAGCGCCATCAGCACCGCCCGCAAAGAACAACCCGACCTGATCCTCCTCGACCTCGGCCTTCCCGCCGGTGACGGCTTCGTCGTCCTCCAACGCCTTCAACTGATCATCAACACGTCAGGCATTCCCGTGATCGTCGTCAGCTCACGCACTCCTATCAAGAATCGCGAAGCCGCCCTCAAAGCCGGAGCGATTGCCTACATTCATAAGCCCGTCGACTTCGACGTCCTGCTCCCTGCCATCAACGAAGCCCTCGGCATCACTGCGCCAACAACACCGCCCACAACCCCTCCAACAACCCCGCCTGCCACGCCCGCTCCCGACTCCGGCACAACCGTGTAGTGGCGAACCTTTAGGTTCGCTTGTCTTTTTGAATTTGAAAAAGCGCAAGAATACGGAGGATAGCGAAGCTCAGCGCCCAGCGACACGAGAAATGTAAAACCGAAAAAACGCATCAGGATTCGAATCAAGACAAACCTGGGCATTGGCAGGACCGCCGGAGTTCCCAGCACCACCCGAACTCTCCTCAGGCCGCGTAAATCCCTTCTCATCCACCCGAATCCGCATCGCCTGCACCGGACAAAGCCCCGGATTCACCAAAAACGCAATCGTCATCGGATCAAAAAGCGTCGGCGTCTCCTGCCCCCACTCGTGATACAGCAAAGTCAGCGCATCGGTAATCGGCGTACCCTGCGCAAAAAGAAACTCCCGCTTCACCTCATCCATCTTCAATTGCGTCGAATCCAGCGGCATCACATACAGCGGCACTCCCGCCGCAAACAATTTTTGCGCCGAGGGAATGTCATTCAAAATATTCCACTCCGCCTGAGGCCCGCGCACTGGCCCATACTCCAAGTCCCCATACCCCCGCTTGATCGACCCGCCCATCAACACCACGCGCTTCAATTTCCGAAACGTTGCCGCATCCTTATCAATCGCCGCTCCCACATTCATCAACGGCCCGATGGCCACCAGCGTAATCTGCCCGGGGTACTTCCGAATCTGCCCCAAAATAAAATCCACCGCATCCCGATGCGGATCCTTGGCAAAATGCCCGCCCTCCGCATATCGCCGCTGCGTGAACGTGCCCTTAACAGGAGTCACCGCCCCAGCAGCCACGGGAATGTCCGCCCGCCCCACTTCTCCAAGAAACCGGTCCAAAAGCCGCGCCCGCATCTCCGTATCCCCAAACGTAGCCGTCACCCCAATAATTTCCAGCTCCGGACTGCGCAACGCCAGCGCCAGAGCAAACGCATCGTCAATGTCGTCCCCTATATCCGTATCAATAATTATTTTTTCTGGAGAAGTAGAAGCCGCAGGCGTGACCACAGAAGGGGCTGCTTGCCCCGCGAAACAAACCGGTCCAAGCCACAAGCAAGTAGAAATCAAGCTGGAGGAGAAGCAAGCGAAGCGCCGCCACAAATGTAGTGGCGGGTCTTTAAGCTCGCTTCTTTCTTTTTCCACTTTCCCCGCCCGCATCTCAATTACGCCCAGCCTCGCTCAACGCCAACACCGCATAAGCTGTAGCCGCATCGCGCATAAACAACGCTGTCTCCGGCGCAATATGATGCTCCTCATTCTTATTTAACGAATATCCCGCCCAAAATCCCCCAACGCCATTCTGATTCGCCGCAAGCCACTCCAACCCGCGCCTCAACTGCGGATTCTCGCGCGCCACCCCAGCCTGCATCAGCGCAAACGCAATCAACCCCGTCGCGTACCCATCGCTCTTCATCTCTTGCGCCGTCCCATCGCCGCGCTTCCAATTCCCAGACAAAGTAGCCAGACTCCACCCTCCGTCCGACTGCTGCTTACTAAAAATTTCCGCAACAAGTGCCTTCTGCCGCTCCGCCTCCACAAGTCCAGGCAATTTCGCCGAAGCCCACAAGAGAAAAACTCGCTTCTCCAAAGTTTGCGCGCCATACTCGCGGTTCAAATACTCGCGCAACATCTTTATATTCTCCTGAATTTCCGGCAGCTTCCGGTAATTCCCCGGGGCCGTCCCCACGGCAATCGCACCAAGCGCCGCCCCAAAATAATCCGAGTCATCCGCTTCCCACGGCTCATTGTTAAACCGTAGCCACAACCAAGCCCCTTTTTTGTCACCCGTCGTTTGCTGCTCTGCCCACATATTCGCAAACGCCATCCGCGTGTCCGCACTCGCCACGCCACCCTGCGCATCATGGCTCGTAACGTTGCTTGCCGAATTGCTTGCCGAATTGCTTGCTAAGATCAGTGCGTTCAGCACCGACTCCGTTCCGCGCGACTCCACCGACTTGTAGACCCCGCGGTCCTTATCGCTGTAAAACGGCGCCACTTCCTGCCAAAGCCTCACTCGCTTCGTGACATTGTCCAGAATTCTTTGTTCATTCGCCGAAGGCCCACTCTCCCCCAGCGCCCCGCGCAGCGTCGACCGCGAGATCGCATAGGGCACCGCCGTATGGCAAGACACACAAAACGTCTCATGGTCCCGCGCCGCCCTCTGCCAACCCATCCACCAACCCGCCCTCTGGTCGAGGTAACCGGCCGCGGCCTTCGCATCCCACGAGCCAGCGACCTTCGCAGCAGTCAGCTCACGAGAATGAGCCGCAGTGCGCGGCCCTCCGGCAACAACTCCTGCCTCGCCGCGCAAAAAGAGCGCCGCAGTTCCAGCCACAAGGCAAGCCGCAATCACACCACTTCGCCGCCATCCATCATTCATAGGGGTTATCTCCTCCCCGCTCAATGCGAAGAGGTTATCACGAACTTGCGCACTCGAAGATCACCCCATCTATAGTGGTGAACCTTTGAGTTCGCTAGCCACAGTCAGGCCACCGCGCAAACCCTCTCACTCCGTTTTAGCCAGCGTCGAAGGGATCCCAAACGTCCCCTCAACCACCTCCACAAACGTCCTCTCCTCCCGCAAAATAAACCGCGCGCTCTGTGCCATCGAAAAATTCATCCGCGCCTCCTTATCCGACTTCAACCGCGCCCGGTAAGCCTCATACGCCGCAAGACTCTCAAACGCAATCAATCCCCAGGCAATATCGTTCGTCCCTTCATCCGGCAAAAAATATCCAACCAGCTGTCCTCCGCACCGCGGAATGATGCGTCCCCAATTCTCCGCGTACTTCCTGAACTCCTCTTTCTGAAAGGGATCAATCTGGTAGCGAATAAAGCAGGTAATCCTCATGGACGCTCTCCTCGGATTCGGTCCAGCCGCCAGCCCGCCGCAGCCAAGCGAAAGCGCCGCTCCTAATGTCGCCATCTGCAAGATAGCTTCGCGGCGGTCTATCGGGTCGGAAGTGAGCGCAGCCGGATCCATTCCCCCTCACCATGCCGCTTGCCCGACATCAACACTTCGTCTATCATCAAATAATGAATGTCAAGCCCCACGCCGATGCCGCCGCCTCGAAAATCGCCGCCGCCATCGGCGAACCAGCCCGCGCCCGCATCCTCTATTCCCTGATGGACGGCCACGCCCGCACCAGCACCGAACTCGCCGTCGTCGCCGACGTAAGCCCCTCTACGGCCAGCGTCCACCTGAATCGCCTGAAGACAGCTCACCTCGTCAAAGTTTTAGTGCAGGGAAAGCACCGCTACTACAGTCTGGAAAGCGCTGACGTAGCCAGCGTCCTCGAAGGTCTAAGCGTCCTCGCCGGGCGCACCCGCGAAAAATTCGTCCCCAACACTCCGCCACGCCTCCGCGCCGCACGCACCTGTTACGACCACATCGCCGGCACGATAGGCGTCTCGCTCCATGATCGCCTCACCCAGCGAGGCTGGCTCTCTGCCAATTCCACCACGAGCGAAAACTCTTACGAGCTCACGCCGACCGGCGCAAAGGCCTTCACCTCCCTCGGCATCGACCTCGCCGCCACCCGCACCCTCCGCCGCCGCTTCGCCTGTCCCTGCCTCGACTGGAGCGAACGCCGCTACCACGTGGGCGGCGCGCTAGGCGCAGCCCTCCTAACCGTCGCCCTAAAACGAAAATGGCTTCTCCAGGACCTCGACACCCGCGCCCTCAGCATCACGCCAAGTGGCCGCCGCGAATTCCATAGACGTTTTGGTCTTAATGTTTAGGCGAGCCGGCGCAGCAGTGTCCCGTAGCCCTGGTTTGTTTCGTGAAGGTTCACCACGCAGGAAAATTCCTGCCGCGGCTAATTTAGAATCTGGTCAGACCAAACAATCGCATAATCGTCAAAATAATATGTCCAGTGCCGACCTTCGCCTTTTTCACTTCCGGCGCCTTGTACGAAGGGTCGAGCGCCTGTAACTTCGTTTCGTACTCCTGCTTCAAGACTGTCATCTTCATCGAGTAGTCGGCTTTCAGCCGATGCACACGCCGCGTGAACCGCCCCAGGCTGTCGGTGTCGTTGTAGGCCACGCCGTTAATTAGGTCCGTCAAAATCCGAATTATGTTTTGAATGACCATCTTGTTTTTCGGGTTTATCTCATGCGCCGCATCAAGCGCCTCAAATGCCGCGCCTGTCTGGTCGATGAACTCAGGCCACACCCCGTCCACCGTCACGAACTCCCTCAAGTGCCTGCAGGCCATATCGTTGTACCCAACCGCCGCGTCGTTGATCATCACCGCCGACATTTCTTTTACTTCGGCTACGATGTCCGGCGGCGCGTATGCGATCGCCTGGCGCATGATTGACGTCATCTCTCCCAGCCTGCAGTTCGCCAGATTCGATAGCCAGCCGCTCGCGATTCCCTTGAGAAACCACGCATCATGATTATGTGGCTCTACTTCCAGGACCTTATTCGTGTTGCTCAGCACCTCTTCGTGGTTCCCGGCATCCAGCGCCGCATGCGCCAGTTTCATCCAATTCTGCACACTCCCACCGGGCGCCGCCGAGCCGGGACGCCGCAGCAAAACGTCCCCGCTGCAATACATGCACTTCACACTGTCCCGGTTCGTTGGAACCTGCAAATCTCCACCACAATTCGGGCATTTGGCTGCGACAAAGGTTGTCATAAAGAGCGCTCTCCTGAATTAGCTTCCAGAAACTGGCTTCCCGTGCTTTGTTTCCGCCATTCATTCAGCTTCATTGCTCGCCTGGCTTCGCTATCGCAATAACGCAAACTCGTTACCCTGAACAAAGTCTCGTCCCGGACGGCTTCCCCGCTGGAATTCCCTCGGATCGCGCGTCCTTCAGGACCGGCCAGTCCTTACCTGCCGGTCCTTGGTTCGGAACACCCCGACATTTTTCCACCGTCACCACCTGGCAGCCGGCCCCACCCAGTTTTCGATCAGCAGAGTGTCCGGTCAACAGTACAAAAGGCTATATTTGCCCAATTGGATATTCCCTCGCAGCCCTCGCGTTCAACCCCGGCTGGTGGCAAGCGTAGGGTCCGCTCTTCTCTGCGCCCTCTGCGAACTCTGTGTTAAGAAAAACCCACCACCCGACCCGAATCTCTGGTGATGTGCATAAACCTTGTGATATAATTGTTGTGCACAGAACTTCGCCTCGCTTTATGCGAGGCGTTTTCTTTTCTAGCAAGTGTTCACCCTGTGAGCGCGTCCCGCCCGGTTTGCCCTGGGTTCTCGAAGAAGTCTTCGCTTTCAGACACCGCTATAGCCGAGAGCACTCACCCGAACTCTTTTAGAATCAACACTTACAGCACCACCCCGCAACTGTTGATTTTAAAGAACTTAGAGTCTAGCTAAGTCTTTTAGATGCAACACTTACAGAAATGAGGGGGTGCCTAACTCCACCACCAACCTCTCGGCCGGGCTTGCCCCGATGTCCGCAGAACTCTTTCCAAGGATATGCTATCGTCCTTAAACACCAAATCCAGAAGGAGATGCGGCCCGGAGGCAGCGCGGCCGCAAACAGCAATGGCAGAGCGCCCCGTACTCGTTGGACTCATCCCTCAGGCAGTCGTTCTCGACCCAGGCGATCAAGTCTCCTGGATCTCTGACGCCGGCAATCTGCGCGTCGAGTTCGACGTCAACCGCTGCCCCTTCTCTTCCAACATTTTCCAGGCCCCTGCAGGCATGCGCCTTCTGAGCGGCCCGCCCCGCGTCGGCCTGAAAGCTGCCACCTACAAATACCGCCTCTGGCTCAACGACCAACTGGTAGGCCAGGGCGAAGTAATCCTCCGCGAAAAATAACGCGCCAGATCGAAAAAAGCCGGAGTTCCTCTGGACGAAGAAGTGGCGAGTCCCAAGTGGCGAGTGACGAGTAAAGAAAAAGCCCGACAACAGGACTTGCCGGGCTCTTGAAACATGATATTCGGAAATTGGGCTTACGACTTGGGCTGCTTGGCGATGATCAGGTCCTTGATCTTTGCATAGGTCGCCGCCGGAACGATTTTCTTGTTCAACAGATCGGTCTTCATCTTGTACGGCCGGTTATCAATAATCTTCTGCGAATATGCATCACCGATGCCGGGCAGCGCTTTCAGCTGATCCTTCGTCGCCGTGTTGATGTCCACCAAATCAGCAGCTTTCGCGGCGGCCTGTGCCGGGGCAGGTTTTGCCGGCGCTGCCGAAGCGTGCGCATGCGAAAACGCTGCGCCCACTCCGCCGATCAGAATAAGAGCCGCCAAAACGATTCCCCTCAGTTGCTTCTTCATTTCGTTCTCTCCTTTTTATGTCAATGCAACTTCGTTCCAAAATCAATTTGAATTTCCGGTTCGCGTCCGCGATCAACTCCGTGACCAACGCGCTTTACTTCGCTGGTTTGTAACCAGCTTTGAGCGCGTCCGCCTCCAGCATGTATTTGCCCTTCTTGGTCTTCCCATACCAGCGCGACCCTTGCTTGTGGTACACGCCAGTGTCGGTGTTCACCCAAACCATTCCGGCGCTGTTCGCAGGAGCCGTCTGCGATTTCGCCGCCGCGGCAGAAGTCGTCGTTCCGGAAGCCGATGCACTCGATGGCGAGTTACCGGAAGACGGCGCGCACGATCCATTGGAAGGCGGCGAAGAGGATGTTGCCGCGTCCTTCGCGGAGGCATCCCTCTTCTGCTGAGTGGTTTTCTTCGAGGCACTGGAGTCGGTTTGGCTTTGCCCTCCGGATGGCGAGGACCAAGCCAGCAAATTCACGCCGCTCAGAAGGTACGCAATCACAGCAAGCAAGGCGAGAGAGAGGTTGCTCGAATTGCGTGTCATGGAGTTTCCTCCAACCGCGACGGCTCACTCACTCTGCCTCGCAGCCACTTTTTTGGCATGCCTGGCTGGAGCGGATAACAATCAATGGATAGTCGCGGGTGTTCCTTGCCAGAATGCGGGCATGATGGCGAAGAACGCAGAGCAAGTCAAGATGGAAGAGGTCCAGTTCCGTTGGCCAAACGGTCAGTAACTCGCAACAACAAATAGGGCGAAACGAGATCCCCGAGTATGAGTAGCCCGGTTAGTCGCCCGAAGCAGCGGCAGCAGCAGCGAGGCTGCGAGGGGATTCGACCGATTCGGCTAAGCCGCGGCGGACGGGACCCAGCAAAAATGCGGGAACTTCGCGCTCCGGCGCCAGCGACAAGCTTGTTGCACGGCGGGGAAACTCGGTGCGATGGTCCAGCTTCATGCCGGCTTCGCGCAGGAACTCGGCAGAAAAGCCCATGTCCTCGGCGCGATCCACTCCCCAGAACCAGAGTTTCTCTTCCTGCCGCTGGAGGAAGTCCAGAGACTCCTCTAGCTTTTTCATGGCCCGGTCAAACGACGAAGCCAGGAAGAAAACCCCCAGCGTCCAGGCGTGGCGCGGATAGAAGACCTGGATTCGTACGCAATACTTGCCGGACTGGTTGCGTTCCATGCTGCAGCGGTAGTCATTGCGTGCCGTAGACACGCGAGGCGTGATCTTTTTCATAGCTTTCTGAGTTCCCTGAGCTTGCTGGCGCTGGGAGGCCATGGCAGATTCGAGTTCCGCTACCGTCTTGCACCCCGCCCTGTGGGTTGAAGGATTTCAACCACAGGCCCCGAGTGATGCAGGGTACAACCGGCTAGTTCGGAGACACTAATAGGCTACCGGGGTGGGGAGGGAAAGGCAAGGCCTCAGGAAATATCTGTTAAGTTTTTAATTATCAACAACTTGCACTAGCCCAAGTCGCCCGGCTGACCGAATCCGCGAAGCTTCTCCGGCATGATTTGCAGCTTGTTTTCTTTTTTCAGGCGGTCTTCGAGAGCGGCGCGGAAGGCTTCAAAAGCGAGCGAGCGCTTGCTCTGGAGAACCTGGTCGGTGATTTTCTTCTTCTGCGCTTCAAAGTCAGCGGGGTTGGGCTCCTGCTTGTCCGCGACTTTGTAGACCAGCCAGTTGGCGCCGAGGCTGAGAGGACCGCCGACCTCACCGACCTTGGACTGGAAAGCGGCGCTGAGCTGTTTTCCGCTGGCGACATTGGAAATGGATTCGGAGCGGGAAATCGGATCGCTGGTCTTGGCTTCCAGACCGAGGGCTTTTGCCGCGACATCGAATTTTTCCCCGGCTTTCACGCGCTTGGATAGCTCGTCAGCCTTGGCGTGGGCTTCCGTCGAGGCTTTTTCCTGCTTCACATCGGCTACGACCTTGTCGTGAACCTCTTCGAGTGTCCCTTGGTGGGCCGGAAGATCCTCTTTCAGCGAGAGAACCAGATAGCCGCGGTCGGTGTGAATCGGCAAGCTCAGTTCGCCCTGGCGCAACCGGAAAATGGAATCGCCAACCTTCACGTCGGGCGAATTGCCCAGTTCGAGCAGCGGATCGGTTGCCGAGACCGGGCGGGTTTCGCCGACGGTTAAGTGATACTGCTGAGCCAAGTCGTCCAGAGAAACCTTGTTGGACTGGCGGATGGCCTGGGAGAGCTTGTCGGCGATGTTGCCGGCCTGCTTGTCGGCTTCGGACAGCATCAGCGGGGCGCGGATGGAGTCCTTCACTTCCTCAAACGGCTTGGTATGGGCCGCTTCCTTGTCAATGATCTTGAGGATGTGGAATCCATACTGGGTCTTAATGACGTCGGAGATGCTTCCTTTGGGAAGCGAAAAGGCGGCCTTCTCGAATTCCGCGACCGTTTGACCCTGGATGATCCAACCCAGATCCCCGCCTTTGTCTTTCGTTCCGGGATCTTCGGAGTACTTCTTCGCCAAATCTTCGAACTTGGCGCCTTTTTTGGCCTGGCTAAGGATGTCTTCGGCCTTCTTCTTGTCCTCCTCGACCACAGCATCGGGCTTGCCGACGGTCATCAGCAGAATGTGCTCGACATGGACGCGGTTGGGCACCTGATATTGCTGGATGCTCTGCTGGTATTGGGCCTTCAACTGGTCGTCTGAAATCTGCAGGCTCTGATGAATCTGGTTTACATCCACGATGGCGTAGCGCACGACGCGCTTTTCCGGCATCTGGTATTTGGCTTTGTTTTTCTCGTAGGCGGCTTTCACTTCCGCGTCATCCACAGTGACCTTCGCCTGGAGATCTTCCGGCTTGATGAAGGCGTAGTCCAGTTTCACCTTCTGGTTCTCGTAGAGGAATTCCTGCTGAAGTTCGCCGGGGCCGGCGCTGATCCCATCGGTCACCAACTTCTGAAATTTTTCCTGGAGCATGCCTTTGCGCAAGGCGGCTTCGAAATCCGCAACGGTCATCTGGGTGCGATTCTGGACCAGTGCGGAATATTGATCGGGAGAAATGGGAGTATCGCCATTGAAGGCGGCGGGCAGAATCTGCTTGATGCGGTCGGCGATTTCATCATTGGAAACGCCGATGCCCAACTGTTTTGCCTCGTATTCCATCTCCTTCTCGAGCAGGAGTTGGTGGAGAATCTGCTGGGCGTAGTAAGGCTCCAGCAAGGGAGGAACCTGGCTGCGCTGTTTGATCTGGTTGAGCTGCTGGCGAATTTCCGCGAGAGTTACGGTCTCGCTGCCAACCTTGGCGACCACATCGTTGGCCAGTTGTGTATCCCCCGGACCGGTGGGGACGAGATAGAGCAGCATGCCGCCGGACAATGCCAGCACGACCACGCCGAGCAAGATGCGCGAAAAGAGTTGCTGCCTGTTATCTGTGCTGCCAGCCATGCGCTAAATCCCCCAAGTCTCTAAGCAAACAAAACATTATAGGAGATTGTAGCCATAAGGCCCAAATGGAATCGTGGGCCGGCAAGCGATAGGTGAGCCATTGCGTCTTCGATGAACCACGTCTCCTGGGCTGGTAAGTAGGCAGACCATACGAAGGTCTCCTGGAACGCATGATTGTGATACTGGCGTTCGCCAGGCGATTGAAACCGAATAGCCACTAAAAAGAGGTGCCTCGGTTTATAATCACGGGAATTATGCCACTTGCTCCGGGCGCAAAACTCGGTCCGTACGAGATTCTTAGCCCGCTGGGGATTGGCGGAATGGGCGAGGTGTACCGTGCCCTGGACACGCGGCTGGGCCGCAACGTTGCCATCAAAGTCCTGCCCGAGAGCCTGTCCCAGAAACCCGATCTGCGCCAGCGTATGGAAAACGAAGCGCGGACCATCTCCAAGCTTTCTCATCCGAATATATGCACCTTGCATGACATAGGGCACCAGGATGGCACGGACTTTCTGGTGCTGGAGTTCGTGGAGGGAATAACGCTGAGCGAACTGCTGGAATCCGGCGTTCTGCCGATGCGAAGGCTGATACCAATCGCAGTGCAGATTGCCGACGGGCTGGCCAAGGCCCATGAGCTGGGCATTATTCATAGAGACTTAAAACCTGCAAACCTGATGGTCTCCAACGAGACGGCAAAGATTCTTGATTTCGGCCTGGCTAAGCTTGCGGTTGACGACGAGGAACTGCCTGACAATTCCACGACGGCAACCCCGGCAACCGAGGCGGGGATGATGCTGGGTACTTTGGCCTACATGTCTCCCGAGCAGGCCAGCGAGGGGACGCTCGACTACCGCTCCGACCAGTTCTCTTTCGGACTGGTGTTGTACGAAATGGCCACCGGAAAACGCCCATTTCAAAAGAAGACGCAAGCGCAAACGCTATTGGCAATTCTTCAGGAAGAACCCGAACCCATTGGTTCGCTAAACCCCGAAGTTCCGCCACCATTTTGCTGGGTAGTCGAACGGTGCCTGGCCAAAGCACCCGAGAAACGTTACTTCTCAACCCGCGACCTGGCTCGTGACCTCGTGGCGATTCGCGACCGCCTCTCCGACCTCCAACAGAAGCGCCCGGACACTCGCCCGAGCAATTTGCCGACACCGGGAAGTGCGTTGGTCGGACGAGATAAGGAACTTGCTTCCGCGAAAGGGCTCTTACTTCGACAAGAAGTGCGTCTTCTGACGGTGACCGGGCCCGCGGGCATCGGCAAATCGCGCCTGGCGGTGGAGGTGGCGCGGGAAATGATCGAGCATTTCCCATCCGGCGCTTATTTTATTCCCCTGGCAGCGGTTAATGATCCGAACTCCATTGTGAACATCATCGCGCAGACCCTGGGCGTGAGGGAAACGGCGGCACAACCGCAGATCGAGACATTGAAAGATTATTTGCAGAATTCTCTCGGCGATCCAATGCTCCTGCTGATTGACAACTTCGAGCACGTGCTTACGGCCGCGCCGATGCTGGCCGAGCTTATGGCCGTGGCCCCCAATTTGAAGCTTCTGGTGACGAGCCGCGCCGCCCTTCACGTTTCTCACGAGCACGAATTCCCCGTGCCGCCCCTGGCTCTGCCCGATGCCAAATGTTTGCCTCCTCTCGAAGTGCTTTCGCAGTATTCTGCGATTTCGCTGTTCATCCGGCGCGCCGAAGCCGTCAAGCCCGATTTCAAACTGAACGAAGACAACGCCGTTGCTGTCGCGGAGATATGTTCTCGGCTGGATGGGCTGCCACTCGCCATCGAGCTTGCAGCCGCTCGGACCAAGCACCTCTCCCCTTCCGCTATGCGCACCCGGCTGGCAAGCCGGCTCCAGTTGCTGACTGGCGGCGCGCGGGACTTGCCTGCCCGTCAGCAGACGCTTCGACAAGCCATTGATTGGAGCTACGACCTGCTGAACACGCCGGAACAGAAGCTGTTCCGGAGGCTTTCCGTTTTCGTCGGTGGATGCAGTCTGGAAGCCGCTGAATCCGCGTGCGACACCAAACAAGATCTGGGACTGGATATCCTCGATGGCATGTCGTCGATGGTGGACAAGAGTTTGGTGCGGCAGATTGAGCAAGAGGACGGAGAACCGCGCTTTGTGATGCTGGAGACGATTCGCGAATATGCACTTGGGAAAATGGCGGAGAGTGGAGAGGAAGCGCAAACAAGGCGCGCCCATGCCGCCTACTGCCTGGTGCTGGCGGAAGAAGGGGCGGCGGAGGACGCCAGCGCGAACCAAAAGGAATGGATGGGTCGGCTGGAGCTGGAGCATGACAACGTTCGCGCGGCTCTCGAGTGGCTTACAGAAACCGCCAACGCGGAATGGGGCCTGCGCATGGGAGTGGCGCTTTTCCGCTTCTGGGAGATGCGGGAGTATCTCGCGGAGGGCCGAGAATGGTTAGGAAAACTGTTAAAACTTGAAGGGGCATCGGCACCCAGCGACGCGCGGCTGAGAGCTCTTTTTGCCGCAGGAATTCTAGCCGCGGAGCAGGGGGACTACGTTGTCTCTGACGCCCTTTTCAATGAAAACCTGGAGATGGCGCGCAGCAGAGCAGACAACCGGAGCATCGCCATTTCCTTGAACGCCATGGCTATCAATGCCCGCGACCGCGGGGAGTTTGCCACATCGGAGGTTCTCTTCGAAGCAAGCCTGGTCTTCTGGAGAGAGCTGCACGACGGGCTGGCCGTGGCGCGTGGGCTAAGCAATCTGGCAAGCATTGCCAAGTTACAGCAGGAGTATGCACGGGCGCGTTCGCTGTATCAGGAATCTCTCTCGATTTTCAGGGAACTGGGTGACACCACAGGTGTCGGCTGGGCGCTCAACCAACAGGGCGATGTGGCGCGGGAGCAAGGGGACTCGGAAGCGGCGCGATTGCTCTATGAGCAGAGTTTGGCAACTTTTCGAGAGCTCAATGACCGGTGGGGCATCGCCGGCTCGCTCGCCGACTTGGGGAACCTCGCTCGGGAGCAAGGGGACTACCGAGGTGCGGATTCGCTATACCGGGAGAGCATAGGAGTATTCCAGGCACTGGAACATAAGCGAGGTATTGCGCGCCTGCTGGAATCGTTCGCGTGCTCTGCGGCGGCACGACCGGAGCCGGAGCGCTCGTTGCGACTGGCAGGTGCAGCAGCTGCACTCCGTCAGAGCATTGGCGTGCCACTAACGGCGGCAGAGCAGGCGAAACTTGAAAGAGGCCTGGAACCAGCGCGGCAAGCATTGACAACCACAACAGGCCGAACCGCGTGGCTCGAGGGGTGGGTGATGCCGGTCGAGAAGGCTATTGAGGATGTGTTGAGGCCAGCCTCCACGATCGGCCGGAGTTAGGGCACCAGTCCATTGAGGAAGGAGGGAGCACGGTAGTCGTCGCAAATAAATCGGAGCAGCGATAAGTGGCAGAGGATTATGCGAGCGCTTATTCGGCCGTGGAGGGGTCGATGAGCCGACGTACCGCGGAAATTCGATTTGCCGGAAAGCCTCCTCTTTTTGCATGTTCGCGAATCTTCTCCTCGTCAGGAGCCAGGTAAACACAGTAAAGCTTGTCGCCGGTGACATAGCTTTGCAGCCACTGAATCTCGGGACCCATGCTTCGGAGAACGGCAACGGACTTTCGGGAGACCTCTTGTAGTTCGGCATCCGAAAGATTCCCCAGACCGGGTATTTCCCGCTCGATGACGAACTTGGGCATGTGATAACCTCCGTCCGCCGCATGCTAGCAAGCAAATAGGATTGCCACAAGACTTCTCATTGCTCAACTATACGGGGCCGTTCTAGATTACCAGAGAAGCAGATCCGGAGGTTGTGATGGATCTTAAGTCGACTCAGAAGCCGCTGAAAGAACAGTACCGCAATGACCCCGCGAGTTCACGAATCACGCTGAAAGCGAGAGGCGGCCAGACCGAGACTCCTATTGCATGCTCTGTCGCGATCGGACGTGCTATCTATCAGGCGGAAGCGCACACAGGAGTCGGTGGCGCCGGCACCGCAGCGTGTTCCGGCGACATGCTGCTTGGGGCCTTATCCGCCTGCGCGCAGATCACCTGCCAGATGGTTGCTGCGGCCATGGGAATACCGATCGAGCGAATTGAGGTAACGGTCGAGGGAGATTTGGATCTTCGGGGCACGCTCGGTATATCCAAGGATGTGCCGGTTGGCTTTGAGCGAATTCATACTCGATTTGAGATTGTGGCGCCGCAGGCAACCGCCGAGCAATTGCGCGCATTGCGTGAGAAGACGGAACAATATTGTGTGGTCATGCAAACGCTGGCCCAACCGCCCAAGCTGCAAAATGAGTGGGTCGATGGGCGGTAACCATCGGCTATGTAACGAGAAATTGATGGTCTTGGCTGTCCCCTACGGTTTGATGGCGCAAGTTGAATTGCGCGGATATGCAGCCAGCCGTGGTAGAACTGGTCAAATCCTGAGAAATCGAGGTAGTCACCGATGCTGAGCAAGGCAGCGATTGCAGCCTTGAGGGGAAGCTTGCGGGGAAAACTGATCGAGCCGGGCGATCCAAGTTTCGACGAGGCTCGCAAGGTGTACAACGCGATGATCAACCGGAGCCCACGGCTGATTGCGCAGTGCGCTGACGTGGCAGACGTTATGGCAGCGGTAAAGTTCGGGCGCGAAGAAAAGCTGCTGATGGCCATTCGCGGCGGCGGGCACAACGCAGGCGGGCTGGGAGTGTGCGACGACGGATTGGTGATCGATCTTTCTCCGATGAGCTATGTTTGCGTGGACCCGAAAAAGAAGACCGTGCTGGTGGGCGGTGGCGCGCTATGGCGTGACGTGGATCATGCGACGCACGCGTTCGGGCTCGCGGTTCCATCGGGCATCATTTCGACAACGGGGGTAGCCGGATTGACGCTAGGCGGTGGGATTGGTTACTTGACTCGACGGTATGGCCTGACGATCGACAATCTGCTGGCCGTCGAAATGGTGCTGGCCGACGGACGGTTCGTAAGCGCCAACGCCAAGGAAAATGCGGACCTGTTCTGGGCGGTCCGGGGCGGGGGAGGCAACTTTGGCGTCGTGACTTCGTTTCTGTTCAAGGCGCAACGCGTGCGCACCGACTACGGCGGACCGATGCTGTGGCCTATGGAAGACGCGGCAGAGATGATGCGCTGGTACCGCAGTTTCATGGCGAAGGCACCTGATGACGTCTATGGCTTCTTTGCTTTCCACAGCGTACCCCCATGGCCACCGTTTCCCGAGCATCTGCACAATAAAAAGATGTGCGGCATCGTATGGTGCTACACGGGACCGATGAAGAAGGCGGAGAAGGTGTTTAAGGCGATCCGGAATTTCAAGACGCCTGCACTCGACCTGGCCGGCCCGATTCCCCATCCGGTACTGCAAAGCATGTTCGATCGTCTCTATCCGCCGGGGATGCAATGGTATTGGAAAGCCGATTTCGTCCGCACACTTCCAGACGAAGCCATCGAACAGCATGTAAAACACGCTGAGAAGATGCCGACCGTGCAATCGGCCATGCACCTTTACCCAATCAATGGCGCTGCGAGCCGTGTTAAGAAGGATGAAACCGCTTGGTGGCATCGCGACGCGGTGTGGGCCGAAGTGATTGTGGGGGTCGATCCTGACGCCGCGAAAAGGGAGGAAATTTCCACATGGGCAAAGGAGTATTGGAGTTCGCTTCACCCATATTCACTCGGCGGCGCGTATGTCAACTTCATGATGGAAGAGGGCGAAGATCGCATCCGGGCGACTTATGGCAAGAATTACAACCGTCTAGTCAAAATCAAGAAGCGCTATGATCCGGCGAACCTGTTCCGCGTAAACCAGAACATCAAGCCGAAGTGAAACCGAGCCCACGGGCATTAACTCGGCTAACCGTCCAAGTTCCTTCGCGATGATCGCGTCTCGGTTACCCAAACTTTTATCAATTTCGCGGGTTCGAGTCCTGGTAAGCCGGATTAGCGGTGGAAGGTTAATCATCGGGCACAAGATGGATGTCTGCTTTGAGGGCCGAGGTGTGATTTTGTACCCTAGCCATAGTCTGGCCAAACCACAAGGAGAGAATCGCATATGAAGAAATTACTCGGTATAGCCGCACTTGGTTTGTCGTTTATTGCCGGGGCCGTGTTTGCCCAAGTTCACGATTGGCATGATCTGGATGAAGTTCACAAGCACGTGGTCGAATCGATTCATGAAATGGACCGGGCTCGCGCGGCGAACCACTATGACATGGAAGGCCACGGCGCAAAGGCCGAGGAACATCTGCACGCGGCCGAACACGAACTGCATCTGGCCGTGGAAGCGGCAAAAGCGCATTAATCGGTTCTTGACAGGGCAAAATTGGGGCTTTTTCCTGGCTTGGCGGGCCGCGCTAACCGCGCGGCGTGGCCAGGTCGTAATTGAGACGGACTGACTTGCCAATCAAGCGGATTACCATAATTTCGTTGGCCCTCGCATGCCTTCTTGCGGCGGGTCATTTGCCTGCCCAGAACTCCGTAAAAGACGGAAGCACCTCGCCAACAATTCTCGTTGATTCCATCGTCCCAAGCGATTATGAGGAATTGGCCCGGAGCGTCAAACTTCTTGATGGCACTTCGTGCGGCGAGCCGTCCCGCCATCCGCAGCGCCCGACTACCACAGAGGATTTCGTCGGAGGAAAGGTCACCACGATTCACGTGGTCCGCTCTGCTCCAAAGAGGAATACTCCGGAAGCACGAGAAATCCGGAGAAGTATAAGGAATGTTTGGCAAAGCAAGTTCCTGGGGGCTTCCTGCGGGATAGATTGGTCAGAGTTCACCGTGTGGTCCATCGAATCCATTTTGGTATTTGAGGATGGCAAGCAGGGCGTGCTCATCACCGATGGCTCCCATGTTGCACTCAAGGACCACGATGGCAAGAGTTGGTTCTTTCGGCTGTTGCCCGCCGCGCAATAAATATTCGCCCAGCGCCATGATGGTACGCAGCTTTCTTTAGCAATCCACCTGAAGCTCTCCTATGCCTGGCAGTCCGATTGGGGCAGAAGTGGAGACTACTGCGCCGTTGCGTACAATGAGTCCATTTGGCGGGCTCGCTCGTCATTAGGTAGAGAGCAGGAGTGGACATGAAATTGTTCCGCTTGAAAATCGGCCGGGCTGTGTATTTCCTGCTGATGGTCGCTTGCGGGGTCGCCGGGTCGGCGCTCAATACGACGCTCGCCATTCATGCGGGCTGGCAACACATCATCGGAGTTCCGCTGCTGTTCCACGGGATAGATTTTCTGATCGTCGCGGCATTCGCGGTGGTTGTGGTGCCGGCAAGATTGCGCGCCGTGGGACTGACTCCGTGGCTTGCGCTCCTGCTGCTTATCCCCATTTTGGATATTTTGCTTGTGGTGTTTCTTTTGTTCGCGACCAAAAAAACGATTGAGAGATGGAAGAGCCGTAAACGGCCAAAGATAGAGGGTTGACGGCGCAAGCTAGAGGGCTCAGGGAGCAAACCTGGAGTGATTTGTGGAAATCCAGCCTTCAACCAAATCGAAGAAATCGTTTGCTTCGACGAGAATCTCCTCGGCTTCGGTGCGTGTCGCCGCCGAGGCATGATCGTAATCGATTATGTTGCGCTTCCGCCGACAGGCCTCAAAGAAATCGAGCAGATGCAGAGCGGGGGCTCCGAGAGCGAGCCGGGCGGCCTCAAAGGTGAGGCGATGATGGCCTTGAGTTCCCGCGAGCCGATATCCAGCGCAGGCGACGGACATTTTTGCCGCCTGCAAGGCTGCATTGTAAGCAGTGGCGAACCTATTTACGCAAATATCGTAGGTTGTAAAGTCTGCGCGATCACAGAGTGCTCGAACTAAGATATTAGCGCGTCAGTGGACCAGGCTTGGGGGGATTCCGGTTTCGAGGATCTTGGCGCATTGTTCGGCGGGGAGCGGGTGGCTGAAATAGAAGCCTTGCGCCTGGTTGCAACCCTCGAGGCGGAGGAAATTGCGCTGTTCACGCGTTTCGACGCCCTCGGCGATGACGCGCTGGTTGAGCGTTTTGCCCATGCTAATCACGGCGCTGGCGACGGCGGCTCTGTTTGGATCGGCGGTAATCTCTTGAACGAAGGAGCGATCGATCTTCAACGCGTTGACCGGAAACCTTTTCAAATCGCTCAGGCTCGAATTGCCAGTGCCGAAGTCATCGACGGCAAGTTGCACTCCTAATTCTTTGAGGGCTCGAAAGGTGGAGATGCTGGACTCGACGTTATGCAAGAGGATGCGTTCGGCCAGTTCGAATTCGAGAAAGCGCGGTTCGAGCCGGGTCTCGTTCAGGACGGTGCGGACGCCTGCGAGAAAGTCCTTGGAACGAAACTCGGCGGCGGAGAGGTTGACCGCGACGGAGATCGGAGGCAGGCCTCCGTCCATCCAATCCCGGAGTTGCGTGCAGGCTTCGCGGAGAACCCACTGGCCGATGGGCACAATCAAACCGCAGGCTTCGGCGACGGGCATGAACTGCAAGGGAGGAACAATGTCCCGGCCCGGCTGCTTCCAGCGAATCAGCGCTTCAATGCCAGCAATGGCCCCGGTCTTCAGATCGATCTTGGGCTGGTAGTGCAACAAAAACTCGCGGCGCCCCAAGGCGCTGCGCAAACGGTCTCCAAAGGACTGCCGCTCGTCGGCCAGGGTGCTCATCTGCGCATGGAAGAACTCGAAATTGTTGCGCCCATTTTTTTTCGCGTGGTACATCGCGTGGTCCGCGCTCTTGAGCAGGCTGTCAGCATCCTCACCATCGGTGGGATAAGTGCTGATGCCGATGCTGGCGCTGCCCTGCAGCTCCCTCCCGGCGATGGAGTGAGGCGCGGCCAGCGCAGCGAGCACCTTTTGCGCGCTGAGGGCCGCGTCTTGCGAATGAGCGATTTGAGGAAGCAAGATCACAAATTCATCCCCGCCATGGCGGCTCACGGTGTCCGAGTGTCGCACGCAAGCGATAAGGCGTTTGGCGACCGACTGAAGCAGTTTGTCTCCGATAGCATGTCCGAGGGAGTCGTTGATGTCTTTGAAATGATCCAAGTCCAAAAAGAGCAGGGCGAGTTGCTCATCTTTGCGTTTTGCGAAGGAGATGGCCTGGGTGATGCGGTCGTTCAGCAGGACGCGGTTTGGCAAATCGGTAAGAAAGTCGTGCTGCGCCAGATAAAACATTCTAAATGTCATGGCGCGCGCCGTGCTCACGTCGTGGAAGACGATCACGGAGCCGGTGACATTGCCTTGGCGGTCGCGGATGGGAGCGACGGAATTGTCGATGGGCAATTCGAGGCCCCCGCGCCGAATCAGAATACAGTTTGCGGTGCGGCCCGCAGTCTTATTTTGCGGGATCGCCAGGTCCATTGAGTTTGGGACAGAATCGCGTGTATTGCCGACGACGATTTGAAAAACCTCTTTAAGCGGCCGGCCGGCTGCTTCCAGGAGAGACCAGCCAGTGATGCTTTCGGCGACGAGATTCAGATAGGTTACGTTTCCGAGGAGGTCGGTGCAGAGTACGGCGTCGCCCATGGAGTCGAGCGTGACCTGGGCTTGTTCCTTTTCTGCTGACAAGGTCTCCTCGACCTTTCTGCGCACGAAGGCATACCGCAGAGCTCGCGTGAGGGCATATTTGTCGAGGTGGTCTTTTGAGAGGCAGTCATAGGCTCCGCGAGCGATGGCTTCCTCAGCAGTTGGGTCATCGTTCTGAAGGGCGATGACCAGGATGGGGATTTGAGGTGCGAAGGAGAAAAGTTGTTCGAAAGTTGCGATGCCTTGGCTGTCGGGCAAACCCAGGTCCGCCAGGATCAGCCCGATGCCTCCTTCTCCCAGGAGCTTGAGCCCGGCAGAGAGTTCCCTGACCCATTGCACTTCGAATACGCCGGCTCCTGGACCAGCGAGAGCATCCAGAATCAGTTTGGCGTCAGCGACATCGTCCGTGATAAGGAGGATGGTCTTAAGCGTATTTTCAACCACCATGAAACACCTCACAAAAACTGGAGGGAGTGGGAGTTAGCCGAGTGAGCAAATCGCACGCCCATAGTTTCCACGGCTACTGCAAACGCAGGGCTTAAGCGCACACTGGCCTGCGGAGGATACTTAGCAACTTTTTTGCCAAAAGGCCGTGACGGCTGTTCATTGTGGAATTTGTTGCTAGTACGGATTTACACTGCTTATTGACCGGAATCTGGAGGATTTGTGTTTTTTCTGCGGGATGGGTTGGGAATCTGGCGGACCATTGGGACTCATTTCGGGAATGATAAAGTTCATTTTGGAAAAAATAAGCTGGGCTTCAGGGAAACTCTTATCGAATGAACTTCATCACAGGCTGGAGATGATGCGGACGTTGCCAATTCGGACGCGGTTCGCGCTGGGGCTGGCGGCGCTTGCGTTCTTTCTTTTGTGCGTTCGCGGGCACGATACTTTGGCGAGGATTCCGCGGAACGATGCCGCAAAGACGCGAACTCCCGCAGCGGAAACGCCGACTTTTTGTCGTGATGTCCTGCCGATTCTTCAGAGACGCTGCCAGATTTGCCATCGAGCTGAAGGGATCGCGCCGATGCGATTTGAGACCTATGAAGAGACGCGGCCCTATGCGGCGGCAATTGCAGCAGCGGCGCAGGCGAAATCCATGCCGCCGTGGTTTGCCGATCCTCAGGTTGGGCATTTTTCGAATGACCCTTCCCTCTCTCCTGGACAAATCGCAGCGCTGGCGGCCTGGGCGAGCGCGGGAGCGCCTGCCGGTGATGCGCACGATGCGCCCGCCCCGCGGCATTGGTCGGAGAGCTGGAGCATCCCGCAGCCTGACTTGATTTTGAAAATGCCGAAAGGCGTCCCGCTGCCGGCCAGCGGCGACGTTGAGTACACGTACGAGATCGTGCCTACGGGCTTCAAGGAAGATCGCTGGGTGCAATCGGTGGAAATTCTTCCTTTGCTCCGAGCCAACGTTCATCACGCGGTCGTTTATATACGGCCGCCGGATTCGCAATGGATGCGCCACGCGCCGATCGGAGTGCCTTTCATCTCCTCCACGCTCACCGATCCCGAGGATCGCCGCGGCACGCACTGGACGGACAGCGACGTGCTGCTTGTTTACGCGCCGGGAAGCTCGCCGGATAATTGGCCGGACGGCCTGGCGAAATTTATTCCTGCCGGATCGGAGCTCGTTTTTCAGATGCACTACACGACCAACGGCAACGCGGCGAACGACCAGACCAGCGTGGGTCTGATTTTTTCGAAAAAGCCTCCCGCGCAGCGCGTGCTGACGCTTCAACTTACCAACGATCACTTCGTGATTCCGCCGGGGGTGCCGGATTATCGCGTGGAAGCGCGCGGCACTTTGCCGAATGATGCGATGCTGCTCAGTTTTTTTCCGCACATGCACCTGCGTGGGAAACGTTTTGAATACAACATCGTTCACCGGAATAAAGATTCGAGCGGTGCCGCGAAACAACAGTTGGAACCGCTGCTGCGGGTCAACTATCATTTTCACTGGCAGATGAGCTACCGGCTCATGGAACCCCGGCTGCTGAAAGCGGGAACGGAACTGCAGGCGGTCGCCTGGTACGATAATTCGCGCGGCAATCCGCACAACCCGGACCCGGATGCCGCGGTGCGCTGGGGCGAACAGACGTACGACGAAATGATGGTGGGATTTTTCGACGTGGCCGTGGCGGCGACTCTCGACAAGCGAAGCTACTTTATCCGGCATTGAACAGAGGACCGCGCGAGAAATTTTTTGCGGCGCAGGAGCAAAAATGGAAATCAGTAGCGAATATGTACAACTCAGTGTGAACGACGGCACCACGTTGCGAGCGTGGACGGCGCGGCCGAAAGAGGAAGGCGCGCACCCGGGCCTGCTGGTTTTTCAGGAGGCGTTTGGCGTGAACGTGCACATCCGGGACGTCTCGAATCGATTTGCTCGCGAAGGTTTCGTTGTCGTGGCGCCAGAGCTTTTCCATCGTACGGCCCAGGGGTTCGAGGGGACCTATAACGATTTCCCGAGCACGGTGCCGCATATGAAGGCGCTGAATGATTCTTCGATGGCGGTGGATCATCGAGCGGCTTTTGACTGGCTGCGCGGAACGATTGGGCCGGATGTGCCGATTTCCGCGATCGGGTATTGCATGGGCGGGCGCGCTGCGTTTCTTGCGGGGCTCACTTTGCCGTTAGCGGGAGCCGCCTCTTATTACGGCGGCGGGATTGCGCCGAATGCGAGTAATCCGGGGCTGTTGGGGCGCGCGAGCGGATTGCAGTGCCGCGTGCTGTTCTTCTGGGGCGGCCGCGACAAGCATATTCCTCCCGAACATATTCGAGCGGTGACCGACGCGCTGCGAGCCGCGGGAAAGAACTTTGTGAACGTGGAGATTTCCAACGCCGACCACGGTTTTTTCTGCGATGCACGCGCGAGCTACAGCCCGGCGGCTGCGCTGCTGGCATGGCCG
>Ga0209038_10000002_pt1 | contig 99460 bp, 85 predicted proteins | sample BogFormECP03_OM3_FD_188237 | JGI IMG/M metagenome (GOLD analysis project Ga0209038, IMG submission 188237) | Bog forest soil microbial communities from Calvert Island, British Columbia, Canada - ECP03_OM3 (SPAdes) (version 2) | ecosystem: Environmental > Aquatic > Freshwater > Wetlands > Bog ...
GTTTTTGATATTGGGTGGGGGAATAGCCGACTACGGATTTGAAGTCGTTGATTAGGTGGGCTTGGTCAAAATAGCCTAGATCGAGGGCGAGCTGTGGTAGATCGACTGGGGCACCGGAATTGAACTTTTCGATCAGCTCGTGGAGGCGGTAGCGGCGGATCACCCATTTGGGGCTTACGCCGACATATTCGTTGAAGATGCGCTGAAGGGATCGTTTGTTGATGCTGGACACGCGGACCAGATCATCTACCAGCCTTATTTCCACATCCTGAAGAATGCGTTCGACTAGCTGGCCGGCCAGGTCAAGCGTTTTGTCGGGTTGCGGCATACGCTGGAGGAAAAAGGCGTTGGCCGCTGCGGCCCTTGTTTCTTCCGAGCGGTCGGAAAACACAACCTCTGCAAGCGCGAGCAGCTCTTTGCCGAAAACGCGAGTGGCGGGAATGGTGCGATCGGCAATTTTAGAGACTGGAGCGCCAAAAAACGGGCGAAATGCGCCGGGCTTGAATTTTATTCCGAAGACTTTCGACTGGCCTTTGAGCACGCGGGAGAATTTTTTGGTTTGCACGCCGCTGACGACCGGAGTGCAGCTTTCAAATATCAGGTGGATATTGGGGTGGGGCAGACTCTCGACGTGCTGAGGCGCGCAGCCGCGCAAGTCCCAGCTAATCATCCAGTAGTGGGCGATCCAGGCGGCAAGGTCCGCAGCGGGCCGCTTGCGCGAGTGCCTCATTTTTCCGGCGGGCAAATCATGCCGGAGTATGCCGCGGGCCCGGCCAATTTCGGGGTCGAATACTTCTACGATTTCGGCGGCGGATTTTTGTCGCGTTTTTACAATCATTTGAGCGGGTTTCCTTCTACATTGTGGCAGAGGACAGACGAGAGCGGAGGAGCTACTTTGATGCGAGCTTGTCTTTTATTGCTGGGGCTTCTTTGCATGATGTTTGGACAGACCCATCCGCGCGTTGCAAGCGCGATTTTCAAGGAGACGGTGATGACACAGGCGAGGGGAACGTTTGAAGTGAAGGTTATTCCGCAGAAAGCGGATAACAAAGAGGCTGAGAGTGCCAGTGTTGGGAGGTGGTCGCTGGACAAAGTTTTTCATGGTGATTTGGAAGCGAGCAGCACGGGGGAGATGCTGGCAGTCAGCACCGACGTCAAAGGTTCAGCTGGTTATGTGGCGATGGAGCGCGTGAATGGAAGGCTACACGGGCATAGCGGCACATTTGTGCTGCAGCACAAAGCTACGATGACGCGCGGCGAGCCCTGGATGAGCGTGACGGTGGTTCCGGATTCCGGGACCGGGCAGCTTGCGGGGATCTCAGGTTCGATGACCATTAAGATTGAAAGCGGAAAACATTTTTACGATTTTGAGTACACGCTGCCTGAAGCGCACTGAAAAGCTGGCCGCGCGCCGAGTCGTGTGCGTGCGCTACAACAAATAATTCGGATCAGCGTGGGCGCGGGCGGAGAGGCGCGCGCGCAGTTAGCGCGCGCGGGCGCATGCGGAAGCGCGGGCTGAGCGGTGGAGGAACGTTGCGGAGAAAGTCGCCGCAGCAGGGGCAGCGGCCGTCGTCGGAGATGGGGCCGATGGCGTCCGGGCGGAGCCAGTGTCCGCGAAGGTCGCACATCGGATTGATGCACTGCACGGTGAAACCGGGCAAATACTGCATGCGCACCCCTCAGTGGCCAGCCAGCTCTGCCTGCGCGGGTGGGAACGCGCGTGGCGGAGTTTCCCCTGGGCGGCCCGGACCAGACTTAATGGCGCAGATTGTGCCGCCGGATGCCTGTGGTGTCAAGGGAAAATACTACAAGGGATTGTGGTAGGGTTGCGGGGAAGAATTCTGGGGCGGGTTGTGCGAGGAATCCGTCCAAGTAGACAGCCGGAGGTGGGTGGAACGGTGCTGAATCGCAGAGATTGGCTGGGCCTCCTGTTGTTGGCGGGGGTGGCGTTTTGCGCGGTCCCTGCTTGGGCGCAAGGGGAGGGGAAGACCCTGCGGCAGGTGCTTGCTGCTGAACAGCTGCCGCTGGACGCGGAGAAGCTTACAAATCTGGACAAGACAATTTCGAGCGGAGCGGAGTTGAACGACGCCTCGCAATTCGTGATTGCGTACTTTCTGCTGGATGGCACGGGGCGGTTAAACCCACCGATCTACGTTGATCTTTTCGACCGGAAAAGCGGGCAGTGGAGAAGCGGGTCGATCGGGGAAGCCGCGGCAAAATGGGAAGGTGGGGATGTGGACTGCCTGGGATCGGTGCTCTCGATCGCGGCGTACGCGGATTATTTCGCGCTGGAGACGCACATCAATCCATCCGCAGGGTGCGAAATCATTTTGTCGCGCGAAATGAAAGTGAAGACGGCGCTCTATGGCTGGACACTCGGGCACTTTGGCGATGGCGGCATCTTTTACCATCGCAGTCAAATCCATTTCGCAACGGTGCATCCGGCGGAACTTGCGTTCTACGATCCGGCGACGGGAAAAGATTTCATCCTCTTTCCGCACAAACCGTTTCAGGAGATTCGGCTCGAAGAGATCAAGGAACTGCGCGAGTTTTTTGCCGCGCACCCTGACTCTTGCCAGAAGACGGACGATCCGTGCGACCCGGAGTCTTTTGACAGTTCGATTGAAGGAAAAATTATCACCGGTGACCGCGGGCATGCGGCGGCGTTCGTGGTTTCGTACGAGAAGGAGGGTTTCGGACAGGACGAAAAGAAACCGGAGGGTCCGGCGAAGGTCGTTTACGTGTACCGGCATGTGAACGACGAAACGAAAATGGAATATCGGGAGCTGTTGTGGAGCGACGTGAAGGCGCGCGTTGGAGATGTGCCGCTGGAGAGGCTGGTCGAGCCTGAAATGCTGGAGAAGATTTTTGCGGCAAAACCAGCAAGCGCGGCGCCTTAACGCTTACGCGGAACGGAGCTGGCGGGAGCGGAATAGGAATGCCGCGACGAGGAACGCGGCGCTGAGGGCAAGGTAGACGAGGGCGTACGAAATTGTGTGCGAGCCGCTGGCGGCGCCTGTGAAATCGAAGCCGGGGACGTGATTCATCGGGCCGATGTACCAGACGGCGGTGAGGAGGGCCTCGAAGAGCTTGCCGGTGCTGCTTAGGATGCCGAGAGCCAGAGCAAGAGCGGGGAGAAAAATAGCGCCAGCCAGCCAGGCGAGGAGTCCCGAAGAATTGTGTGCGAGAAGGAGGCGGAGTCCAGCGCCAGCGCCAGCTAGCGCGGCGACCGTGAAGCCAGCCAGAAAACACGCCAGAAGTTGGCGCGGGAGAATTTTGGCGCAGGAGAAGAGCAGCGCGCGCGTACCGAAACGCGATTCGCGCGAGCCCATGGCAGACCAAACCATCACTGGCCAGAGCCACGCCACGGCGAGAAGAGGACCTCGAGATGCCTCGAGAGGCGCGGCAAATTGAGCGATGAGCAGTCCGGCGGCGACGGCGTACCACCACCAGCGTAAACCTTGGAGAGCCAGGCGCAGTTCGGCGAGGTAGATGCGGCCGAAGGCGCTGGAGTGGGCAGTCGAGGCGAGGGGAGTGAGGTGGACGTGGGCGGTGGCGTGAGAGGAGTTCAGTACAGCCGACGCTTGCGGCGCGGTAGCAACGATTGCGTTTTGCGCGCGCTTTTTCAGTTTTGCTGATTTGGCGGAATCGAAGCGGTCAAAGACGAGAGCCGCGAGCGGGACGACGGCAAGAGAAACTGCAAACCACATGAGCCTTAGAGAAATCGAATTGGCGTTCCACGCGATGCCCGCCCAGCGCCAGTCTTGCACGACGTGCAAGTGCTGGCCAATGTCGATCTGAAACGACATGCCACCATGGTAGTTGGGGACGTAATGCGCGGCCTCCGCGCCCAAGGAATCCATCACGGTCATGAGTCCCATAGGATCCAACCAGCGGAGGCCGCTAAGGAGGGGAGCGGCCAGGCCAAACGTCCAAGCGAAAAACCAGGCGACATTTCCCAAGCCGCCGCGCAAGAGAGGCAATACTTCAAAACACAAAGCGCAGACGGAGGTCAGCGCGATGGCGGGCAGAGCCAACAAAAGAAAAGGGGAGAGCAGTGCCCAAAGATCAATTCGCGGATCTTCGGAACTCCAGAATTTCATGATCAGTGCGGCTACCGCCAGCACGCCGACCATGCAGGAGAGCACGGCGAAGTTACTGAAAAACTTTCCGAAAGCGTAGGTGGTCTTTGAAAGTGGAGTGGCAGCGAGAATTTGTCCCACGCCGGTGGAACGGTCTCGATCGATGGAGTTTTTGACGATGTAGAAGCCGATCAGCGTGACGAAACAGGTGATGACCATAGCGACGAGCGTGCCAATCCAGCCTGAAGTGTAGATGCCGCGGTATTCATCGAGATTCAGGAACACTTTTCCTGTGGCCGTGGCGTAGCCGAGAAATACGGCGAAGAGAAGAGCGAGGAGGAAGCTGTAGCGGCGCGTGCGCTCGAGGAAATCGGCGCGCGCGATGGCTGCGATGGCGCGTGGAGCGTTCACGCGGCGGCTCCGGGTGCGGAGCTTCGCTGCGTGGAGAGGACGGCGAGGTAGGCGTCTTCGAGGGAAGGCTCGAGCTGGCGAGCCTGGGCGGAAGGTGCGCTGTCAGCAACGACGCGGGCATGGACGCCATCACTGCGATGAGCGGTGCTGCTGACGAGATGTTTTTGACGAAGCGTGGGAAGTTCGGCGCTGGGGACCACGACCTCCCAGATTTTGCCCGTGACTTGAGAGAGTAGAGCCTCCGGCGCGCCGTGAGCGAGAAGCTGGCCATGGGCGAGAATGGCGATGTCGGTGGCTACCGCTTCGACGTCGGAGACGATGTGCGTCGAAAGAATTACAATGCGCTCGCCGGAAAGTTCCGAGAGCAAATTGCGAAAGCGGACGCGTTCTTCGGGATCGAGGCCAGCTGTGGGCTCGTCGACGATGAGGAGTTGCGGGTCGTTGAGGAGCGCCTGGGCGATGCCAACGCGCTGGCGCATGCCGCCGGAATAGCCGCCCAGAGGACGCTTCGCTACGTCGGCGAGATTGACGAGTGCGAGAAGTTCCGAGATGCGCTGGCGCGCGGCCGCTGCAGGAATGCCTTTTACGGCGGCCAGATAGTCGAGAAATTCGATGGCGCTGAGATTGGGGTAGACGCCAAAGTCCTGCGGGAGATAGCCGAGAATGCCGCGAAGGCTGTCGGGATTGCGCGCGATGTCTGCTTCATTCCAGAGGACGCGTCCGGAGGAGGGGCGCGCAATCGTGGCGAGAATGCGCATCAGCGTGGATTTGCCCGCGCCATTCGGGCCAAGCAGGCCGAGGATGCCTGGCTTCAGCGAAAGCTGCACTTTGCGCAACGCGTGCAGACCGCCGCGATAACTCTTGCTCAGATTCTCGACAAGTAATTGCATCGGACACCATCCCGCGAAGCCATCCAACCGTGCATGCTGGAGAGAATACGTGCGAGGGAGGCAAAAAGTTTAGGAAAATCGGGAATGGAACGCGGGAGCCCGGGAAGAGGACTCCCGGTCGAGAAACTCAGGCTTGCAGAGCTCAGAACTGCGGCGGGGGCGGCGGCCCTGTTGCCGGGACGGGAGCGGTATTGCCGGCCGATTCCAGCAAAGCAGAGACTCTTGTTTTCAAGCCTTCGACTACCTGCTGCTTGTCGAGGATTTGCTGCTTCATGTCATCGAGTTTCGCTTTTCCCGCAATGTCTTTGTCATGGTCAGGATTCGAGTAATAGGTATCCTGCTGCAAGGCGAACTCACGCTGGACTAGATCGAGACCTTTTTGCGCTTCGGCCAGCTGCTGTTTCAAGGCGGTCAATTCCGCAGTGTCGTTTGCCTTTTTTTGGGCATCCTCGGGAGTTGCGGGCGGAGGAGCCGGGGCGGCTGTGGATTGATCCGGAGCAGGAGTATTGGAAGAATCCGCGGGGGGGCGCGGCTCGCTTTCGGAAGTTGGCTTTGGAGCCGCTTCGGAGGATTGCCCAGGGGCGGTTGCCGGGGAGTTGGCCTCGGGCGCGGCAATAGACGCGGGTTTCAGGTTGTCGTCCGTAACGACGTGAGAAGGCTTCGCGGCAGCTTTCTTTTGTTCGCGCGCGCGGCGTGCGGCATCCGCAATGGATTCAGTCTGTGAGTCTTGCGATTGTCCGTGCGCCGTCAAAGGAAGCGCAATAGCGGCAATCAGGACCGGAATGGCCAAGCGGAGATAGATGTACCTTGACATGGTTGTAGACCCCCTGAGTTATGGGCGAGGGTTGTACTTAGGATAGCTCGGTGGGGGTATGGCTACAATTCTGGCGTCTTGGTGTGATGCGAATCCGGCAACCGCAACGATTTGAGCAAATTTCAAAAGTACGAAGGGACTTCACGCGGCTTGCGGCCGAATCCGCCCGAGTCTAGCGCGCGGCTGCCTGCTGGGTCACGGCCACGTCGCGGAACGAAAAGTGCGTCTGGAGGTTCTTAACAGGCTGGCCATCCACTTCCGCGTAGGGGTAGATGAAATAGTTGAGCGGATCGCCTTTTTGCTCGCTGGAAAGTTTGATATCGCGCCCGTAGGTGAAGAAAACGCGGTTGACGTCGTGGGCGCCGAAGAAATAATCGCGTTTGGCGGGATTTTTCCAGGCTTCCGAGGCATCTACCGGTACCCAGCCGACACCATTCAGATAGAATTCGGCCCAGCAGTGGTAGCCGGCGATGTCGCCTTCGGTTTTGCCTTCGGGAAGAGGGAAGCCAATCTCGAAGCGGGCCGGAATGCCGGAGGAGCGCATCATGCCGATGAAGAGCGAATGGAAGTCGGTGCAGTTGCCGCGCTTTGCGGTGCAAGCCCAGACTGCGTCGCCACGGCCCCAGCCTTCGCCAGTCTTGTCGTAGCGCATGGTAGAGACAACGTATTCGTAGATGTGGCGAGCTTTTTCGATTTGCGTGGTATCGCCCGCGGTGTGTTCTTTAGCGAGATCGGCGATAGTTCCGCTGAGCGGAACAAGTTTGTCCGGCTCAAGGTAACGCTTGAGCATCGGGTCCGGCGAGGAGGCTGCCGAGGCATTCTTTAAAGTCGCGTCATCCAAGGGAACTTTGTGCTCGCGGCGGGTGGCTGTAAAGCGAATCGTAACGTCAAAGCCGGCCGCGGCTTGTTGGGACGTTGGCTTGAACATGGCGAAGCGGTCTTTGTAGACAGGATCGTGGCCTTGGGCGTATTTGACGGGGCAATCGATATGCAGGACGCGCACGTCCTGATAGGCGTCCGATAGCGGCAGCGGAAGCCAGAGACGCACGGTGCTGCCAGAGTTCTCCGTTGGCGGGAAATAAACCTGGTAGGTGAACTCGAACGACCTGGTGGCCGCTTCTGTGGGAGAGTCAACCGTGGAGCTTCGCCGGGGATGGGCGGTGAGGCTAAGGGCGGCAAAGGCGGCTAGAATAGAGACAATCGGGATGAGTCGACGGGTCATTGCAGAATTCCCTTATAACGGCGCGTATGAGATGGCAGCATCGTGATTATACTCCATTGCGAATCAGACATAAGCAAGATGGGGCGGTGGGAGGGATGAGCGGCAAGCGCGTGCTTAAGCTGCTGGTTCTGGCCTGGGGCGGATTTCTGTGCGTCAGTTCGTTGTGCCTTGCTCAGACGCCTGGCACCGCAAAGCCAGACGCGCCAGTCGCTGCCGATACGAGCCTTGCGGGAAAGCAACTGGGCGCGCAGCCAAAAAAAGAGCACCGCTTCTGGGATAAAGAAAACGACTGGCTCTTCGCAGGAGTCGGAGCATCGCGCACGCTTGATTATTTTTCGACGCTGAACTTCCGGCGGCGCGGGCGGCAGGAGATTCTGCTGACCAACGAGGTTGTGGACAATCATGCGGCGTTCGCAACGATTGAAGCGGCGGGCACGGGCACCTCGATTGCGATTTCCTACCTGTTCCACCATTACGGCCATCACAAACTGGAGCGCTGGACTTCCATCGCACACATCGGGTTGGCCGCGGGAGGATCGGTACGAAACTACTGCTTGAAGACTGCCCATTTCGCCGCCGCTCCAGGTTCTCCTTAGATCAAGAGATCAAGATCATCCTTTCATCGGGGGACCGCGATTTCGCGCTTTGATCCAACCCCTTATTCCAGTACATCGAGTCTTGCGGACTTCCATCCCTTGCGGCATACTCCCGCGGCGTGCGGCCTTGGTGGGGCTGCGCGGCATTCTGCTGGGAAGTCTGCGAGGGGGTCTTCGATGGAGCGGTGTGTTTTTCTTCACCGTTTCGGTGTGCTGTTTTGTCTAAGTCTATCCGCCGCTGCGTTTACCGGCGGAGCCATCCCCCACGCGGGCACACCAAGTGCGTCAGTGCGGCAGGTCAGCCCCACACTTACCTCGCGAGTGCATGCAAGCGGTCTTCGGCGGCAAGCAGCGACTCCGCCTCAGGGAAACTCTTCGGAGTACACCCTGCCGCAAGCCCGGTATGAGAAAGCAGTAGCGTACTCTCGCGCTTCTTACACCTTGTATTTCATCTCGGTATTCCTCACCGTTGCGGCGCTGCTGATTGTTCTGCGACTGGGAATCGCTGCCAGGTTTCGTGATTGGGCCGAGAGTGCAAGCGGGCAACGAGGTGTGCAGGGGCTGGTTTTTGCGCCGTTGCTGGTGCTGACTGTGGCGATTGCGTCCCTGCCCGTTCGGTTGTATGGGCATACCCTGTCATTGCGCTATGAAATGTCGGTGGAGGGATGGGGCTCCTGGTTCCTGGATTGGTCTAAGGAACAGTTACTGATGGTTGGGCTTGGACTGATTGTTGTTCTGGGATTGTCCGCCATCCTGCAGAGGAGTCCGCGGCGCTGGTGGTTCTACTTCTGGGTTGCGTCACTGCCTGTTGTGCTTTTCTTCGTTTTCGTTGCGCCATGGTTCATCGATCCGCTCTTTAATAAGTTTGAGCCGTTGCAAGCGGAGCACCCGAATTTGGTCTCGGCCATCGAAAATCTGACGCGGCACGCCGGAGTGCCCATACCGCGCAACCGCATGTTCCTGATGAAAGCCAGCGAAAAAACAAACGCGATCAATGCTTATGTGACCGGGCTGGGGGCGTCGAAGCGCGTGGTTATCTGGGACACCACCATTCAAAAGGCCACTCCCAACGAGACGCTGTACATCGTCGGGCATGAGCTTGGGCACTACGTTCTTGGGCATATCTGGAAAGGTTTTTTGTTTACCGCGGCCCTTTTGTTTGCCGGATTTTACGCCATTTTTCGCGCGTTGCACTGGGCTCTGGACCGCTGGAGCGGCGATTGGCGAATTTATGGGCAGGAAGACTGGGCTTGTTTTGCCGTGCTTCTGCTTCTCCTGGAGATCGGCATGTTTGTGGCTTCACCGGTGATAAACGGTTTCTCGCGGATACAAGAGCATGCCGCGGATGTTTACGGGCTGGAAGTCATCCACGGGATTGTGCCGGATTCTTCGGAGGTGGCTGCTCATTCGTTTCAGGTATTGGGAGAGATTGACCTGGCGGATCCCAATCCGCCAGCGTTTATCACCTTCTGGCTCTATTCCCATCCGCCTATCGCCGATCGGCTGGTTTTTGCCAACAGCTATGACCCGTGGGCCAAGGGTGAATCGCCAAAATACGTGAAGTAGCCGAACGGTCTCCAAAGAGGGGATTCAGTGCGTGCGGCGTCCTGTTGTATGGCTTGTATGGCGCTTGGAAAATGCCGCGACTTTGTGGCGATTGCCGCACGTGGCCATCGAACACCAGCGACGACGGCGGGTGCGGGAGGTGTCGTAGAAAAAAAGGCCGCATTCAGCGTTGGAGCAGACTCGCAGGCTGGCCCCCGGGCCTTCAGCGATGAGTTCCGCGCCTGAACGCGCAATTGCCGCGAGGAGCCAATCCAGTCCGCTCTCGGTGGCGACGAATTCCAACCGCCAATTTCTGTCTTGCTCGACGAGTTCGTCGTGTCCTTCCGTGATGCGCAAGATGTCGTTGATGGGTTCAGCCCAGTCACGAGTCACAGAGTCTTCGCCGACGATCGAATGGAAACAGTCAAGCAAGGCACTGTGTAACCGCCGAGCTTTTCGGAGAAGCGCATCGGCACTCTGAGGATCGTATTGCGGAAGGGTTAGCAGCTGACTGCTACGTTCCGAGGAGATGATGCGCGTAACTAGGAGAAAATGGAGGAGTTGTTGCCAGGAGAAATCCGAGGAGCTCCCCAATTCATTGACAAAATCGATGGAGAGACGTCCACCGAGTAGGTTTGGTGCTGGGGTGTGGTTAGGCATCTTAGATCACCGTTTAACACCGGTTAGACCTGGAGAATACGGTTGTTTGGCGCATGCAACGGTTAAAATCTATCAGAGAGGTTAGGATGTGTCAGCCTCTTTTTTCTTTTCAGAGAAGTCCTAACAATTGCTGCCGCATCCAAGAAGGGCAAGGAATCGTAATATATGAGTATGAGAGTTCCAGCCACAATCTTTGCCCTGCTTGCCAGCGGGTTACTTGCATGGGGCCTCAAGTCCGGTTTGACGGCCCAAACTGCGGCTGCCCAAGCTCCGAAGGAACGCATGCCCGTCGTTGTCGAGCTTTTCACTTCGGAAGGTTGTTCCAGTTGTCCCCCAGCGGACAAACTCCTGTCTGAGCTAGATGCTCGGCAGCCGCTGAATACTGCGGAAGTCATTGCGATTGAGGAGCATGTGGATTATTGGGACCAGGATGGCTGGAAGGACCCATTCTCTTCCGCGGACTGGACTGCCCGCCAAAACCAGTACACCGGCGTGCTCAAAACTGGCAGCTCTTACACTCCAGAAATGGTTGTTGACGGGAAAGAAGGGTTTGTAGGAAGCAGGACAGGGACGGCCGTCGAGGAAATTCAAAAAGCGGCAGCGATGATGAAAACGAAGGTGCAGCTCGGCGATGTGCAGATCCTGCAAAACAAGTCGGTCACTATCAAGATCAACGTCGAGAAACCAGTGGACGCAACTCCCAAAGATACGCCAGAAGTCATTCTCGTCATCACCGAGAACGACCTTCACTCTTCCGTGAAGGCGGGAGAAAACAACGGCAAGGAATTGCAACACTCACCCGTGCTTCGAGAATTAAAAGTGATCGGTGCCACCGGTAAGAACGGAGGGGAAGGATTCTCCGCGCAGGCCTCCGTGAAGCTGGATTCCGCATGGAAACTGGAGAATTTGCGAGCGATCGTTTTCGTGCAGGAGAAGAGGAGCCGGCGGATCCTGGGAGCATCGGCAGTCCGTTTGACGCAGCAGAGCGTGGCGTCGCGCTGAACAGAGCGAAATCGAGTTAGGCCTTGGCTCGATGGAAACGAGTGCAGAGCACATTTCCTCACTCTGTGCTACTTTGAATCCACCGCGAGTGGAGAAAAATTTCCAATATTGTTCGCACCGATTGTATAAATCTGCGTGTCTGCTCACGGTCTGTTCCGCGAGGCGTCAGAAAGATAGGCGGCCGGTACGGGTTTTTGGAGCGAGGAATGGATGACGATTTCTTCAACACGCCGCCGGACGCTCAAGGATCGTTCCACTCATCCGCTGGCGGGTTCCCTCGAAGCCTGTTCCTGAAGAAAACCGGACTGCGCGCAGGCTGGCGATTCCTGATTTACACAGCAATTTTTTTCGTGCTGTGGAACGTCTCTGGATTGCTCATTAACCTGACTTTGCAGCCTCGGCGCGATGAGTTTTCCCCTGCGGCGCAGTTCCTGGCGGAGTCGGCGAGTTTCTTTTCAGCGTTTTTCGCGGCGTGGATCATGTCGCTGCTCGAAGAGCGCTCTGTAAACTCCTACGGACTCCCAGCGCAGAACGCCTTCGGAAAACTGTTCTGGCAGGGCTGCGCGTTCGGCTTGATTGAGATTTCCCTGCTCATCGGACTCATTGCCGCATCCGGCGATTATTCCTTCGGAAGTGTGGCGGAACACGGAGGCGAACTGGCGCGCTGGGCGGTGTTCTGGGCGGCCTTTTTTGTTGTCGTCGCTTTTTTTGAGGAGTTCCTATTTCGTGGCTATACCTTGCATACGCTGGCGGAGGGAATTGGCTTCTGGCCCGCTGCCATCGTGATGTCAGCGATTTTCGGAGCGATTCATCTGAACAATTCCGGTGAAGACTGGGTTGGAGCCATGGGCGTGGTTTTTGTGGGGCTTTTCTGGAGTTTTACCCTCAAGCGAACGGGAAGTTTATGGTTCGCACTCGGGATGCATGCGGCGTTCGACTTTGGCGAGACGTTTCTGTTTTCGGTGCCGGACAGCGGCATGCTATTCCCGGGTCATCTGTCGAATGCGACGTTGCATGGGGCGTCGTGGATTACCGGAGGCGCACCCGGCCCGGAAGCCAGCGTCTTCGATTTCGTGATCATCCTTGTTTTCTTCGTTGCAGTTCACTTCTTGTATCCGGCAAAGCCCGCGCCGCAGCCCGGCCTTGTATTTGACCAAAACTCCTAGTGCACGGCGTCGGAAGCGTAAACGAGGTGTACGCCACGCGCTTCCGCTTGCGGCAAGAGTTCGCGTAAAGCCTGCAGGGTGGCGGAGTGCGGATGCCCGATGGCGATAGCCTCTCCTTTGTCGCGGGCGCCTCGAAAGGCCAGCTCGATCTGTTTGCGCACCGCGGAGACCTCGGCGACATCGTCTAAGAACGGCACATTTCGGAAACCGGAGCGAACCCCCGCGCGTTGCGCGGTGTCGTAAGCGACCGTGGCGGCGGTGGTGCGGCTATCTACATAAAAGAGATTCCATTTTTGCAGGGTTGGCATCAGCTCTTGCATGAGCGCTGGATCGGCCGTGGCTTGCGAACCCTGATGGTTGTTGACGCCCGCCGCATTCGGCACACTTTGCATCATTTGCTCGAAAAGCACGGGAATGTCTTCCGCGGGCATGCCGGGCCGCAATTCCTGCGCTTCGGGCGTTTCATTGCCGACCGATTGCATGGGCAGATGAAGCATGACTTCGTAGCCGCGCCGGTGTGCTTCTTCCGCGATTTCCGCTGAATGCGCGTGATTGGGCAGAACGGAGATCGTCAAGGGATAGGGCAATGCGAAGATTGCATCCGCAGCGGCACGATCGCTGCCGAGGTCATCGAGGATGATCGCCAATCGTGCTGGTCCATTGGATTTGTCCGGCTTCGAAGCAACTCGCCCCGGCATCGGAGCCACGATATGCACCGAATTCGTGATGATTCCCGCGCTGCGATAATCCAGCCGAAGAAGGGCTCCGGAGCTTGTTTCCGCGTCTCGCGTGAGATTGTTCGCCGTGCCGATGCGGTCCAGCGATTGAATGAGATTGGCTACCGATTCGCGGTGGGATTGTTCGGAGACGCTTGCTGGCAGAACGATAAGAAGCTGATCCGCGCGATCAGTATGAGCGCCATCGAACTGCAAGTGCGAGGAGATGTCCGCGGGCGCTTTGCTGAAACTCCCCGCGGCGCGCATCATTTCGCGGGTGATTCCGTGAACCTGATTAGGCGAGAGACGCTTGTGCGGCTCGCTCTTGCAACCCCAGGAAAAAAGGGACACTACTAGGAGCAAAGCGGACGAAAATGCAAAAAAGGAGTACGTGCTGCAGACACGCTGTAACTTGCAAAATCGAATTATCGCTCCGCGCCGAACCCGCACGAATACTAGGCGGCCTTTTTCTGTTGAGCCTTCAAGAGTTCGAGGGCCTTGCGGAAGATCTGGTCTTCGGGTGACAACGGGCGGGGCGGAACTGGCTCTTTCTGCGTGCCAGATGCGGCAGCGGTGTCGTCATCGCCGGTGTCCGAGTCGTCGTCGGCTACGGCATGCACCACTTCGGAAGGCACCACGCCTTCTTCCAGAATGGATTTGCCCCCGGGATTGTAATAATTCGCCACTGTCAAAAAGAGCGCCGCGCCATCATCGAGCGTGATTAGCTTTTGCTCGGATGCAAGTCCGAAGGTGCGTTCGCCGACTACATCGCCGCGATGATTGGCCGCCATGGCGGAGGCCAGCACTTCCGCGGCGCCGGAAGTCGTTGCGTCAATCAGCACGGAAACAGGCTGCTTCCAAGCCACTTTGCTGGGATCAGCGGAAAAAACCTGCGTGGAAACCGTTTGACCGCGGAGCGTGGAGAGAGTACCGGATGGCACGAACAGCCGCGCAATGGCAATCGCTTCGGAAACAGGTCCGCGCCCGCACTCGCGCACATCCAGGATTATTTTGTGAACGCCCTGCTTTTCAGCGTCCGCAAGTTTGGACCGGATTTCATCGGCGCGTCCGGGTTCGAGCGAAGGCAAACGCAATGCGAGAACATCGGGCTCAACTCTTTCGCTTACGATCTTGGACGGGGCAAGCTTCTCGCGGATCAGATCAATTTCTTCCGGCTCCGCCTTGCCGCGCCGTATGACACCAACTTTTACGGTCGTGCCCGGCTGCCCGTGGAAGAAATTGATCGCCTGGCCGACGGACATGTCGCGCGTCGTGAAGCCCGCCACGGACTCAAAAATGTCGCCGCTGTGGATTCCCGCTCTGGCTCCCGGGCTATCGGGCAGCACGGAAACTACAATGACGTAGCCGAAGCGCTTGCTTATCGTGAGGCCAGCGTCGCCCATCGTATTTGCCGAAATTCTTTGCTTGTATTCTGCGTATTCGCGGGCGGTCAGATAGCTGGATTGCGCGTCGAGCGATTCGAGCAAGCCGTGTAGCGAGCCCGTCGTCACCAGATGAAGATTCGGCTCGTCGACGTAATCCTGCTGAATTTTTTGCAGCACTTCGCTGTAGACCGTGAGCGACTTATAGGCTTTGTCGTCCGGCGTGCGGCCCAAGACATGCCCCAGCCCCGCGTAGCAGAAAATGACCACCGAAACGATAAGTACCCCGATTCGAGCCATCCGATTCATGCCTCACCTGTGCCCTTCCGCAATCGCCGCGAAACCTCAACAAGAGAATAGACCTCTAATTATACCATCGACAGAAGTTGGGACGCGCCAGGAATGAGAAAGGAAGCCTGAGGACCACGATTGAGGTAAAGAACGCGGTCGCGGGGAAGGGTTGGGAGAAAGACACGGCCAATCGTCAAAATGATGCGTTATTGACACAGTACAACAAGAACCGAGCTCCTGTGTTCCTATAAGTCACTGAAAAATAGGGACAAACAGCTGAAATCTTGGCCAACAACCTGCTAACATGCCAATGGGGAAATGTTCCAATCCAGCATAGCTCGCGAATCGCACGCTGAGGGTGTGGGCCTCCACACAGGGGTCTTCGGCCACATCCGGCTTCTACCTGCGCCTGCGGATACCGGCATCGTTTTCCGGCGCACCGACCTCGATAATTTCCCCATTGAGGCGCAGGGCCACAACGTGGCCCGCGTAAGCTACGCTACTAGCCTCATGAAACAGGGCGTGCTCCTTTCGACGACGGAGCATCTCCTGGCGGCTATCTATTCCTGCGGCATCGACAATATTTTTATCGACATTGATTCGATCGAGATCCCCATTCTGGATGGCTCCGCCGAACCCTTCATGCAAATGCTCGAGCACGCCGGAGTTCGCAAACTTCGCCGCAAACGCCGCTTCCTCCGAGTGTTAAAGCCATTGGAAGTGGAAGAGGGCGACCGCCGTATCGGCATCTATCCGGCAGACGAATTTCGCGTACGCTGCTATGTGGACTTTCCGCATCCGCTTGTCGGCCAGCAGGAAGTCGAAATGGTAGTAAGCCCGGCAACTTTCCGGCACCTACTTGCCCGCGCCCGGACTTTCTGCTTCGAGCGCGACATCGAGCCCCTGCGCTCCATGGGCCTGATTCGCGGCGGCTCGCTGGAAAACGCCATCGTGCTAACCAACGCTGGCGTCATGAACGGCCCACTCCGCTTCCCCGATGAATTCGGCCGCCACAAAGCCCTTGATCTGATTGGCGATCTCGCCCTTGCCGGTTTGCCGCTTCTGGCGCGGGTCGAAGCCCACAAAGCTGGTCACGCACTGCACACGCAGCTTGTGAGCCGCCTGCTGGCCGATCCATCGCTTTGGGAGATCACCACAGCGGAAGCCGCGCCGGCCGAGCGCGAAGTTCGTCTGACGACTCTAACGCCCGCTCCTGCCACCGACTAGTCACACAAATCGACGTGCCCACAGTGTCGGCCCAGCAACCGATTTCAAATTAATTCATAAGCCCTACTGAAGCGGCGGGCTATCCGCAGTGGCTTGCGAGCCTTCACTGACACGAATCACGCCACTTTCGTCGACAAAAAAATGCCGTATTCCCGACGCGTTTTGGCTGATGGGATCGGCGATGATCGTGTAGCTGACGACGTGCCCTGTGTTGTCGACAGGCCCCGACGAGTAGAAGAACCGATATCCATTTTTGATTGCGGCTGGCGAAGCGATCAGTGGACCTACAAGGTTAGCGCCATCGCAGTCGCCATTCCCCGGACCCAGATTTGACACGGAAGCCGGGAAACCCACGTTCGGGCATCGGGATGCATATGTCACCATCGCCGTGTTATAGGTTCGAAGCGTGCCAACCGCGGAAGCTTCGTTGGCCGCCATCTTTGCCCGCAGCAGATTGGGGATCGCGATGGCAGCAATGATCAGAATGAAGGGGATGACTGCGATACCGAGGTAACCCAGCACCAGCCCGGCTATGGCCAACCCCTGGCCCTTAAGCCGCCCGGCGCTTTTCTTTATATCCGACAGAGCGATGTGCCCGAAAACGATTGCCGGAATCGCGAGAAAAAACGGAATGATGTACGCCAGGATCCCGCAAACGAGGCTGGCGATGGCCTTCCCGCTGGTCGCCGGAGCTACCGCATAAGCCGTTGAAGCGCCATGGTTTAGGGGGTTTGAGGGCGGCGAAAGAGGCGGGGCAGCCGCATAGGCGCCCACACTGCTCCCGCAACTGGGGCAAAACGCAACACTGTCCTGGAGGGATGCCGCGCATCGGGGACAAGTTTTCATGAGGACTCCTTAGTTCGCTGACGTCTTTCCTGATACATGGCCCGGATTTGGCTCGACTTTAGTGGGGTAGCCGGATTACGTCCAGAGCACATTGATTCACTGGTGCGCTCCCCGTGATTGTCAAATACGCGCCGTAGAGTGGAGAATAGAACCCTCATGTCCAATCACGATCTTGCCGTCGTCATTCTTGCTGCCGGAAAAGGCACGCGGCTGAAATCCAGCCTAGCCAAAGTGTTGCACCGTGCCGGGGGACGTTCGCTCATCGAGCATGCCCTCCGGGCATGCGCGCCGCTCGGAGCAAAGAAAACGGTGGTCGTTGTGGGCCATCAGGCGGAACAGGTTTTGCCGGTGGTCGAGCCGTTCGGTGCCGAAGCTGTGCTTCAGCAGCCGCAACATGGCACTGGCCACGCCATGCAGGTTGCGCGCCGCGCTCTGGGCCGGGCCAAGCTCGCCCTCGTGTTGCCGGGCGACGCGCCGCTTGTGCGCGCGGAAACGCTCAAGGCGTTGATCGCCACGCATCGCACCGGAAATGCCGCCGCCACGATCCTGACCGCGGTGCTGGCCGATCCTTCGGGCTACGGCCGCATCCTTCGAAAGTCGGAGAACCTAGTTTCTGCAATCGTCGAGGAGTCGCAACTCAGCGAAGAGCAGCGCGAGCTCAACGAAATCAACTCCGCGATCTATTGCTTCACCTTGGACAAGCTCTGGCCGGCGCTGGCCCATGTAAGACCAAACAACAAACATCGCGAGCTGTATCTCACGGATACTATCGCCACAATGACGGCTGCGGGCGATACCGTACTCGCCGTAGTTGCTCCCGATTCGCGCGAGATCCTCGGCTGCAATACACGCGCGGACCTGGCGGAAGTGGACCGCGTGTTTCGCGAGCGCAAACGCGCCGCGCTGATGGACGCGGGCGTCACGATTCAATTGCCGGAGACCGTGCTCATCGATCCGGAAGTCACGGCGGGGGAAGACACGGTGATTGAGCCCGGCGTGCAGCTTCTCGGCAAAACCAAAATTGGCGCGCGCTGCACGATTCGCAGCGGCAGCGTTTTGACCGACGCGCTCCTGGGGGATAACGTCACCGTCGAGCCGCACTGCGTCGTCGCACAAAGCCGTCTGGACGAGGGTGTGATTATCGGTCCGTTCGCGCGCCTGCGCCCGGACAATCACTTGAAAGCCGGCGCGCGCATCGGCAATTTCGTCGAGTTGAAGAAAAGCACGATCGGCGAGGGCACCAAAGCCATGCATCTGACGTATCTTGGTGATACGAAAATCGGATCAAAATCGAATATCGGCGCGGGCACCATCACCTGTAACTACGACGGATTTCACAAATTCCCAACGTCTATCGGCAACAAAGTTTTTATCGGAAGCGATACCGCGCTGGTTGCCCCCGTGCGTGTCGGCGATGGCGCTTACGTTGCGGCCGGTTCCACGATTACAGACAATGTTCCAGCCGATGGACTCGCCATCGCTCGCGGCAGGCAGGTAAACAAACTCGGCTGGGCCGCAAAGAAACGACGCGAGCTTGCGGCTGCTGAAAAGCCTAAGAAGTCCAAGCGTTCGCTAAGAAAGGCCAAGCCCAAGCGGCGAGCGAAAAAGCGCAGATAGTCCTTTCCCCTTCTCCATACAAGATCGAATGGCTCGCTTGTGTCCCTGCTTGGGATAGCGGTTGAGCCACTGTCGCCGCCGCGGACATTGAATACTGCCGCATCGAATGCTATCGTCCCCGGTAAGTAATCCCGAAGGAGCGCACACGTGGGCACTTGGGTCAACTGGCTGCTCATCATCGGCGGCATCGTTTGCGTCATTATCGAGCTGGCGCTTGGCGCGCTCACGGGTTTTGACCTCGCGCTCGTAGGCGGCTCGCTGACTGCTGGCGGCGTCATCGGTCTTCTCTTCGGATCAGAAAAAATTGGTTTGCTTTCTGCTGGCGCGCTCGCGTTGGTGTATTTGGCCGTTTTCCGAAGCTGGCTGAAGACCAGGCTCACTGTGAAGACTGTTGCGAGTAATGTGGACGCGGTCGTCGGGAAAACAGGCGTCGTGACGCAGCGCATTGCGCCGAACCAGTGTGGCATGGTCAAGGTCGGCTCAGAAATCTGGCGCGCGGAATTAGAGGCGACGGATGCCGCGGCGCGCGAGACTGGTGTAACGATCACGGTGGAATCGGTCGACGGTGTGACACTCAAAGTGAGGTAAACAGCGATGAACCCCCTCGGTGTACTCGCGATGTTGGCCATTTTTATGTTCCTGGTCTTCGCTCTTGTGGCCCTGGCCAAGGGCGCGCGTACGGTCAAGCAGTATGAAAAGGGATTGATCACGCGCCTCGGCAAGTTTCATTCCATGGCCCCGTCAGGACTCACCTTCATCGTGCCGTTCTTTGACGATATCGAGCGCGTAGACATGCGCGAGCAGGTCATCACCGTGCCTCCGCAAAAGCTCATCACCAAGGACAACGTGACCGTCGAGGTGGACGCCGTCGTTTATTACAAGGTCATCGATCCGGTGAAGTCGCAATACGAAGTACAGGACTTTGGTTATGCCTGCACGACGCTGGCGCAAACCAATCTTCGCAATTTAATCGGCGATCGCACGCTGGACGAAACGCTCGTCGCTCGCGACATGATTAACAACAATTTGCGGCACGTGCTCGATGAGGCCACCAATGGCTGGGGCGTCAAGGTCACCCGCGTCGAAGTGCAGAAAATCGAGCCGCCGCGCGACATCACCGATGCCATGTCCCGCCAGATGAAAGCGGAACGCGAGAAGCGCGCTGCCGTGCTCGAAGCGGAAGGCATCAAGCAGAGCCAGATTTTGCAGGCCGAAGGAAAAAAACAATCCGAAATTCTAAAAGCCGAAGGCGACGCCCAGGCGCGCATCACACGCGCCAACGCGGAAGCCGAAGCTATCAAACTGGTCTCCAACGCTGCGGAAACATATTTCAAGGAACGCGCGGAAACCATGCGCCGTCTCGATGTCCTGAACAACACGCTAGCTCAAAATACGAAATACATCGTCCCATCGAACTCCAGCCTCGTTAATGTCCTGGGCCTCGACGGCATCACGCCAGTCGCCCCGAAGCCGGCCGATTCCCAAATGCCGCCACCGGCAAGTCCATCTGGCCGCTCTATTTAAAGTGCTCGCTGACAATCTCGTTCTCCGCCTCGCTCTTTCCATGGACTATAGCGATCAGCCGGTCTGAACATCGATGAAACGCGGCGGTGTGCTAAAATAAGGGTTCCCCAAATGCTGCAGGGAGCCACAACCGCATGAAATTTGGAGTCGTAGTTTTTCCCGGCTCGAATTGTGATCACGACGCGTTTTACGCCATCGGCAACGTCCTTCAGAAGCCTGTCGAGTTCATCTGGCACCAGTCGCAGGATCTCGCGAATTGCGACGCCGTTATCCTGCCCGGCGGCTTCGCCTACGGCGACTACCTCCGCACCGGCGCCATCGCGCGATTCTCTCCGGTGATGAAGTCCGTCGAAAAATTCGCGAACAGCGGCGGCATGGTGCTCGGCATTTGCAACGGTTTCCAGATTCTCTGCGAAGCCGGTCTGCTTCCAGGGGCGATGATGCGCAACAGCGGCCTCCGCTACATCTGCCGCCACGTTTACATTCGCGTCGAGCAAGCCGACACTCCCTTCACCAACGCGGCGCAGCCCGGCCAAATTCTGAAAGTTCCGATCGCCCACAACGATGGCAACTACACCTGCGACGAGTCCACGCTCGCGGACCTCGAGAAAAATCGGCAAATCGTTTTCCGCTACACCACTCCCGACGGTTCTGATGACGCGGTTGGCAATCCCAACGGCTCGATGCACAACATCGCCGGCATCTGCAACCGCGAGCGCAACGTCGCCGGGCTCATGCCCCATCCCGAGCGCGCCGTCGAACCCGCTCTCGATTCCGCTGACGGCTTGGTCATTTTCCAGTCCATGGTCGAAGCGCTGGTTGGCGCCGCAAAGGCCACTGCGTGAGTACGGCCAGAGCTTTTTCGATTAAGCCGCAACGGTGCCCAACGCTGTCTCGATTTGAGCCTTTCGATGACTGAAGAATTCTCTGAGCTCAACTATCAGGATTTTGTTCTCGCCCGGAAGCTGCATCGGCAGCAAGAGACAAAGAGCGCTGCGCGGGACGCGAGCGCGCCCGAATCGGCGAAAGAGCCTCTTCTAGAGGAGGACAGCAAATTCATTCTGTACTCGGATGGTCCGGATGGAATTTTCGCCGTATTTGAGGATTCCGACCAGACCGGCTGGTTTTATCTTTACGATGCGAACCAGCGGAAAATCTTGAAGTCCGCTCACATTTACAACCACGCGGAAGTCATCGTCGAAGAAGATATCGTTGACATTGGCTGGGCGGCGGACGACTCCGCTTGCGGTTTGGCTCTCTGGGGCGAGTTTAGGGCGTTCTTCGGATTATCGAATGACTTTACCCTGCTTAAGCCGTTGACGGACTCCGAGGAACGCGGCATCCCTCCGGCCGAATGGCCCGCAGGGTTCGGTCATTATATCGAGAAGAAATTCGACTGAAGGAACCAACGCGTGGAAATGGCCACAGCAAGCGCTGAAATCAAAGTCACTCCGGAAATCGCCGCCGAGCACGGCGTCACTCCCGAGGAGTACGCGCGTATCCAGCAAATCCTCAGCCGCGATCCCAACATCACCGAACTCGGCATTTTCAGCGTGATGTGGAGCGAGCATTGCTCCTACAAATCGAGCAAAGTTCACCTGAAGCGCCTGCCCACGCGCGGAAAGCTCGTGGTGCAGGGCCCGGGCGAAAATGCCGGAGTCGTGGACATTGGCGACGGCCTCGTCGCCGCTTTCAAAATCGAATCGCACAATCATCCCAGCTTCGTCGAACCCTTCCAGGGCGCGACGACCGGCGTCGGCGGCATTCTCCGCGATATTTTCACCATGGGAGCGCGTCCAATCGCCGTCCTCGATTCACTGCGCTTCGGCGAAATCTCACCGGGCAAAGGCACCACGCAAGAAAACGCTGCCAAAAATCGTCGCATCCTCGATGGCGTAATCCGCGGCGTCGGCCACTACGGAAATTGTTTCGGTGTCCCAACCATAGGCGGCGAAGTTAATTTCGAGCCGTGCTATTCGCAGAATCCCCTCGTCAATGCGCTAGCGCTTGGCATCGCCCGCAAAGAAGAAATTTTCCTCGCCAAAGCCAAAGGCATCGGCAATCCGGTGATTTACGTCGGCGCAAAAACCGGCCGCGACGGCATTCACGGCGCATCGCTGCTGGCCTCGGCCGAATTCACCGAAGAATCCAAACAAAAACGCCCCAACGTGCAAGTGGGCGACCCCTTCATGGAAAAGCTCCTGCTCGAAGCCTGCATCGAAGCCATGCACACAGGAGCAGTCGTTGCCATCCAGGACATGGGCGCTGCTGGCCTCACGTGCTCAACAATGGAAATGGCCTCGCGAGGCGGCACCGGCATTGAAATTGATCTTGCCAAAGTTCCTCAACGCGAAACCGGCATGACGCCCTACGAAATCATGCTCAGCGAATCCCAGGAGCGCATGCTCCTCGTCGCGGAAAAAGGCCGCGAGCAGGAAGTCCTCGACGTTTTCAAAAAATGGGGACTCGACGCCGTTGTAGTCGGCACAGTCACAGAGGGCGGCATCGCAAAAGTCCTGAATCACGGCCAAGTAGCCGCGGAAATTCCGGCACATCCGCTAGCCGAAGAAGGACCAGTTTATCGCCGCCCCATCGCGCAACCGCCTCTGCGCCGCGAAACGCCAGCCAATTGGTTCCAGTTCGCCCCCGAAGGAACCAATCTCACCGCGAATTTCATCAAGTTGCTTGCGTCGCCAGCCGTCGCCAGCAAGCGCTGGATCACCGAGCAGTACGATACCAGCGTTCGCACCAACACCCTCGCAGGCCCAGGCGCGAGCGACGCCGCGGTCGTCCGCATCAAAGATCCACAAACCGGAATCGTAAAACGCGCTCTCGCCCTCTCCACCGACGGCAACGGCCGCTGGTGCCAACTCAACCCGCGCGTAGGCGCCATGCACGCGGTCGCCGAAGCCGCGCGCAACGTTGCCGCCAGTGGCGCGCGTCCCATCGCCGCAACAAACTGCTTAAATTTCGGCAGCCCGGAAAAACCCGAAGTGATGTGGCAATTCAGCGAAGCCATCGACGGTCTGACAGTGGCCTGCACAGAACTCGGCACGCCCATCACAGGCGGCAACGTCAGCTTCTACAACGAGACCCTCGGCAAATCCATCTACCCAACTCCGGTCATCGGCGTCCTGGGCATTCTCGATGACGCGAACCGCGTCCTGAAGATTGCCTTCCGCAACGCTGGAGACGTAATCCTCCAGCTTGATGGCTCGATCTCAGTTGTAGGGGCGCAGCATGCTGCGCCCCTACAAGGTCACCAGTCCTCCGACGCCGCGCGTGAATTCTCCTCGTCTGAATTTTCCAAGACAATCGCAGGCATCGTCTCCGGCGAGCCTCCTGCGATCGATTTAGCCGCCGAAAAACGCCTCATTGATTGCCTCGTCGCACTGGCCAACGAAAGCACTGTCCAATCCGCCCATGACATTTCCGACGGCGGCATTGCCGTAACCATCGCAGAATCGTGTTTTGCTTCTGTAGGGGCACGGCATGCCGTGCCCCTCTTGGGCGCGCAAATAAATCTCGCCGATGACGGTCCCGTCGAACACGCCCTCTTCAACGAACGCGGCGCCCGTGCCGTCGTCTCCGTCTCGCCCACAAATCTTGCCGCGGTCCTCGCAACTGCGAGACAATATGGTGTGGGCACGCGCGAAATCGGCAAAGTGCATCTTGCCACCGCGTTCTGCATCGAATATAAGGGGCACGCAGTGATCGATTCCCCCCTCGAACCGCTGCGCGATGTTTGGGCCAATTCGCTCGAACGGAATCTCAAAGTTCGCATTTAGGTATTGCGGTCACACATAAAATGACGCAAAAACTCGCCTTCGCTGACGATCACTTCCACGACGAATGCGGCGTCTTTGGCGTCTTCGGCCATCCCGAAGCCGCCAATCTCGCCTATCTCGGTCTCTACGCGCTCCAGCATCGCGGCCAGGAATCTGCTGGCATCGTTTCGAGCGATGGCTCCGATCTCTATCTCCATCGCGCCATGGGCGAAGTCGAAGAAATTTTCGTGCCCACCGTCCTCGCAAAACTCCCCGGCACACTCGCCATAGGCCACACACGTTATTCCACCGCCGGCGACAAAGCTCTCCTCAACGCTCAGCCCATCATGATCGATTGCAACAAAGGAAAAGTCGCTCTCGGCCACAACGGCAATCTCACCAACGCCGCCGAGTGGCGCCGCAAACTCGAGCATCGCGGTTCCATCTTTCAGACCAACAGCGATACCGAAGTCATCGTGCATCTTATCGCCCGCTCGCAGGCCCGCAATCTTTCCGGCGCTCTCGGCGACGCTCTCAACCAAGTCGAAGGTGCGTATTCGCTCCTCGTCCTCACGCAAGACGAACTCATCGCCGTCCGCGACCCACGCGGCTTCCGCCCGCTCGTGCTCGGCAGGCTCCCTCTGCCCACCGGCGGAGAAGCCTGGCTGGTCGCCTCAGAAACCTGCGCTTTCGATCTCCTCAACGCCCAATACGTCCGCGAAATCGAGCCCGGCGAAATGGTGCGCATCTCGCGCTCCGGAATTGAGTCTATTCACTTCGCTCCTGAGAAACCGCGCCAGCATTGTATTTTCGAGCATGTCTATTTCGCGCGGCCGGACAGCATCATCTTCGGCCGCTCGGTAAACGAAAGCCGTGAAGCCCTGGGCCGCCTCCTGGCCCGCGAACATCCCGTCGACGCCGACATCGTTGTGCCTGTACCAGACTCCGGCGTTCCAGCCGCGGTAGGCTACGCGCTCGAATCCAAAATCCCCTTCCGCATGGGACTGATCCGGAATCACTATATCGGCCGCACCTTTATTGAGCCGTCCCAAGCCATCCGCAATTTCGGTGTGAAACTGAAACTTAACCCGATCCGCGGCCTCATCGAAGGCCAGCGCGTCATTCTCGTCGACGACTCCATCGTCCGCGGCACCACCAGCCGCAAAATCGTCCGCATGGTCCGCGAAGCTGGCGCGCGCGAAGTCCACGTGCGAATCAGCTGCCCGCCAACCATCTCCCCGTGCTACTACGGCGTGGACACGCCCACGCGCGAAGAGCTAATCGCCTCCTCGAACTCCCCCGAAGACATTTGCAAATTCCTCGGCGCCGATTCGCTGGGCTACGTCTCGCTCTCCGCCCTCCGCCAGGCCGTAAGCGACGCCGAAGGCAGTTTCTGCACGTCTTGTTATACGGGCGTCTATCCCACCGATCTCGTGCAGCTCGAAGTCCGCGAGAGCAACGGAAACGCCCTCGACAACGCACAGCTGGAAAAACCGGTCCCGGTGGAACATGAAGTCTGACGCCAAGTTAAAAGCGCCCACCAAAGAAAAAAACGATCCTGTCGAGGAACCGAAACTCCCGCTGGGTCAACGCGCTCGCCGCGAAGCCATTGCCTGGTTCTGGGTAGCACTGATTTTTCTACTCATCAACGGCACCCTTGGCCAGGCCCGCGTCATTCCTTCCGGTTCGATGGAAAACACCCTGCTCATCGGCGATCACCTCATCATGAGCCGCCTCGGCTACGACGCCGGCATCCCCTTCACCAACCTTCACGTCTCGCTCTGGCGCAATCCCAAACGCCAGCAAATCATCATCTTCAAACCGCCGTTTGCGCCGGACCAGTCCGATTACGTCAAACGGGTCATCGGGCTTCCGGGCGACACCGTTGATATTCACGACGGTTTCGTCTGGGTGAATGGACAAAAGCTCATTGAAAATTACACTCTTGGCCGCTCCGAGCCGTATGACGCGCACGTCCCTCTCACTGTTCCAGATAATTGTTACTTCGTGATGGGCGACAATCGCGGTAACTCCTACGACAGCCGCTTTTGGGGCTGCGTTCCGCGCAAGGACATTATCGGTACCCCGGTCCTGATTTATATGTCGCTCGACGTTCCGTCCAGCGCATGGGAGCCAGGCCAGATACGCGACAGGTTTACCGCCTATGCGAACGCCGTCATCCATCCGAGCACGGTACGATGGAAGCGCCTCTTTCGGATTTTCTGATGTGCGCTTAAATTGTGCGCGTCAATCGAAAACTTCGCCGCGAGCCCGCCGCGGCAGTTGGCAAAATCATTCCGCAGAAGGCACGACAGGCGCGAGGTTGCGCGCACTAAACACGAAAGCGAATCACCCTCGATGAAATATGCCGATGCGGGAGTAAACATCGCCGTCGCCGACGAAGTAAAGCAGCGCATCCGGCACCATGCCAATCGCACGTTCACCGCGGGCGTCCTCGGCGGCATCGGCAGCTTCGGCGCCCTCTTTGCCCTCGATATCAAGAAGTGGAAAGAGCCGGTTCTGGTCTCCAGCGCCGATGGCGTCGGCACCAAACTCAAAGTCGCCATCGCCATGGGCGTTCATTCCACTGTTGGCGGCGACCTCGTCAATCATTGCGTCAACGACATCCTCGTCCAGGGCGCCACACCGCTTTTTTTCCTCGACTATCTCGCTATGGGAAAGCTCGATCCCAGCGTCGTCGAGCAAATCATCGAAGGCATGAGCCGCTCCTGCCGCAAAGCGGGCTGCGCGCTCATCGGCGGCGAAACCGCGGAAATGCCCGGCTTCTATCCTCCCGGTGAATACGACCTCGCTGGGTTTATCGTCGGCGCCGTCGAGCGTAATAAGCTTCTCACAGGAAAATCCGTCAAGCCCGGGGACGCGTTGCTCGCGCTTCCCTCAGCCGGCCTGCACACCAACGGCTATTCGCTCGCCCGCAAACTGGTATTTGAAGTAGCCAAGCTGAAGCCGGAGACCTATGTCCCCGAGGTAGGAAACAAAATCGGCGCCGAACTCCTAAAGCCTCACTTGTGCTACGCGCCCGCGCTGAAAAATATCGTAGCCCGCGGCTGGGTTTCAGCGCTCGCTCACATCACTGGAGGCGGCATCCCAGGCAATCTCCCACGCGTTCTCCCGAGCGGCGTAAAAGCTCAAATCGATCTGGCTTCCTGGCCCGTCCCGCCCATCTTTAAATTCCTGGCCGCGCTCGGCAAAATCGAAACCAACGAGCTCCTGCAATCCTTCAACATGGGCGTAGGCATGATCCTCATCGTGCCGCCAGCCAACGTCAAATCCGTGGAAGCCGATCTAAAACGTCGCCGCGAAAAATTCTTTCGCATAGGCCGCATCGAGCGCGCCGACTCCGGCAAACCCCGCGTAGCCCACTCCGGCTCACTGAATTTATAGTCTGCAATCAATCGCGTGATTTGGTGGGACACGCATTCCTGCCTGTCTCTCTCCTCTTCTCTGTGTAAATCTATTTCTGCGCTTCTACTCCGCATACTCCGGATGCTTGGCCTTCCCACGCCGCCGCATCTCCCGCGCCACGCGCTTCACCCACCGCAACTCCACATCAGACTTCTCCATCATCAACTCGAGCATCCAAACCGCCTCATGATACCGGTGCCCCACCTCTTTCAACACCGACGCAAGAATCTCCTTCGTTCTCAAAATCTCGCCCCCGAGAAACTCCTCCCGCCGCCGCAACTGCAAGCGCACCGCCGCAGGCCGCGCCTGCCAGGACAACGCCATCCACGTCAGAAACGACGGCCGATCGCGCCCCGCAGTCCACTCCTCTCGCTCCAATGCATCCGCCAATGCAACCCGCCCCTTAGCCGAAGTCTCAAAGCTGCTCCGTTCCGGCCCTGCGGCTGGCTCATCCGTCTCCAAAGCCCGCAGCAACCCGGCCCGCGCCAATTTCTCCATTGAGTAATAAACCTGCGGTCGTGAAATCCCAGCCCAATCACGAATCTCCCGCCGCTCCAACTCCGCATTCGCCTGATACCCGTGCATCGGCCGCTCCGCCAGCAAACTCAAAAGCACCAAATCCGGCGTAGTCAAAGCAAATTTTCTTGCAATGTTTGTTTTCTTCGCCAATCTCTCTGCGCTCCTTTGCGCTCTCCGTTCCTCCGCGTTATCCTTTCTCTTTCTTCTCTCTTTTTCTCTTCTCGCTCCACCACCACCACTGGCACTTCTCCGCCGCCAGCCTCGGATTCCGCGCTTGCGCCACCGCCGCCCAAAACGTATCCAGTACACAGATATCCATGTGCTGCTGAGCCACGCGGCCCAGCTTCTCATACAGCTTCCGTGGATCCTGCCGCGCCAGTTGCGCCACGCTGCGAATCCCCAAAAGCTCAAAGTCCCGCAGCATAGCCGGCCCGATCGAAATCAAATCCCCAAGTTCCCGCGTCTTCCCGGTCATAGAAACCTCCTTGACAGCTGATCTCTCCTTCCGTATTCTTATCTAGTCTAAACAAGACTAGTCTCTACCGCAAGGAGATTTTTAGACATGCGCCACGCAATCTCTGCTTTTTCCGCCGTTGTTCTTTTTCTCGCTCTCGCTTTTCCGCAAGCCAAATCAAAGGAGGAAACAATGCCCATGAACGTGAAGAAAATCACCCCGGTTCTGCTCGTTAACGAAATCGAACCCATCCTCCCCTTCTGGATCGACCGCCTCGGCTTCACTAAAACCATTGAAGTCCCCGACGGCCGCAAACTAGCCTTTGTAGCCTTTCAAAAAGGCGCCACCGAAGTGATGTACCAAACCTACGCCAGCGTAGAGCATGACGCCCCGCCAGAAATGGCCAGCGCCGCCAGAAAAGGCCCCACCTATCTATATCTGGAAGTAGACAACCTCGACGCAGTCTTGGCCGCAATGAAGGACGTAAAAAAAGTAATGCCCGAGCGCACCGCTGTCTACGGTATGCGCGAATTTGCCGTACAGGATCCCGCAGGCCACTTCATCACTTTCGCTCAACCCTCCGCTCCGCCAAAAAACTGATGACTGCTGAATCAGCAGTGGTGGCAATTGTAGGGGCACGATACATCGTGCCCCTCTGGCCGCGGGCCGCAATACTTAGCCCTGCAGCTAAGTATCCCTTGACTTCCGCCAACGCCCGTCACTATAGTTAGCCGCGCGGTTAACAAACAGAACGGTCACCGCCATCGTCGCGGCATTCTCGGAACTAACCCCGCCAACTGTTAAGGAGGCGTCGCAGAAATGAACTACGGACGAATCGCTCTCGCAGGCCTCGGCGCTTTCATAGCCTATTTTGTAATCGGCGGCCTGACCTTTGCTCTTTTGCCGTCGCTCAAAAATGAGTTCATGAAATACCCCGCCGTCTATCGTTCCCAGGACGCGATGAAAAGCGTCATGCCTGGTGGCATGGCTGCCATGTTCGTAGCCATGCTCGTTCTCGCGGTAATTTACGCCATGCTCTACAAAGGCGGCTCAGGCCTCTCCGAAGGAGCTCGCTTCGGCGCGCTCATCGGCCTCTTCGCAATCTGCTCCTTCGTCATCCACAACTACGTCAATCTCAACATCGGCCTGAATCTCACCATCCAGCAATCCGTCGCCTATTTCATCGAATGGCTCGTCGTCGGTGTCGTCATCGGCCTAATATACAGGCCGCCATCGCAATCCCACACTGAACTCAGCCGCAGCTCAGCATTTGCAAGGGACTGATAAATCGTGCCCTTCTTGCGACCAACATCACTGCTTCGGCGCGTTGCTCGGCAAAGGCGGCGCCCGCCTCTCCGCCTCCGCGATCACCGCTATCGACCGCGCCCCATTCTTTCCCACCGCGCGCACCGCAAAAAAATGATTGTCGGTTGAAACATCCTTCAACACCGTCTGTCCCGCCGCCGGCGCAAAATCATGAACGCTCCACCGGGCCTCAGTCGTCTCCCTCCACAAAATCTCAAACCCCGCGCGCTCCGCATCATCATCCGCCGCCCACGACACTTTCGCATCCGGTGTCACCCCACCCGTCAACTTCACATTCGCCGGCGGCGCGGGCGCCAGCGAAAGTTGCCGCAGCGCCTCTGCATTGTCCCGCGCCACGTCCCCCATAAACGCAAAGTTTAAATATTTATCGAAATCTCCATACTCCACTCCATTTTCCGTGCGTGGCGTCTGGTGTTGATGATTGTAGTCCTCAAGCGGCTCCGTGAATCGCACCGCCGGCAGCCCCGCCTTGTAAAACGGATAGTGGTCCCCCCCGCGCCCGTAGCGGTCCTGCCGGAAAATCATTCGAATCGCCGACCGCCCGTCAATCTCCTCAATCGCTCGCGCCAGTTCCCGAGCAGGTGAGTCCGCATCTTCAATCTCTCCGTTGCCGGAAAATACGCGCACTCGATGAGGCCCTCCGGGCGCGGTGTCCGCGCCAACAATATCGTCCGTAAACATCCCGCCCACCGTGTAACCCTGTTGCTTCGCCCAGTCCACCAGATGCAAGCTGCCGAGCAACGCCTGTTCCTCGCCGGAAACCGCCGCGAACAATATCGTGGCACGATACGTCCCAAGCCCCTTTCCTCCGGCTTTGCTCAGCAACCGCGCGCACTCCACGCTCACCGCCACGCCGGACGCGTCATCATCCGCTCCCGGAGCATCCGCCTTCGGATCCATTACGTCCGAAGGCCGCGAATCAAAATGTCCCGACACGATAAAAATAGTTTTCGCCAGCTTCTCATCCGAACCCGGCAGAAGCGCGTACACATTTTCCAACGCAACCGGTTTCTCTCCCTTCCGAGCTGATGTGGACTCGAACTTGTCCACCACCACCTGCAGTTTCCCGCCGGAATCCTTCGCGATTTCATTCAACCGCGCCACGATACGGTCGCGCCCGCAGCCGGCTCCCCGCGCCGGGTCGTCCCACGCAGAAAGCGTCGACCGCGTTCCGCATCCGACGAGCTCATGGATCAGCACCCGCATCGATTTCTCGTCAACGCTCTGCCGTGCCACACGCCCAGCTGGCCGCGGCACACTCTTCGGTTCTGCTTTGCCCTTCGGCGGTTCCGCGGGATCATGCGCAATGCCGGCAGCACTCGTGGCCTTGGCCTGCGCGCCACTCTGCGCACTGGCAATCGAAGCAAACGCCATGCACAAACCCGAAAAAAGCACCGTTTGCACTACGTGTCGAAAAATCCCTTTGCTAAATGTCGTCATCGTCGTCATTTCCCCGGTGGTTGTCAGCAGCCCCGGCATTCTAGCGCGTAGAGCCCTCACCAGCGATAGGTAATTAGCGCAAAAATCTACGTGCCCTCTTCTCTCTCTGCGATCTCTGTGTAATGTTTTTCCTTCCGCGCGAGTTTTGTGCCCGCCAAAGACTATGCTAACGTTTTTCGTTTATGAACAAGCGCATAGGCGTGCTCTTAAGCGGCCGCGGCTCGAACTTCGAAGCCCTCGCGGAGAGCATCGCCTCCAACCGCATCCCCAACGCGGAAATCGCCATCTTAATCAGCAACCGCGAAGGTGCCCCCGGCCTCGACCGCGCCAAGTCCCGCGGCATCGCCACGCGCGCCATCCCTTCAAAAGGTCTCGAGCGCGAAGCCTACGACCGCCAGGTCGTCGCCGTCTTGAACGAACACCAAGTGGACCTTGTCTGTCTCGCGGGCTACATGCGCCTCCTCTCGCCCTATTTTGTCGCCGCCTTCCCCAATCGCATCCTGAATATTCACCCGTCGCTCCTCCCGTCTTTCCCGGGCCTCGAATCGCAACGTCAGGCGCTCGAATACGGCGTAAAAGTCGCGGGATGCACGGTCCATTTCGTCGACGAAAATCTCGACGCCGGCCCCATCGTGCTGCAAGCCGTAGTGCCGGTGAAAGACGACGACACCGAGGACTCTCTTTCAACGAAAATCCTGCAGGAGGAGCATCGCATCTATTCCGAAGCGGTCCGTATCGTGCTCGAAGGCCGATACAAAATCGCAGGCCGCCGCGTACTGAATGAAAATGGTCGGTCGACGTAGCTCTGTAGTACCTTTCAGGGCTTGGTCTCCTGGCCCCTAGGGATTTTAATCGTCGAATCAACTTGCGATGAGCATCGCGGCACCAAACGATATTGTGAAATGATGCAAACCAAATTCAAACCCGTCGAAGAGCAGCTCGCCTACCTCAAAAAAGGCGTCGCCGAAATCATTCCCGAAGCCGAGTTCAAAGCAAAACTCGAGAATTCTCTGAAGACCGGCACGCCCCTCCGCGTTTATCTCGGCGTGGACCCCACCGCTCCCGACATCCATCTCGGCCACACGGTAGTTCTCCGCAAGCTCAAGCATTTCCAGGATCTCAGCCACACCGCGATTTTTCTGATCGGCGATTTCTCCGCGATGATCGGTGACCCCACTGGCCGCTCCGAAACGCGCCCGCCTCTCTCCCGCGAAGAAGTGGACGCCAACGCCAAAACCTACCTCGCGCAAGTTTTCAAAATCCTCGACCGCGACAAAACCGAAGTCCGCTATAACAGCGAATGGCTCGACAAATTAACCAGCCAGGAAGTCGTCCGCATCTGCGGCCACTACAGCCTCGCTCGCATGCTCGAACGCGAAGATTTTCGCTCGCGCCTGCAAAACAGCCAGCCTATCTCCGTCCACGAGCTGCTCTACCCGCTCCTCACTGCCTACGACGCCGTCGCGCTCAAATCCGACGTCGAAATCGGCGCCACCGAACAAAAATTCAATCTGCTCGTCCACCGCGACATCCAGCGTGCATACGGCCTACCAGGCGAAGTCGCTCTCACCATGCCCATCCTCGTCGGCCTCGACGGCCAGCGCAAAATGTCCAAGAGTCTCGGCAACTACATCGGCATCAACGAACCGCCCGACGAAATCTTCGGCAAAATCATGTCCATCCCCGACGACCTCATGTGGACCTACTACGACCTCGTCACCGATCGCACGTTACAAGAAATCGCCGCGCTCAAAAGAGAAGTCTCGAGCGGCGCAAAGCATCCCATGGATGTGAAAATGCGTCTCGGGCAGGAAATCATTGCAGGGCTTCACAGCGAAGACGCCGCCCAAAAAGCCGCCGAACATTTCCAGCGCGTCTTCCGCGACCGCCAGGCCCCGCAGCAAATGTGTGAATTTAAAATCGTGCGCGCGACGGAGAATTCTCTGTTTGTCTATGAGTTTGAAGGAAACATCACTACTTCGACCGTCCATCGCGAGGTCTCCGCACACGAATTGCGAAGGTGGGGGAAAATACTCTTCGCTCTGGGGCAGGTCGAATCAGCTTCAGAGGCCGAGCGAATCATTAAGCAGGGTGGTTTCGAAGTCGATGGCGTCACAATAAAGGACCCATCCTCTGGAATCGACTGGAACAAACCGGGTGCGTACGTCGTGAGACTAGGTAAGAAAAAGTTCCTTCGTATCGTAGTTGAGTAAATCCCTGAAATCACAGAACTAGCTTGTAGGGGCGCAGCTTGCTGCGCCTCCACGGGCATACACGATCCGCCGAGCTGGATCGTTGCGCCGCGTGAATGCGGGCGTTTTGGTTTGCGTTAAGCGAGGACTTCGGCGGCTAGTCCGGTCACATGATTGGCGATGGAAATCGCCCCAGTCAATCCAGGCGACTCGATCCCCACGAGCTGAATAGCCTGCGGCACCACCGGATCCCGCGTAATCACAAAATCCACGACGCCCTTTCCCTCCGGTGGCACCAACTTCGGCCGCAATCCGGAATACCCAAGCTGTAAATCGCTCTCCTCCAATTCTGGTAAAAGCGTCTTCGCACTCTCCGCGAAGTCCGCGATAGGCAGCCGGTTCTTCTCGTAATTATCTTTTCCTTCTACGTACGTTGCCGTAGGCCCCACCAGCACCGTTCCCCAAAGCGTCTTCGTAAAATGCACGCCCAGGCTTAATCCGTGCGCATGCGGCAAGGGATAAACGAGATCATTGATCAGCGACGCCCGCGGCCCGCGAATCTCGCAGTACTCCCCGCGTACCGGATAAATCTTCCACGAGTTATTCCCCAGCAGCGCCGCCACCTCGTCGGCATAAAGACCAGCCGCATTAATCACACAGCGCGCTTCCACGGTCTCCTGCTGCACGTCCTCTTCGTACCCGATGCGAATATCAGCCCGCACCCCGCTACTGGTTGGTTCCAACGAGACAACTCGCGCATGCGTGACAATCTCCGCCCCTTGGCTCTGCGCGATGCGTGCATACGCATGCACAAGTTCCTCGGCGGAAACAATCCCAGTCGAAGGCACGTCAATCGCCGCAACGCCAACGATGCGTGGCTCGCGTTTTCGTATCTCCGTCGGCCCGATGAGCCGCAGCCCCTCTACTCCGTTATCCGTGCCGTGCCGATAAAGTGCCTCAAGGTCTGCCCGTTCGTGCTCGTTCGCCGCCACGACCAATTTCCCCGTATGCCGAAACGCCACATTATGTTTTTTGCAGAATTCGTAAGTCAGCCGGTTACCATCGATGCAGTGCTGCATCTTCAGCGAGTTCTTCGGATAGTAGATGCCCGAGTGAATGACCCCGCTGTTCCGCGAACTGGTCGCCATGCCCAGCTTGGGATTCTGCTCGACGAGAAAAACGTCCCCCCACCGCGCCGAAACTGCCCGTGCGATAGCGCAGCCTACAACGCCGCCGCCGATGATGAGTATGTTGGCCTGGTCCATGATTCCATTTTATCCGCGAGTTTTATCCATGCGTATTAATTTCGTCGAAGTAGGCTTTGCATTCGACAAGGCGCGCCTGCGTCCCGTCGTGAACCGCATAAACCGAATGCCCTTTTTCTTCGTAATGATTCTGCCAAAGAGAAGCAGCTCCATGCTGGCCGTCTTTATTCAGCGCGTAAAAGAAAATGTGAAAGGTAGAAAGTTTCTTCTTGTCGCCGTTGTAGTTGTGCGCGATGCGCGCGAGCGCCTCAAGGCATGCATCCTCGGGCGACTTTCCGCGCCTCATCATTTCCACAATCGTGTGCCCGCCCGCGATCTTGATGTTCTCCTCGCCTTTTCCGGTCGAGCCCGCGGCTCCCACTTCGTTGTCCACAAAGCAGCCCGCGCCAATAATGGGCGAATCGCCCACGCGTCCTGGAATCTTCCAAGACAATCCACTCGTGGTGGTCGTCGCGGAGATGTCTCCTTTTTCGTTCACGGCCATGCAGGGTATCGTCCCCGTCGGCGGATGCGCAATCGCGCGCTCGGCATAAGCGATCTTTTCCTGGTCGTCGCCGAAGATGGCCGTCATTTGTTGTTTCCATTCCGGGCTGTCAATTCCCGGCCGCCAGTTGACAGACGACGCAGCCTTCCACCCCAGCCAGATCTTCCGCGAATGTTCGGTGAGCAGGTTCATCTCCTCAAAACCCTCCGCCACGCCGAACCGCCGTGCCCCGTCACCAACAATCATCACGTGATTGGTCTTTTCCATGACCGTTTGCGCCAGCCGCGCGACATTCTTGATCCGCCGCACACTCGCGACAGCCCCTGCTCGCCGCGTAGGGCCATGCATGCAGCTCGCGTCCAGCTCCACTTCGCCTTCTTCATTAGGCAAGCCGCCGTATCCGACGGAATCGTCGTTCGGATCATCCTCCACGACGGTTACGGTAGCGATGACTGCGTCCAGCGTGTCGCCGCCCTTCTTGAGGATGTCCATCCCCTTATCCAGCGCGTGAAGACCGTTCGCGCTGGAAATGATCATCGGTCGCATGCCTTGCGCCGGCGCAAGAGCAACGCCCGCCGCCTCCGCCGGAAGCGGGCGGGCAAAGAGTTTACCGGCACTGGCGATGAGACTGCTGGCGAGAGATGTCAGAAAGAATTTACGCCGTGACCAAACTTGCATGAAGAAGCCTCCTGAACGTGCGGGGGAAATATACAGGTGGTAGGAAGAGATTGGAAGTTGCCGGCAGCAGCGCCGGCACTCCTGCCTGTGCTCTTCCGATCGCTACCACTCATCCACGCGAGCCTCTGCTCTTCAATCTGCTACCGCGCATCCATTCCAGCCCAGAGGTTCATGGTGCTGAGTTCCTCGCGGCCGCAGGCCTTCAGGTAGAGGAACAGCTGCATGCGATAGGCAGGATAGTGACAAAGCACCAGCCTGACGAACCACAAGCCGCGGCTGGCCTTGCTTCCGAACATCTCAAACTCTGCGCGTAGCTCCACATCGGAGCAGGAGCCCACCAGCTCCGCAAACAGCGAAGACTGTTTGCCGATTGCCTCCTTCACCTCTTCGAGGCTCATAGCTGCCGCGGCAACTTCCTGCGTTCGCCACGTGCTCCGCCACGAAGGCATATCGAATACGCCTGACTTAATAACGTTGGCGTGGATCGGACCCATGATCACCAGGTATTGAAGGAGTTCCATCAGGCTGCGCTGTTTGGGCGTTGGGCGGTAGTCGAGTTTCGCGGGGTCCACCTTCGAAATCAGGTGGAGCAAAATGTGCACTTCATTCTGAAGCGCGGCGATGAGTTCGTCTTTCGTCAGGACCATAGATAGAAAGCCTCCGTCGAGCGCGCTGGACTCAAGCATTGTTTTGAAGAAAATCGCCTCAGTTTTTTCTAAGCCTGAATCTAGGGACTTCGGACTACTCTTTCTCCCACATGCGGAACCCGCCAAGGAAGGCGTTTTCGTTGCTGCCGAGTCGTGCCCCGGGCGGCAGCTTTTTCAACAGTTTGTTGTTGCCCCCGCCGAGCACCACGTAATCGGCATCCAGCGCCGCTTTCAGCTTTTCTGTAATTTTACCTACGTGCTTGCGCCATTTTTTCTTGCCAAACCGTTTGATTCCGCGCAACCCGAGATAATCTTCATAAGTTTTTTCATTCTTATAAAGTAGGTGCGCCAGCTCCATCGGCTGAAGCGTCCCGTCGACAATCATCGCCGATCCCAAGCCCGTGCCCAGCCCCAGAAAAAGCATGCGCCCGCCCTTGTAACTTCCGAGCGCCTGCATCGCGGCGTCATTGAGGATTTTTACAGGACGCCCGAACGCTTTGCGGAAATCAAAACCCACCCAGCCACTGCCTAAATTGTGCGGCTCGCGAAGTGGATGCTCGTTGATGATCGGCCCGGGAAAGCCAAGCGACACACAGTCATACTCCCAATCGCGCGTCGATTCCTTCACGAGTTGCACCATCTTCCGGGGAGTCATAGTCGGCCCGGAGGGATGCTTTCGCGGCTCCTTTTGCCCGGTCGCGAGCATCTTGACGTTGGTGCCGCCCACGTCGATGACCAGAACTTTTGAGGCTTTAGCTTTTGGCTTCGATTCGCTCTTCATATGGCAGCTCCCGGGACGGGCCATGCTATCACGCCCGGAAGGACGCTGGAGAGTGTGCTTGGGCGCATGACGCCGAGCAGATGTGTGATGTTAGCCGTGATTTTGAGGTGTTGTTGGAGCATGGGCGGCGGGTCAGTGCGGGGCGAGCGTTGTCGAGAAGCTGTCTTGCGCGGCCGTGTCGTAGAGATGTAGAAGGTCGGCGGCGCGTTTGAGCAGGTCGGCGGGGAGATCTCCGGGTTGATAATCCACCCAGCCCGTCGTGTAGTTCAGAGGAACTTTTTGGCCGGAGGCAATCACCTCGACCGGGCCGAGGCGATTCAAGACCTGCTTGACTTCGTTCACATTGCATTCGGGAAGCAGGAGAAGGAAATCGTCGTCATTGAGGCGAGCGGCGATGTCGGAGCCGCGGCTGGCCCTTTTCAGACGGCGGGCGAGTTCCTTGAGCGCTGAATCCACGGCGGACTTGCCGTAACGGGAATTGAGATGGGCGAGTTCATCGATGTGAATGGTGGCCAGGCTGAGCGCCGTGTTTTGGCGGCGCGAGCGCGCTACTTCTTTGCCAAGCTGCAGCTCAAGGGATGCGCGGTTGCAGAGTCCGGTGAGAGGATCCACGCCAGCGGCTTCGGCCAGCATTTGTTGGTTCGCCTGCGGGATGGCGATTTGCGTTTCCGTTCGTTTTCGCAGGCTGCGGAAGGCCCACTGGCGATAGATAAGCCAGGCGTTGAAAACCATCAGCAAACAGAGAGTCGCCCAACGAGCTTGCTCGGGGCGAATCTCGTAAAAATGATCAGTATGAGGGAAGAACCGATTGAACGAAGAAAGCAGAAAGGCAACGCCCGAGAGCAGCGTGACGCAGAGCGCGGAAAACCAGAGCCACCATTCGCGGCGCGAGATCTGGTGCGGCGTAAACTCGGTCGCCTGGACGCGGAATTTGCCGGAGCCTTCGAGCGGCGAAGGTTTTGGCTTGCTTGCGCTGGCACCCAGAATGGATTTCATGTTTCTGGTTTCGGTTTGAATCCCTGATGCGATTACTTTAGGCGCGCGGCGCGAGTGCAGGCAAGAACGAAAAGGTACAGGCTCGCACGGTTCAAGAACCTGAACTTGTGGGCAGGAGCGAAGGAGACCATAGTGAGCAACGCGTCGCGCATCTACGTGGGCGGGCTGCATGGTCAGAGCACCGCACTGCGCGGCAGATTACCGCCGGAGGTTTGCCTTGGGGCCGGAGCGTGTTCGAGGACTCTGCGAGCGTAGAGTGCGACGTTTTTTACGCCCGCGGCGTACGCGGGATTCGGGTTGTGCGCGCCGCCGTTGTAGGCGCCGATGGCCTGGTCCACGTCTCCCCCGAAGCGGTCGAGTAGATCGCGCACAATCAGGCCTGCGTACGTGGTGAGGACTTCGCTGTTGACGTTGTTGACGTCGAGATCACGCGGCGGACGGAGACGTGCCGGTAGCTGGTCGTAGTGACGCTTGTCTTTCAAGTAGAGCTGATGGGCGGCGCGAAGCGTTTCGCGGGAGATTTGCCAGGTGCCGATGGAGTAGTCGCTGACGAGAACGCGCTTGCGGCCACGCTCGAGAACGATGTCGCCGCGGTCGGCCTGCTTTTTCCAGACGGTGTGAGCGAGGTCGCCGTCCACGTTCATGTAGTTGTTTTCCATTGCGCCCACGCCGAGGAAATAGTCGAGCGGGAGATCGTAGAAATGGGCAACGTCGAGAATGTCGGAAGCGAGGCGCATGGCCTGGTGATGCGTGAGCGGTTGCGGAGCCGCAGAGCTGTGGCCGACGACGCGCCAGTCGGTCTGCGATTTGAACTCCAGGAAGTCCGCGAGCGCGGGGAGGAGTTGGAACGTGGGCAGAGTTTCGAGTTTCTGGTCGGTGGGAACGTTGTAGGCAGTTTCCATCATGCGGCTTTGCTGCTGGGCCTGCGCGAGATCCTGCTGAGACCAGGCGGCGAGTTCGTAATGGGTGATCAGGCCGTGGGCCTGGAGCTGATTGAGGCGCTGGGCGGCGCTGAGACGATCGTTTTCGACGAGCAGGTAGATTTTGTAGGAGGCGTGGCGGGCGTTGTGGCCGGAGCTCGCCGTCAAAAAGATGCGACCCGCTTCGTCAGGGTCGCGGCCGCGGAGATATTCAAAGCGGAGAAAGGCTTCGAGCTGGTCGTCGAAGGAAGCGATTTCTGCGCAAGCGACTTCGCTGGAAAAAGGGATAACAACACGCCGGCCCTGGAGCTTGGGCCCAAGGCGCAGGTGGTGCGTGTGGAGAGGCATGTGGCGTGGCCAAACGCGATACACAATCCATGCAGACAACGTAAGCGCGGAGAGAAGAACCGCCGTAGCGGGGTGGAGGTGGTGGTTAGTGAGTTTTCTGGCTGACATGACCGCAGCCCCTGTTTGTTTCGTCGACAGCTCATAGTCGAGGAGGTAGAAGGCAGGTTGGCTGCCGCGAGTCGCGCAGGTGCAGCCGTCAGTTAAATCATAGAAAATGCAAAGTTTAGTGGAATGCCAGGATTCAGCGGGTGCAGTGGACGTGTAACGCCACCGTGTCTGCGCGTCTGGAAATCCACAGGAGCTTCGCGGATCGGTCTGGGTTTTGCGGCGGGTGGATTTTAACGCAGAGTGCTCAGAATTCAGAAGAAGAGAGCGCAGAGTTGCGGGCCACAGGACCCGAGATACCCACCCCCCATGTTTTTTGTAAGAGTGGCAAACAAAGGGGTTATGGTTGACGCGGCTCGTAAGAGTGGCAAACACAAGACTTAAAGTGGCTGCGTTTTCAGCAAGTTGCGAACGGCCTGCAGGAGTGGCAACTAAAGGACTTATAGATGAGAGCGGAATCCCGCGAGGCTGGTTGCTGACTTTCGCACCAGATAGTCATAATGCCTGAGTCGTATGATTCGAATGAGACGCGCGGAAGTGGAGTGGTTGGAAGGAGTTGGCGGGAGTTTTGTAGTTTGGTGAGACACTTTGAGCTGCGAGCGAAAACTTTATGAGGAAGAAAGCTGAGAAACGAGCAAGACGTGGCGAGCTACGGCGAGAGTACGACCTGTCCAAATTGAACGGCGGGGTGCGCGGGAAATATGTTGAACGATATCGAGCGGGAACGAATCTTGTGTCGCTGTCGCCGGATGTCGCTGAATACTTCCCAGACGAGCAAGAGGTTAATAAGGCCTTGCCGGTCTTGATTGACGCGGCAATCAAACATCACTCACCAGTTGGCGCCCATCGCAGAAGGAGTTTTAGGGTTGCCAGGGGTTGAGGAGGGGGACGTGGAGGTGGGCGAAGTCGGAAGTGTTGCGGGAGACGAGGGTGAGGTTATGGTGGAGGGCGGTGGCGGCGAGGAGGCCGTCGATCACGGCTAGAGGTTTTCCGGCGCGCTTTGCGTTTGCGGCTAGCCAGCCCCAGCGATCGGCGACGTGGGAGTCGACGGAAAGAATTCTGCCGGAGAAGCGGGCGCGCAATGCGACGTCGAGCCAAGTTTCGAGTTGCGTTCGACGCTTACCCTGGGGAAGCGCTGCGAGGCCCTTGCGAATTTCGCCGAGGGTCAGAACGCTGAGGTAGAGCAGAGACTCGTCCGCAGCGTCTATCCAGGCCATGACGCGGGGCTGTGGATGGAGGCGGACAATTTCGGAGATGCAATTGGTGTCGAGCAAGTAGCCGCTCATAGCTCTATGTCGCGGCCTTCATCGCGTTCGCGCTCGAAGTCGAGCTCCAGGCCTACGAGGGGAGATTCCCGGAAGAATTGCAGGAGGCTTTTGGGCTGGTTCGCGGTGCCGATGAGGCGTTCGTAGTGCTCATCGGCAATCATGACGACGGCTTCTTTGCCCTGACGGGTGATGAGTTGGGGGCCTTCGGTTCGGGCGCGCCGAAAGAGTTCGCTGAAGCGAGCTTTGGCAGTTTGGACCTGCCAGGTGGATGCGGCAAGGCGGGGAGAACGTCTTTCCGAAAGCGACGGATGTGTGGTGCGTTTTTTCGTTGATTTCGCCATTGCTCTCCCCTTAATGCCTGACTAGTCTGACTGGTTATTAAGAATAGCATGAGAATCCTAAACCGGGAGTTTAGATTTCTCAAGTGACAATGCGATGAGTTTGGAGGTTGAGGGCGGATAGAGAGATGGGCACGGCGGCCAGCAGAATGAGCAGGGATAGGTTGGCGGTTTCGTTTGCGACGATTGGGGCGGTGGGCCATCCAATGTGGGAACGAGCGAGTTTGAGGCGGGAGATTGAGCGTGCGGGTTGTGGCAGCCGAGCGAGATGAGGGAAAGGCGATGTATCGTGCCCCTACGAATGTCAGGACGGGAGGAATGATGACGGCGAAAAATGGAGTGAGAGGATCGGTGCTTGAGGCGATTGGGGATACGCCGGTCGTGCGGTTGAAGAGGATTGTTACGGCGGGGATGGCGGAGGTGGTGGTGAAGCTGGAGTATTACAACCCGACAGGATCTTACAAGGATCGGATGGCGTTAGCGATGATTGAGGGGGCTGAGGCGCGCGGGGAGTTGCGGGCGGGGATGCGTGTGATCGAGTGGACGGGAGGGAGCACGGGGTCGTCGCTGGCGATGGTGTGCGCGGTTAAGGGGTATCGGTTTACGCCGATTTCGTCGGATGGATTTTCGGAAGAGAAGCTGCGGACGATGCGGTTGTTTGGCGGGGATTTGGAGATTTTTCCGGCGCCGGGCGGGAAGCTGGTGCCGGAGCTTTATCAGACGATGAAGAAGAGGGCGGAAGAGTTGGCGAAGGAGCCAGGGACGTTCTACACAAACCAGTTCAATAATCAGGATGCGATTCGCGCGTACATGGGAATTGGCAGGGAGCTTGTGAAACAAGCGGGGGACGGACTGAAGGCGTTTTGCGGAGGAGTGGGAACGGGCGGAATGATTGTGGGTGTGTCGCGAGCGCTGAAGGAGGCGGGATGCAAGGCGCGGATTGTGGCGCTGGAGCCGGCGGGGTCGCCTGTGCTGACTACCGGGAAAGGCGGGGCGCATCGCGTCGAGGGGATCGCGGCGGGATTCCGGCCGCCGCACTTAAAGGATGGAGATTTTGATGAAGTGCGGACAGTGGAGGAAACGGAAGCGCGTGAGATGGCGCGACGGTTGGCGAAGGAGGAGGGGATATTCGCGGGGACGTCGTCGGGGCTGAATGTTGCGGCGGCGCTGCAACTGGCGCGGGAGTTGGGGCCCGGAAGTACTGTTGCTACGGTGGCTGTGGATACGGGATTTAAGTATTTGGCGGGGGATCTGTATCGAGAGTGAACGAAAAACCTGAGTCCCAGCCTTCGACGGAGTTGAAGGCTGGGGACGATCCCTATGTATTCAGGATTTAGGGATTTTTCTTTGGCGGGGGCGTTTTTTCTCCGCCTTTGAGGCTAATCAAGGCCAGGAAATCTCTGGCGTTGAAGGGATAGCGACGGACGGACTGTTGTCCAGTGGTGCTTAGGGTGACGTCGACGCGGCGATTGTTGGCGAGGACGAGGAGGGGCAGTTTGTCCAGCATTAGCTGGCGTTCTTGCGGAGTGACGTCGGGATTTTGCGCGATCTGTTCCTTGGTTTGTTCGGTAGTCAATTGGTCCTCTTCCCCGTAGGAGCGCGTATCGATGTGGTCAGCCGGAACGCCGTGTTCGACCAGGAACTTTTTGGTGCGTTCGACGCGACGTTCCGTAAGGCCCTTGTTGAACTCGACTGTGCCGCGCGGGTCGGCATGACCGCCGAGGATTAAATGGGCGTCGGGCTTGAAGGTCAAGTATCTGGTGAAGTCGGCTGCCAGCTTTACGAGAACCTGTTCCTGGCTGCCGAGCAAGCCAGCGGTGGGATTGGCCACCGTTGGGCGAGCGGTCGCGAAATAGATGCTGTGGAGCGAGAGTCGAACTTCCAATTCAACTTGTTCCGGCGGAGGGGGTGGAGATTGCAGTTCGATGCCCAATTCGCAATCCGCAGAGCCGCCACGGCCGTCGTCGACATGGCCATTCACGGTGTAGCGTCCGGCGGTCAGACCGGCAGTTTCGAAGCGCACGGAGGCGTCACGGCCGCGGATTCGCCCGCCGCTGGACTTCCAGGTGTAGGTCAAGGGATCGTTGTCGGGATCGCTCGCGGATGCGGTGATTTGCACGGTGTCGCCAATCACGGCAGTGTTGCGGTCGGCCGAGCAGCTCATTGTGGGAGGCCGATTGGGAGGCGGTTCGACGCGGATTGAGGAGAAGCAATCGGCGGAGCCGCCGCGACCATCGTCCACGCGCACTTTTACAACGTAAGCTCCCGGACTTGTGCCGCTGGAAATCCAGCGAACTTCCTGGCCGGCGCCGTCGATAGTGCCGCCGCTGGTGGTCCAATAGTAGGTGAGAGGATCGTTATCGGGATCGCTGGCGTCAGCGCGCACGACGACGACGTCGCCCGAACCTGCATAGACCATCGCTTTGTCGGCGGAGCAGGAAGCTGACGGGGGATGATTGGGAGGCAGCGGAAGGGGCGCAGGATTTCCGCCGAAGCGAAACACAAGTCCTGCGGAAAGGCGCATGTTGCTTTGCCATCCGTTGGCGCCGGTGACGGAGGTGGGATCCTGAAAGCGCGTCAACAAATATTCGAGTTGAAAGAGGCGCAGAGCGAGACGGTGATTCAGTCTGTAGTCGAGGCCGCCTCCCGCGGTCATGCTAAAGACCGTTTGTTTTAGCAGCGGCGTGCACGCGTAAATCGGCGCGGTGCAGTTGTCGAGCGTGGCATCGTCGGCATGGACCGCTCCGCCGAGAACCTGGAGAAATGGAGTGAACCTCCCGTGGTCTCGGAAAGAAAGACGCGGACCAAACATGAAGGAGAAAGCATTGCTTTCCGCATTGACGACGCGCGAAGGTGTCGTTCCCGGGCCGGCGTTGGAGAACTGCAGGGTATCGGCTCGGAATCCGGCAAAATCGCCGACCAAGCCCCAGTGCCGGTTGAAGTTGTAGGCCAGCGAAGTGCTACCGCCGTTCAGGTATTCCATGCGGTTTCCCGTGCTGTAGGGGACGGCTCTCCAATAGGAGTAGCCGAGAAAGAGTTCTAGCTTTGGCGTGGAGTCGCTCTGGGCTCTCGCGCGGTGCGAATGTCTCGCGGAGCCGCTGGACTTGCCTTCACCCACAGGCGCTTGCGTGGCGGGCGCCGCTGGCAATCGGAGCGGCGTCTTCCCGGCGGGCTTGGCTGCGGGAGCCGCGGCGGAAGCCGGGGAATCATCCTTTTTGGGCTGGTCACCGGGCTTGGGCGTATCGTGTGCAAAAAGCGCAGGCACGAGAAAAAAAGCAATCGTCATCGTGGGAAGAATGCGTGTTCCCAATTTCATTTGTCGCCTCCAGAATCGTGTCTGCTGGCTGCAAAGCGGGCGAAAGAAACCCGCTTCGCGGCCGTATATCGTGTTCATCGCGCGTGCGCCCGAAGGATGCGTCTCCTACGGCGCAGGGACGGTGACGGTACTGGCGTTAACGGTGGCCGAGCCTGTTCCCCCGGCCGCTCCGCTGAACATGCTTCCCGTGACCGCCGCTCCGGTATTGATCGTGATGCTGGTAGCGGCGAGCACATTTCCCTGGAAGATGGAACCGACGTCGATGGTCGCCGAGGTGTCCACCTGCCAGAAGACGTGACTCGCCTTGGCCCCGCCCGCGAGGATGACCTGAGAACCAACTCCAGTAGTCAGCGTAGAGCCCATCTTGAAAATGAAGACGGCGTTGGGGTCGCCCTGAGCATCGAGAGTGACGTTGTTGTTGGGACCCGCTCCGGAGATCAAGACGGAGGTGGAGTTGACGTAGAGGCCGGGGGTGAACGTCAGCCCTCCCATGTTTCCTGGCAGGGTTTGCGCGTTGGTGGAGCGACTGGTCGCGTCATTGAAAGCGGCAAGCAGATCGGCCTGAGCTTGCGTGACGATCGGATCGTTGATGTGAATGGTGCCGTTGACCTGGGCCGGCGGAATGCCTTGCGAAGTACCGGGAGCCAGACCGACGTTGCCGTTGATCACCACAGGTCCGGTGCTGCTGATCGAGGCCGTGGCCATTACTGCAAAGCTGCCGGCGGAACCGAGGTTGATCATTGCTGGACCCGCTGCGCCGGTCGCCGCGCCCGTTGTGAAACTCCACGGATCAGGCGGCGTGGATGCCGGCCCACTGGCCAAAGCGTTGCCGGACAGATCTTTGACCATGTTTGAAATCGTGGCGGTATAATGCGTGTCGGCGGTAAGGTTGGCGGAAGGCGCAAAGGTTGCGATCTGGCTAGCGGAATCGTAAGTAACGGTGCCGCTGACTGGAGCACCACCGACGCCAGCCACGGCGAGAGTAAATGTTCCGTTGTTGATGGTCGTGGGATCCATCGCGGTGCTGAAGGTGGCGCTTACGGTGGTGTCGATGAAGACGTTCGTCGCTACGCTCGCCGGATTGGTCAACGTGATGGTAGGACCTACGAGGTTCGTGGCTACGCCGGTCGTAAAGTTCCAAACGTAATTGGCGGTCATGGCGACGCCGGTGAGGTCCTTAGCGGCAGTCGTGATTGTGGCGGTGTACTGGGTGCTGACCGCCAGATTGGCCGTTGGGGCAAAGAGCGCGGTATTTCCCGCGTAAGAAACAGTTCCGGGGACTGCGGCTCCGCCGACTGTGGCGGCCAGAGTGAAAGTGCCGGCGGCGGAAATTGTCGAAGGATCCATGACTGTGCTGAAGGTCGCAGCGACTTTCTGATTGAGCGGAACAGCTATCGCCGCGGTGGCAGGATCGGTGGAAGTTACCGTCGGGGCGACAGCGTTCGCCGCGGTGCCGGTCGTGAAGCTCCAAACATAATTAGCAAGCAGCGCATTGCCTGGGACGCTCTTCGCGGCAGTAGTCATTGTGGCCGTGTATTGCGTGCTGGCCGCGAGTGCGGCCGTCGGCGTAAAGATGGCGGTGTTGCTGGAGGAATCGTACGTGACCGTGCCAGGGACGGCGGTTGCGCCGGTGGTGGTCGCCAGCGTAAAGGTTCCCGCCGCCGTGATCGTGGAAGCAGTCATCGGTGTATTAAAGGTCGCGGCAACTTTCTGGTTGAGCGGGACGTTGGTAGCGCCATTGGAAGGAACGGTGGAAGTCACAGCGGGCGTAGGCGCGGTTGCGAAGGTCCACACGACATTGGCGGCCAGGGGAGCGCCGGTAGGATCTTTCGCACCGGTGGTGACTGTGGCGGTGTACAGCGTCGAGCCGGCAAGCAGAGCTGTGGGCGTGAATGTCGCGGTGTTTCCGGCGTAGCTAATGGACCCGGCCACGGGCGTCGCGCCTGGCCCCATCAGGGTAAACGTTGTCGCCGTAATCGTGGTGGCGTCCATGGGGACGCTGAAGGTGGCGGTGACCGGGGAACCTTCCGCAACCGCGGTGGCGCCATTTGCCGGAACGGTCGAAACGACTGTGGGCGGCGGAGCGGTAGTGAAGGTCCACACAAAATTGGCAGCGAGTGGAGCGCCGGTGGGATCTTTTGCGCCAGTAGTAATCGTGGCGGTAAACAAGGTGCTGTTGGCCAGAATTGCGGTGGGACTAAAGGTCGCGGTTGTGCCTGAATACGTGACAGCGCCAGCCACGGGAGTGGCCCCCGGACCGGTTACCGTGAAAGTAACACCAGTGATGGTTGCCGGGTTCATGGCCTCGCTGAAGGTAGCGGAGATCAGGGTGTTGACGGCCACCGCAGCAGCGGCATTTGCGGGAACAGTGGAAACGACGGTCGGCGGCGGAGCGGTTGTGAAGGTCCACACGAAATTGGCGGCCAACCCCGCGCCCGCGGGATCTTTCGCACCAGTGGTAATCGTGGCGGTGAATAAGGTGCTGCCCGCGAGAACAAGCGTCGGCGTGAAAGTTGCGGTAGAGCCGGCGTACGTGACCACTCCCGCTACAGGAGTCGCGCCAGGTCCGGTCAAAATAAAGGTGGCTCCATTGATCGTGGCGGCATTCATGGGTTCGGTGAACGTGGCGGATACGACGGTGTTAACCGGGACGGTCGTGGCGCCGGCCGCCGGGACCGTGGAAATCACAGTGGGCAGGCCGGTCGTGAAGCTCCACACAAAATTTGCCGCCAAGGGGTTGCCGCCAGGATCCGTGGCGCCCGTGGTGATGGTTGCGGTATAGACAGAGCTGGCGGCGAACGTGGCGGTTGGCGTGAACGTGGCGGTGGTGCCTGAATAGGTCACGGCGCCGGCGACGGCAGTTCCTCCAGGCCCGGTCAGCGTAAACGTTGTTGTGTTGATTGTGGCGGCGGCCATCACCGAACTGAAGCCAGCGCTCACGGTGGCGTTGAGGAGTACGCCCACAGCGCCATTCGCGGGGGAAGTGACTACGACCGCGGGAAACGCCGGACTGGACGCCTGTTCCCGGCCGCAGCCAGCCATAAGAGCTAACGATACGAATACCACCGACAATACTTTCTCAAACGCGAATTTGCGCATTAGGTTCTCCTCTTTACCCAGTTACGAGGCACGCGACAGGGGTAGCAGCCGCCTCAGACGGATATAAAAACGAAACCCAAAATTTCAGTGGCTGTTTAATGCGGGAGGGAGTACGGCAGCCTTTCAGTGTTGATATCAAGTCCTCTGCAGCAGCGTCTGTGCAATATTGAACAGACCCAGGAAAAAAGCGGTAGAAAAGAACCCGTTGTCGTACTGTATCGTTGCGGTACACATGCGGTTTGTGCGTGGAATAACGCGAAGATGGGAGGCCGCGACTTGAGTTAGGCAATCAGAAGAGAGATTTTGTCGCTCACAAAAAGCGTGAGAGATAGTGCTGAGAAACCTTTGCGCGTGCCGACTTTTTTGCAGTAACAGAAAAAAGAGAGGGAACGTTGGCCAGCTGCGCCCAAATTACGGCGCCGTCGAGTTGGCGAGGCAACGGTAAAGATCGAAGAACGGCCAGGGCAAGCCCGCCCCTACAGGGACCAGACAAATGCAGGGGATGGAGAGTTATTCGGAGGCGCCTAGGGGGAGGAAGTACTGCGTACCCTTTACTGGTTCCTGGAGGCGGCGGAGGAGTTGCTGTAGGTCTTCGCTGCGCTCGACGAAATCGATGTCGGAGGTGTTGATGACGAGGAGGTCGGAGGCGGCGTAGCGGAAGAAGAAGTGTTCGTAGGCGTGGGCTACTTCTTCGATGTACTCGAGGGAGATGTGGTTTTCGTCGCGCGAGGCTTTTTTGGCGATGCGGGCGCGGAGGACTTCGGGTTTGGCTTGCAGGTAGATGACGAGATCGGGAGCGGGGATGTCTTCGGTGAGAATTTCGAAGTAGCGCTCATAGAGTTTGAGTTCTTCGTCATCGAGATTGAGGTTGGCGAAGATGCGGTCTTTTTCGAGCAGGAAATCGGCGAGGACGGGGCCGGGAGTTTCCACCTCGAGAGCTTCGCGGATACGCTTTTGGCGTTCCATCAGGAAATACATTTGGGCGCGGAGGGCGGCGCCGGGTTTTTCTTTGTAGAAATCGGCGAGGAACGGGTTGTCTTCGCAGTCGTAGATGCGGCGGGCGTGAAGGCGTTCAGCGAGGATTTTTGCGAGGGTGGTCTTGCCGACGCGAAGAGGGCCCTCGATGACGATGAAGCGGGGAGATTGCAGGCCACGCTCTGGGATGGGAGCGCGTTTCGCGGCGGTGGAGTCGTGGGCCGACATCTTTTTGCGGTGACCTCGGCGCGGGCGCGAGTCAACGGGTGGATTATAGCAGAGTCATACTCAGCGCGGAGTGCGGGTTGCTGCCAATTGACCGGCGAGCAAGAGCATTCGGAAAAGTAGAGCTCGGCTGCCGGCCTCCGAAATTCATCGAAGATGTGGCACTGGGTTGCCGCAAAGATGAAAATTTGTTCATGGTTGCGGCTGGTACGAGAGTCCTGAAAAAGGGCAAACGGAGGTGCTAGAGGAGGGTACTAATAAGAATGTGACCAATGGGCCAGTGCAACCTGCCCTTTAGGACAGTATATTCTCCGTAGTTGAGAGTGGGGACCGAAATGCATGACTTTCAACTACTGAGGTGACAAATGGTGTTGGCAACCGTCCTTTTGCTCTTCCCGTTTCCGCAGAGTGGGGATGCAGTAAAGGTAGTGGTAGAGCGGCCCGCAGCCGTTTCTGTCGACGCAGCAAGAGATTCTTCCTCTTCGAAGACGCTTCCTTCCACGCCAGAACCCAAGATCAAGAGCGATGCAGAGGTTGCAAGTGGTTCGAACGCTGGCGCGGTGGCTCCGGCTTCTCCGGCCGATCCGGTCACTCCTGGAAATGCGACCCCGGCCATTAGGGCAGGTAAGACGTTTGCTCCCGAGTATCAGCCGGAGAGTCGAAAAAAGATATGGTTGGCTCTAACGATTGCGTCTTCCGGAGCTGCGGCGTTTGATGCGTGGTCCACGCGGCGGGCAATTTCCGGCGGGTACGGCACGGAATCGAATCCCATGCTGGCACCGTTTGCGCATTCGAAGGCTATATATGCAGCAACGCAAGTCAGCCCGCTAGTGATGGATTTCATTGGCCACAAAATGATGACGAGCGAGAACCGCGTGGTTCGGGGTATGTGGTGGCTGCCGCAATCGCTGGGTACGGGCATGTCAGTGTCCGCCGGCATACACAACGTTGGCGTTGTGCCTTCGCACTAACAGGCTGAGAAAAGTCTAGGAAACGAAAGAGTCCCGGTGAGATTGCCCATCGGGACTCTTTTTTTGCTGTTCTTGACTCGCGGGACCTGGCCCGCGAGTTTCTCCATGCTACTCCACGCTACTTGCCAACCACGACGATAGCGAAGGATCCCTGCTTCATCTTGCCACGGCGTTCGCCGGCTGCCGGGGCATCGAACTCAGCCGAGGGAAGAAAGATGGTGTGCGTTTTCAGGTCGAGACCCATGGTGCGGGCGCTGCGCTTAGTGGGTACGTTCTCCACGACGGTGTACTTGTCGGGCGAATCTTGGTGGATGACGGTGAGATTGCCGTCGCCGCAGGAAGCGAAGACGTACCCTGTGGCGGGATCGAAGCCGGCCGCGTCGGGGCCGTCGCAGATGGTTGGAGTGGCGACGACTGTGCCGGTGTCGGCGTCGGTCACGGCCATCACCTTTTCATCGCAAACGGAGAAGAGACGGCGGTTCTTCGCGTCGATTGCCAGGCCGGAAGGGGATTTGCACGGCGCGAGAGGCCAGTGGTCGAGCACTTTGAGGTTCTGCGCATCGAGGTGATAAAGTTCGGAGGTGTCCTCGTTGTTCACGTAGATTCCGCCCTTGCTATCGGCGGCGGAGAATTCGGGCTTGCCGCCCATATCGATCGTGCCGAGGACCGTGCCATCGGAGGCGTTGATAGCCGTAGAGTTTTTGCCGCCAGGAGCATTCCTGCGGCCGCCGTTGAAAGTGAAAACGCGCTTGGTCACTGGCTCATAGAGAATGGCGTCGGGGTTGACGTCGGTCTTCACGGTGCCGATGGTCTTCAGAGTTTTCAAGTCAAAAATGGTGACATCGTTGCTGGCGCCATCGCTGATGAAGCCGCGGCCGAGGTCGGATGCGATGGCGATGCCGTGGACACCTTTTGTGTCGGGGATATCGCCAACGATGGCGTACGTGTCGGCGTCCATAACGACGGTGTGGTCACCGTGCGAAATGTAGACGCGGCGCGAGGCGGCGTCGACGTAGAGATAATCCCATCCGGTGTCGCCCGGAACGGAGACGGTTTTAATGACGTGGTAGCCGGAAGCGCCCGGCGCTGGCGAAGCAGCGCGCGACAATAAACCGGCAGTGAGAACCATTGCGACGGAGAGGGAACCGACAATTGCGGAAACTGCAAAGCCTTTGCGCATAATTCTTGCTCTCCTGAAGTGAATCACCCTTGAGTGAGAGTGGGGCGGAATAGATATACAGGGGCGGACCTAAACCCAGGATAAACGCTCGAACGAGCTAAAAATCTGAGGGGTGTTCGGGCGTGGCGCTTCCAGCCACGGCGGGCGGGGCAAGCCCCGCCCCCACGGCGAATTGCGATAGAGAGCTACTTCGGCAAAGGGATTAGTTGTTCGCTTTGTGCTGCTGGAACCAGCCGGCGACGTAGAGCATTTTGGCGATGTGATGGCTGGGGCGGCGGCTGATGCCATGAGGTTCTTCCGGGACGCGGACAAGAACGGCATCAATGTTGAGGAGCTTGAGGGCGGCATAGAACTGTTCAGCTTCGGAGATGGGAGTGCGATAGTCGGCTTCGCCGGTCATCACGAGCGTAGGCGTCTTGATATTTTTGACGAGATTGGTGAGTGAGCGCTGCATGTATTGCTCGGTATTGTCCCAGGGATTGCCGGGGAACCAGTATTTGGTGACGAAGGGAATGTCGGAGGTCAAAGCGAAGCTGTACCAATTGATGACCGGATAGAGGCAGGCAGCAGCGCGGAAGCGCTCGGTGTGTTCAATGGTCCAAGCGGTGAGGACACCGCCACCGCTGCCGCCGCTGACGAAAAGATTGTTCGTGTCGATGTAGCCTTTAGCGATGACGGCGTCGACGCCGCTGTTGAGATCGGCGAAATCGTCGCCAGGATAGGCGTGGTGAATGAGGTTGGAGAATTCCTCGCCGTAGCTCGTGCTGCCGCGCGGGTTGGTATAGACGACGACATAGCCCATTGCGGCCCAGACTTGTTTTTCAAAGTCGAAGCGGTCGCCATAATCGCCAAAAGGCCCGCCGTGAATTTCCAGAATGAGGGGATATTTTTTCGCTGGGTCGAAATCCGGCGGATGAACGATCCAGCCCTCGATTTTGCGGTTGTCCTTTGCGGATTCGTACCAAAATTCCTCGACGTGGCCGGGCTTGGCCTGATCGAGCAAGTCCTGATTGAGAGCGGTGAGCACTTTCATGGCGCCGAGGTTGCTGACGGCGATTTCGCCGGGGATGTCCGTGCGGCCATAGGTGAAGGCAAGGACGCCGGAATGGGCGACCGAGAAAGAGCCGCCGCCAGAAGCGCCAACTGATGAGGCGAGATGATCGGCAATCTTTTTGAGGGCGCCGTCCGGAGAGAGAAAGCCTATTTTTGTGTCGCCTTGATCGTCGTATTGAAAATAGACGCCGCTGCTATCGGGAGCCCATTCGGGATTCTGGATGTCGCGGTCGAGTTTGTCGGAGATGGAATGGGAGCCGGTGCCATCGCGCTTCATTAGATAGAGCTTGGTGGTTTGGTGGCCCTGGTAGCGGTCGTCAAAGCCGGTGTAGGCAATCCACTTTCCGTCGGGAGAAATGACGGGAGAGTTGTCGGGACCCTTGCGATTGGTGAGGGCGCGGAGAGAACCGTCGGCGACACTGAACTCGTAAACTTCAGTGTCCAGATACTCGTGCTCCGATTCCGGGTGGCGATTGACGGAAGCAACGAGAAACTTGCCGTCGGGAGTCCAGACGGCGTGATTCGGAGCGAACTCGTTGCCGCCATTGGGGAAATTGCCATTGGAGACCTGACGCGGCGCCCCGCCTTCCGCCGAAACGACAAAGAGTTGATTGAATCCGGGCTTTAGATAGCCCGCGCCGTTGAAACGATAAACGAGGCGGTCATAGGCGGTGGCCGGATCGGCCCACTTGGCTCCCGCAGGGGGAGCGGGCAGATCGGCGAGGTGCGGGCCTTTGCCGAGGACGAGCGCGGAAAAGGAGATCATTTTTCCGTCCGGGGACCACTCGATGGAATTGGGCGCCTGATCAAGATTGGTGATGCGGGCGGTTTGGCCGGAGTCCATCCAGCGAACGTAGATTTGCTGCTTGCCGTCGGCGTCGGAGAGATAGGCGAGGCGCGCGCCATCCGAGGACCAGCGGGGCGAGGCATCGGTGCGGTTGCCGGTGGTGAGCGGTCGATGGTCGGTGCCGTCGGAATTGATAATCCAAAGATTGGAGTAGCGCCGGTCGGTCATGGGATCCGCGAAGCGGCGGACGTAGACGATTTTCTTGCCGTCGGGAGAGATTTGTGGGTCGCCGGGGATCTGGATTTGAAACTCATCCATGACGGTAAGACGGTGTGGCGATTCCTGGGAGTGAAGAGCGACTGGATGCAACGAGAAAAGAACAGTTGCAGCGGCGAAAGCTGACACGTAGCGGCTGAGACTCATGCGGGGGACCTCCTCGCTGCGGGGGAGTAAACAATGGCAGGAAACTTGTGTCAAGTAGCACGGCGGCACGCTCGGTCGAAGCTAATTCTCTTTGCGGTGAAGAGCTCCGCAGAAGAGTATAAAAAGCGGCGTGATTCGTTCACAGAAGTTTGCCGGTCCCTCGCGCGTTCATTGACACTTTTGCGCAGGGTTCGCTAGACTGTTTCCTGCTTCGCACGGACCGTTCCTGCCTGCGCGGTTCCCCGGTAGCTCAATGGTAGAGCATTCGGCTGTTAACCGAAGGGTTGCTAGTTCGAATCTAGCCCGGGGAGCCAAATTATCGATGAAGCCGCGACTCAAGGTCTTCGCTCTGACGAGACCGCGGAATTCCTCCCTAAGTGACGCGTTCACACCACATTCATATTGAGGACTGCCTGCCGGGTTTGGCGCTTTGCAATCGCGAGGAAATCGGTACAATGAATTAGCCCGTGGTCGAGGCGGAAGACAAGCAGCTCTCCTCCGGCGACTCCCAATCAAAACGCTCCTCGCTCGTGAAGCTTTTGCCTTCGGAATATCAATCGCGGCTGGCAAACCTCGATCGCCGCTGCGACAAAGTTCTCGAAGTCTACCGCAACGCCCAGGCCGAAGAATTCCTCATCGATACCAGCCGCGACGCACTCGAAAATCTCAAGTGGGTCTACCTCAAGCTGCTCATCGCGCGCTATCACCTGCTGACCGCCGGCACGGAAGATACTCCAGAAAGTCTCGACAAAAAATTAAGTCCATTCAAGGCCAGCTTCAGGATACGAGCGAATCGGCCGCGCTTCGCCAGTCCAAAGCCGCGACCCTCGACATTTTGAAGCGGCGTCTCGACAACATTCATCGCCGCGAACAGTCTCTCGAAGAAGTCGAAAGCGATCTCACGCGCGTCGAATCGCAAGTAGATCTCATTCTCGATAACGCCGCAATGCAGGGAAAGCCGCAAACTATCTCGACTGATATTGAGCTGGCCAGCGATCTCGTCAGCGGCGGAATGTTCGGCGACGCCGAATCCACCGTCGCCGATCTCGACCGCGACTACGGCAAAACTCGCGCCATCGCGAAAACGCCAACCGCGGAGCACTCCTGATGAGTTCTCCTATGCCAAGTCCCCCAGCTGCCGCGCCTCGCGATCCATCTACCGCGCTTCCTCCCTGGGCCCGTGCCATCGCCGAATCTTACGAAAGCAATGCCGCGAGCCAGTTCGTCATCTACGGAAACATCAGCGATCGCATGGTTTTGCCCGGCGCGTACGGTCCGCGCCTCGGCGGTCTTTCCGATTTTCTCCTCGGCGTATTGCTCTCGGGCTTCGACGTGGTTCTCAGCTACGACCTTGGCAACGGCATCCGCGTCGAAAAAGGGCCCGAGATGTTTTCCAAGTGGCCGCATTTTCAGGAAAGCCAGAAGGATTGGAAAGCCCCTCGCCCCGCCGTAGAAACCCTCACGCGCTATTTCCGCTACTGCGCGAATCTCACCCGCCTCAATCAGCCCGCTGTGCAACTCGGCTGCATCATCAAGAACGCTGATCTCCTCGTCCCCGCTTTGCAAGGCGGATTGGATTACGACCTCAACGCCCTGGCGTCGCTAATCCGCGACTGGTCCAATGAAAGCCTTCTCTCAGGCCACGCGCTTGCAACGTTTCTTCTCCGAGAATTTGAATGACCTTCATCCTCTCATCGTAAATAATCCACGCATCGCCAGGATTCGCATCGATCTTCCATCCTCCAGCCAGCTTCTCGATGGCTTCCGCGTCATGGCGCCTTCTTTTCCAGTTTCTCTCGCCGATATGGCCGCGGACTTGCCGGCGGTCGCGGAACAGTTGGCGGGCACAACTCTCGGCGCCCTCGAAAGCGTCATCAAAACCAAAGAGCATCGCAAAGAACACCTGGTAGCCGGCGATCTCTCCAAGCTAAAAAAAGATTTGGTGGAAAGAGATACTAGCGGCCTGATCGAATTCATCGAGACCCAGCGAACACTCAACGATCTCTACGGCCTCGAAAAAATCAAAGCCTGGTTTCGCCAGGACATCGATCTCTGGAAAAAGAACGACACCGCGGCTCTTCCGAAGGGCTATTTGCTTTGCGGCCCGGTGGGCACTGGCAAAACGTTCCTCGTCGAATGCCTCGCCGGAGAAGCCAACGTCCCCATCGTCAAAATGAAAAATTTCCGCGATAAATGGGTCGGCAGCAGCGAGGGCAATCTCGAAAAAATCTTCCGCCTGATTCACGCGCTGGGCCGCTGCTACGTTTTCATTGACGAAGCCGACCAGGCCCTTGGGCGCCGCGATGGCTCGAGCGGTGATTCTGGGGTCGGTGGCCGCATCTACTCGATGCTTGCGGAAGAAATGGGCAACAGCGCCAACCGCGGCAAGGTTATTTGGGTCCTGGCCTCCAGCCGCCCGGACCTGATCGAAGTCGATCTAAAACGCCCAGGTCGCGTGGACCTGAAGATTCCCCTATTTCCAACCACCACTCCTCGAGAAGGTTTTGATTTGCTGCGTATGTTGTGCGCCAAGCGCGGTCTCGCCATCAAAGAAGACTCGTTCGCTTCCCTGCAATCTTGCATTCCCTCACTGCTGACTCCCGGCGCGGCCGAAGCGTTGGTGATGAAAGTTTATCGCCAGGTGCGCACCAGCACTACATCACTGGATGACGTTTTCCTCGAATGTCTCACGGAATACCAGAATCCCATCGCCCCTGAAGTCATGCAGTTTCAAATTCAAATCGCCGCCGCCGAAGCCAGCGCGCTCGAATTCGTCCCGCAAATCTTTCGTCGCAAATCTCCCGCGTAGCGTTCCTCTGTTCTACTGCGGCAGGTCCTTGCTCAACCGTTCCACCACCGCCTTCGGTTCCGTCACCGGCGGATTGTTCAAATACTTTCCAAAAAACACCAGGTACCTCTGCCACCGGTCCTGAATATGCCGCGGCTCCACAAACCCATGGTTCTCCCGCGGGTAAGTCACATACTCCACCGGCACATGCCTGTCCGTCAGCGCCCGGTAGAACTCCTCGCTCTGGGGAATCGGCACACGCGTATCTGCCTGCCCGTGCAGAATCATCGTCGGCGTCTTCACGTTGTTGATGAACTTCATCGGCGAATGATCCCAATACTCCTGATAATTTTCGGACGGTGTTTTCATTCCTTCAAACTCCGTCAAATACTTGTGAATATCGGTCTGCGCATACATGGAAATAAGATTGGGCAACCCCGCCCCGGGCGAAATTGCCTTAAATTTATCAGTCTGAGTATCAATCCACATCGTCATGTAACCGCCGTAGGACCATCCAAACGCGCCCAGCCTCTCCGGATCGGCCCAGCCCTTGTCCACGATCGCCTGCAAGCCGCTCATATCATCCTTGTAGTCGCCGCCTCCCCAATCGTTCTGATTCGCCGTGGCAAATTTCTCGCCGCGCCCGGAAGACCCGCGGAAATTCGGCTCCAGCACCATGTACCCGTTCGCCGCCATGATTTGTTCGGTCGGGTTGAAATTCAGCAGCGAAGCTCCCGTCGGCCCACCATGCGGATTCAGCAAAAAGGGAACTTTCTTCATTCCGTCCCAATCCACCGGCTTCGTCACGATCCCGTCAATCTCCAGCCCGTCCTTGCTGCTCTTCCACTTCACCACTTCCGTCGCCGCCAGCGCATAGTCGCCCAGCCACGCATTCTGGTTCGTGATCTTCTCCAGCGTTCCGAAACTCAAATCGCTGCGGTAAACATCCTCCGGATGCGTCGGATCGCTCCACGTTCCCACGGCCGTCTTTCCGTCGTCGCCGATTCCGGCGATGTTCACCACGGATCCTTCCTTCGTCATCGCTCTTACTGTGCCGGACGACACTTCCGCCGCGAACACGCGCATTGACTCGTGGTCGTCCGTGTTGAAATAAATTGTCTTCCCATCCTTTGACCAGTTCGGCTCGCCGGAATTGAATTCAAACGATCCGCTCAACTTCTTGGCAGATCCCCCGTCAGCGCCCACCACAAAAAGATTCTGCTTATAGATCAGCATCCCCGAGGTTCCTAGAAACGCGATCGACTTTCCGTCCGGCGACCATCGCGCTCCATGCGTCCATTCTGCCGCGCCAGAATCCGCCACCTTTTTCGGGGTGCCGCTTGCCACGTCCATCACCCAAGCCGTCTGCATGCTGGTCTGATCGAGCAACGGTGTAGGATTCGTTGTGAATGTGACGCGCGCCCCATCCGGCGACCACCGCGCCTCGCTCACTGTGAAATCCCCTTTGCTGATCTGTTTTTCCTCGCTTGTCGCGATGTTCCAAGTCCAGAGTTGCGCCATCTTGAAATCGTGGTCCACCGCTGCCGCGTCATCTTTCTGCTTCCCGCGCTTTTCTTCCTCTTCGCTCGGCGCAACGGTAGCCGTTAGCAACAGCGTCTTCCCATCCGGCGAATATTCGAAGCCCCGCACTCCACTCTTGTGCCTGGTCACCTGCCATGGCTCGCCTCCATCGGCGTAAATGAACCACACCTGCGGCTTCGCATCCTTCTCATCTCCCGCATCCATCGTAAACGCCAGCAGCTTTCCGTCTGGCGACCACGCCAGATTCGACACGCTCTTCTCTCCGCGCGTAAATTGTCGCGCCGCCGTCGACGGCCCGACCACTGGCACGACCCACAAATGCGTCACAGACTTCCAAGTGTCCTTATCCTTCTCCGTCGAATTCTCCGCCACCAGATACGCCACTCTCGTTCCGTCGGGCGAAATCCGCGGCGAACTCACTCGCGCCACTCGCAAGGCGTCCGCCGACCCAAACAATTTCTTCCCATCCTTGCTCTTCGCCGCTGCATCCTGCCCATTCGCACTCTGTCCGCTTGCGATCACCCCGATCACGCCCGCAAGGACAACTATTCCCCGCACCATTTTATGTATCCGCGATCTCGTCACTGGAGAACCTCCCCTGACATGAAACATTCGTTTCACCCGCGCCCAGCGCCGCGAAGTATATGGGCAAGCTCGCGCCCATGCAAGGCATTCGCCATGCAGCCGGGCTCAGCCGAGAGGTGCTCATGTCGTGCTTATGTTGAGGATTTACGTGCCCCGTACTCATCCAACCGCTTTTTGTAGAGGAACAACACGCTCGGACCAAAGGACAGCAACATCACGGCAATCCCGGTAGCGATGCCAAAGCTCGTCGCGGCCGGCGCGGAGCAATCATGACGCCGCCGCACAATGACGTGGCATGGCACGACAATCAGCAATTCCAGAATGCTGCCCTTCAGCAGCCACGACACCGTTTGATTCACAACCGCCGAGGATTTCCTGAAATAAAGGTAGAAAATCACTCCCCACGCCAGCCACAACCCTCCCCAGAAAAGAAAAACATCCGCTCCCTTATCGAATAGACGATCCCAGAATTTGTCGCCGCCGGCAGCAAATCCCAGCCCCCAGATCACCGCGGAAGTCAGAAGCGCCGTCAGTATCCCCGCTACGGCGCACGAAATCAGAATGTGCGCGCGCGGCTTGAGCCGTTTTTGCGACGTATCCACGGACAAGAACAGCAGCAGCGCCTGACTCCCGATAACAGCCGCCGCCAAAATCCAAAATGTCCAATCTCTGTACACGTCCTTCACGCCATCGATCAGCCCGGACAAGGTCGAAAGATTACCCCCTCCAAGAGACATCGCCCCCGGCACAATGAGAACGAGCAGGATCACCGCATAAAATCCCGTAACCACGATTCCCCATTTGCGCATGGCTAACGCCTCGGCTAGCCCACTCTTTATCACATTCATAACGTCACAACTAAAAATCGCTGCACTATTAGCGCCCTCCCTTCAGGCGGTCCTAGTACCTACAACAAACGATGTATTTTTGCACGCAAGAACTCCGGCGATCTGGAAGAAACTACACACTTCCCGGTTTGATTTTTCTCCCGCGCCCGTTCGCATTCCGCCCTCTATCCAATTGAATTTTCAACTCCTTATGAAATTCATAGCAGCTCTGGCCGCAAAGTTGCCCATCTAACCGCGGGACCCAAAAAATCTCGGAGAATCTATCCATTCGAGAAGCCGTGAAGTTGGCAGCAACACAATCGTGATTCGCGCATGGAGGCGCACAAAAATGAGATACGCACGAAGCTGTTCGATCATTGCCGCGGGTTTGCTCTCTCTCAGTTCACTCTCGTTCGCAAAAAGTCCAACCAGTGAGAAAGCGGAAGACGACCGTCTTCAGAACTCAGGGAAGGTCATGCAGGAAATCCTCAACGTTCCCGACGACATTCCCCGGGATCTTCTCGACAAAGCACGCTGCGTCGTCGTGATGCCCTCGGTGTTGAAGGCTGCGTTCGTCGTCGGTGGCAGTTACGGCCGCGGCACCATGGTCTGCCGCACTGGCAAGGATTTCACCGGCCCCTGGGGCGCGCCCGCTATGTACGCGCTCGAAGGCGGCAGCTTTGGTTTCCAGATTGGCGGCGAAGCTACTGATTTTGTCTTTCTTCTTATGAACGATCGCGCCGCCAGCAGTCTCTTGCATAGCAAAGTCAAGCTGGGTGCCGACGCATCCATCGCCGCCGGACCCAAAGGACGTTCCGCGGAAGCCGATTCAGACGCCTACATGCGCGCTGAAGTTCTGAGCTACTCCCGCGCCCGCGGCGTCTTTGCCGGAGTTTCCCTGGAAGGCTCGACGTTGCGTCCCGATGATGCAGGCAATCGCAAGCTCTACGGCACGCCGGAAAAAGCGCGCGAGATTGTCCGTCAATCGGATTATTCTGCTCCGCCGGCGGCTCACGATCTAATCGCCACTCTCCAGACCGCTTCTCCTCAAATCAAGCGTTAGCTCCACTCACGGCGGGGAGACCGGTGTTGCTCCGGTCTCCTCCTTTCCCACCTTTCTTTAAGCCAGAAAGATTCGCTCGACATTTCATCCGTCTTCACGCGGTAGTCCGTTCTTAAGGGAGAGAAAAACTATGGCTGCAAGTGTGTACGTGCCAGAAAAGTTCAACGGAATATCAAGTACCAGCAGAATATGACCGGTCGACAAATCTCGATTCTGATTCTCTTCGCGAAATCGAACCGTATGAAGGATCTGTTGCCCCCGATGCCAGCTTGTTCTCAAGCTCTCCTCACTATCCTGCCTGGCCGCGTAGTCGAAGTCAGACTCCCTTAGTCAAACCCACTCGTCCCTAAAACAGCCCCCTAAGGCTTCCAATGCCCAAACTCCAGCCATTTTTCCAATTCATGAAATGCGTTTTTTAGGTGAACACTCCTATCTCGATGTTGCTATTGTCTCCCGATGACGGCGGCGCCCATGTGCCTAGACCGAGGCCTCTTTTCCGGCTATACGGCAGGTCCTTTCTATGACGAGATGTTCTCCTCGCAGGGGCAAGCACGTTCTCACTATGCCCGCCTCCTCGAAAAACTAGGTGGCATGGCTCCCTCCCAATTCGAAGAACGCCGCAAGCTAGCCGACCTTTCTTTTCTCCTCCAGGGCATCACTTTCACTGTCTACAGCGACGGCCGCGGCACTGAGCGCCTCTTCCCCTTCGACCTCATCCCCCGAATCCTCCCTCAATCCGAATGGGCCCACATCGAAGCCGGCCTCACTCAGCGCGTCGTTGCCCTGAATCTCTTCCTTCAAGACGTCTACGGCAAGCAACTCATCCTCAAGGACCGCAAAATCCCCTCTTCGCTCGTCTATTCGTGTCGTCACTTCCGCCGCGAAATGATCGGCCTCGAAGTCCCCCATGGCATTTACACCCACGTCTGCGGCATCGACCTCGTTCGCGACTCCTCCACCGGCGAGTTCTACGTTCTCGAAGACAATGTTCGCACTCCCAGCGGCATCTCTTACGTCCTCGAAAATCGCCTGGTCATGACCCGCACCTTTCCCGAAGCTTTCCACGAACACGAAGTCCTCCCCGTGGCCCACTACCCCGCGGAGCTTTCCCGCATCCTGCGTATGCTTTCGCCGCGCGGCGAATCCGAATCCCAAATCGTCCTCCTGACTCCCGGCATTCACAATAGCGCCTATTTCGAGCACAGCTTCCTCGCTCAACAGATGGGCATCGAACTCGTCGAAGGCAGCGACCTCATCGTCGACGGCGTAGTCGTCTACATGAAAACGATTTACGGCCTCAAACGGGTCGACGTAATCTACCGCCGCGTCGACGACGATTTCCTCGACCCTCTCTGCTTCCGTTCCGACTCCATGCTAGGCGTCCCCGGACTAATGGGTGCCTACCGCGCCGGTAACATCGCCCTTGCCAACACCCCCGGCAACGGCGTCGCCGACGACAAAGCCATCTACGCCTATGTGCCCACTCTCATAAAATACTATCTCGGCGAAGATCCAATCCTCCGCTCCGTAGAAACTTACCTTTGCGATCGCTCCGACCATCTCTCTCACGTCCTGACCAATCTCCCAAAACTGGTCGTAAAAAGCGTCGGCGAATCCGGCGGCTACGGCATGTTGATGGGCCCCAGCGCCGCCCGCGCAGAAATCGAAGCCTTCCGCGAACGCATCATGTCCGAGCCGCGCAACTACATCGCTCAACCCATCGTTCCGCTCTCGGTCGTCCCATCGTACGATTCCGCCGCTCAATGCATGGCAGGCCGCCACGTGGATCTCCGCCCGTACTGCCTCTACGACGGCCAAAAAGTGACGATAGTCCCCGGCGGCCTGACTCGCGTCGCTTTACAACCGGGCTCTTTAGTCGTCAATTCTTCGCAGGGCGGCGGCAGCAAAGACACCTGGGTCCTCCGAGGAGAGTGCTGACATGCTCAGCCGCATCGCCGATTCTCTCTTCTGGCTCGCGCGCTACACAGGACGCGCCGAAGACACCGCGCGCATTCTCGACGTAACCTTCCACACGCTTCTAGAGCAAGCGCAGAAACGCTACGGTCTCCGCTGGGATCCGATTCTTTCGATGGCTGGCGAGGAAACTCTTTTCCGCCAGCTCTACAATGAAGCCAACGCACACAACGTGTTCGAATTTCTGGCTTTTAATCAGGACAATCCCAGCTCCATCATGCAATGCATCACCAAAGCTCGCGAAAACGCCCGCAAAATCCGCGACCGTATCTCCCGCGAAATGTGGGAAGACCTCAACGGCCTCTACTTCACGCTGGGCACTTTCGATCCAAAAGAAGAAACTGCCGCCGGCCCGCACCGTTTCTGCGGCCGCGTCATTTTCGGCAGCCACCGCTTTCACGGCGTCACCGACGCCACTCTTCCGCACGATGAAGGCTGGGATTTTCTCCGCGTAGGCTGGGCACTCGAGCGCGCCGAAATGACCGCCCGCTTAGTCGACGTCCAATACCGCAATCTTCTCGCGCTCTCGACTATCGGCGGCACACCCGACAGCCATCAATGGATGGCCGTTCTGAAATCCGTAGGCGCCTACGAGGCCTACCACCGCCAGTATCATTCGCCAATCGATCCAGCCCGCGTAGCCGAAATGCTCATCCTCAACTCCCAGCACCCGCGCTCCATCCGCTTCTGCGTCACGGAAATGCAAGCAGGCCTCCGCGCCATCAGCAACACCGGCCCCGGCTCCTACGCCAACGAAGCCGAGCGCCTAACCGGCAAAGTTCTCGAAGGCCTCCGCTACGATCGCATTGACGACATCCTCCGCGGCGGCCTTCACGGCTACCTCACGGGCCTAATCCAGATGTTCAACACCATCGGCGAAGTTATCGCTCGTACCTACTTCTACTACGCGGCCATCGCATGAATCGCTATCACTTACTCCACGCCACCGAATTTCTCTACGACGGCCCCGTCTACGAAAGCTACAACGAAGTCCGCCTCCGTCCCATTCACGACGACCGCCAAAGCTGTCTCTCCTTCCGCCTCACCACTCTCCCCGCGTCGCGCGTCTCGAGCTACAAAGACGGCTACGGCAACTGGATTCACGTAAGCAACATCCTCCCGCATCATCGCCGCCTCCGCTTCGAAGCCGAATCGGTTGTCCTCGTCCACGAAGCCCCGGCCCCGGAACCCGGAGGCATGTTGCTCAAGGATCTCGAAGCCATGCGGCACGAACTCCACGAAGAACACTACGATTGGCTCGCCGCCAGCGCGTACGTGCCCTACCTTCCCGAATTAGCCGAAATCTCAAATGCCGCCGAAGACTCCTCCGACGGCACGGTAGCAAACTTCATCCAGGCCGCCTCCGATCTCATTCACAAAAGTTTCGTATACATGAAGGGCGCCACACACGTTCACTCGTCCATCCGCGATTCGCTCACACTTCGCGCCGGCGTCTGCCAGGACTTCGCTCATCTCTTATTGGGTGTAGTTCGAATGCGCGGCTTGCCCGCGCGCTATGTCTCGGGCTATCTGGTCAGCGGCAGCTCCGGCCCCACTTCCAAACAAGAAGAAGTCATCGGCGGCCAAGCCTCCCACGCCTGGGCAGAAGTCTTCCTTCCCGGCCAGGGCTGGGTCGGCTTCGATCCCACTCTCGGCAATCCCATCGAGCTGCGCCACATCCGCGTAGCCTACGGTCGCGACTACGGCGACGTTCCCCCGGTTCGCGGTGTCTACAAAGGGCGCGCAGGCCAAAGCCTCTCCGTCGACGTCCGCTTCCGCCCCGCCCTCGACCACTCTGGCCACGAACAATTTGCCGAAACCTCTTCCGAACCCGAAGAATCCGACTCCGCTCCCCAGGAGCGCCCCCAGCAGCACAGCCAGCAATAAAGTGCAGTCCCTGGAGTAAACAAGCTCGCTCCATCCCTTGCACGGTCGGGCCCAGCAAGGATTTCGGCGGCGCTACCAGAGTTTCCGTCAGTGTACTTGTGAACCCATTCATTAAGGACAAATTGGAAACGCAGCGACGGCCTTGGACCGCCGCATTCAGCGTCCCCAGTTGCATCCCCTCCATTTAGGTCAGCATTGCGGGCTTGACCGCTGTGAAATCAAGGTTCGCGGTAAGAGTCGTTTGCAAGTCTCTATAATCCGGCGAGCACTCTTCCAGAGCGCTCTCCCCTTATATGATTGCCCGTCGCGCCGTCCTTCTAAACCCTTCAGGATCAGTCTATCTTGCCCGGAAGAGCGAAGGGTCTACCCTGCTTGCCCTGAGCCGCGAAAGCAGGCTTGAAGGGCCAAGCCACCTGCCCGCATCGTGCTCCCCTGTCCCTGTTCCTGAGTTACCGTCCCTGTTCTCCTCTCCACGCTCCTCGAACTCTGTGTTGAGATCCCCCCTCCGACCGATCATCCTGCCGATAGTAGCTCCCCTAAGTCCCCTTAGAATCAACACTTTTGAAAGTGTATCAAAACAAAGAACTTTAACGTCTCTAGAATCAACACTTATGCAAAACTTGGGGGAGGGGGGCCATCACTATCGTTAACTTCTCATTCGTTAGCTTCGGCTTCCAGTTGGCCCATGCAAGGAGAACTTGGCAATCGCAGCAGCCTATAGTCAGCGGTGGGAGAATTTGGTATCCTCCGCAAATGTAAGGTACAGGGCTGTATCCTGAGGTTAGGGACGGCACCGGAGGCCACCATGAGTGTTGTCCCCAATGTGGGCAATGGCAAGATCACTGTGCCCGATTTGCTACAGCGGAAGTCCACCGTTGCAGGTTCTCCATCCAATTCGCAGAAGATTACCTGCCTCACGGCCTACGACTACCCGACAGCGCGCCTGCTCGACGAAGCCGGCGTGGATGTTCTACTTGTAGGCGATTCGCTCGGCATGGTCGTGCTGGGCTATGACAGCACGCTGCCCGTGACGATCGACGAGATGCTGCACCACACGCGAGCCGTCCGGCGCGGCACGCGGCGCGCGCTGGTAGTGTCCGACATGCCTTATGGCAGCTACCACGCGGATACCGCGGAATCGCTGCGCAATGCGGTGCGCTTCGTGAAGGAAGCGGGCGCGGAAGCGGTGAAGGTGGAAGGCGGCGAGCGGCGGCTGGAACTGATTGTGCGGCTGACGGAAGCAGAAATTCCGGTGATGGGGCACGTCGGACTGACACCGCAATCGGTAAACGCGCTCGGCGGTTACCGCGTGCAGGGAAAGACAGTCGATGCGGCGGAGCAATTGTTGCGAGACGCCCGCGCGGTGGAAGCGGCGGGAGCGTTTGCCGTAGTGCTGGAAGCGGTGCCGCGAGAGCTTGCGGCGCAGATTACGCGCGAGTTGCGGATTCCTACGATTGGGATTGGAGCCGGGCCGGACTGCGACGGGCAGATTCTGGTCATTCATGACCTGGTGGGGCTGACGTTTGGGAAGACGCCGAAATTTGCGCGGAAGTATGCGGATATAGGGAAGATGATTGCGAAGGCGGTGCGGGAATATTGCGACGATGTCCGAGGCGGGATGTTCCCGACGGATGGCGAGTCGTATCATGCGGCGCAGACCGTGAAAGAAGAGGCGGAAGCGCCTGTTAATACAGATGGGGATTGGTAGAACGAGGAGCAGGGAATTAAGACAAAGGCAGGTTCCTCGCTACGCTCGGGATGACAACTGAACTTAAATGAGTTTTAGCTTTGGTGGCGGAGGTTGAAATGACGCCGGAAGATATGCGCGCGCTCTATGATTACAACGCGTGGGCGAATCGCCGGTCGCTGGATGCTGCGACTGGATTGACGAACGAGCAGTTCACGAAGCCGATGGGTTCGAGCTTTGGGTCAGTGCGCGATACGCTGGCGCATATCTGCGGCGCGGAATGGATTTGGCTGGAGCGGTTTCAGGGGCGTTCGCCGGCGTCGTTGCCGGATTCGCCGGAGTGCACAGACGTCGAGAGTCTTCGCGCGAAGTGGGCGGAACAGGAAGCGCGGCTTATGGCGTTCGTAGGGAAGCTGACGCAGGACGATCTGAACCGGGTGATGGAATACAAGACGATGAAATTTGGCGTGTATAGCAATCCTTTGTGGCAGTCGATGCAGCACGTGGTGAATCACGCGACATATCATCGCGGGCAGGTGACCACGCTCGTGCGGCAAATGGGCGCGCAGCCGATCCTCACGGATTTGATGCATTACTATCGGGAACGTCAGAAGGCCGCAAGCGCGTAGAAGGGGCTGAGGAGTTTAATAGTTCGATTGCAAAGCTATTGTTAGGATTTGGGCGTAGGGGCGCAGCAATGCTGCGCCCCTACAAAGTTTAAGGTGGGCATGCACAGACTGAAGTCTGTGCCACGGGCGGCGTGGAGATCATTCGGACCATTGCTTGGATGAAAGAGTACGCGCGGGCGGCGCGGGCGGAGGGGCTTGTCCTCGGGCTGGTGCCGACGATGGGGGCGCTGCACGAGGGGCATACCGCGCTGGTGGCGCGAGCGCGGAAGGAATGCTCGCGGGTCGTTGCTTCCGTGTTTGTGAATCCGAAACAGTTCGGGCCGAAGGAGGATTACAACAAATATCCGCGTGACCTGGAAAAAGACGCGGAGACACTGGGAGCTGCCGGAGTCGATGTGCTTTTTGCTCCTGAGGCTGCGGATGTTTATCCGGATGGGTTTCGGACGTATGTGAATGTCGAAGGAATCAGCGAGCGGCTGGAAGGGCGGTCGCGGCCGGGGCATTTTCGCGGCGTCTCCACCGTTGTTTTGAAATTATTTGAGATTGTGCAGCCGCATTTTGCTTATTTCGGAAGGAAGGATGCGCAGCAGGTGCGGATTATCGGAGAGATGGCGCGCGATTTGAATCTGGATGCGGAGATTGTGGTTTGCCCGGTTGTACGGGAGGCGGATGGATTGGCGCTTTCTTCGCGGAATGCTTATTTGAGCGGAGAAGAGCGCGCGGCAGCAACTGTACTGGCGCGGGCGCTCGTGGCAGCGAAAGACGAGTTGGCGGCAGGAGTGCGCGACGTGTTGCAATTGCAGGATGTCATGCGACAGCTGATTGAGGCGGAGCCGCTTGCCCGGCTGGATTACGCGGAGATCGTCAGCGCGGATACGTTTGAGTCCGTCGTGCGAGTGGCGCGGCCTTGTTACGCGGTGCTGGCGGTTTTTGTGGGGAAGACTCGGCTGATTGACAATCTTTTTATTGAACCAAAGGCGGACGGCGCGGACGAGTTTACCTTCCGGCTTTGAAGTCTAATTTACCGGGGCTAAGAAATAATTTTAGGGCGGCCATCTCCGTCACGATGATTCGCAAAGTCCGGGCGCGACCGGCAAGCGGTCATCCTCAGCCCTTCACGCCGCTCAGGGCAAAAAGGATGACCCTACCTTTTTCCCGAGGTGACCGCAGCAATTATTTTTTTCGAAATTTCGTCGAAGACTTCGGCGGCATGGCCTTTGGCGCTGACTTTGTCCCAGATTTTTTCGAGTTTGCCGTCAGGGCCGATAAGATAGGTGCTGCGGACGATCCCAAGGAACGTGCGGCCCATGAATTTCTTCATGCGGCGGGCCCCGTAGGCTTCGAGGGCTTCGAACTTTGGATCGCTTAGCAGATCGAAATTGAGTTTGTATTTGGTTTTGAAACTGGCCTGCGCTTTTACGGTGTCGGCGCTCATTCCCAGGATTACCACTCCCAGCTTGTCGAAGTGCTTTTTTGCGTCGCGAAACTCGGACGCTTCGACCGTTCAACCGGAGGTGTTGGCTTTGGGATAGAAAAAGAGGACTACGCGCTTGCCCGCGAAGTCGGTGAGAGAGACTTCGGCGCCGGCGTCGTTCTTTAAGCGGAATGCGGGGGCTTTGTCGCCTGCTTTGAGCATGAAAGCGGTCGGCATTTGTTCTTTCCAATGTAGCAGAGAAAAGGTTGAAAAGTTCAAGGTTCAGGAGTTAAAAAAACGAAAGATAGCATCGCCAATCGCGCTCCGGACTGTAGTGTGCATCAGCACTCTGAGAGTGTGGAATAGAGGGTCGCTGGAGCGTTGAATGTCGAACGGTCATCCTCAGAAGGATGATCCCACGGTTGGGTGTCCATGATTTCAGGGCAGAGGTCACAGAGCCCGCAGAGAAGAATGGGCTCAGGAGAGGAGCTTGCGCAGGATGTCGTTGACGGATTGGGGGTTGGCCTGGCCGCGTGTGGCGCGCATTACCTGGCCTACGAAAAAGTTGAAGACGCCTTCGTTGCCGGATTTGAATTTGGCTACGTTGTCGGGATTTTTTTCGATGACTTCGCGGACGGCTTGTTCGATCGTGGAGTCGCCGACTTGCGCGCCGAGATTTTCGGCGGCGACGATGTCGGCCGGTGAACGGCCCGTGTCGAACATAGTGGCAAAGACTTTTTTGGCGACGGCGGCGGTGAGCTTGCTAGAGTCGAGTAACTTGAGGAGTTCGGCGAGGGCGACTGGAGTGATTGGGCTTGCCTCGATCTCCTTTCCGGAATCGTTCAGGCGGCGAAGGAGCTCAGTTTGGATCCAGTTGGCGGCGGTTTTTGGCGGCGCGCCCGCATTGGTGACAGCTTCGAAATAATCGGCGAGCGATTGCGACGTGGTCAGAATTTCTGCATCGTAGGGCGTCAGGCCATATGCGGTAGCAAAGCGGTTGCGTTTTGCTTCGGGAAGCTCAGGGAGCGAGCGGAGAACCTCTTCGCGCCAGGCTGGGCTTGCGTGAACAGGGAGCAAATCCGGCTCGGGGAAATAGCGGTAGTCGTGGGCTTTTTCTTTGGAGCGCATCGAGACGGTGACGGATTCGTTCTGGTTCCAGAGGCGCGTTTCCTGGGAGATGCGCCCGCCGGATTCGAGGACGCCGATGTGGCGCTCGATCTCGTATTCAAGGGCTTTCTGGAGAAAGCGGAACGAGTTTAGATTTTTCACTTCGACTTTGGTGCCAAATTCTTTTGTGCCGCGGAGGCGGACACTGACGTTGGCGTCGCAGCGGAGCGAACCTTCTTCCATGTTGCAGTCGCTGACGCCGGTGTAGAGCATGATCTGGCGAAGCGTGGTTAGGTAGGCGTAAGCCTCTTCGGGGGTGCGCATGTCCGGCTCGGAGACGATTTCGCTGAGCGGAGTGCCGCAGCGGTTGTAGTCGATGTAGGCCTTGGTGGCGGATTCGGAAAAACCTTCGTGAAGATTTTTGGCGGCGTCTTCTTCGAGATGGAGGCGCGTGATGCCGATGCGCTTCTTTGCGCCCTCGTGGTCGACTTCGAGCCAGCCGTCCGTGGCCAGAGGGAGTTCGTATTGGGAGATTTGGTAGCCTTTGGGAAGATCTGGGTAGAAATAATTTTTACGGGCGAAGCGGGAATGTTCGTGGACGATGCAGTTCAGAGAGAAAGCTGCGCGCATGGCTAGTTCGATTACGCGCTTGTTCATGACCGGCAGCGTGCCCGGGAGGCCCAGACAGACGGGGCAGACGTTTGTATTGGGGGGATCACCGAAGTGCGTGGAGCAGCCGCAGAAGATTTTGGATTTCGTCAGGAGCTGGACATGAACTTCCAGGCCAATGACTGGCTCGTATTTGGCGAGCAGTTCGGGGGAGAGGTTCGTCGTCTCTGAGGAGCTCTTCGGCATGGTGGACCGGGAATTATAGCATCAGGCTGCACCCCGACGAGACTGCAGCGATTCATGGCGTTGACGAAGAAGAGGCACGGCATGCCGTGCCCCTGCGAAAGGTTTCGATAACGTTTCTGGCGGTCATGGTGAGATTCAGTGGGAGTTCATTGAGCGCGAACCAGCGGACTTCGCGTGTCTTGTGCGGTTCACGGTTGCTTGCTTCGCCACTCAGGATTCGCCCGAGATAGGCGGGCGAGACCCAATGCTGATTCTCGTGAGGTAAGAGATGGTCGGTGACGCATAACAGTCCGTCTATGGCAATCTGCAATCCGACCTCTTCCAGCGTTTCGCGCACCGCGCAATGCTCAAGGGCTTCGAGAAAATCGAGTTTGCCGCCGACGATGCTCCAGCAATCTGCCTCCGGCGGATTTTTGCGCAGAGTAAGGAGCACGCGGCCAACTTCATCGACGAGGAGCACGCCTACGCCGACTCTTGGCTGAGCTGCGCTTGCGGTTTCAATCGCGTTCATCGTTGTTTGTCGTTCATCCATTTTATCTCTGAAGGCGTGTAGGCCGTGGATAGACGCGAGAGGAGGCGCGCGGAATTGTTTTCGACGATGATCATTTCCGCGTGGGCTTGGCGTATGAAACCTTCTGCGACGGAGTGCGCGGTGAGCGCGAGGAGTGGGTCGTAATAGCCGGCGACGTTCAGGATGGCGCACGGTTTTTGGTGGATGCCCAGTTGGAGCCACGTAAGTGCCTCGCAGAATTCTTCCCAGCTTCCGTAGCCGCCGGGGAGAAGGACGAAGGCGTCGGCCAAATCGGCCATCATGGCTTTGCGCTGGTGCATGGATTCGGTGACGTGCAACTCGGTGAGGCCGGTGAAGGCGATTTCTTTTTCGACGAGAGCACGGGGCATGACGCCGACGGCTTTGCCACCTGCGGAGAGAACGGAATCGGCGAGGATACCCATCAAGCCGACGCGGCCGCCGCCGAAGATCAGAGCGATTCCGGAGCGGGCAAGCTCCTGGCCGAATTGTGTGGCGGCTTCGGCGTAGACGGAGCGGAGGCCGGGGCTCGAGCCACAGAAGACGCAGAGATTGCGGATGCGCGTGCGATTTACATTGGTTCCTTCCGTCATCGGCGGTATTAACGAATTCCGACGTGCACTGGTTCATGAAGATCAGGCAACAAGCGTTCCGCTAGAGCAAAACCTCCAAAGAGGAGGATCGCGTAGACCGCGTCCCCTGCGAGAGTGTTCCAAAAGAACGGGACTCCTGCGATGTAGCAGGTGAGCAGTCCGGCAGTGGTGTGAGGATAAGTCAGGCCGAACGCCCAGACGGCGAAGTTAGTGACGAGGAAGAATTGAATGGCGCCTGCGAGCGTAGCGAGGCCGACGCGGGGCACCGTGCGGCGTTTGCGCAACAGGAGGCCGATGGCGACACTTGCGAGAAAGCTGGCGTAGACGATGGGCATCAGTTTGTGGAAGCCGATGAAAATGTCGCCAGCGAAGAGAGCGAGCAGGGGAAAGAGAAAAGCGAGGCGGCGGCCGCGGAGGATCGCGCCGGAAAAAATGGCCATCGCGCCGACGGGGGTGAAGTTCCACGGGTGCGGGGCGATGCGCAGGGCGGCCGCGATGAGGATCAGGACGGCCGCGAGAAGCGTGCGATAGAGCAGAGTTTCTTTTTGCGAGAGTTGCGTATTCATATTGGCGCTTTCTCCAGTGCTGGAATTAAATCACAAAAGACGAAGCCATCGCGGTTGACTACCTCTCCCGTGCGGACGGGAATGGGAGAATGAAAAATCGGGCCGTCAAAGACGAAGGTGTGGAACTCGCCGTTTTCGCCGCAGGGGTCGGCTTGCGGAGGGAGATCGCGGAAGAAGGAGTCGTCGAGTTCGCGGCCTGCAAAACTGGGATTCATGATTTTGGGGTCAATGCATACGGCGATGGCACGGAATTTGCTGGCGTGGAAATGGCGGATTAGTTCGCGCGTGTCGCGCTTCCAGATGGGAAAGAGGGCGGTCATGCCAATGCGCGCGAGATTGTTTTCGCGGTAGACGCGGAGGTCTTCAAGAAAAATATCGCCGAAGGCTACTTTTCTGATCCCCTGGTCAAAGTGTACGCGCAAAGCTTGCTCCATTCGCGCTTCGTAAGTGGGGTTCACGCATTGCGGAGGGATGTGGACTTCGTGGAGCGGCAAGCCGATGGATTGGGCCTGGAGCTCGAGGAGTTCCCGGCGGACGCCGTGCATGCTGATGCGATCGTAGCCTTCGGTGACGGTGGTCAGGAGTGCGGCGATACGGACGTTGTTCTGCTGAAGCAGTGTGTGCAGCGCCATGGCGCTGTCTTTACCGCCGCTCCAGCAGAAGAGGATGGGTTCAGGTTGGATCAATGTGCACTCCAATATTTTTCGATCTTGCCCGGGTGGTGCGCTGTGCGCCCCTACGTTCGCCCTGCGGTCGGATGGCGAATTATCGGAGGCGGACCTTCAGGTCCGCCACTACTTGGGGCCTGGGAACGTATAGCGGACGCCAGCGCGGAGGTCGCGGCCTAGAGCTGGGTAGCCGAGGGCGTCCTGATATTGCTTGTCGAAGAGATTTGTGGCACGAGCGTAGAAACTTACGCCGCGGCTGAACTGGTAGCTGCCTGATAGATCGAAGCGGGCGTATCCGGGATTGTGGGTGTAGCCGAGGCCGAGGAAATCGCTGTCGGTGCGAATGCCGGTGAAATAGCCGCCTAGCGTGACGGTGAGGCGGCGATAGGCGGCGTTCAACGTGAGAGAGCCGGAGTTTACGGGGCGGCGAAGAAGGTGATTGCCTGGCAATTCGGTGATGTCGAAAGGATCGGAGGCTTTGATTACGCGGCTGTCGTCGTAGGTGTAGTTGCCGGCGAGGTTAAGCCAATGCGTAAATTTGGCTACACCGCTGAGATTGATGCCGCGGGCGCGGGCGATGTCGGTATTGAAATAATACCCGAAGCCGCTGGGCACGAGCGGGGTGAGGTCGCAATAGTTGTTCATTAAATCGCAGAAGGCGAAGGTGACCATGTCATAGAAGCGGCTGGAGAAATATTCAGCATTCAGTTGAACGTGGTCCGAGAATAACTTTTGCTCGAGGCCGGCGGTCCAGGTCTTGCTGGCTTCCGGCTTCAGCGAAGGATTGCCGAAGTCGCCGAAATTGTCGCCGTAGATTTGATCGAAGCGCGGTTCCTTGATGCCCTCGCCGTAGAAAACGCGAAAGAGCGTGTCTCCGCGTGTGCCTTTGCCATAAAGAAGAATGAGAGAAGCTCCCGCGCGGGGGACGACACGCGTGCCGAAATTGGCGTTGTCTTCGGCGCGGCCGCCGAAGTTGAGAGAAGCGCGAGGATGCGGGCGGTAGCGGAAATCGAGATAACCGGCTTGATTGTTGCGGCGGGCGTGGGGGACGTCGATGGAAGTGAGAAAAGCGTTTTCGACTTCGTACTCGTAGCCAGCGGTCACGCCGAAATTGGAGAGGAGGTAGCTGGTTTGCGCGGTGACGTTCGAACGATTGTATTGGAAGCTGCTGTTGCCGGTGAAATCGCAGAACTCGAGTGTGGGGACAGCCGCGGGATTGGTTTGCGGACAAAACGCGTTGGAATCGGTGGCGTAAAAACTTTGAATCGGATTGAAGTTGGCTTGCAGGGTATACGACTCGCCGCCGCTGATCTGGTGGTGCCAGTGTTTCCCGGTGGAGAAATTCCAGCTGCCACTGGCGCTGAAGAGATGCTGGGTGTAGCGCTGGTCGAGATTCGGTGGCTCATAAAGAATCTGGCCGGGGATGCCGGCGATGCTGTTGTTGTCGCGAAGAGTGACGCGGAGGGTGTCGGTATCGCTGATGGCGTAGCCGAAGTTGCCGGAGAAGGTGCGATTGAGAAAATCGTCGTCGGGGCCCTGACCGCCGGTGTGGAGGTAGCTCGCGGCGGCGGAATAGTCGAATGCGCCGAGGAGGCCGCTGAACAGCGCGCCCCCGTGGACGGAGGCGAAGCTGCCTGCTTCGCTGTACATGCTGACTTCGGGCGTGGATGTTTCGCCGCGATGCGTGAAGAGCTGGATGACGCCGGAGACGGCGTCGGTGCCGTAGATGGCGCTTTCGGCGCCGCGGACGATTTCGATTTTGTCTATGTTGTCGAGAGTGAGGGTTGAGAAATCGACTGCGGCGCCGGGAGGATTGATTGGGGCGCCGTCGACAAGTATTTTTGTGAAATTGGAATTGCCGCCGTTGAGGAAGACGGAGGAGGTGCCGCCTTCGGGGCCGGTGCGACCGATGGCGATGCCGGTTGCGAAAGTGAGGATGTCAGCTAAGCCGACGGATTGGCGGGCGTCGATTTCTTCTTTGGTGATGATGGAGACTGGCGCGGTGGTTTGGTCCGCGAGAGTGGGTTCGGCTTCGGCGGTGACGACGACGCTCGAGGAGAGGCGTTCGAGTTGGAGAGTGAGATCGAGTTTACGCGGGTGATTTGGAGCGAGATCCAAAATGAAATCGCGGGCGACAAAGGGTGGGCGCAGGAACCAGACGTGATAGCGGCCGGGAGGGACACCGAGACTGTACGCGCCGTCGGTGGAAGAAGTGACTTTCCAGAGCTGCGAGTCTGTTGCGTTTACGGAACGGGCCGTGATTTGAACTTCGGCGATGCCGGCGCCGCTGGAGTCGAGAAGCGTGCCGGTTAGAAAAGCGCCGGAGGATTGAGTTTGGGCTGCTGCTGCGGGAATTCGCACGACAAGTACAGAAACACAAAGTGCAAAAAGAACGATGAAAGATGTGCGTAGAAAATTGGTTTTCATGGTTTCCTCCGCTCCCTCTCGCGCGGGAGTTGAAGGTTGGCCTGACGCTGGAAAAACACGCTCAGGCTTGCGGGCTTCGCCGGTCTCCTGGCTTGGCGGCAGTTCCGTTCCTCTATGGAAGAGGATTGGTGCGAAGCCTTCCCGTGACGCTGCCCGGTCATTTGTCTGCACACGATACTTTGGGGAGGATCGCGTGCAACGAGCGAAACGCTACAGTGGCTTCAGCAGTACCTTGTTCCGCCTTACAGTCGCGCGGCGGCGACGGCTTGATTCGCGTCGGACCCGGCGTTGGCCAGGTGACGCACCGTCTTCCCGTGCACGAAGTCCGCGGTGATTGTGGGGGGCCGGTGGCCCGCTGTTGGTGACTCAAGTGCCGCGGATTGCCCCGCGACGTTTGGGTGAACACAGGAACTGCTGCTACTTTGCAGACGGTACGGTCACACGCGGCCGCCCGGAAGAACCGAGCTCGACGGTGAGCTGCGTCTGGAAAACTTGTTCGAGCAATTCGCGCTGGAAAACCGTTGCCGGTGGTCCGACGCGAAGACATTTGCCCTTCTGGAAAAGCGCGACCTGGTCGGCGTACTGGCCGGCGAGATTCAGCTCGTGCGTTACGACGACGACGGTGTAACGGTTCGCTGCTGCGAGTTTGCGCAGCGTTTCGAGTAGATCCACTTGGGCACCGATATCGAGATGGAGAGTTGGCTCGTCGAGAAGAAGGAGCAGAGGCTGCTGGGTGAGCGCGCGCGCGAGGATTACGCGCTGTTTTTCGCCGCCGGAGATTTGATCCATCCAGCGGTCGGTGAGATGTTCCGCGCCGACTTGGGCAAGGGCGTTGCGAGCGATCAGCACGTCGTCTTGCGTTTCGAAGTGGAGCGTCCGACCGTAGGGGTGGCGGCCCTGAAGAACGAATTCCCAGGCGCGCGAGGGGAAGAGGAGCGGGCTTTCCTGCTGAACCATGGCGATGCGCTGGCCGCGCTCTCGCGGAGGGAGCGTGTGGGTGATGAAGCCGTTCAGGAGCACGCGGCCGGAAAGAGGTGCGAGAGCGCCGGCGATCAGTTTTAGAAGGGTGGATTTGCCGCAGGCGTTTGGGCCGACGATGGCGACGATTTCGCCAGGGCGGGCCTGGAAGCTGGTGGCTTCAAGAGTGAAGAGAGGAGCTTGCGTTGGATTGGCGGAGTAGGCGTAGCTGACCTGCTCGACGCTCAAACGAACGTCGGTGTTGGGAAAGGATTCGGCGACCGGCCGTGAGGAGCCGGACGTTGGCATGCGTGCGTAGCTGCTCACGCGAGCCTCCTGCGCAGCAAATAGAGGAAGAGCGGGGCGCCGACAACGGCAGTCACGGCGCCAACGGGAAGTTCGGACGGAGAAACAACGGTGCGCGCGAGAGTGTCGGCGATGACCAGAGCGATGGCGCCGCCGAAGGCGACGGTCGGCAAGAGAATACGGTGATCCGAGCCGAAGAGGATGCGCATTACGTGAGGAACCAGCAGGCCTATATAGCCGATGGCGCCGCTGACGGAAACAGCGAGGCCGGTTAACAAAGACGCCGCAATGTAAACCACTATGCGCACGCGGCGGATGTCCACACCGAGATGCATGGCCTCTTTTTCGCCGGCGAGCAAGAGATTGAGGTCGGCGGCAGTCGTGTAAATGATTCCCGCACCGACAAAAAAGCCGACGCGAACAATCCAGTTCACAATCGGTTGTTGGGGCGTGGAGAGATCACCCATCATCCAGAAAGCAAAACCGTGATAGTTGCCGCCAGTCAGCGTGGACATAAAAAACTGGATGATGGCGGAGAGAAACGAGGCGGAGATGATGCCGGCGAGGAGCAAGGTGGCGCTATCGATTTGGCCTTCGCGCCGGCCGAGGAAGTAGACGGCGGCGACGGTAATGGCGGCGCCGAGGAAAGCGCCGACGGGAGTGAAGAGCGCGGCTATGGCCGGTGCGAGGGCCAGACGCGGCTCGATGATCAGCGCGAGGATGGCGCCAACCGACGCGCCGCTCGAAACGCCGAGCACGTAAGGATCAGCCAGGGGGTTGCGCAGCAAGGCCTGAAAACTCGCGCCAGCAACAGAGAGCGATGCGCCAACAAAAATACTTAGAAAAATACGCGGCAGGCGGATGTTGAAAACGATGAGCTGATGTTCGCTGGAGAGCTGGCTGGCCTGGCCGAGAGCGACATGGAAAAGATCGCGGACCAAGCCGTAGAGGGAAACGGGAACGGCGCCCATCTTGAGCGCGATCACGACTACGGCGAAGAGGATTGCGCCGAGAATTGCGCAATGCATGAGCAATCGGCTGAGCGTCAGGGGGCGCAAGGGCAAGCCTCCATTTGACCGGGATCGGCAGCGCGTGATTCGAATGCGGTGCTGGAAAGCTGGGGTTCAGCGCGAGGCGGAGTTTTCTTTTCTTTTTCGTCTTCGCTGTGTGGAGCAAAGGCTTCTGGATGCAACTGGCGGGCGAGGTCTTCTATGGCAGAAACGATTCTCGGTGCGGGCCGGTTGACGGCGTCGCTGATGACGGCAAAACGGCGATTGCGGACTGCGTCGAGACCGCGCCATCCGGGGCGTTCGGCCAGGACGTCGAAATCATTTTGTCCGGCTTCGGAGTGAGAACCGGAGAAAACGAGGAAGTCAGGCTGGAGGCGAACGACTTCTTCAAGATTCATCTGCGGCCAATCCTGCGAAGAGTCCACGATGGAGGACGCGCCGGCGCGCTTGAGGGCATCGGCGATAAACGTATCCTTGCCGACGGAGATCAGTGGATCGGACCAGACGACGAAGAGAACGCGCCGCGAGGGAAAACCGCTGAGACGCTGCTGGAGATCGGCGAGATGGCGCTGGAGATCGGCGGCTAGAGCGGAGCCCGCTTCCGGAGCGCCGAGGACGTTGGCGAGGCGCTCGGTGGAGGAGATGATTTCCTGAACGGTGTGCGGTTCGGTACCGTACGCGGGGATGCCGAGAGTTTCGAGGGCTTGGAGAGTCTCGATGCGGTTGAAACTTTTTGCGAGAAGAACGATATCAGGCTTGAGGGCGACGATCTGTTCGAGGCTGGGGTTGAGGCCGCCTCCTACTTTGGGTTTTTTCTGGGCGTCGGGAGGGAAATCGCAGAAATCGGTGTCGGCTACGAGGCGGTCCTGCAAGCCGAGGGCGTAGATCGTTTCGGTGAGGCTCGGAGCGAGAGAGATGATGCGCTGCACGGATTGCGGGACGCGGACAGTGCGGCCCGCTTCATCAACAAATTCCTTGTATATAGGAGATGCGGACGGACTTGTAGAAGTGGACTGCGCGTGAACGGAGAAGGACAGGGGTACCGTGCAGAGCAGAAAAGCAGCGAGCTTTCTGCGCACCGAAATATTTTTTCGCGCGCTGGTCTGTTGCAGCAGCACAAATCTCCTGTGGCGAGACGAATCAGCTTGGACAACAAAAAAGCCCCGCGAGACACCCTGGGGCTTCTGGCGGCGCTTCTTCTCGCGAAAAGCGCTGGCCGCTGCGGCGCGGGGGGGTAGTCTGGCTTACGGCTCGTTCAGCCGATTACAGTGGCGGGACCGCGGCCGATTCTCACGGCCTTCCCCACTTCCCATGCCTGCAAATTGGAAACTCAGTGTATGCCGAGGGTCTGGGAGTGTCAATGCGCGGCATGAGAGTCTCGCCGGAAAAAGCTCAGCGATTTTTCCAATTTGGCTTGCGCTTTTCGACTAGAGCGCGGAGTCCTTCCTGGGAATCGTCGAGACGATAAAGTTCGTTGAGGAAAATGTTCATGGATTGCTTCAGACCGTCGCGGAGGGAAAGACCCATGCCGGCGAGAATGGCTTTCTTGGCCATGATCAGGACGGGACCGGAGTGCGCGGTGATGCGTTCGATCAATTCGTTCACGGTTTGCTCGAGCTTGGCTTCGGGAACGAGGCGATTCACTAATCCCATTTCGAGAGCGCTCTCCGCACTCACGGCTTCCCCGGTTAAAACGATTTCGAGAGCCCTTTTCGGCCCCACAAGAAAGGGCAAGAGAGTCGCCGCGAGCGGTGGGAATATACCAATGGAAATCTCCGGCTGAGCGAAACGCGCTTTTGGAGTGGCAACCACCAGATCGCCAAATGCGGCAAGTTCCGCGCCGCCACCGATAGCAGGCCCATTGACCACGCAAAGCACCGGCTTGCCCACGTCGAGCATGGCGGAGAAGGCGGCGTGAAACGCGTCCAGTACTTGAAAAACGCGTTCCGAGGTGTACTCACCGATGTCTATGCCGCCGCAAAACACTTTGCAAGCGGAATCGAGAACGATCAGTTTCACTTCGGGGCGCTGGCCTGCGAAGGTGAATCCATCGGCGAGCTCCCGCAACATGGCCTCGTTGAGAAGATTGTGCTCGGGGCGGTTGAGAGTTATGCGTGCGACGCTGCCGTCAATGCGGAACTTGATGGATTCAAATTGCTCCGGGGTGCGCCCAACAGGTTGTGAGAGATACTCTTGCACGTGAACCGGCTCGATCATGAAGCGCCCCCTCGGAGGTTGCCGCTGGAATGCCCTTAGCGGCAGGTGGAAAGACCAAATTTGATGCTAGCACGCAGGCGGTATGCCTTCGGGAGGACTGAAAGGACGCGTGCGCAAAAGGTTTGCCCCTTGCGGGCGCTTGATTACGGGCTGTCTCTTTGCTTTATGCCAAGTTCCGCACATTGAGTTGTTTCCTGCTTGTTTCGCTTGTGCCCGCGGTTATTCTGGCTGCGAAGTGTTGCGGTGGGATGGGAGCAAGCCGTGATTGCCGGTGAGACCTCTTCGATTCGTGAGACCGGAACAGCTACCGCGCTGAAATTATCCGGTCGCGCCGATGCGGCAGGATTTCCGCCGGAATTTGCGTGGGAAAAAGCTGCCGCGATTGAGTTCCGTCATGACTGGCAGGGCAAGAACGCTGATCCGCAGCGCGAGACCGAGGTGCGGATTCTTTGGACGGCGGATGTCCTTTATTTGAGGTTTCTGGCGAAATATCGAAGCATCACAGTTTTTGAGGATGCGGAACCTGGCGGGCGTAGGGACAAACTTTGGGAGCGGGACGTCGCCGAGGTTTTTCTTCAGCCAGAGGGTTCTGAGAGGCACAGTTATAAAGAGATTGAGGTGAGCCCGAACGGAATGTGGATTGACTTGGATATTGCGCCGGAAGGGAAACGCGATTTGCGCAGCGGCTTGAAACGGCGCGTTCATGTCGACGAGAAAATGACCTGGCGGGCTGAGCTGGCGGTGCCGATGGAGAGCCTGATTGGAAAGTTCGATCCGGCTGCGGCCTGGCGGGTCAACTTCTACCGGGTTGAAGGTGCCACAGAGCCACGATTTTATTCGGCGTGGCGGCCGACTGGAACACCGGAGCCGAATTTCCACGTTCCGGAAGCGTTTGGGAAGCTGGTGTTTGAACGGTAGTTGAGCAGAGTTGAACTGCCAACACTCCGCTGGCGCTGACAGCGTTTTTTTCCTATGCTTTCCGGGTGAAGACCTCCGTTTCTTTCCGCCTGCGATCGATTCTTGCACGATCCATTCAGAAACTGCTGTTCGTAGTCCTACTCATCGGTGCTGCTACCGGAACTTTGTTTGCGCAGGATGAGCAGTCATCTCAGAAGAACGCACCTGCTGTTACCAAAATTGAGCCGCCTTCGTGGTGGATCAACCTAACTCCGGAAGTGATGTTGTTGCTTTCGGGCCGCAACCTGGAAGCTACGCGTGTTGTCTGCAATCTGCCGAGCGTCTTGGTGGAGCGCACGCAGGCGGCCGTCGGTGGCGACTACTTATTCGTCTGGCTGAAGATTGGAGCGGAGACGAAATCAGGGACCGCTGTTTGCCGCGTTACGACGCCAACTGGCGTGACATCTTTTGAGCTGCCACTGGCTGCGCGTGGGATGAGGCTGGGAAAATTTCAGGGGCTTTCGCAGGAGGATGTGATTTACCTCATCATGCCAGACCGGTTTGCCAATGGCGATCCAACGAATGATGAGCCGGCGGAAGCACGCGGCACGCATGACCGTTCGAATGCGCGGGCTTATCACGGCGGGGATTTGCGGGGGATCCGCGAGCACCTTCCTTATTTGAAAGAGCTGGGAGTGACGGCGCTCTGGTTGACGCCCATTTTGAAAAACGGAGCGGCGCAGGATTATCACGGCTACGGAGCCGTCGATTTGTATGCGGTGGATCCGCATCTTGGAACTGTTCAGGAGTATCAGGGGCTGGTTGCGGAGGCGCACAAGCAAGGCATGAAGATTTTTTTTGATTTTGTGCCGAACCATGTTGGGGCGAAGCATCCGTGGGTTGCGGAGCCGCCTTTGCCAGACTGGTTTCACGGGACGCAGCAGCGGCATGAGAGTTCTTCGGTTGGTTTGAAGGGAGAGTTCTACGGTCAGGCAGAGAAGCAGTCGGCGGGGCACGATCCTTTTGAAACACTGGTCGATCCGCACGCTCCTCCGGCGCTGTCGCGGAACCTGACGGATGGATGGTTTTTCGGCGTGCTGCCGGACCTGAACACGGAAAATCCTTTGGTCGCCGACTATCTTTTGCAAGAGAGCATCTGGTGGGCGGAGACTTCAGGGTTGGATGGCTATCGCTTGGATACGTTTCCGTATGTGCCGCGGAAGTTCTGGGCAAAGTGGCACGCACAGTTGCACGCGATTTATCCGCAGTTGACGACGATTGCCGAAGTATTTCATCCGGACCCGAGCGTTACATCTTTTTTTGCTGGAGGGCAGAGGAGATTTGACGGTATCAACTCTGGGTTAAACACACTGTTCGATTATCCGATGTTCTTTGCGCTGCGGGATGTTTTGTTGCGGGATGCGCCGGCTGGACGCATTGCGGATGTTTTGCGGCACGATTCGTTGTACGTCCATCCCGATGCGCTGGTGACATTTTTTGCGAATCACGATGTGCCGCGGTTCGCGAGCGCTGAGGGAAGCACTCTCGCAAAACAGAAGCTGGCGTTTGGATTGGGGCTGACTTTGCGCGGGATTCCTGAGATTTACTATGGAGATGAAATCGGAATGCCGGGAGGCGGAGATCCGGACAACCGGCACGACTTTCCGGGAGGTTGGCCCGGAGATGCGAAGAATGCTTTTACGGCTAAAGGACGCACTGCGGAGCAGCAAGAGATTTTCGACTATGTGCAAACGCTGCTGCGCTTGCGGCGCGAACATCCGGTGCTGCAAAGCGGAGGGTTGTGGCATTTGTCTTCCGACAACACTGCTTATGTTTTTCTCCGCGAGACGGAAGAAGAACGCATCGTTGTGGCATTCAACAACTCAGCGCAGCCTCGGGAGCTGAAAATTCCTCTCGGCGATACGCCGGCAAAAGGCGCCGCTGGCTTTACGCCGATTTTTGGTCAAGCGAGGGCGCAAGTGAGGAGCGGGGAAGTTCACATAAGCATTCCCGCTCAGTCGCTTTCCGTTTTTGTCGTGGACTGAAGTTTTAGAACGTCAAGCGCACACTCCAGTTTTTGAGGGCGTCCGGCACGATGAGTGTGACCGCATGTGTGTGGTGGTCATAGCGCCATTGATGAATCAGCTGATCGCCGATGTGGACTTGCTTCGGCTCGGTGGTTGCGCCATAAATTCTTAGTTGCGCGCTGTTCCACCACGGCTGATAGGAATTTTTCTCGACGGTGCTCGTGACAATGAGAGATCCCGGCGACAGCTGACAAGTGAAATTCACGCGCAGGAAATTCCCCTTTTGATAGGCGAAAGTCAGTCCATCGTCCTGATAGAGAGTACCGCGGCAATCGCCGCCAGGATAGACGCGGAGTTCGAGCGGGCCGTCGGGCTTTTCGTTTGTGCTCTGCACGACGGGTTGCATAGGAACAATCGCTCCGGCACGGACGTAGAGAGGAAGCTCGTCGAGACGCGGGTGCAAAGAGATTGCTTCCTTGTAGGAGTGTTTCTCGGAGGTCCAGAAGTCGTACCAATCGCCCGGGGGCAAGTGAATGTCCTCGGCGTCGACTTTTTCTGTGACGACAGGCGCAACGAAAAGATCGCGGCCGAAAAGGAATTGGTGGTCCTCGCCGTAAAATTCCTGCGCGTCGGGATATTCAAGGAAGAGCGGCTCCATCAGCGGCACGCCGGTACGAGAAGTTTCTTCGATTCCTGTGTAGATATAGGGAAGGAGACGATAGCGCAGCTCAATGTAACGCTTGCGGATGGCTTCCTGTTCGGGGCCACTGGCCCAGGGCTCGTGATCGGCCGTGCCCTTCGCCGCGTGATCGCGGTAGATCGGATAGAAGACGCCGAGCTCGTACCATCGCGTGAGGAGATCGACGGGAGGAGAGCCAGCGAAGCCGCCGACATCGGCGCCTACGAGCGAATAGCCGGAAAGGCCGAGGCTCATGATTTGGGGAACGCTCATGCCGATGTGATTCCAGGTGGCGCTGTTGTCGCCGGTCCATGTTGCTGCATAGCGTTCCGCGCCAGCGTAGGCTGCCCGCGTGAGAACGAAGGGCCGTTCGTCGGGGCGGAGTTTCAGGAGGCCGTCGTGAGTGGCGCGGACGTTTTGCATTCCGAAGACGTTGTGGATGGCGCGATGATCGAGGCTTGTGCCGTCGTCAAGGCGATGGCGAACGTCGAGCGGCATGGTTTTGGAAAGGGTTTGAAACGTGGCGGGCTCGTTCATGTCGTTCCAGAAGCCGGCGACGCCCATATTGACGAAATCCTTATAGAGGCCGCCCCACCAATCGCGAACGCGAGACAGCGTGAAGTCGGGAAAGACGCTGTCCTCGGGCCAGACTTTGCCGACGTAGGTCGAGCCGTCGGGATATTTGACGAACGCATCATTCTTGACGCCGGAATCGTAGGGGGCATAGCCGTGGCCGGGATTCTTTTTTATGTGCAGGTCGGTAATGAGAATCGTACGCATGCCCAGTGAACGGAAGTCCGAGATCATTTTTTCGAAGTGCGGGAAATCCTGGCGGCTGACGGTGAAAGGAGCGTTGCCATCCTGGTAGTCGATGTCGAAATAGATGACGTCGGCGGGGATTTTCTTGTCGCGCAACGTTCGAACGATTTCGCGAGCACGGGCTTCCGGATAATAAGTGTAGCGGCTCTGCTGGTAGCCAAGCGACCAGAGCGGCGGGAGGGGAGAGCGTCCGACTAGCGCAGTGAATTGCTGGACGATTTCTTTTGGTTTGGGACCAGCGATGAAGTAATAGTTCAGCTCGCCGCCTTCGGCTCCGAACGAAAAATAATCGGGCGACTCTTTTCCGAAGTCGAAGCTGCTGCGATAGGTGTTGTCGAAGAAGAGGCCGTAGGCCGTGCCTTTATTGAGGCCGATGAAAAACGGAATGTCCTTGTAGAGGGGGTCGTCGGATTCCTGCCAGCCGAAAAAGTCGGTGTTCCACATGGTGTAGGCGCGATTGCGGTGATTCATGGGGCCGGGCTTGTCGCCCAGGCCGTAGTAGCCTTCTTCGGGAGGCATGCGCTTCCAGGACTGGATGTAGGTGCCGTCCCAGGCCATCGGCAGGGATGGTTCATCGGCGAGAAGAATTTTGCCGGTTGCGTCCGCGAAAGTGATAAGAAGCGGCGTTTTGTTCACGAGGACAACGATGCGGCCCGCGGTCATGCGCAATTCGTTTTGACTGTCGTCGATAGTTACTGCTAGCGGCTCCGGAGTTTCAATTACCGCCCAGGAAAAGTCCTTGGGAAAGGAACCTTGAGGCGCAAGACGCACGCGAATCACGCCGTCGCGAAACGCTGTGATGCGCACTTTTGCAAGACCGGCGGTGAGTTCGACGCCGTCTGTCAGCTTTTCAACGCTTTGTACGTTTCCGATGTGCTGCCAGCCCGATGCCGCCGCGTTGCCGATACTTGCCACGCTAAACAGCAGGCTGATTGAGGTCCATTTTGCAAAACGTAACATGGTGTCCCTCGCTGTGCGGACGCTTGATGGAGTCATTGCGCTTGAAGCTTCCCCTCTGCGCAGGGGGCACGCATTTCGAGCTTCGCTATGCTGCTGTGAGCCATTCCTCAAAAAAGGAGGAAGCTTTGGCGCCCTCGATGCGCCGGCGCACGGCGTCCAGTACGCGGCATTTCGCCGAGGCACTGGTTCCGTAAAAGGCCAGCCAATACGGCAGGTGCAGTTCCAGCGGCACGCGCTCGATTTCGACTTTCAGGGCGCGCAGTTTGAAAAAGCCTTGCTGGAAAAGCACGCGCAGAACTTTCATCCTCAGGAGTTCTTCGGCCGCGTCCTCTTTTAGACGTGGAAGGAGCTGATTCCTAGTTTCGATGGTGCGCAGCTCGCCTTCCTCCGGAACATGCGGGAACTCGAACAGGTCGAGTGTGCCATGAACCGCATCGAGGGCGAAGAAACGGGTCTTCGAAGCGCTGCCGATGACGTAGCGAACGCGGTACACCCAGAAGGGCACATAGGCGTCGGCAATTCGCTGAAGCGGGCCGCTGCGAATTCGCCAATACACCCCGCTGAAAATGCCCGACCGAAAACTACGGACGGCTTCGTCCTGCGTGACGTTCGCTTTCAAGACTCGGATGGTAGAGGTGCGCATCATTTTTGTCGCTTAGCACCGCAAGCTAACGGAAGTAAATCCACAAGCCGATCACGGTCGCCAGCAAAAGGAAGCTGAAGAAAATGTTGATGCGGCGTTCCGTCGCGGTTTCGTGGGCGGGCTTGCGCTGCTGGCGCGATTCAACCACCGTGGTTTCGAGTTTGTCGTCTACGGTAGCGAAGGTTAGGCCAGCGATCTGCTTGCGGTCCGGCGGTTTGGTCATGAGGCTGACTGCGACCAGCACGATCGAGCAGACCACGAACATGAAAATCGCGTAGTGCAGGAAGTTCATGTCAATGATCCAGCGTACGATCGGAGATTCGAAATGGCCGCCTGCGGCGCGGTCGGCGAGTTCCAGGACGAAGCGCGTGGCGCCCATCACAAAACCCGTCATGAGCGAGGAAATTGCTCCGGTACCGTTCAAGCGCGGCCACAAAATTCCCAGGACGAAGCAAGCGGAAATTGGCGGGCTGATATAGGCCTGGACGCTTTGCAGATAAATGTAGAGCTGGCTGCTGATGTAGTGAATGAACGGAACCCAAAGGAGGCCGAGCAGAACCATGAAGCCCGTGGCGATGCGGCCGAAATTCACGAGCTGGCCCTCGGAAGCCTGTGGACGGATTTTTTTGTAGAAATCCAGAGTGACGAGGGTGGAAGCGGAATTGAAAACCGAACTCATTGCTCCCATCACTGCAGCCAGCAGAGCGGCCATGACCAAGCCTACAAGGCCTGTGGGCAGTAGATTCAGGATAAGCGTCGGGTACGCAAAATCAGGCTTCTTCACCTGCTCTGGAAAAAGGGCGAAGGCAATAATGCCCGGCAACACGAGCATGAACACGGGCAAGATTTTCAAAAATCCAGCGAAGATCGTGCCTAACTTCGCGTGCCCTTCATCGCGCGCGGAAAGCACGCGTTGGACGATCACCTGGTCCGTACACCAATACCAAATGCCAAGTATTGGCGCGCCAAAAAATATACCCGTCCACGGAAAGTCCTTGTCGCTGGATGGCCTCATCATGTGGAAATAACTGGCGGGGACCATGGTCCGCAAATGTTCGAAACCGCCTACTTTATGGAGACCAATGAGCGTTAGCGCAACGGCGCCGCAGATCAAAATCAGCGTCTGCACAGTGTCCGTGTAGATGACCGCGGCGAGGCCGCCAGCGATGGTGTAAATACCGGTGACGACGACGAGGACCACAGCCGTTTGCCATAACTTCCAGCCAGCGACGCGCTCCAGAACCACGCTGGCTGCGTAGAGTTGCACGGAAATTTTCGTGAAGATGTACGCGACGATCGAAATACCCGCCAGATAAACGGCGCAGTTGCGATTGAAGCGGCGCTCGAGAAATTCCGGCATTGTGAAAACGTTGGACCGTAAATAAAAGGGAACGAACACCCAACCCAGGATCAGCAGGATGAGGCACGCCAGCCATTCAAAATGGCCGACGGCCATGCCGGAGGAAGCGCCGGTGCCCGAGAGGCCGATGAAGTGCTCCGTGGAAATGTTCGAAACGAATAACGAGGCGCCGATAAAGAACCAGCCAATGTCGCGGCCAGCGAGAAAGTAGTTCTCCGAGGTGCGTTCTTTGCGAGCGAAGTAAAGTCCGATGCAAAATACGATGGCGAAATAGATCCCGATGATGACGAGATCCAACGTTGCGATACTCTTGTGGGGAATCTCGACGTCCGCTGCGAACAGCATCCGTTCCTCCCTGGCGTCCGCCGGTAGTTGCCGGACGAGATCTGTTGCTTCGTTGAACTAGCCTTCGCGAGAACGCATCGCGCACCGGCCCCTGTCAGCTGAAGCGCGCCTGCCAGAATAAAAATGGCAGTTTGGATGTATCGAATTTCTGCGTGCGAAGTCTATAACAGGCTGCGGGAAGGCTCAATGGGAGTTTAGCTGGGAAAATGGGCCAGAGGACGCTCGAGCTGCACCAAGGCGAAGCGAAGGAGGCGCGGTGGATTTGCGGTGATCCGCGGATCAAGGTAAAAGATAGTGTGGAGGATTTATGACCAAGTGGCTGTTTTGCTTGTTGTTCTTCGCGGGAGCGCTCATGGCGGCGGAAAAAACGATTTACGACTTTACGCTGAACTCGATCGAGGGCCAGCCGGCGCCTCTGGCAGCCTACAAGGGCAAAGTGATTATGCTGGTGAACGTGGCCAGCCGCTGCGGCTTTACACCGCAATACACCGCACTGGAAGCGGTCTATGAGAAATACAAGGATCGCGGATTCGTGATCGTGGGGGTTCCCGCGAATAATTTTGGCTCGCAGGAGCCGGGGACGAATCAGGAGATCAAGACGTTCTGCACGACCAAATACAACGTCACGTTTCCGATGATGTCCAAGGTTTCCGTGAAAGGCGACGATAAGACGCCGCTGTATCAATTCCTGACCGACAAAGCGGCTAACCCGCAGACGGGCGGCGAGATCCAGTGGAACTTCACAAAGTTTCTGATCGGCCCGGATGGGCGCGTGATTACTCGCTTTGAATCCAAAGTTACGCCGGACTCGCCGGAAGTGATTGCTGCGATAGAAAAGGCGCTCGCTCAAGCGAAGAAATAAGAGCGAGTTTCCATTGGAAATACAGCTCCGCTTTGCCGCGATGCTCGTCGCGGTGATGCGGAGCCGCTGGCATTTTGCCCTGCAAAGCCCAATCATAGGATATGGCCATCGTCGCGCTCCAGAAGGTCAGCAAAGACTACCTCACCGATGGCCAACCGGTTCACGCGCTCGACGATATCTCGCTGGAAATAGAACCGGGAGAGTTTGTGGCGCTGGTGGGGCGGAGCGGGTGCGGGAAATCGACGCTGCTCAACCTCGCCGGGGCGATGGATTTTCCCACGTCGGGAAATGTGGTCCTCGATGGGGTTGCGACGTCTGCTTTAAAGGATGCAGGTCTGACCCGCCTGCGCCGCGAAAAAGTTGGATTCATTTTCCAGTCGTTTCAGCTGCTCCATACATTGACGGTTTTTGAGAATGTGGAGTTGCCGCTGCTGCTCGCAGGAAAGGCGAACGCTCGGGACGCCGCCCGGGACCGGCTCGGCTGGGTAGAACTGGATGGTTTGGGCGACCGCTATCCACACCAACTCTCTGGCGGGCAGATGCAGCGCGTCGGTATCGCGCGGGCGCTGGTGCAATCTCCCGCCATTCTCCTGGCCGATGAGCCAACGGGAAATCTTGACACGGTTACCGGCCACGTCATTCTCGAACTTCTGAAACGCCTCACGTGCGAACTAAACACCGCAACGGTCATGGCCACTCACAGCGCAGAAGCCGCTGCTCTTGCCGACACTGTCGTGCGTTTGAGAGACGGCAAAATTGAAGAGATTACCCGGCGCTGACATGGGACGCCTTTTCCTTTTTTACCGCTTAATGATTCGTCCGCTGTTGAAGGAACCTGTGCGGGCGGGTCTGACGATTTTTGCGGTGACGCTCGGCGTCGCTGTCGTGCTGGCGATTGACCTCGCTGGAAATGCAGCGACCGGATCGTTCCGTGCGTCGATGGAGACGCTGGCTGGCGATAACGATCTGGAGATCGTCGCGTCGGGGGGTGTGCCCGAATCCGTTGTGGGATTGCTTGAGACGCTTCCTTATTCCATTCGAATTTCCCCACGTATCGAGGATTCGGCGGTCGTTGCCGACACTAACCGAACGCTTCCGCTCATCGGTCTAGACCTGGTTGCGGAAGCAAACTCGGATCGCAGTGAGAGAATTTTCGTAACAAGCGCGCGTGAAACGGCCGAGACCATCGAAAACGCGATGCAGTCTTTGCAAAAGGAGGACAGCATTTGGGTGGGCGCAAGTTTAGGCAAGAAGCCCGGCGCCCAGATTCGACTGCTCATCAACGATCAAATGCGCGAATTCACGGTCCGCGGTGTTTATCCTGATTCGAACGGAAGCGAGTCTGCCATCGTCATGGATCTCGCTGCGGCGCAACGCGCGCTGAACCGCTTCGGCCGCGTCGACCGCATCCTTTTAAAGATTCCTGAAACGCCGGCTTTCGAGGAATGGGAGCAACGCCTCCGCGCTGTGCTGCCCGCTGGAGTGGAAGTTCGCACGCAAGGAACAGGCACAAACGAAAATCGCCGCATGCTGGCTGCGTTCCGTTGGAACCTGCAACTGCTCAGCTACATTGCGCTGATTGTCGGCGCTTTCCTGATTTACAACACGATTTCCGTTTCGGTGGTGCGCCGCCGGCCGGAAACCGGAATCGTGCGCGCCCTGGGCGCCAGCCGCGGCGCGGTGCTCACAGCGTTCCTCGGCGAAGCTGCCTTCTTCGGAGTTGCGGGCGCTTTGCTCGGGCTTCCCCTGGGCCGCGTGATGGCATCTGGAGCTGTGAAGCTCATGGCCGCCACGGTCGAATCACTCTATGTCAGCAGCCGTCCCGGCACGATTGAGTTGAGGGCGTGGTCCGTCGTGCTTGCCCTTGTTATTGGTGCAGGAGTCGCGGTCGTTTCCGCATATTCACCGGCTCGGGAAGCTTCGCTCGTCTCGCCGGTGGAAGCCATGGCGCGTGGCCGGCGCGAATACATGACGCGGGTGCACAAATCGCGCGACCTGTGGCTCGCGCTGGTCCTGGGAATTTTGGCCGCTGCCGCATCGCGGGTTCCCGCGATGGAGGGTAAGCCTATGTTCGGATACCTGGCCGCGATCTTACTCGTCGTCGCGTCTGCCCTCGCCATTCCAGCCTTCACCGACGCGATCCTTTCGCGGTCCTCCCGCTGGCTGGGAAAAATCCTGGGCGTCGAAGCGCTAGTCGCATCGCAAAGCCTCTCGGCATCTCTTCGCCGAACTTCGGTTCTTGTCGGCGCGCTGTCCACCGCGATCGCGATGATGGTATCCGTCGGCATCATGGTTGGCAGTTTTCGTGAAACGGTTCTGATCTGGATGAACGACCGGCTGCCCGCCGACCTCTATCTGCGCCCGGCTGGCGCTCCAGCGCCGGATCGCCATCCAACCGTGTCGCTGGAATTGGCAGACAAAATCAGCAAGCTGCCGGGCGTCGCGGGAATCGACCGGCTGCGCGCATATGAAATCAGCCTCGACGGCATGCCCGCGACGCTCGCCTCGGTGGATCTGAGCGCATTCCGCAGGGATCATCACTCCAACTTTTTCTCCGGCAGACCCGCGGCAGAGGTGCTTGCGGAAATTCGCGACAGTAACGCCGTGCTGGTCAGCGAGCCGTTCACGTACAAGCATCACGTGCGCGCGGGCGATACAATCACCTTCTCGCTCGGCGCCGTGCGGCCCTCTTTTCGCATTGCCGATGTCTACTACGATTACGGCAGCGAGCGCGGCACCATTCTGATGGATCGGCAAACGATGCTGCGTTATCTACCTGATCCCGCTCCGTCCAACCTTGCCATCTACCTCGCCCCGGATACTTCTTTTGAGGCGGGGCGAGATGAAATCATGCAGGCGTCCAGCGGATATCGCGTCCTGCTCGCTTCGAATCGGGACTTGCGCGCCGAAGCCATTCGTATTTTCGACCGCACCTTCGCCATTACGTACGCACTCGAAGCCGTCGCCGTCATTGTTGCAGTCATGGGTGTCGCAGGCGCGTTGCTCGCGCTGGTCATCGACCGGCGGCGCGAAATTGGTTTGCTGCGGTTTCTCGGCGCAGCTGCCGGGCAAGTACGCAAACAAATCCTTATGGAAGCTGCTCTACTGGGCCTGCTCGCGAATTTCGCGGGTCTCGCTCTGGGATTCGCGCTTTCACTTGTCCTCATCTACGTCATCAACAAGCAGTCGTTTGGGTGGACGATTCGGTTCCACTGGCCGGTCGCGATTCTGTTGGGAGCGATCAGCGTTGTTTACGCTGCGACGGTGCTGTCCGGTCTTTATCCTGCGCAAGTTGCGGTGGGGCTCAATCCGCTTGAGGCGGTCCATGAAGAGTAGGCTCGCCGCTCTCGCTGCGGCGCTTCTTTTTCTCCAGTCGTTGGCCGCACAGTACCGCACGGCGATCCCCGGTTATCGATTTGAATTCCCGAGAGACTATTTCGATCATCCGGATTTTCAGACGGAGTGGTGGTACTACACGGGGAATTTAAAATCTTCGAGCGGCCATCGTTACGGATTCGAGCTGACATTTTTTCGGCAAGCCCTCAGCCGCGATCCGGCTCAGGCCGAAACTTGGGACGTGAAAGATTTGTACCTCACCCATCTCGCGCTGAGCGATCTGGATGGCCAGCACTTCTACCACACGGAGAGGATCAACCGCGCCGGCCCTGGAATCGCAGGGGTAAGCGCGTCGAGTGGCCGCGTCTGGAATGGCAATTGGCAGATTCAGTGGCAGGGCTCGGAACAAAAACTCGATGCTATAGAACGCCAGTTTCAGCTGAGCCTTACTCTTCATCCGCAAAAGCCGCCTGTCATTCACGGCGAAAATGGCGTCAGCCAAAAATCCGAGGGCCCAGGCCACGCATCCCACTACATTTCGCTGACGCGGCTTACGGCGAGCGGACAACTGGAATTGAACGACGAGAAGTTTGAGGTGTCCGGGCTCGCCTGGATGGACCACGAATTTTTTACTCACCAACTGGAACCCGACCAGGTCGGCTGGGACTGGCTGAGCCTGCAGCTTGAGGACAACACCGAACTGATGCTCTTTCGTCTTCGACGCAAGGATGGCTCGTTCGATCCCTATTCAGCGGGCACTTATGTGGATGCGCAAGGGAAGACCACCCACCTGCGCGCAACCGATTTTACGTTGCAGCCGTTGACGGAGAACTGGACAAGTCCCGAGACGCACGCGGCCTATCCGATCGCCTGGAAAATCGCCATACCGAGTCTTGAAATCGAATTGGAATCTCACACCGCGCTGGCCGCGCAAGAGCTTATCGGCAAGACAAAACTCGCGCCGTCTTATTGGGAGGGAGCCATCCAGTTGGCAGGCCGCCGCGGCAAAGCATCGCTGAACGGCGCGGGCTACCTGGAAATGACCGGCTACGATCGCCCAGTCAAACTCTCGCCTTAAGTTCTAATCAGCGGACAGAAGTTCGAGACGCTCAATTTGCGGCAGTTGGCTTCGGAGCAGGCGCCGTGCTGGCCCGCACGATTAACTCTGGCTCGACCACAATTTCCTTTGCGTAGGGCGCCTTCGCGGGCGCGGTGATGCGCTGCAAAAGAGTTTCCGCCGCGATCATGCCCATCTGGCGCAGCGGCTGCCGCACGGTAGTCAACGCGGGATTCTGGAACGCCGCGCTTTGAATATCGTCAAATCCGACGACGGACACATCTTCAGGCACGCGGCGCCCCGCTTCGCGTAGCGCCTGAACGGCGCCAATGGCAGAGATATCGTTAAACGAAAAGAGCGCCGTGAACGGCTCTCCGGAAGCGATTAGCTTTTGCGTGACCTGATATCCCAGCAACGGGGAGGAGGATTCGCCTTCCAGTTGCCCGGTGAGGCGCTCGTCCACGTGGATGCCGAATTTGCTGACTGCCTCGCGCACCGACTCCCAGCGAATTTCTGTGTCGGAGCTGAAGGCCTGGCCCTTAATGAACGCCATTTTCCGATGCCCCAGCTTCGCAAGATGCTCGACCGCCAGGCACGCCGCGCGCGCATGATTGAGCACGATATTGGTCACTCCCGGCACATCCCGGTGCCCGGAAACCGCCACGCTCGGGACATCCAGTTCTTCCGCAAGCGCGGTGTCCACCGCAATCAAGCCCTCCACCGCACGCTGTTGCAGCAGCAGAGGGTATTCCTCGATGAGTTCATTCCGGTGGCGGTGGCTCACCACAAAGTAAAAATAGCCTTCCTGTAGCAGATGGTCTTCGATCCCAGACATGACCAGGGCTGCATAACCTTCGCTGATTTCCGGAACGACTACCCCTATTGTAAAGCTCCGTTGCTGCCGCAGTGACCGAGCGAGATGATTGGGCCGGTAATTCAATTCCCGCGCGGCGGCGCGAATCAACTCCTGGGTGCGGTGGGGGATCGATTTCGCGGCGGGAGACCGGTTGATGACGAAAGAGACGGCGGCCTGCGAGAGGCCGAGGTGTGCGGCCAAATGCTTCAGGCTAACCCCGGTCCCGGAGGGCTTCCGGGCAGCGGAGCCGGCATTTGGTTTTGATCGGGGCATAGGGGTTCGGGCTGGTAGTCTCCCATAACCGCCCAAGAAAGAACAAGGTCCGGCGAGGGGGTCCGCTGCAAAATGACACTCCGGCCCTTGAGTATCTTAGTAAATCGGTTTACTATGCTACTTTCGTTGAGGGGCTTGGCGAATGAAACCTGCGCCCATGCAGGGAAATTTAGTTATTCCCTAAGAAATAAGGATTTTGTTGACGGCCCAAGGGTGGCAGAGAACTCCGCCATTTTTGTTCGCAGCTGCCCGGAATCGGGTAAGGTGTTGATACTTTCCGTGCCTGCAAGGACATCCGGTTCGAGGTCCGCCGGCACCATCGGAGTCGTTGAAAACGTGCTCACCGCGCTCACTCGCTTCGCAGTTGTCGTCTGCCTGCTGATGTCCTGCCAGTTTGTCACTGCGCAAGAAGCCGCCTCTGCCGCTGCATCCGGCACATTGAGAACCCACTCCACTCTCACCGACCCGGCCACCGAACAAAAAATCGAAGCCCTCCTTCGTAAAATGACCTTGGAAGAAAAGGTCGGCCAAACGGCCCAATACTCGGCCGGACAGCCTACCGGCCCGGGCTCGGGGTCCGTCGGATTCAACGACATGCTCGAGAACGGCGAGATTGGATCGTTGTACAACATAACGTCCGCGCATGAAATCAGCGCCTATCAACACATTGCCGTCGAAAAATCGCGGCTGCATATTCCCCTCATATTTGGCCTCGACGTAATTCACGGCTATCGAACGGAGTTTCCGATTCCTCTCGGTTTGGCGTCTACCTGGGATCCGGAACTCGTCCAGCGCGCTGCCCGCGTGGCCGCCCGCGAAGCCTCGTCGGTTGGAATCCGCTGGGCGTTTTCGCCGATGGTTGACATCGTGAGGGACGCGCGCTGGGGCCGCATGACAGAGAGCGCGGGAGAAGACCCGTTCCTCTCGGCGGCCATAGGGCAAGCTTTTGTACGGGGCTATCAGGGCGAACATCTCAATGCGCCGGACAGTATTGCGGCCTGCCTGAAGCATTACGTGGGTTATGGAGCCTCGGAAGCCGGGCGGGACTACAATTCCGTGGAAATTTCGGAGCACACCCTCCGCGAGTTCTATCTGGTCCCTTTCCACGCAGGTGTAGAAGCGGGCTCGGCCACGGTCATGACCGCTTTCAATTCGCTAAATGGAGTCCCTGCCTCGGCGAACGCGTTCACCATCCGCCAGATTTTGCGCAAGGAATGGGGATTCCGCGGCATCGTGGATAGTGACTGGACCTCCATCGCCGAGCTGATTCCCCATGGCATCGCCAACGATCCGGCATCCGCCGCGCGGCGCGCGTTCCTCGGCGGGGTGGAAATGGATATGGTTAGCAATTTCTACCATCTGCACCTCGCGGAGCTCGTGCGTTCCGGACAGGTCCCTGAGAAATTACTGGATGACGCGGTGCGTGACATTTTGCGGGTCAAATTTGCCTTGGGATTGTTCGAGCGTCCCTATGTCGACGAAAAACCCGGAGCAGTTACGATGCTTCAGCCAGAAAGCCTCGAGTTGGCGCGTGCCGCCGCGGAGCGTTCGTTCGTGCTGCTGAAGAATTCGCCGATAGCCGACGCCGCGCCATTGCTTCCGCTTTCCGCCGATTTGAAAAATATCGCGCTGATTGGACCGCTAGCGGATGATGCCGCCGTCATGCTTGGTTCCTGGGGCGCGCAGGGCCGCCCAGAAGATGCAATCACCTTGCGCTCTGCGCTTGTCCAGAAATTAGGCGCGGACCACGTTCGCTTTGCCAAAGGTACAGAATTCATCGGCGGCTCAGACGATCAATTGGCAGCCGCTGTCAGCGCCGCGAAAGAATCGGATGTCGCCATTCTGGCGCTCGGTGAAAACGCCCCCGAGATGACCGGCGAGGCCGCCTCTCGTGCGTATCTGGGATTGCCGGGCCGCCAGCAACAGCTCGTCGAAGCCATTGTCGCCACGGGAAAACCCGTCGTTCTTGTGTTGTTTAGCGGGCGGCCGCTTACGCTTCCCTGGGCGTTTGAACATGTCCCGAGTGTCCTCGCTGCGTGGTTCCCAGGCGTGCAAGCCGGCCCAGCTCTTGTGCGGACACTTTTCGGGGAAGTGAATCCAACCGGGAGGCTGCCAGTGTCCTGGCCACGAAGCGTCGGTCAGGAGCCGCTCTATTACAATGAGCTAAATACGGGACGCCCCGCAGGCAAAGTTGACCTCACGCGGCCTCCCTCGGATATCGTCACCAAGTATGTGTCGCGATATATTGACGAGCTGAATAGCCCCCAATTTCCGTTTGGCCACGGGCTTTCTTACACGAGCTTCCGTTACGGCTCAACGCAAGCCAGCGCCACCCAATTGAGCGCGGCAACTCTAAATAGCAGCCTTTCCGCCACGAAGGGCTCCCCGAGTAACGAATTGACCGTCAGCGCGGACATTACCAACACCGGCATACGCGCTGGCGAGGAAACGGTGCAGCTATACGTTCGCCTCGAAGGCACCAGCACCGCCCAGCCCGTTCGCGTACTGAAGGGCTTTCAACGCGTGAAGATTGCCACCGGTGAGACACAGCGCGTCACTTTCCATTTGGGAGCGGACGCCTTTGCTATTTGGGACGATCAGAACAAATATGTCGTCGAGCCTGCTCGCTTGACAATATGGATTAGTCCGGATTCCGCACACGGTTCTGAAACAATTCTCGAAATTACAAAATAGCGGCAGGTGGGCAAAATGGCCAGGAAACACTCGTTTGACCGAAGAGAGCTCATCCGGCTGGGTGGCCTCGGTCTTCTTTCTTCTTCTTCTCTCGCATCTCTATTCGCTCGCACTGCTAAAGCACAAAAGCCTTTCGTTGAGCCAACCGGGGCACCGTATCAAGGAACGGACGAAAAGCTGCTGGACGAAATCCAGCGCACCAGTTTCGATTTCTTCTGGTTCGAAGCGAGTCCGCAGACTGGCCAGGTGAAAGACCGCGCTCTCGCAAACGGCAACGATACCCGCGCCATGTCCAGCATTGCCGCCACCGGCTTTGGCCTGACTGCTCTGTGCATCGGCGACCGCCGCGGCTTCGGCAAGTCAGCCTATATTCTCGAGCGTGTCCGCAACACGCTCCGCTTCCTCGCAAACGATCTCCACCACGAACACGGTTTCTACTACCACTTCATCCACATGGAAACGGGCGCGCGCTGGGAAACAACCGAGCTCTCCTCGATCGACACTGCTCTTCTTCTCTGCGGCGTGCTCACCGCGCGCCAATATTTTGCCGATCAGGAAATCAAGGACCTCGCCACAAAAATCTACGAACGCGTGGATTGGCCCTGGATGCTCAATGGCGGCTCCACGCTTTCCATGGGCTGGCATCCGGAGTCAGGATTTCTCGACGCGCGTTGGGAACATTATTGCGAGCTGATGATGATCTATCTGCTGGGAATCGGCTCTCCCACGCATCCGCTTTCGCCCGAAACCTGGAAGGCCTGGACCCGCCCGGTCATTAAGTATCAGGGACTCGAATATATTTCTGGCGACGATCCCATTTTCACGCACCAGTATTCCCAGGCGTGGTTTGACTTTCGCAAAAAACGCGACGCTTGCACCAATTATTTTGAGAATTCGATCAAGGCCACCAAAGCGCACAAGCTTTTCTGCCTCTCGCTGCACGATCGTTTTCCGGACTACACCGAAAACCTGTGGGGCATCAGCGCGTCCGACTACGCGCAAGGCTACACCGCGTGGGGCGGCCCGCCGCCGCAAGGCCCCATCGATGGCAGCATCGTTCCATGCGCCACCGGCGGCTCACTTCCTTTCCTCTACGAGGATTGCATGCGCGTCCTCCGCAATATCCGCGGCCGCTACCGAGAAAAGGCCTGGGCCAGATACGGCTTTCTCGACGCGTTCAATCCCCTGACAGGCTGGTACGACCAGGATGTCCTCGGCATCGACCTTGGCATTACCACGGTGATGGTAGAAAATCACCGCACGGGCCTGGTGTGGGACGTCTTCATGAAAAACCCCGAAGCGCAAACTGCCATGCAAAGGGTCGGATTCCACCTCGATTTGAACGTTCCGCCGCTGAAAACATGATATCGCGCTAAGTCCAATGTCTGAGCGAACCCCACGGCGGCGCTTTCTAACCCAACTCAGCAAGTCTGCAGTTTTAGGGCCCGCAATCGCTTCCACTCTGTTTCAGAACGCCTGCGGCGGCGGTTCCTCCACCATCACGCAGCCCCCGCCAGGCGATGGCTATTCAGGATCCGACACTCAACTCCTGGATGATTTACAACAAGCCGCGTTTCTCTATTACTGGGAACAATCCGACCCAAGCTCCGGCCAGGTCAAGGATCGCGCCCTCGCCGCAGGCAACGACACCAGCACGCTTTCCAGCATCGCCGCAACGGGTTTTGGCCTCACCGCACTCTGCATCGGCGACCAGCGCGCCTACCAACCCCACCCCGCGATTGTCACAAAGGTTCAGAGCACCCTGACCTTCCTGGCCAACACCATGCAGCCCATGGGTATGAACGGCTTCTTCTATCACTTCGTGGACATGACCACCGGCGCCAGAGCACCGAACTCTGAAGTCTCTTCCATTGATACCGCCATTCTTCTTTGCGGCGTGCTCACCTGCGGCCAATATTTCTCCGATCCCACAATTCAATCTCTCGCCGCCCAAATCTACAGCAACGTAAATTTCAACTGGATGCTGAACGGCAGCACGCTTCTCTCGATGGGCTGGACACCGGAAAACGGTTTCCTCGCGGGAACCTGGGATCACTACAGCGAGCTGATGATGTTGTATTTGCTGGCGATGGCCGCCCCCAACACATCCTTCGCGATTCCCGCATCAAGCTGGTCGGCCTGGTCGCGCCCGATGATCACCTATCAGGGCCTTTCCTACATCTCCGGATCAGACCCGCTCTTCGTCCACCAGTACTCCCACGCCTGGTTTAATTTCCAGAATAAGAAAGACGCCTACGCAAACTATTTTCAGAATTCCATCACCGCTACAGAAGCCCATCGCCTCTTCTGCATTTCGCTCGCCGGACAATTCTCCGACTACAGCGCAAACCTCTGGGGCATCACTTCATCTGATTCAGTGAACGGCTACGTCGCCTGGGGGGGCCCGACAGCGCAAGGCGGGACGATTGGCCCGGTGGACGGCAGCGTCGTCCCATGCGCCACGGCGGGCTCGCTGCCCTTCGATTACACGGACACGATCCAAGTCCTCCGCTGGATTCGCGGCTATTATCCGCAAGCCTGGCAGCGTTACGGCTACGTGGACGCCTTTAATCCGCTCACTGGCTGGTATGACGTAGATGTTCTGGGTATCGACCTTGGCATCTCGATGCTAATGGCAGAAAACTATCGCACCGGTTTTGTCTGGAATACCTTCATGACGAATCCTCAGGCGATAACGGCAATGCAATTGGCAGGATTTCAAGCAACGTAGCGCGAGGTCAACAAGCTAGGCGCAGCCGCGAGAACTCACTTGATCCCAGCGCCTTCCACAATTGTTATGTAACGATCCACCGGCAGCTCCGTGAAAATCTCAACGCGCCCGCTAGGCTGCGGCCACCGAATCTCCAATCGATCTATCTTCCTCTGATTCCCAATCCCCAGCACCTCCCGCGGATCATGCGCCGAAAGATAACTCCCCCCGCCCGTTTTCAGCCGGCTGCGCTTCAGGTCCCCCGCTTGCCAGGTAATCCGAGCGCCAATCGCATCCGGATTTGCCCGCTTTCCAATCAGCCGCACTCCAAGCCAATGATTTCCCTGCGCGGCATTATTTTTCAGCAGCACCGGCGCCCCGTTATTCACGCTTACCAGCGCATCAATCGCCCCGTCATTATCAAAATCTCCGATAGCCAAACCGCGCGCCGCGAAATTCTCCGCGAAAACAGGCCCGGCAGTCGCGCTCACATTCTGAAACGCCTTTCCGCTATTGTGAAACAGCAGCAACGGCTCGCGATATGCCACGTTGTTCGTGTGCTCCTCAACTCTGTCGTCGGGATGCCCGTTGGCGATGAACAAATCCACGTTTCCATCGTTGTCATAATCGAAAAACTTCACTCCCCATCCGCTCATCAAGCGCGTCGTCCCGCCGATCCCCATGGTTCCCGCGACATCGTCAAAAGTCTCGTCATGATGGTTGTGGTAGAGCGAATACATTTCCTGGTCCACATTGGTTACAAACAAGTCCTGCGATCCATCCTGGTCGTAGTCCGCAGAATCCACCCCCATCCCCGAGCGCGCCCGCCCATCCTGGCTGTACGCAACACCCGCCTCCAGCCCAATCTCCTGAAATTTCCCGTGCCCGCGATTCGCAAACAAAAAATTGGCCACGGTATCATTCGCCACCAGCAAATCCATCCACCCATCGTTATTAACGTCCGTCGCCACCACTCCCCACGCCTTCCCAAGCGCTTTGCCAATCCCCGATTCCATGCTCACGTCCGCAAACGTTCCGTCGCCATTGTTATGAAACAACCAGCTGGCCATCGGCTTATATAGCCTCGGAATGCAATAGCCCGGTTTGTTGTCCGCCTCGCAAGGCAAGTGCTTGTCCTTATCGAAATCCACGAAGTGGCAAACAAAAAGATCAAGCCGCCCGTCATTGTCGTAGTCAAACCAGACCGCGCTGGAAGCCCACCCTGGAGCGGCAACCCCAGCCTTCTCCGTGACGTCAGTGAAAGTGCCGTTTCCGTTGTTGTGATACAGGATGCTCCGTCCATATTGCGTAACGTAGAGGTCGGGAAAGCCGTCGCA
>Ga0209038_10000003_pt1 | contig 93064 bp, 75 predicted proteins | sample BogFormECP03_OM3_FD_188237 | JGI IMG/M metagenome (GOLD analysis project Ga0209038, IMG submission 188237) | Bog forest soil microbial communities from Calvert Island, British Columbia, Canada - ECP03_OM3 (SPAdes) (version 2) | ecosystem: Environmental > Aquatic > Freshwater > Wetlands > Bog ...
CAGGCGCGCACTCGACTTGCATGTGTTAAGCACGCCGCCAGCGTTCGCTCTGAGCCAGGATCAAACTCTCGTTTGAAACTGGTAGCTTGGCGAAAAAAATGCCCTCTGATTTGCATCAGAGAGCCAGCCTGCCAAGCGAATTATTGTCGCTCGATTTACTCAGACCATTCGGCTCGAAGAGCGCGAATGGTTTCGAACGGATTCTGGCACATCGTATCGGTTGTCAAAGAGCAGAACCTCCCTGTCTTGCAGAAAGGTACGTCCACAGCCCAAGGAGAATACGACGAGGCCGCGAAAATGTCAACACCATATTAACGATTTCCACAGACTTCCACAGGTGCGCCGCGGCCACGCCGATAAGGCTTTATTCGATAAGGAGTTACGCGTGATTTGAGTGTTGCCCAGAACGAATCAGTGCTGGACTTATTGGCGTTTTGAAATTAGCCTTGCGGCCCGCTCCGCGTTGAAAAACCAAATAGGGTCTATCGAGACTATCGTCGGACAAACCCAAAAGCGATCCAGATTGGATAGCTCATCATGCAGAGGATGCCTGCGACGAGAAGTACGGAGAACACCACTCGTTTCCTGCTTCTCTTGAATAAGCGGACGTGTTCGTTCCACGCGCGGCTTATGGCGCGATCCCGGTCGCGCCAAGTGCGTATGCTCGCTCCAATCCAGTGGTCACGGAGAGAGGTTTGATCTTGAGGACTTAACAATGGAAAAACGTCGCGGATAATTGCGATCATTGTCGCAATCGCCAGAACAAATAGAGAAGCACCAATGATCGCGAACAAAGTCTCCATCTCAAAGAGTTTAATCTTAATACTCTCGCAGAGCTCTCACCGATCAAGCGGCCGTTTCGCAGGAATCAATGCTGGACTTATTTTGCTTTTGAATTTAGCCTTGCGGCCTTCGCGAACGCAAAAAACCAGATAGGTGTGTGCGAGAAAAGCATTGAAGAGTACGCGGGAGGGAACAGGGACTATGAAGATGATGATCTGGAGTACGGTAATTTTTTGCGCAGCGGCGATGGTTTCTCCGCCAGCGGCGCGAGCGCAGAGCGCTTCAACACCTGAGCAAACAGGGCCTTATCCCTCGCTGGAAATTCGCAACGTCACCGTAATCGACGGCTCGGGCGGGCCAGCCTATGGGCCCGTCACTATCTTTATCAAAGGCAATCGCATCGAGCGCGTCGCTTCGACAGACGCCATCTCGCGCAAGGAAAAAGACGAAGAAGCCGCGGGCGGCAAGCCGCCGAAGCCGGCCGATCGCGTGATCGACGGCAAAGGCATGTACGTCATGCCGGGCTTGATTGATGTGCACATCCACATCAACTCCAGCAAGGACGTGCCGGCAGAATATATCTACAAGCTGTTGCTCGGTCACGGCGTGACGACCATTCGAACGTTCAATGTGGGGAACGACGATCCAAAAGGGATGGTCGAAGAAAAGAAAAAGATTGCCGCGAACCAGATCATTGCGCCGCGCATGTATGTCTATCCGTTCTGGGGGCGCGGAGATGATCCGCGAAATTCGAATCCGGACGGCGCACGGCAGATTGTGGACGAATGGCACGCCCTCGGAGTCGATGGAATCAAGGTGATCGGCAAGCCGGGTCAGTGGCCGGATGTGTTTCATGCGATTGCCGATGAAGCGCGGAAAAACGGCATGGGCGTGGCCGTGCACATCGGGCAGGACGGCGTCTATCCCATGAACGCGGTACAGATCGCGAGTGAAGGCGCTTCGACGATTGAGCACCACTATGGCTATCCAGAGTCTTCGTACACGACAAGGACGATTCAGGATTTGCCGCCGGGCTACAACTATTCGAATGAGGCCGACCGCTTCCTCGAGACGGGCCGGTCGTGGTTGCAAGCGGATTTGCCGAAGTTGCACGGCGAAGTGATTCATTCACTGCTGGATTCGATGCACAAAAACGGTTTCATCATGGTGCCAACGTTCAGCATCTATGAGGCGAATCGCGATGTGACACGCGCGGCAAATCTGCCGTGGCATGCGACGTACACGCTGCCCGTGGTGATGGATTCGTTTCTGCCGAACCCGGCCCATCACGCTTCCTACTTTTACGAATGGACCTCGAACAAAGAAGCCGACTGGGCACGCGCCTACCGCCGCTGGCTGGATTTCGTGAATGACTACAAGAATCAGGGCGGAGTGGTGGCCGTAGGCTCAGACACTGGCTTCCTGTTCGAACTATGGGGCTTCGGAACGATTCGAGAGCTGGAGATGCTCGAAGAAGCAGGCTTCTCGCCGCTCGAAACGCTGCACGCCGCGACGGAAAACGGCGCAAAGGTTGTGAAGAATCCTGAGCTTGGGCTAATCCGCCCAGGATATCTAGCAGACCTCGTCGTGCTCTCGGAAAATCCGCTAGCCGATGTGAAGGTTTTCTACGGAATCGGCGTGACGCGCGTAGGCGAAGACCGCAAAGAAGTTCACGAACAATGTGTGAAGTACACGATTCGCGATGGCGTCATCTTCGATTCCCAAGCTTTGCTTAAAGATGTGCGCGATATGGTCACAAAAGCGAAGCTGTCTAAGCCAGCGGGAACAAAACCGTAGGGGATTACAGAGCCTTTTCTGGAACACCTTTTTTGATGTGCTAAGAGGCTAACGGCGCTGCGATTCCCGTTCAGCCGCAGTTCTTACGACCACAACCACCAATACCGAAAAATTGAATGCCAAAACTTGTCTCCGTGCCGGGCAGCTAGAAATCCAAGCCCGACAATGGAAGCCGTGATTCCTAGAGCAAGAAGTGCTGGGCGTTCAAAATACTCGAGCGCAAAACGAATACTAAGGAAGGCTCCTAACAAGGCCCCACACACGAAACGCACCCAGAATTCGATGCGATCAGTTTTGGGAAATGCTTCCGATGCTTTGTTGGTTGATTCGCGGCCAACACTAGGGGTTGCAGAATTAGCTGTAGCTCTCGACCGAGTCGGTCGATCTACGTCAACATAATAACGAAGAGGCGCGCGCCCAATTGCTGAGTACGCATCATTAATCATACGGGTCATTAGGGTCGCTTCTGCGTGAGCCGCCGTTCCGGTCTGGTAAAGGTCGGGGTGCCAACGCTTAACAAGCGCTCGATAGGCGTGTTTGATCGAGTGTGCTGAAGCTGACGACGGAACGCCTAATATTTGGTACGCACGCTGTAATTCGACTGCTGACATCTGGGCTCCATGTCTTCCCTCAATTGTGAATCCGAACCCAAGTTGAACTATTCCAGAATTTTGAGCAGATGCTTATCAAGCACGAACACTTCGAGAATGCTGCAGGGAGTCGCGGGATCTTGTTTATGCGGGCTTGCCTAAATTTCTTCCGGGACGACGTATGGCGCGCGATACGTGCCACGAAGCATGCGTGTGGCTTCCTCGTCGCCAGTGACCTGCTCCTTCGCAGGATCGAAATTCAGCGTGCGGCCGAGGCGGTAGGAAGCATTGGCAAGGTGCAAGACGGTTGTCGAAATGTGCGCTTCCTCAATCGGGGAATGAATGTCTTCCGCGCGGCGGCTGCGGACGCACTCGATGAAATTCGCATAGTGGTCGCCCGAAGCTTTTCCGGAGGGACCGGGTTCAAGCTGATTCGTCAGCCACGTTTTGTAGGCGTCGTAGCCATCAATGGCAAGGACGCCTTTCGATCCATAAAAAATGTTTCCGATGGTGTTGGTCTTCGCGTCCTGCGGACCGAGGGCCTGTTGTCTCGGGACGGGCACTTTGTAGGAAGCCGGCTTGATGCCCGCGGGCGGGACGGCACTGCGGCCGTATGCGCCGGTGCCGATCTCCGCCTCATGATTGGTGATCCAGTGGCGCACTTCGATTTCCATCAGCTTGCGCTTGCCGTTCGCATCATTGAAATAGACGGTGGTATTCAAAGTATTGGGCGTTTCCTGGTCGTCGTCGAACATGAAGTGCCCGCCCATGGCGGAGACAGACAACGGGAAACCCACTCCCAAGCCCCAGCGGGCGATATCAATTTCATGAATGGCCTGATTGCCGATGTCGCCGTTGCCGGTGTCCCAGATCCAGTGCCAGTTGTAGTGAAAGCGATTTCGCGTAAACGGCTTGAGGGGGGCGGGGCCGGTCCAGAGATCGTAATTGACGCCGGTGGGGACGGCTTCCGGGGAAGCGTGGCCAATGGATGGCCGCCACTTGTAGCAGAGCGCGCGGGCCATGTAGACGTCGCCAATCGTGCCGTCGTGCAGATGCTGGATGGCCTCGATCATCCCGGGGTTCGAGCGTGACTGGCTGCCGTGCTGGCAAATGCGGTTGTATTTTTTAACGGCGCGAACTAGCTGGCGTCCTTCAAACCAGTTGTGCGAGCACGGTTTCTCCACATAGACGTCTTTACCAGCCTGGCAGGCCCAGATGGCCATGAGCGAGTGCCAATGATTGGGCGTGGCGATCGAGATGGCGTCGATGTCTTTGTCTTCGAGCAGTTTGCGAATGTCGCCATAGCCTTTCGGCTTTGGCAAACCCAGCTTTTGGACGTCGCCAAGTCTCTCGTTCAGCACGCTTTCGTCGACATCGCAAAGAGCCACCAGCTCGGCTCCGGGGACGTGCGCGAAGCCGTGGATGTGATCGACGCCGCGGCCACGCACGCCGCATACGGCCACGCGCACGCGATCATTTGCCCCCAGAATTTTGCCGCCCAGCGCGAGCGCCGCAGCGCCCGCAGTAATTGCCTTGCCAGTTGTCTTCAGAAAGTCACGCCGCTCGATTTCCATGTTTCCCGCCTTTGAGCCGAATTCGCTCGCACAAGCCGCATAGTATATCCCTTGAGGAGCTTGTGAGCGCAAGCGGCGAGGCTCGACCCGCTTGCCGAGCAATTGTTACCATAGCCGCTGACTCCATGACCATTCAGGTTTCCTCAAAGATGAGTGCGCGCGGCAAGAACGGCCAGCTGGTGGCGCGCTTGCTGGAAAGCGTAAGACGCTCGGCGACGTTGACCGCAGAAATGTTGCGCGCAGGGGAGCGCGTGGCCGTAGCGGTCTCTGGAGGAGCGGATTCCGTTGCGCTGCTGCTGCTTTTCCTGGAGTTGCGCGAGAAGCTCGGCATCGTGTTGAGCGTTGCGCACCTCAACCACAAACTGCGTGGCAAGGCTTCCGACGCTGACGAAAAGTTTGTGGCCAAACTGGCGGCGAATCACAGGCTGAGCTTTCACGTCGAAACCCTGGACGTGGCGGCGAAAGCCAAACGCGAAAAAGCCAACCTCGAGGATGCAGCGCGACGCGCACGCTACGATTTTTTCTCGCGGTTGGTCGCGGAAGGAAAAACCGATCGCCTCGCCGTGGCGCATACGGCGGACGATCAGGCAGAGACTGTGCTCGCCCACATCCTGCGCGGCACGGGACTAGCCGGACTCGGCGGAATTCATCCTCAAGCTGGATGCGTCGTAAGGCCTCTCCTGTATTTTCGGCGGGAAGAGCTGCGCTCGTACCTGCGGCGTAAGAAACAAAGCTGGCGCGAGGACGCGACTAATCAAGACACCACGCGGACACGCGCGCGAATCAGGAAGAAACTGCTCCCGCTCTTGGAACGGCAGTTTCAGCCTGGCGTCGTCGAGCATCTCGCTTCGCTTGCGGAGTTCGCGCGGGAGGATGAGGAATTCTTGGAACTGCTGGCGCGGGAGCGGTGTGAAGCGCTAGCCCAGAAGGAGCGAGATGCAACGCGTATTGCCGTAGCCGACTTGCTGCAGCCATTGCGGAATAAAAATTTCAACACAGAGTACGCAGAGGCCACAGAGAAGAAAGAACGATCCTTGGCCCTGACCAAGCGCATGCTCCGCCGTCTAATAGAAGAGCGCAAACTAGGAACAGGCCAAATCACAGCGCAACACATTGCATCCGTTTTGCACTTGGCGCGGCAAGGGAAAAGCGGCAAAGCATTGCAATTACCGGGTGCCGTCGAAGTCCGCCGCGAAAACAACGAATTGGTTTTCTGCGCAAACGCCAAGGACACAAAACGCGGCGCAAACAAGCAATCAGCCGCAGAATTCGAGTACAACATCGATTTTATAAACGGCGCCGCGACTCTCCGTCTTCCACAAGCGGGGTGTGTCTTCCGCCTCAGGGTGATTGACTGGCTCGCAGAGAGAGAGGAAACTAGACAATCAGGGGCGGTCTTGGACCGCGACCGGCTGCGCGCACCACTCGTTCTGCGCAACTGGCGTCCAGGTGACAAACTGCGACCCGCGGGGCATCAGAAAGCGCACAAACTGAAGCGCCTTTTGAACGAAAAGCACATCAGCCGGTGGAAGCGCGACGGCTGGCCGGTGCTGACAAGCGGCGGCGTTCTCGTTTGGTCACGCGGATTTCCGGTTGCCGCTGGATTCGGGCCAAATGAAGGGACTCGATCGGGAATTTTGATTGCCGAGGAAAATACTTGATGCGTGGCGGCCCAGCGCTCGAATCAGGAACGTCAAGCCGTGCAGCCTATTCCGCCGCGCGAATTGGCGCGAGAGTTTCGGCTCTCGGCAAGGAAATATCGCGGGCCTATAAAGGCCGCCGGGTGGATGTGGTCGTAACGCTCGACCGCGGCTTCGTTTTCGCCGCCGACCTGATCCGCGCGCTGGACGCTTCGGTCGTGTGCCACTTCGTGCGCGAGGATGTGCGCGACGTGGATGACGCGGGACGCGAACGCCGCGAAGTTTATTTCGGCGCGCGCCCGGAGCTGAAAGGCCGCGACGTTCTGCTGCTCGACGCGGTGCTCGAGAGCGGCGTCACGCAGGAATTTCTTCTGCGGCGTCTGGGAGAAAGCGAGCCCAGGTCGCTGCGTTTGGCAGTACTGCTGGACAAGCCCGCGCGGCGGCGCGTGGGCCTGGAGCCTGATTACTTTGGGTTCCGGACCGCATCTAATGATGTATGGGTCGGTTACGGCCTGGCGGCGTCTAATGGAACGGGGCGGAATCTTCGCGCTCTTTCCGCTGGACCGGCGCAGGTGAAGCGGCGGCAAGGCAAAAAGAAGTAAGATGGAAGTATTCGCCCAGCCGCTTCCACGTGGAAGAAAATTCCGCGGGACAAAGGTGAGGACAAAGTGAATTCCAGTTCTACGGCAAAAACAATTTTATTCTGGATCTCGATCGTATTCCTCGGCGTAATGCTGTGGAAGCTGGTCTCCGCCAACGGAAGCCAGCAGCGCGAGCAGCAGCCCAGCTACAGCGAATTCATGGGCAAGGTGGAAAACGGAGAGATCAAGGAAGTCACGCTGTACCTCTCACCAAACAGCTACGAAGTCCAGGGCGAATACCGGACCAACCCTCCCCAGAAATTTGTCGTGACCGTTTTCAAGGAAGCCGCTCCAGATCTCGTCAAGCAGCTCAAAGACAAAGGCACGATGATCAAGGGCATGAAAGAAGTTCACAGCGGCGACTGGATTTTGATCCTGCTGAACGCCGCGCCTCTGATCCTGCTCGTGGGCTTCTGCCTTTTCCTGATGCGCCAGATGCAGGCCGGCGGAAATAAAGCGCTGAGTTTTGGCAAATCGCGCGCGCGCCTGCTTTCCGCTCAACAGAAGAAAGCTACCTTTAAAGATGTTGCCGGAACGGACGAAGCCAAGGAAGAGCTCCAGGAAATTATTGAATTCCTCAAAGATCCGCAAAAATTCCAGAAGCTTGGCGGGCGCATTCCCAAGGGCGTTTTGCTTGTCGGGCCTCCTGGCACGGGCAAGACTTTGCTCGCGCGAGCCATCGCCGGTGAAGCCAACGTTCCCTTCTTCTCCATTTCCGGTTCGGACTTCGTGGAAATGTTTGTTGGCGTCGGCGCAAGCCGCGTCCGCGATTTGTTCGAGCAGGGAAAGAAGAACGCGCCTTGCATCATTTTCATAGATGAGATTGACGCGGTCGGCCGCCACCGTGGCGCAGGCCTCGGCGGTGGACACGACGAACGCGAGCAAACCCTGAACGCATTGCTCGTCGAAATGGACGGTTTCGAATCCAACGAAGGCGTAATCCTCATCGCCGCCACGAACCGCCCCGATGTTCTCGATCCAGCCCTTCTTCGTCCTGGCCGTTTCGACCGCCGCGTAGTCGTTGCGCGACCCGACGTAAAGGGCCGCGAAGAAATTCTCCGCGTGCACACCCGCAAAGTGCCTCTCTCCGATGACGTCGAGCTGTCCATCATCGCGCGCGGCACTCCAGGCTTTTCCGGCGCGGACCTCGCCAACCTCGTGAACGAAGCCGCTCTCTGGGCCGCACGCCAAAACCGAAAATTCGTTATGCAGGTAGATTTCGAGATGTCCAAAGACAAAGTGTTGATGGGCGTCGAGCGCAAGTCCATGATTCTCTCCGACGAAGAAAAGAAGAACACCGCGTACCACGAAGCGGGACACGCACTGGTAGCGGCAATGACCCCTGGAGCCGATCCAGTTCACAAAGTCACGATCATCCCGCGAGGCATGGCGCTCGGCCTCACCATGCAACTCCCTGAAGACGACAAGCACACCTACACTCGCGAATATCTCGAAGCCATGCTCGCAGTCCTCATGGGCGGACGCTCCGCGGAAGAAATCTTCCTCGGCCACATCACCACCGGCGCCGGAAACGACATCGAGCGCGCCACCGACCTCGCCCGCAACATGGTTTGCGAATGGGGCATGAGCGAGCTTGGCCCGCTGGCCTACGGAAAGAAAGACGAAGCCATCTTCCTGGGCCGCGAAATCACCCAGCATCGCGACTACTCCGAAGACACTGCCATCCAGATCGATAAAGAAGTGAAGCGCATCGTCAGCGGCGGCTACGAAAATGCCAAGCGCCTTCTCTCGAACAATCGCGCGACTCTCGAGCGCATCGCGCAAGCCCTGCTCGAACGCGAAGTCATTGACGCCATAGAAGTAAAGATGCTGATGGAAGGCAGGCCGCTGCCGGAAAAGCCGAGGACGCCTCCTCCGCCGGCGCCCGCCGCCCCGAGCGCGGATCCCAAGGTTGTACGCCCGGAACTTCGTCCAGCCCCGGGCTTCACCCGCGGCGAAAACCCAGCCAAAGCCTAAATCTCAATTGTAGGGGCACTGCATGCCGTGCCCTTCTTTGTTTTTGAACCATACGACCAACGCAACGATCTTGTCTTCGTGCCGCCAACGTGACCACCGCCATCAAAATAGGTAGAATGCCCCTATGGGAAACAAGACCCCAGACAATCTCCACGTAACCTGCCCCTGCTGCCAAGCAAAGCTGGTGGTAGACGCCGTCTTCGGCGCCGTCCTCTCCCACGAAGCTCCCGTCAAGGCCGGTCCTAACGTCGACCTGGAAAACGCCCAAGGCATCCTCGCCGAACAGCACCGCCAGCGCGAAGACAAATTCGCCGATTCCTTCTTCCAGGAAACCCACAAAGAAGACATCCTCGCGAAAAAATTTGAAGAAGCCATGAAAAAAGCCAAAGACGCCCCAGCTGGCAAACCCCTCCGCGATTTCGATTTGGATTAAAGTAGGACAGGCACTCCTGCCTGTCCCTTTCTTCTTCTGAATGAAGCCCCACAAAAAATTCCGCCTGAAGCTCCGCTCCCGAACGCTGGTCCTCGGCGAGCGCACGCTCATCATGGGCATCCTGAACATCACTCCCGACAGTTTCTCCGACGGCGGCAAATTCTTCGACGTCCAAAAAGCCATCAATCGTGCCGTCGCCATGGAACGCGATGGCGCCGACCTCCTCGACATTGGCGCCGAATCCACCAGGCCGGGCTCGCGAAGCATCGCCGCCGAAGAAGAACTGTGCCGCCTGCTCCCCGTTCTCGGCGCCCTCCGCCGCCTCATAAAAATTCCCATCTCCATTGACACGCAAAAAGCCGAAGTCGCCGAGGCCGCCCTCGAAGCCGGCGCGGAAATGATCAACGACATCTCCGGATTGAGGCACGACACACGCATCGCGGAAGTCGCAGCAAAGCACGGCGCCCCTCTCATTCTGATGCACATGCACGGCGAGCCAAGCACGATGCAAGCAGGCCCATTTGCGCGAGACGTCATGAAAGATGTGACCAAAGGCCTGCGTGCCTCGCTTGCGAAAGCTCGCAAAGCAGGAGTCGCCAACTCGCAAATCATCCTCGACCCAGGCATCGGCTTCGGCAAAAGCTATTCGCAAAACTACGAGCTGCTGCAAAAACTTCCCCAGCTCGCAAAATTGGGCTATCCGTTGCTGGTAGGCACATCGCGCAAAGGATTCTTAGGCGCCACGCTGGCAAGCGGCGGCAAGCCCGCTCCGCCAGAAGAACGCATCTGGGGCACAGCCGCAACCGTCACGGCAAGCATCCTCAACGGCGCGCACATCGTGCGCGTGCACGACGTCGCGGAAATGGTCCAGGTCGCCCGAGTCGCCGACTGCCTCGCCCATGCAAACCGGCGGTCCGGCTAGAATTCATCCCACAAAAGCTCTTTAGGGGGTCGGAGCTTTAGCTCCGACATTTAATCCCATATTTCCTTTTTGAAGTTCGCGTATGTGACCGTATGATGGCGCTAACGAAGTCAAAAAGGAAATTCTGGCTATGACATGTAAAGCGAGCACACTGACAGCTCTCCTGCTCTTTTTGCTCATCGGCTCGGGAACAGCGCTCTCCCAGTTTCTTCCGTTGAATTTCTGCAAAAGGCCGGCCCTTATTCCGTGGGCCTGAAGGTGGTGAATCAATACGATACCTCACGACAGTTTCCCGCCACTCCTGATCGTCCCGAAGCATCTGCACGTCGGAATCTCGCTTAATGGCAAAAAAATGGGCTTTAGCCCCTGAAGAAACTCTATCCGCCCCGTCTGGCGCAATTATGAGATAGCTCCAGGCAAGTCGGGGGGCGCGTCTCGATTTCTACGGCTTACGGTTTCAGTTCCAGCACGTCCGTCGTCTCGCGGTCGACGGCCTGCTTGCTGTAACTCAGCGGAAAGTATTTTCCATGCGCCCACAGCAGCAGCAAATCATCGTAATGCACGCTGCCAGGCTGCCCGCTCTGCCCGGGCACGTTCACGCCAACTCCTTTATCCCAATCGCTCAAATCAAAAATCTCCCGGTAACTCGCCCCCGACAGTTGATCGAACGTCGCGCCGCCAAAATAAGTAGCGTCCACAGTGGAATTTTCGCCCGGCCGCGGGACGGGTCCGCGATCGAAAAGCGCCTTGGCGTCAGGCGTAATTCCGCCCAGCGGATGATGGAACGAAGCGCGATGCACTTGTCCCCACGCCCAGTTCTTGGGATCGGGACCCAGTTTCGCAGCCAGCTTTTCTTGCGCGGTACGAAGCGTCTCAAGAAGCAAAGTGTCTCGCGCGCTTTCGGGATTCGACCCGAAAACGCTCGCTCGCGGCTTCGACAGTTCCTCGAGAATTCTCGACTCGTATAATTTGCCTGCGGCCTTTTGCGCCTCCGCCGGGATGACTTTCGCACTGACTGCATCGCGTAGCTCCAGCAGCCAGAATTCGTAAAGTGTCCCCGCCGTGGAATCTTCCGTAAACGCGCAATCCCAATCCAGCAGCAGTTTCACCGAAGCGTCCGCCGCTCCGCCGCCGTTTGACGCCGCACGCTTCAGCAAACTCTGCAGTTCGCGCGCCGGTATCGGTACCACGTCGTTCTGCAAATTCTCCATGTCGACGACGCTCAGCTTGTGCCCGCTTTTCGCGGCACCGCTCAAAACTTCTGTAATACGCCCAAACCGGTCTGGCGGAGCCCACTGAAATCCCACCGCGTAGGGATAATTTTCCGGAATCATTTTGTGATTTGCGCTGGCCACAAATCCCGAAGCCGGATTGTACGTATGCGGCAGCTCGGCGTTCGGCACGAACCCGCTCCATTCGTAGCCGCCCGTCTCCGGTACCGGCAGCAAACCCGTCCAGTTCTTCCGCAGCGGCGCAAGCCCGGTCGAATGTTCCCCAATGTTCCCGTCGCGGTCCGCATAAACCATATTTTCGGAAGGAACTTTCCAGCGCGGCATGGCCTGCTCAAATTCTTGCCAGTTCTTCGCCCGGTCCAGCGCAAGCGATCCCAGGTAACCCGCCGTTCCCGGCTCCGCTCCAACCCAGTGCAGCGCCAGCGCCCGTTTTCCGTCTTCCCAAAGCACCGGCCCGTGCCGCGTGAATTTCAGTTTGACCGTTACCGCTGCCGCCCCGCGAACGCCGATGCTCTCTGTTTTCACTTCCATGCGCTCCCAGCCGCGCTCCGTCTTGTACTGTTCCCGATCAGCGGGATTCAATTCCGCGAGATACAAATCCTGCTGGTCGAGCCCGAAAATGGTCAATCCCCAAGCGATATTTTCGTTGTGACCAATAGCCACTCCCGGCAGCCCAGGTTCGCCTGCACCAATCACGTTCCATCCCGGTGCGACCAAATGCACGATGTATCGCAGCGATGGTTCGGCAATCACGCGGTGAGGATCGTTCGCAAGCAACGGTTTGCCGCTGGCAGTCAGGGAACCAGAAACGGTCCAATTGTTGCTCCCCTGCACGGGTGTCTCGGGAAAATGCAGCGGCACGTCGCTCCCGACGAGATTCTGAAGCAGCGCCGGAGATAGCCCCGAAAAATCAATGCCAGGAGCTGGATCGAGTTTCACCGGCGGATCGAGCTCGAGAAGTTCCGCCGCTTTTTCGGGGCCGAGAAGCGCAACCAACTGCGCGCTGTGCAACTCACTTGCGCCATTTCCGGTCACCGAATACGCTGCCATGCGATTCAAACAGTCTTCGGGCTTCCACGGCTCGGGCTTGAAACCAGCCAGTTGAAATTCCAATGGAAGCCCAATGCCGCCGGGCTTTTTAATTTCTTCGATGTAGGCATTAATGCCGGACGTGAACGCCTCGAAAATTTCTTTCGCGTCCGGAGAGTAGCTCTTGTACTCGGCATCCATGTCGCCGCGATACCGCAGCAACCGCGCGCTCGTATCGCGCTTCACGAAGGAAGGCCCCAAAATCTCCGCAAGCCGTCCCTGTCCGGAGCGTTTCCACAATTCGATCTGAAACAACCGGTCCTGCGCCACCACAAATCCCTGCGCAAAAAACAAATCATGTTGGTTCTGCGCGTAAATATGCGCCACTCCCCAGCGGTCCCGCTGCACACGCACGGCCTGACGCAGCCCATGCGCGTTGACCGTTCCTCGTATCACGGACACTGCGGCTTTAGCTCGCTCTTCTAGCCCCGGTCCTGCCGGCAGTGGCGCTGATTGCCCTCTTGCCCCAGCCACTTCCGCTAAAATTACCGCAAGAATCAATCCATTTTTTTTCATCGCGGATTTCTGTGAACCTCTCTCAAATTTCTGCCTGCCCGCTCGGCCAAAAGCCAGGCCCGTATGTGAACTTAACCCCTTTAAATGCAACACTTACAAGACAGCCTGCATGTGTTGATTCTAAAGAACTTACGAAAACCCTAAGCCCTTTAAATGCAACACTTACAAAATTTGCGAGGGGCTCCAAAGTACAAACGCCCCTCTCGCCTGCTGCCTACCAACGCGGCCAGGCACTCAGTTTCCCCCAAAGCGCCGCGAGCTTATACTACTCCGCACGAGGATGCACGGCGTGGCGCCGAGGCTAATTTTCGTCATCGCCAATCCTTCGCGGAGACCAAACGCATGCGCCAAATTGCAATTCTCTCCACCTCCCTACTTCTTTACCTGCTTACATCGCTCTCTGCCACCGCTCAACTCCCTCCCGTGAAGGATTCTCTCAACCCAATACAATCCAGCCAATCTCCCGCCGCCTGCTCCACAACCGACGCCTCCAGTTGCGCCCAAGCCGCCGCAAAAATCCTCCCTCAAGTAATGGGCCCCTCGCCCATGGAAGAGAACCTTCGCCGCCTAACCGACGAAATCGGCGGTCGCGTCACCGGCACACCCGAAATGGCCAGAGCCATTGAGTGGGCGGTAGCCGCCTTCCGCGCCGCCGGCATCGAAGTCCACACCGAAAAATACACGCTACCCACCACTTGGCGTGAAGGGAATACATTCCTAATCGTCGACGAGCCCTTCACGGTTTTCGCAAAACAATCAGGAGACGACACAGCGATCCGCACCTCACTGCCTAGGCTTCGTGCTGTTTCTGAGGGATGGAGCCCCGGGACTCCCGGAAACGGTATTGAAGCAAACGTCGTGGACATCGGCTACGGCACCGGCGACGATTTCGTCCGCGCCAGATCCTCAACCAAAGGCGCAATTCTCCTCGTGCACACCGACATTGGTTCAACATGGGCCGATCTCTTTAACGAATACCTGCGGCCTCCCGATATCATTCAACGCGCCGTCAAAGGCGGCGCCGTTGCTATTCTCTGGATGGGCGCGCGCGAAGGCACGCTGCTTTATCGGCACACAAATTCGCTCACCGGACAGATCGACAAAATCCCGCAGGCCATCGTCGCACGCGAAGACGCCATGCGGCTGGCACGTACCGTTGCCGCGTATCCCTTTAAAGTGAGCGTGTGGCTCCAGATGCCCAACAAAATCGGCGGCCCCGTCGAGCAGGAAAACGTCGTCGGCGAAATTCGCGGCTACGAAAAGCCCGACGAATCCGTAATTCTCGGCGCCCACCTCGACTCCTGGGAACTTGGCACAGGCGCCCTTGACAACGGCTGCAACGCCGCCATGGTTATCGAAGCCGCCCGCGCCATCAAAGCCACAGGCCTGCTCCCCCGCCGCACCATCCGCTTCGTCCTCTTCAGCGGCGAAGAGCAAGGCGCCATCGGCTCCTACGAATACGTCAAAGCCCATCGCGTCGAGCTCGGCAAAATTCGCGCCATGATCGCCTTCGACTCCGGCAGCGGCCGTGTCACCGGCTATTCGCTGGGCGGCCGCCACGACATCGAAGCCGGCGTCCGCGAAGCTCTGAAGCCTCTCGAATCCTGGGGCGCAAACGATCACACTTACGACGCCAGCTTCGGCACAGACAATTTCGATTTCCTCCTCGAAGGCGTCCCCACCCTGGTCGCCAATCAGGAAATCGCAAACTATCTGGTGAACTATCACGCCGCCTCGGACACGCTCGACAAAGTGGACATCCGCGAACTAAAGCTGAACACCGCACTGGCCGCACTGACCGCCTGGGGCATCGCCGACCGCACCGAGCCCCTAGGCAAACGCCTCACTCGCCCCGAACTCGATGTCCTGGTCAAAGAAACCGGCCTCGACCAACAACTAAAAGCCCTAGGCTACTGGGACGCCTGGCAATCAGGCGCCCGCGGCCGCAAGCCCTAAGTTTTTTAGCCACCCTTTCCCCATCCAAATCGGCCTGTCGCTGTGCTCTTTCGGGCAGTCCACTCTTACGCAGCACCGCGCATTTTGTGATTTGCTTCCCGGTATACTGGAAGTGTGACTACAGCCTCTCTCAACACGAATGCCTCGAAGCCAGCGCGCATTCTGGCGCTCGACTACGGCCGCGCACGCATCGGTTTGGCTGTCGCCGACCCCGGCGCCGCCCAAGCCTCACATCTGGCCACGATGGACCGCATCAACCGCAACGAAGACATGCGCCGCCTGCGCGAAGTGGTTCGCGAACACGGCGTAAAGCAAATCGTCGTCGGCCTGCCGCTTCGCCTCGACGGCACACGTGGCGACATGGCCGAAGAAGCCGCGCGCTTCGGCCAACGCGTGCACAAGCAGCTCGGCCTGCCGGTAGAAATGGTCGACGAGCGCCTCACCAGCTGGGAAGCCGAACGCCTGCTCGAAGAGCAGCAAGGCCGCACCATCCACACCACTTCGAGCAAACACTCAAGCAAACAGCGGCAGAAACAAAGTTCGCGGCCGGACGTGGACGCCATGGCCGCCGCGTTAATCCTCAACGAATATCTGGATCGCCTGCACGCAGCCCCATCGGCACAAGCACAACAAGAAGCAAAAAAAGCGGCCCAGGCATCTAAATAATGAGGGTCATTTGAAGAAAGTTTTGCTTATCCTCTTCGTTCTGGTGCTCGCCGCCGCAGGAGCCGGCGCCTGGATGTGGTATTGCATCACGTATCCCTACCAGGGCTTTGCATCCGAAGGCGTCTTCGTGACGGTTCCTCACGGCGCCTCCAGCCGCGGCGTCGCGCGACTCCTCGAAACCAACGGCGTAGTCCGCAACTCCATCGCCTTCGAAATCTACGCCCGCCGCCATCCCCGCCGCACTCTCGAAGCCGGCGAATATTTCTTCGACAAGCCCCTGACCGGCCGCGACGTTTTCTGGAAACTCGCCAAGGGCGACATCTACAAAATTCCCTTTACCGTCCGCGAAGGCGAAACCCTCTACGACATCGCTCACGACCTTGAAGCCGCTCATTTCCTCTCTGCTGACGAGTTCATTAAAGCCGCCAGCGATCCCACCCTGGTCCGCGACATGGACCCGCACGCCCTGACTCTCGAAGGCTTTCTTTTTCCCGCAACGTACCAAATGCCGCGCCATCCCGTAGCCGTCGAACTGACCGCCGCGATGGTCAAAAAATTCAAGGAAGAATGGGCGCGCATCTCCGCACCGATGGCAGGTGGAGACAAAACGGAAGACAAAACGCGCACCGCCTCCGGCTACCCCATGTCCTCGATCGTCACGCTCGCTTCGCTCGTCGAGCGCGAAACGCCCAAGCGAGACGAACGCCCGCTCGTCGCAGGCGTCTTCGAAAATCGCCTCCGCAAAGACATGATGCTGCAATGCGACCCCACAGTAATCTATGTTCTCGAGCAAGAGGGCCGCTACAACGGCACGCTCACCGGAGCCGACCTGCACGTGCACTCGCCCTACAACACCTACGAGCACACCGGCCTCCCGCCCGGCCCCATTGGCAATCCCGGCGAAGCCTCGCTCCGTGCCGCTCTTCAACCAGCGCAGACCGACTATCTCTATTTCGTCGCCAACACCCAGGGCGGACATTTTTTCAGCGCGACACTAGCCGAACACAACCACAATGTGACAAAGTACCGCCGTCTGCTCGCGGGGCTCCCGGCCGATCCGCCACCTCCTCCGCCGCAACCGAAGCCGCGGCCGGCCAGCAAGAAGAAACCGCGCACCGCGAAGCAGCGCAAAGGCACCGCTTGATGACCGATTCGCTGAACACGAAAAAAGATTTGATTCTCGAAACCGCCAGGGAAATCGGCGCCGCGAAATGGACGCTCGCCGAAATCGATCAGCTTCGCCGCCGCCTCCAGGCCGAACACGGCGAAGCGGGCAAGACCAGCTCCGAGTACGTCGCCGACGTCCTAAAAACCGCCGGCTGGAAGGTTCTTACCACGCTCCAGGAAGAAGCCGAAGAGCAATACGAAGAAGAATTCGAAGATCTTCTGCACTTCAAAACGCTCGAAGACGCCGAAGTCAGCATCATGCGCCTCGACGAACTGATGCGAAAATTCAGAGTCCACGGCGAAAACGCCGCCGTCGAACGCGTCCTGGGCATCGCCCGCCTCGGCAAGCGCCGCGCCGAAATGATTTCCCGCAACCACAAAGTGGAACCCCACAAGCGCGAAGAGAAAGTGGAAATCGCGACCTGGTTCAAAATCTGGCTCGAAACTCCCGACGCCTTTTTCGACTGGCTCGACGTGCGCAAACAATCTCCCGACTTTAAAGCCAGATTCCCGGAGACGGAGTCTCTCGAATGAGTCTTCCCCCCGGCGCGCCGCCAGGCGTGCCCCCCAAAGCACTCGAACTGCCCCCGTTTTCGCTGGATGTGGAAGCCCTGGACCTCGGCCCAGGCGTAAAAGCCGTCGGCCTCGAGCTCATCGAAACCGAAAACCGCGAACCGGTTCGCGGCCAAAAGGCCGCCGAAATCTGGTCCGCCGTCTTCCCTGCCCTCGCAGGCGACGAACACTACGCCGTCGATTTCTTCAGCCACCTCGAACGCGTCCGCGAGTTCTGCACCGCGCGCGACATCAGATTTCGCGAAGGCAGCACCCGCTGCGTCGTTCTACCGCAACCGCGCCAAAGCGAGCTCTTCCAACTCTTCGAGCGCTTCGAGGGCGAGACTTTCGGCATCCGCGCCGGCGCTGCCGCCGAATCCCCCGACGGCGCGCTCGAAGGCGACCTCTCCAAACGCGGCGTAGACGCCTACCAACCCGCCTACGAGCGATACTTTTTCTGCGCCATCTGCGAACCAGAAGACGGCTGGGTCACCCTCCTCAGCCCCAAACTCTGGGCCAGCGAAGTCATCCGCCGCGTCCGCCCCGCAGTCCAACCCTTCGATATTTACCTCGCCCGGCCCCACTGACCCCCGCTCCATTCCTATCTTCGCTGTGCCCTCTGTGTCTCTGCGACCTCTGTGTAAGTCTTTTTCTTCGCTTTTCTCTTCTCAAACTAGGACCTTGCAAAGGAGCGGTCGTGCGAGTATAGTCGTTCATCGATATACTGATTATCGACTACCCATGCCAAAACGAAAACTCGATCCGCTGCCCTCCGCCGCTTTCCAAATCCTGCTGGCCCTCGCCGGTGAAGACCTGCATGGTTACGCCATCATGCGCCAAGTCGCCCAACAGACCGACGGCCGCATGCGCCTGGGCCCCGGCACTCTCTACAGCTCCATCCAATCTCTCCTGGAAGAAAAATTTATCGAGGAGCTTGACGCTCGCGTGGACGCAAAACTCGGCCAGGATCGCCGCCGCTATTACCGCCTGACTTCGGCAGGCCGCAAACTCGCCCGTTCCGAAGCCGAACGCATGGCCGACCTGCTGCGCGTCGCGCGTGCCAGAAAAATCCTGAGGAGGGATTATGTCTGAAAAGATATACGCCTTGCTTCTATGCCTCTATCCTTCGCATTTTCGCGAGGGCTACGGCGATTCCGCACTGCAACTGTTGCGCGACCGCGCTCGCGATGAAAAAGGATTCTTTCCGAAACTCCGGCTTTGGCTGGACGTCCTGGCGGATCTCGCCATCTCCCTTCCGCGTGAATACAGCAATGCCCACTCCGCGCTGATTGCCGCTTCGGCACAACAGCGTTTGGAAGGCGCACCGTCTTTCTTTGTCCTGGAAGGCGAAGCGCCGCGTCCCGGAGCCCTCCTCCTGGGCGGCGTCTTGTCGTTAACTGCGCTTGCGGCCTTCCCGGTTCTGCTCAGCCAAGTCCATCACCAAGCCAGAAGCGCGAGCACGTCTGACGGGCAACAACAAGGCCGATTCGCATCCCCACAGCAGCAAACTCCGCAATCCAATCCAGAGGACGCCGCTAGCCAGGCGGCCCGTGCCACAACAGGCGAAGGAAATCTGGATGCCGCCGAGCGCCAACGTGTGATTGAAGCAGCGGTTGCGGATCTCAAGCAGTACTACATGGATCGAGACGCAGCACAGAAGATGGCGGATGCTCTGCTCGCGCACCGGAAGCGCGGCGATGACGACGCAGCCACGGATGGCAAAGCCCTGGCCGACCTGCTGACCAAACAGATGAGGGATGTGAGCCACGACATGCAGCTTGAGCTGGCCTATATCCCGGAGCCTATGCCGGCGTCCCGCTTTGATGCACTGGGCCGCCCGCTGGAACCAACGCCTGAAGACCAGGCACGTTATCGGTCGGCGATGGAGCAGAGCAACTGCACTTTCGAAAAAATCGAAACCCTCCCGCACAATATCGGCTACCTGAAGCTCAATTCGTTTCCCGATCTTTCCCTATGCCAGCCAACAGCAGCGGCCGCGATGGCTTCCCTGAACCATGCGGATGCCATTATCTTTGATTTGCGGGACAACCGTGGCGGCCAGCCGGAGATGGTCTCGTTCATGGCCGCCTACCTCTTCGACCACCCTGAGTATTGGTACAACCCCAGGGAAAACACGACGCAGCAGTCCTGGACGCAATCGCCTGTTCCGGGAAACGAACTGGCGGACAAACCGGTGTACGTGTTGACCTCCGCCAGGACTTTTTCCGGCGCAGAGCAGTTCTGCTACGACTTGAAAATGCTGAAACGCGCCACGCTCATAGGCGAGACGACCGGCGGTGCCGCACATTCCGGAGTTTGGCATCGGATCGATGATCACTTCGGAATGGGTATTCCCGAAACGAAGCCAGTCAATCCCTACGCTAAGGCCGATTGGGAAGGAACAGGCGTTGAGCCAGACGTAAAAGTGAAAGCCGAAGAAGCTCTGAAGACAGCCGAAAATCTTGCCCAGAGCAAGCTACAAAAGAAGTAACCCACCATGAGCCGCCCAGGTTATGCGGTTCTTGCTCTGCTCTGTGCCCTCCGTGTCTCTGCGCCCTCTGTGTAAATCTTTTTCTTGGGTTTTGTGTGATTGCCACGTCGACTGTCATAATGAGATATGCACCCATTGGACGCGTTTCAAGGTGGTTGCTAGATTGCATTGTTTATCCGAAAGGCTTGGAAACGACTGATGCAGCGAAGGTTGGCATGCACCTTACTGGCGACACTGGCGGGACTTTCTGGCGGTTGCGGCGGCGCCGTCAAGCAAGTGCAGAACGTTCCGGCGGCGCAAAGAGCCGTTGCGCTGGACTCCACGCGCGAGGAACTGCTCGATAAATACAACGCTATAGCCAAGGGCGTGAAGAGCCTGAACATGACCGTCGAACTAAAACCCACCGCCGGCTCAAAATACAGCGGCGTCATCGAGGACTATCACGAAGTCAAAGCGTTTCTCCTCGCCGAACGCCCCGCCTACATTCGCATGATTGGGCAAGCCCCCGTGATCGGCAAAACGGTTTTCGACATGACCAGCGACACCGACACCTTCCGCGTCTCGATCCCCTCCAAAAACAAATTTCTCGTTGGCCCCATCGCCATGGATCGCAACAGTAAAAAACCCATCGAGAACCTTCGCCCCCAGCACCTTCTGGACGCTCTCCTTTGGAGCGAAATCCGCAAGGAAGAGGAAGTGTTTTTTGAGGAGTTTAACGACGAGCGGGCAAGGTACTATATTCTAACCGTGGTGCGTGGGGGCTACCTGCGGGAAGTCTTGCGCAAAATCTGGTTTGACCGCGCCGATCTGCAAATCGTGCGCTTGCAGGAATTCGGCTCAAAAGGCGCGCTGCTCTCGGACGTGCGTTTCTCGGACTGGCGTGCGCTTATAGCGGATCAAGAAGGAACTCCTTTGGCGTTCACTTCCTTCCCGTTCGCGATTCAGATTGACCGGCCACACGACGACTACCACCTCAACTTGCAGGTGACCAAGCTGATGCTCAACGAAGACATCCCAGCCGACCGCTTCAAGCTCGAGCAGCCAGCGGGCTCGGAACTGGTCCACGTCGGCGACGATGCGGAGAAAAAACAGCCATGATGGGCGAACTGATTGTCCGCAACCTGTTGCATCGCCCGCTCCGCACCCTGATCGGCGTCATGGCGATTGCTGTCGAAGTCGCGTTGATCGTGTTGATTGTTGGCCTGACATCGGGAATGCTGACGGAAACCGCCAAGCGCATCGAAGGCATTGGCGCGGATGTCATGGTTCAACCGCCCGCCGCCTCCGTTTTCATCAACTTTAGCGGCTCGCCCATGCCGACAAAGATTGGCGAAAAACTCGCCGAATTGAAATACGTCCAATCAGCGGCTCCGGTGTTGCTTCAGTTCGTTTCCTCTGGAGCGGTCGAGACTATTTGGGGGATCGATCCGGAAAGTTTTCGCGCCGTCTCCGGTGGATTCGTCTTTCTGGAGGGCCACTACCTCGAAGGTCCGGATGATCTGCTCGTGGACGACTGGGCCGCAAAGGCAAAAAACATTAAACTCGGCGACACCTACAACGTCCTGAATCACGATTGGCGCGTTGCCGCTATCATCGAGCACGGAAAAGGGGGACGCTTGTTTGTTCCTCTGGCAACGCTCCAGGATCTGGTTGGCGCACATGACAAAGCCTCCATTTTCCTGATTAAGTGCACCCGTCCCGAACATACGGAGGACGTCATGGAGGAAACTCGCCACCTCCTCCCGGGCTATACGGTCCGCCCCGTCAGTTCGTTCCTGTCGTTGATGACTTCCACCAACATTCCAGGATTGCAGACCTTCATCAACGCCATGATCTCGTTGGCCGTCATCATCGGCTTACTGGTGATTTTTTTGACCATGTACACCACCGTGATCGAAAGGACGCGCGATATCGGCGTGTTGAAATCGCTTGGGGCGGGGAAGGTGTTCATCGTGCGCGCCCTATTGACGGAATCGGCTGGGCTTTGCCTGACGGGCATTCTGGCCGGTGTTGGATTGAGCTATGTTGCGCGCGCCGCTTTTCATGCCGGCTTCCCAACTTTGCCCATTCTCATCACCTGGCCGTGGATTTTGCGCGCCGCGGGAATCGCCCTGGCGGGAGCGATGCTCGGCGCCAGCTACCCTGCTTGGGCAGCCAGCCGGAAAGATGCCGTGGAAGCGCTGTCTTACGACTGACTTTTGAGTGCGGGCAGCCTTGCTGCCGCTTTTCTTCGCCGCCGTATGTATCTTTATTCTGTAACGCTCGGTAGAAAGGGAAAAACAAGCCGCAGGCACTCACTGCGGCTAGGCACAGATGGGAATCGCAGCTACAATACGTGGACCTGCCGAAGGGCTGATCGTTCCGGGAAAAAAAAGCTTGGACCCGATACTGAAAACGGAAAACTTGTGGAAGCTCTACCGCGCGGGGAAAGTGGATGTGCCCGCCCTGCGTGGTGTGAATTTCGCGGTAGCTCCCGGAGAATCCGTGGCCGTCATGGGCCCATCCGGTTGCGGCAAGTCTTCTCTCCTCTACGTCATTGGCGGGCTGGCTCAAGCCTCCAAAGGGCACGTCCTGGTTGATGGCAACGATTTGACCATCATGAGCGACGCGGAGCGCACGAAATTGCGGCGCAGCAAAATTGGATTTGTCTTCCAACGCTTCAATCTTCTGCCCACGCTGACCGCCAAAGGCAACATTGCGATCGCCCAATTCATCCACGGCGACGGCTTCGACCCGCACCGCTTCGAAGTAGTCACGAGCCTGCTCGGCCTCGCCGGCCGCCTTCAGCATAAACCGTCCGAACTCTCCGGCGGCGAGCAGCAGCGCGTTGCGATCGCGCGGGCCATCATCAACGAGCCCAAAATTTTGCTGGCCGACGAGCCCACCGGCAACCTCGATTCAAAAAATTCCGAAGTCGTGCTTCAGATGCTCCGGCAGCTCAACAAGGATCTCGGCCAGACCATCGTGATGATCACTCACAATCCCGAAGCCACCGCCTATTTTGACCGCGTTGTGCACATGCGTGATGGCGTGATTGTGGACGGCGTTCCAGCGGATTGAAATGGCCAGCCTTGGTCAAATTCTGTCGAAGACATTCTTCTGGGCCTACGAGCGAGGCGCCTGGCAGTACGACCTCGCCGTCATCCTGATCCTGGTATTCGTTTTGGCCACTCCGCGCGCCTGGTTTCATGATGAGCCCCAAATTGGCCTTCCGGCCAATACGCCGGGACAAGTGGTACTGCTCAAAAGCGAAGCCGGAACCGAAACCTATCGCGTCGATACCCGCATCCTCGCGCCGCCCGCGCAAACCCCCGCGCTCGAAAATGAGCTCCATAACGCCCTGCAAAAATCGCTCCCCGATCTCCGCAACAAGCGCTTTACCATCGCGAACATAGAGCCGGTCCGCGACGCCGATGGCACGGTAATCGCCTACCAGGTGGAAATTCACCATTAGCCGTCATTTCGGGGAAACCTTTCTGGGACGGCGCACATTCCGCAAATACGGAAAAGTACATTTTGCATCGCAATCTTCGGAAATCGCGGTAACGCAGCCCATCGTTCATGCATCTCTCTACCTATATGCTAGGATTTGAACGCACCTGACCGGCCACGCGTTCGAGTACGAACAGGGGTTTCTATTGATCAGACGTCTTCGGGCTCTAATCGTTCTGGGAATTGCCGCCACATTCTTTTTCGCGCCGTCCAATCGCGCTCAAACTGCTGCGAAGTGGACCACCGAAAACGTCCTCCGAATGATGGACAGATCCGCGAAGGATTTCCGCAGCCTCAGCGCGGACGTCGAGAACATCAAGTACACCGCGGTAGTGAAAGATACCTCGACCGAAAGTGGACAGATTTTCGTCCGCCACGACCAGAAAATGCGCATTGAAATCAGCAAGCCCGAGCCGCGCACGATTCTCCGTACCGGCGATTCCCTGTTCCTCTACAACCCCAAAATCAAGCGCGTGGAAGAATACGACCTCGGCAAAAATCGCTCCATGATTGACCAGTACATTCGCCTGGGATTCGGCACCAAAAGCGAGGACCTCAAGAAAAGCTACCTGGTCACCCTCATGTCCGAAGAGGATCTCGACAACAAGAAAACGGTGGTCCTCGAGTTGACCCCCAAGGCCGACTCGGTTCGCAGCCAGATCACCAAAATCCAGATGTGGATTGACGAGGCTTCCTGGCTCCCGGTCCAGCAAAAATTCTTTGAAGCCGGCTCCGGCGACTACATTCTGTTTCACTACACGAACCTGATGAAGAACCTGAAGATAAGCGAATCCAGGTTCAAGCAGGATTGGCCCAAAGACGCGACCCATGAAAAGCCCCACGGCTGAGCAGCACTAAAACTCGATCGCGAGAATGCCGTCAATCGGGAGCGGCGCGTTCGGTTGCAATCAGCTGCTCTTTGCGTGAAAGCCCCCAGCGATAGCCGGCCAGATTCCCGTCCTGACGAACTACACGATGGCAAGGCACGACGATCGACACGGGGTTCGTTGCGCAGGCGCGAGCCACTGCACGAACCGCTTTGGGATTGCCGAGGGCGCGGGCTACTTGCGAATAGGTGCGCGTGGTGCCGCGCGGAATGCGTTGCAGTTCCTGCCACACGCGGCGCTGGAACGCCGTGGCTTGCAGGTCGAGCGGCAGATCCATTTGCGCCGGCTTGCCCTCGATGCGCTGGACAATTTCGCTGACCCATTTCTGCACCCCGGCCGCCGCAGGCGAAATTTCCGCGCGCGGATATTCCTCGCGCAACTCCGCGACGAGTTTGTTCGGCGCGTCTCCGAGATAAACCGCGGAGACGCCGCGCTCCGTGGCCGCTACCAGAACTTTTCCAAGCGGCGATTTTGCGATCGTGTATTCGATTTTCATACCCTTTCCTCCCTTTCGATAAGTTGCCGGCGTCATTCCCAGTTGCGCGTTACTGCGTTCGTAGACCCGGCTCGACGAGCCGTAACCGGTTTCGTAAAGCGCGTCGGTAATGTTCTTCCCGGCGCGAAGCAGGCTTTTAAAGCGCTTCACGCGCAAGGCTTCGGCAAGTTCGCGTGGCGCGAGCCCGGTGACTTGCCGCACCGCGCGGCGCAGCGTGGCGGTGTTTGTATTCAACTCCAGTGCGACTGCGGAGAGCCGGACGCCTTCTTCGCTCGATTGCGCGAGATATTTTGCGGCGCGCGCAACGAGCGCCGCAGAAGCCGCAATCTCATTGGGCCGGCAGCGCAGGCAGGGCCGAAAGCCTTGTTTTTCCGCTTCTTCGCCCGTGCCAAAGAAAACAACGTTGCGCCGAAACGGCCTCCGCGCGGGGCAGGAGGGCCTGCAATAGATGTGTGTCGAGCGCACGGCGATTACAAATTTGCCGTCGGCTCGCGCATCGCGCTGCAGTGTAGCGCGCCAATACTGCGCCGCCTTGCGCGGCGAAACCTGCTCGGCCGCGTCCAGATTCGAATTGTTCATCGTTCCCATGCTACGAAAATAGCGCAGCTCGCAACTCAAAATCTATCCGGAAAGGCTCGCCAAAGTGGATTCGAACGAGGGCTTGAGGCAGGGACGAATAGAACGCGAGCGAAAAAACCTCTCGAACAGCACGCTTGGGCGGTGTAGGGGCGCAGCATTGCTGCGCCCCTGCCACTGGACAATGCTCAAGCTTCGCCCGGCGTAGGCACAGCCTCGGCAGCTTCGATAGGGTTTTTGTGCGGTGCGGTAATCACCAGGAGCACAGCAGTAAGAATCACAGCAGCAGCCAGCACAGTACGCAAATTAATCGTCTCGCCAGCCAGCAGCCATCCAAGAAAAAGCGCCACCACGGGATTGACGAAGGCATACGTCCCAACGCGCGCCGCGGTGCTTTGCTTCAAAATGTAGACGTAGGCCGTGAACCCGATTCCCGAACCAAAAACGATGAGATAGACCAGAGCGATCCAGGAACGCATAGAAACCGCTCCAAAATGCAGTTGCCTGCCCTCGCCAGCCAGCAAACCGACAATCCACAACGCAGCGCCGCCAGCAAGGCTCTGCATGGCCACTCCTAACATCGGCGAACTCGGCAGGTCGTTGTGTTTCGAATAGATGGAGCCCCAGGCCCAGCAGAACGAAGCAACCACCAGAATCGCGGTTCCAGCAGGATCAACGCGCTCCGAGCCTCCCAGATGCGCTGGACCCACCAGCACAGCCAGCCCACCAAAGCCCATAACAAGGCTGGCAACGACTCTGGGCTTTGGCCGGTGCCCACCCGGACGCAGCCAATCGAGCAGCACCATCCAGAACGACACCATGGCCACAAGCAAAGCCGCGACGCCGGAGGGAACGGTGCGCTCAGAGAGGCAAACCCCGCCGTTGCCTATGAGCAGTAGCAGCAGTCCAGTGATGATCGCGGTGCGCCATTGCCGAGGTGTAGGCCGAATGCCCGTTTTCCAGCGAAGCACAGGATAAAGAACCAGTCCCGCGATAAGATGCCGCAAAGCAGGCAGCAGCAGTGGCGGAAACGACTCGATGCCAACAGCCATGCCAAGGTATGTCGAGCCCCAGATGACGTAAACCGCAGCAAACGCAAGCACCAGCAGGGCTGCGGCGCGTTTCTCAGGGCTCTGCTGCATTAAAACGGAATCTGGCACCGTTTTATCGAAGCCCTCTCCGTCGAATTCTAGGCGAAACCTCGTTGCGGCGATATCCGGCAACAAACTTCAAACCAGCCATGCGCAAACCAGGACAGCCAACATGAAGCGATTCGACTGCAGAAAAAGCGGCGATGAGAATGGGCATGCAGCGTAGCCTAAGCAATAAAATTAGAGGGAGAACGGGCAAGAGTCGAGCACCATATTGGATGAGAATATCCACAAAGCATGGAGTGAGGGCATTAAAAGATGGGGTACTATAACCAAGTGTTTCAGTTTAAGACACTTCGACAGTTTCTGACGTTTCCCACAGGTTGACGCGCAGGCCCTGAGATGGCATTTTATCCACCCATTCATCTGGGTCGGGGCACCGCAGCAACCTTTCTATCGAAGTGGAGTTGGGCCAGTCTTGGCAGCAACGAAGTGGCATCTCTTGACGAAGTGGCATCTCTGAGGGCGAGATGGGCGCGACGAACCGCGCAAGGCCGATTCCGTCGGCGGAAAACGAAGCACTTGGGACGAAGCTTGCGCCGCTCCTGCAGCCGGTGCCAGCCGAGTCCGCGCGCATACCTGCTCTGCGCGTGACGCCGTTGCTTAAGCCCGGGCAGCCGCGCCGCTTTGTGCGCGTGCCGACGCACGCCGTAGGCGTGCCTAGCGAGCAGCGCGAATATCCACGCGCAACCTTGAAGCTTCCGCTACGCTTACGCAGCGTAAACTCCGTCGCCGAAGACTTCCCTGTAACCCTCGTCACCCGCGACATCAGCTCGACCGGCGTCTTCTTCCTCTGCCCCAAAGAGATTGCGGCAGGAGCGACGATCGAACTGGAAATCGTCCTGGTAAGCCGTCCCATGGGCCACGGCAGTGTAGTCGTCGCTACGAAGGCCCGAGTGAGCCGCGTCGAACCGGCGGCTATGCCCGGCTGGTACGGAGTCGCCGCATCCTTTGAGGACGTCCACTTCGACCGCGACGACAGCATCCCCTCCCGCTTCCTACACCCGTAAGTAAGGTTCTTTCTTCCCAGCCATTTTGATTGAATTTTGAGGCTGAAAAAGATCGTCTTGACGACTGACCGACGGTCAGTCAATATGTCTCCGGCAGTTCACGAGTCCCGAAATGGCCGCAATCACTATCCCGAACTCCTCACCAAATCTTCCCCTCTTGCATTTCCTGCGCGAAAGGCCCGCCCTCCGCCGTTTCATCGCCATTCGCACCTTCGATGAGCTGAGCTCCCAAATGCTGAACGTAGCCATCGCCTGGTACGTGTACTCGGCGACCCACAATCCCATGAGTCTTGCGTACGTTGGATTAGCGCGATTCCTTCCAAACATCAGCATGGTTCTGATTGCCGGGCACACCGTGGACCGCCTCGACAGGCGCAAGATCATCGGGCTTTCGCTGCTCGTACAAACCGTCTGCGTCGCGATCTTCAGCGCCTTGTCAGCGACGTCCGCCTTGTCCGGGGCCCCGGTTTACCTCTTGCTTGTGATCCTTGGAGCCGCGCAGGCTTTTCAGTCCCCCGCTATGCCGGCAACTCTTCCCCGCCTGGTGAGCGCCGAGGAATTTCCGCGCGCGGTCGCTCTGTCTTCTTCGGCATTTCAGATTTGCTCGCTCGCCGGTCCGGCCGTTGGCGGCTTGCTCTACGCGCTCAGCGGTCCAGGCATGTTTGCATTTGCGACCGCGCTTTACCTCATTGCGCTAACGCAAGTGCCAGGACTTGTCGGGGGACCACAACAGATGGCCCGCGTCGAACAAAGAACTCCGAAAGACGAGAGCCCCCTCGGAGGGATTCGCTACATCCGCTCAAACCCATTGCTCCTCGGCGTCATCTCGCTCGATCTTTTCGCGGTGCTCTTCGGCGGAGTTACAGCTTTGCTGCCCATCTACGCCAAGGACATTCTCAACGTCGGACCCGCGGGTCTGGGCTGTCTTCGCTGCGCGCCGGGGATTGGCGCCGCGATTATTGGCCTCGTCCTGGTGCACCGCACGATTCAGCGTAACGCAGGCAAGCTGATGCTGGCATGCGTGGCAGGTTTCGGCGTTGCCACCATCGTCTTCGCGCTCTCGAAGAATATCTGGCTGTCGCTTATCGCTCTGGTCGCCGCGGGCGGCTTCGATATGGTCAGCATGGTGATTCGTCAAACTCTGTTGCAGATCGCAACTCCGGACGCCATGCGCGGCCGGGTCAGCGCGGTACAATGGATGTTCATCGGCGCGTCCAGCGAATTAGGCGAATTTGAATCAGGCGCCACCGCTGTGCTCTTCGGCACGGTACACGCCGCGCTTCTCGGCGGTTTGGGAACGCTCGCGGTCGTAGCTATATGGACCAAGCTCTTTCCCGAATTGCCGCGTGCCGACAAACTGGCTGCATAATCAGGAACTGACATACGGCCGAGCCTGCGAAATTTCGGCTCTTCCGTCTCGCGTTCGATCCTTCTCGCCATCGAAACCCGGCTTCGTTATGCTACGGTCGCTGACGAGTGCCGTGCCGCGGAGCCCAAACGATTCCATGCCACCCAGACCAAAGAGCCGTCCAAGAACAAAACCGCCCGAAGAGCGGCGCATGGAACTGATGAACGCCGCTCAGCGTCTGTTTCTTGAACGAGGCGTTGCGTCCACGACAATCGAACAAATCACCTCCGCCGCAGACGTCGCCAAAGGCACGTTCTATCTTTATTTTTCCTCGAAAGAAGACATCCTTGCGGCCCTGGGCGAGCGCTACGGGCAAGAGCGTCTTGCCCTGGTCAAAACCAAAATCGCGCAAGTACCGCCGGAAGACTGGAAAGGCAAGTTGCAGGCGTGGGCCCGCGCCTGCGTTTTTGGTTATCTCGATTCCATACGCCTGCACGACATTCTTTTTTACGGATCCCGCCCGCCCACACGCGAAGGGCTCGTTGACAACGTCGAAATAGATCATCTTCGCGAGTTGCTGCAAGGCGGCGTTGATGCGTCGGCGTGGAAAATTGACGACCCTCGTTTCACCGCGGTCTTCCTTTTCAGCGGACTCCACGGCATCGTGGATGACGCGCACACGAAGGAGAAACGGATCAACAGGGAGCGATTAGTGCAGCGATTAGAAAAACTCTGTTTTCGCGCAGTCGAGCTGTCCTTTGCATAGCTCGCGGCACCTGTGCCAGACCTGGCGGAATTTTGTGGGAAAGTTTTAAGCGGGCGGCTGACTGGGCCGGCGCGCGCCCTGCGCGACGAGCGCCTTAAATTCCGGCTCATCATGAAGAATTTTCAGGTCGGGATCGTTCATGGACCAGTTCGCATTCGAATAGCCCGCTTCGATGGCGCGCCGGAAGGTTTCGAGCGCGTCCGCTTTCATCCTCAGAACCCCGTAAGCGCACGCCGCGTTGTAGAGAATGTTCGCGTCTGTGGGCCGCATGGCCACCGCGATTTTTACGTGCATGACGGCTTCCTCTGGCTTGCCCAGGTTGGCTTGATCGGCGGCCAGCAAAATCCGCGCCCGCACGTCGTCGGGAAATCTCTGTAGCTGCGCCTCCAGCACTTCCATCTCGCGCTGCCGCAACCGCTCGGCATCCGCCATCCGTCCCAGCTTCTCAAACGCGTTGATCAGGGGAACGAGCGCGTTGTAATCGTTGCTCACAATTTCCAGCGCGCTTTCCGCCAGTTCGGCAGCCTCGGCATAGCGCCCTGACGAAAAATACGCGCGCCCCAGCACGTCGTGAGCCCCTTCGCACTCCGGCTGTTTCTCGACCGCTCGCCGCGCCAGTTGAATGGCGTCATCGTAGTGCTGTTGCGCGTACTGAATGCGCGCCCGCGCCGAGAGCACATCCGGCATCTCGGGAGCCAGCCACTCCGCCTTGGCGCAAGCCACCAGCCCTTTCTGAACGTAGGCTGGGTCCGGGCTGCGAAATTCGTGCATGCCGCCCCAGACGTGCGCGATGCCCGCATAAGCCAGCGCAAAATTGGGATCCTGCTTCACGGCCTCTTCGTACATCGCCAGCGCGTATTCAAACTGCCGCTGCCTCAAGTAATTTCGTCCACGCAGGAAAAAATCGTAAGCCTGCGGATTGATCGTGGCTTTCTTCGCGATCACTTTTTCTTCCTGCGGCGAAAGCGTGATCTCCAGAGCCTTGGCAATGCTCAGAGAAATCTCTTCCTGAATGGCAAACACATCTTCCATTTGCCGGTCGTAGCGCTCCGCCCACACCGAATGCCGCGTTGTACTTTCCACCAGTTGCGTGGTGATGCGCAGGCGATTTCCCGCGCGCCGGATCGAGCCTTCCAGCACATACATGGCTCCCAGCTTTTCTCCCACTTGCGGCGCGGTCACGGGCTTGTCTCGAAACTGCAGCATCTCCGAGCGCGGAAAAATCTCCAGCCGCGCGATCTTCGATAATTCCGTGACGATGTCTTCTGTCATGCCATCCCGGAAGTATTCGTCTTCTTTCGCACCGCTTAAATTTTCAAAATAGAGAACCGCCACGGTCTTTTTCTTGGGTGCCTGCGGCGTGGCGTGCCGGCCGGAGGCGGACGCCCCGCCCGCAGCAGATTCCGTCCCACGCGCAGCGGAATCCACCCGGCTCGACGAGTCCAGATCGCGCTTGAGCCTCTTCAGGTCCGCGCGAACCTCGGCGGCGCTTTGGCTGCGCAGATCGCGGTCCTTTTCCAGCGCCTTGGCAACCAGGCGGTCCAGCGCGGCCGGCGCTTTAGGGTTCCGTTTCGAAATAGCTTCCGGCGTTTCGTTCAGGATGCCGTCAAAAATAACGGCCGATGTGTCTCCGGCAAAGGGCAGCGAACCGGTGGCCATCTCATAAAGCACCACGCCAAACGAAAACAAATCCGTGCGTGCTTCCAGTTCTTCGCCGCGCGCCTGCTCCGGCGACATGTAAGCCACCGTGCCAAGCGAACTTCCCGGACTCGTCAGGTCTTCGGCGGGAACTCCGATAGTCACATTGGAATGCGCACTCGCGCCGCGCGAACTGGCTTCGGCCGGGCCTCGTGCTCCAGCCATCTTGGCCAGTCCGAAGTCCAGGATTTTTGCGTGGCCACGGCCGGTCACAAAAATATTCGCGGGCTTGATGTCGCGATGCACGATGCCCTTGGCATGGGCGGCGTCCAGCGCATCCGCGATCTCAATCGCCAGCGTCAGCAGCGTCTCCAGATCCAGCGGCCGCCCGGAGATTTTATGCTTGAGCGTATTCCCGTCGAGAAACTCCATGGCGATGAATGCTTTGCCGTCCTGGTCGCCGATATCGTAAATCGTGCAGATATTGGAATGATTCAATGCCGAAGCGGCCTGCGCTTCGCGGCGAAAGCGGCTCAGCGACTGTGCATCATGCGCCAGATCGTCCGGAAGAAATTTCAGCGCGACAGCGCGTCCCAGACGGGTGTCTTCTGCCTTGTACACCACGCCCATACCTCCGCCTCCGAGTTTTTCGAGGATGCGATAGTGGGAAACCGTGGAACCAATGCGAGAATCTGCGGCGGCCATGGGGAGTTGATGGTAGATTTTCTGCGCCAAATAATCAACAAAAGGCCCGGATGGGTTTCCTTGCAAATTAGATTTCGCAAGCCGAGACGCGGCAAAAGGTCTGCTACTCTAAATGGCCATGGCTGCGCGAAAAAATAAAGATTTACAAGGCGTCCTGTTTGATTGGGACGGCACGCTGATTGATTCCTACGAAGCGGATGCTGCGGCCTATCTCGCGATGTTTCGCGAAATGGGGATTCCGTGGGGGCTCGAAGAATTGGCGCGCCATTATTCACCGAACTGGTATCGCGTGTACCGCGCGGCAAAATTGCCGCGGGCGCGTTGGGATGACGCGGACCGCGCCTGGCGTAAGCAGTATGCGAATCATTCACCAAAGTTGATTGCGGGTGCGCGGCAGGTGCTTGCGCGCCTTGGCCGCGAGCATCATCTGGGATTGGTTACCAGCGGAGACCGCGATCGCGTGACGCGGCAGTTGCGCGCGTTCCGTCTGACGCGGCTGTTTGGCGCACGCGTTTGCAGCGGCGATACGCCGCAGAAAAAGCCACATCCAGAGCCGTTGCGGCTGGCTTTGGAAAAACTTCGATTGGAACCTGCAGCCTGCGTCTATGTAGGAGATTCCCCGGAGGATTTGGAAATGGCGAAGCGCGCCGGAGTTCGTGCGATTGCAGTCTTAGGGCCTTTTCCAACGGAGAAAAGATTGCGTGCAGCCCGGCCGGATTTTTTACTGGAGTCCATCCGGGAGTTGCCGGAAACCTTGAAGCGGCTTTGAATGTGCGTCGAAACTCCTCTTCTCTGTGTCCTCCGTAACCTCTGAGCCCTCTGTGTAGTGTTTTTTTCCTTCCGATTTTAAGGCTGCGGCTTTTCTGAAGGAGGTGGCGCGGTGGCGGGCGCTGGCCTTGCCGCGGAAATAGGTTTGTACTCGGTCCACTTGATGACCAGCCGGACCGGAACATTTCGGCCTTTCAAATTTAAAGTGTCATCGGACCGCATATAGTTCGGCAGCCAGAGCTTTCCATCGACGTTCTCGCGATAGGTTTCAAAAATCGCGAAAGGCATCGTGGGCGTGCGCGTGTCGCCGAGGTCGTTGACCCACTTGCCATACGTCTTCACGACTTCGAGGTATTGCACATCCACCCAGATGATGCCATCGAAAAAGTAATGCGCGCGCTCGACCGCGCGGGGCTTCACCTGGAAAATGTAGCAATCCACTTCGTCGACGAGTTCCTTGCCTAAATATTTCAGATCGTATTTCGCGAGCTGCGCGGTTGTCAGCGGATATGCCGGCATGCGTGCGAGGGCCTGAAAATCTTCCGGTCCCATTTCCAGATATTGCAGCGTGGATTGCGGCCGCTCGACCGTTTTTTCGTACATTTTCCCGTCAGCGCCGGGCTTCGCTTCGACGACCAGCAATAGCTGGCCCGCGGGTTGGCCGTCGGGGCCGAACTCTTCGAGGCGCACTGTCTTTTTGTACGTGTAACCGGCGCGGGCGGCGAAATACGTATCCTCTTTTTGAGAGAAGCGCTTGATGATCTCTTCCGGCGGAAGCGCGGGTGGCGCCGCGGGCACCGGTTCGGTGCCAACGCGATGAACGTCATGATCGGCAGGAGGCGTGAGCGGACCTGCCTGGGCATGAGCCACAGTGCGCGAGAGGCACACTGCGCCCAATAGAAAAGCCGCGCTCAAGAAGAAGCGCGTGTGGCGGGCGCGGGATTGTGATGCTTGCCTGGTCATAAGAAATAGGATGCACGGAGCGTGCCGAAAAGCAGCTTCGGCGCATGCGCGAACCTGAATAAGTTTAGCGCAATTCGCCGGAGCAGGCCTACGCAGTACTCATACGTGTCCGTGGACTTCTTCGCGGAGGATGGCTTCCACAGAAGGCTCGGGGTCTCTGCTACAATTCCGACGTTTGTGAGCGACGCGAAACAAACCAGACGATTTTTTGTCTCCGGGATCGTGCAGGGAGTGGGCTACCGGTTTTTTGCGCAGCGCGCCGCGGAGAAATTGGGCGTTTGCGGCTACGCGAGGAATCTGTATGACGGCCGCGTGGAAGTGCTGGCCGTCGGTTCCGCGGAGCAGTTGGAGGTCATGAAGAGAGAGCTGGAGCGCGGGCCGCGATTTTCGAACGTGTCCGGAGTTCGGGAAGAGCAGGCGCAGCGCGAGCCACCGCACGAAAATGGATTTGCGATCGCGCCGGATGCTTAAGAATTTGGAGAACGTTGAGGAGCCGTTGGAATGGATGACTTGAAGAAACTGATTCGCGAAGTGCCGGACTATCCGAAGCCGGGCATTTTGTTTTACGACTTGACGACGCTGCTGAAGGACAAAGACGGGTTTCATCTGCTGATCGACCGGCTCTGCGATCACTACAAAGGGCGCACGATTGACGTAGTTGCTGGCATTGAGGCGCGTGGATTTATTTTTGCTCCGGCGCTGGCATACCGGCTGGGGGCAGGTTTTGTGCCGGTGCGAAAGCCGAAAAAATTGCCGGCGAAAACGGCCAGTGTCTCCTATTCGCTGGAATACGGAACGGATACGCTTGAGATTCACGAAGACGCCGTGAAGCCGGGACAAAGCGTCATCATTTGCGACGACTTGCTCGCCACGGGCGGCACCGCCGCAGCCACGGCGAAACTCGTCGAGAAGCTGGGCGGAAAAGTCGAAGGCGCAGCCTTTGCGGTCGAACTGACGTTCCTGAATGGCCGCTCGAAGCTCAACGGCATCGACATTTTTTCCCTGATTCAGTACGACAAGTAGGCACGGTTTCGTTTGCTTTTATATGCCGCATGGGCTATCCAATGACGAACAGGAATCTCTTAAGAGATTCCCCGCGCTCGCGAAGGAATTCTGCGAATTCATCGAGATTTGCGAAGACCTTGAACGACCGCGACTGATTCAAGAACTCTCGGTGCGTCTCGCCGGCCTGTGTGAAACGGCAGCCCGCTTACCTTTACTAAATCCTTCGACAACGGAAGATGACTTGACAGCTGAATTGATTTCCGAACATGTAGATCAGTGGCAGCGAATGTCGGCGGGGCTGCGGGAGCAACTGGGCGATATGGACGCCTACTGGGATGTTTTCGATCCAACCCAAAGGGAAGAAACGGTCCAGAGTTCTCTTTCCATTGACATCGCGGACATCTATTTGGATTTGAAAGACGCCCTAAGACTCCAAACAAGTGGCGCAACGATAGACGATATCTATTTTGATTGGCGGCTTGATTTTCGCCAGCACTGGTCACGACACGCAGCGAGCGCGCTAAGGGTTTTGCTTATTCTCTCGAACCGTGTGTGATGAGCTGCGGCGCTGGCGGAGGGCTTCGAAGAGGACGACGCCTGCGGCGACGGAAACGTTTAGCGACTTTACAGGACCGGTCGTGGGCAGCGAGACGATGAAGTCGCAGCGTTTGCGTGTTAAGTCGTGAAGGCCTTTGCCTTCGCCGCCTAGCACGATTCCTACGGGCGATGTGTAATCCACTTCGGCGTAGCTTTTGTCGCCGCGCTCGTCGAGGCCGATGAGCCAGTAGCCTGCTTCCTTCAACTCCTCCATTGCCTGTGCGAGATTCGTGACTTTTGCGACGAGCAGGTGCGCGATCGCGCCAGCGGAGGCACGCGCGACGGTGTCCGTCAGGCCGACGGCGCGCCTATCCGGAATGACCACGCCGTGCGCACCCGCCGCCAGCGCGGTGCGAATGACGGCCCCTAGATTGTGCGGGTCTTCGACACCATCGAGAAGGACGATAAGGCCTTTGCTGCCGTGGTCTGCGCTTTTGTTCGCGGTGGAGAGAATATCTTCGAGCGTGGCTGCGGCGCGCGCGGCGACGAGTGCGACGACGCCTTGATGCTCCTTCGAGTTGGCCAGGCGGTCGAGCTGGCCGCGGTCTTCAAAACGCACGGGGATATCGCGTCCGCGTGCAAGCTGGACGATTTCTTCAACGCGGGTGTCCTGGCGGCCGCGCGCGATCAGGATGCGGTCGAACGGGTGGCCGGCGTCGAGCGCTTCGCGGACCGCGTGGATGCCAGTGAGTTTGTCCATCGGAAAGAAAGTTTACAATCCACAGTCAAAAGTTGAAAGCAAAGAGCCGCAGATTGCGCTAATCCAACGCGGCGCAGAATTCCACAATGCGTTCTCTTGCGGACTGGGCATGAACCGCAAAAGGAAGGGCGGCGGCTTCGTCGAGGAGCAGGATGACGCGATCGAGTTCGCCTTCGCCGGCGCGTCCGGTGAGCGCGAGACGGATGGGATGGAACAGCTCGCGGCTGCGCAGGCCGAGCGTGTCCTTGAGCGCGTTGACCATTTCTTTGAAGCGGTCGCTGGTGAGCGGCGCGGGATCCAGCAGAAGAAGTGCCAGCTGGCGGATGACGTCGCGCGCTCCGTAGCGCGCGAGCACCGAGTGGCTTTCGACTTTGCCAAGAATATCGTGCGCGTCATAGTGAAAAACGAGTTGCAGAAGATCCAGGAGCGAGGCGCGGTCGGAAACTTGTGGGCCGAGGAGTTCGGCAGCGCGTTCGCACCATTTCCGTTGCTCAACCGAAGGCTCACCCGCAAGCCAGTTCTGCTCTCGCAGGATTGCGGCGACATCGCCGGCGTCGAATGCGTTCGCGGCGGCGGCTGGAGCGCTTGTATTTTCTTGCGGACGCATCTTGGGAATTCTAGCGCACGGCGGCGAAATCATCTGAGCTCATGCGCATGACTATCGCTGCGAAAGCGTGGCGACGACGTGGGCGGCGATGGCTTCGCCGCGGCCAACGGCGTCCACGCCTTCGTTGGTCTTGGCTTTAAGATGGACATGGTCAGTCGAGACACCGAGCGCCTTTGCGAGAGCTTCGCGCATCTTCGGAAAGTGCGGGCCGAGCTTCGGTTTTTCCAAAATGACGATGGCATCGACGTGCTCAATCGCGAACTTCTTTTCGTCCAGCAATTTTCGCGCGTGCTCTAGAAACTGCAAGCTATTCGCGCCTTTCCACTTGGGATCCGTATCGGGAAAGTGCGTGCCGATATCACCAAGTCCGGCCGCACCAAACAAGGCATCGCACATCGCGTGTGCGAGCACGTCTCCATCGGAATGGCCGACCGGGCCTTTGTCGAAGGGAAGCTCGATGCCGCCGACGATGAGCCTGCGGCCTTCCGCGAGGCGATGGAGATCGTAGCCGATGCCGCAGCGCACGCTCACGTTTTGTGGCGCTCCTGCTCAAGGTAGAAACGGGCGAGGTCCATGTCGGCGGGCCTGGTGATTTTGATGTTGCGCTCGGAGCCGAGGACGACGTGGACGTCGTGGCCGATGCGTTCGACGAGGCCGGCTTCGTCGGAGGCGTTGACGCCGTCGGCTTGCGCGCGCGCGAAGGCTTCTTTGATGAGCTTTGTCGCGAACGCCTGCGGCGTTTGCGCCAGCACTACGCGTTCGCGCGGGATTGTGCCGATGATCAGAGCTACATCTTCCGGCAGGCTGGCGCGCTTTACCTCTTTTACCGTGTCCATCGCGGGGATGCCGAGAATGGCGGCTTCGCAGCGGCGCGCTTCTTCGATGACGCGTGTGATTTGTTCGCGCGTGACGAAGGGGCGGACGGCGTCGTGGACCAGAACGATTTCCGTGTCGATGGAGACTTCGTGGAGAGCTATGGCGACGGAGTCCTGGCGCGAGTCGCCGCCGCGGACTACGCGAACGGACTGCATGAAGCGCTCGCCGCGGATGCGTTCTTCGAGGGAGTCGACGACGTCGGCGCGCGTGGCGACGATGATGTCGGTCACCAGCGGGCAGGAGGCGATGCGGCGCACGCTGTGGATGACGATGGGGACGCCATCCAGTTCGAGAAATTGCTTGGGCGTGTCGGCGCCCATGCGCGTGCCGAGTCCTGCGGCTGGGAGAATGGCGGCTATGCGGGTCATTTTAGGAGCGGCCCTTGCCCTGACGGGAACAACAGTGGGGTCGCAAACTTCAGAGTGTACCTCAACGTGGGGTTGGCCGCGAAATGGTGGGGCGTCTAAACCGAAGACGGGCACGGCATGCCGTGCCCCGACACTCAGCGCGGCGGAATTCCGCCAAGCGCAGTTCAACCGACAAAATTCGACGCGGCAAGATTTTGGTTAGCGGACGTAGACGCGGAGGACACGTTGGCTTATGGCGCAGAGTAGGTCGGAGGTTACTGTGCCGATGCTGCGAGCAATGACGTTGGCTGGATGGACGTGCGTGCCGTCGGTGCCGTGGATGGTGACAACGTCACCGATTTCGGCGCTGGGGACTTCGGTGACATCGATCATGGTGACATCCATCGAGACGATTCCTACGATGGGGGCTAGCGTGCCGCGGAGCAGGACACTGCCGTGGTTTCCGAGCGAGCGGTGCAGGCCGTCGCCGTAGCCCGCTGCGAGTACGCCGATGCGCGACGGGCGTTTGGCGATAAATTTCTCGTTGTAGCCGACGCCGGCGCCTTCCGGGATTTCGCGGATGCTGATGATGCGGCTGCGAAAGCTCATGACCGGTTTGACTGGGAGGCGGGCTTCGATTTCCGGGCGCTTATCGACGGGATCGTAACCGGGGTGATAGCCGTAGAGGATGGCGCCGGGGCGGACCATGTCGGCCCAGGTTTCGGGACGAGTGACGATGGCCGCGCTGTTGGCCAGATGCACGATGCCGGGATCTATGCCGAGTTTGCGGAGGCGGTCAATTGCGGCGTAAAAGCGCTCTTCCTGTCGCCGCGTTTGTTCGCCGGTGCGGGTGTTAGTAAGGACCTCGGAAGAGGCGAAGTGGGTGAAGACGCCGCCGAGTTCCAGATGCTTGCACTTGGCTAGCTGGGCGGCAAAACATTCGACGTCGCTGGTGGCGATGCCGAGACGGTTCATGCCGGTGTCCATCTTCAAGTGGAACGAGACGCGTTTGCGGCCTTTTAATCCGGCGGCGCGGGCGGCCGCTTGATCGAGTTGCTTGAGCTGCTGACAACGATGAATGACGGCGGTGAGATCGTGCTCGATGAGGCGGGATTCTTCGCCGGGCCAGAAACTGGTGAGGACTAAAACCGGCTTGCGGACGCCTGCTTCGCGAACGGCGATGCCTTCTTCGGTGCAGGTTACACCGAGCCAGTCGGAACCCGCCTTTTCGAGGGCTTTGGCGACCTGCGGGCCGCCGTGGCCGTAGCCATTGCCTTTGACGATGCAGAGGATTTTGCGCGGCGTCTTGCGCTTTTCTTCCGGAGGATTTACGAATTTGCGGATGAGGCGGAAATTGTCCGCCAGCGTGCCGAGGGAGACGTCCGCCCAGATGGGGCGGCTTGCTTCTTTGCGGGGACTCTTTAGCTTGCTTGCCATGTGCCTTCCGAAAAACTCAGTTTACGACATCCGGGCTGCCGCTTGCGTAGAGCCACTTTGGATGCCACGAGAGTGACAACCCTTGCTTGTGGTGCAAGCAGGAGACCTTTCCATTGTCCTTCATTTGTGAAAATGGGGCCCTTTGATTTTCTGTAAGTGTTGCATTTAAGAGACTTAGAATTCCTGTAAGTCATTTAGAATCAACACTTGCGAGGTTGGACTGTAGGTGTTGATTCTAAATGACTTAACCTTACTGTGCGAGTGGCCAAATCCCGACGCTGAGGATTTGCGGTCGGCTTCCTGGGCGAGATCTCAGCAACGGAGCGTGTGGATTTTAACACAGAGCGCACAGAGAGCGCGGAAATTGCGTGCGATATTCCGGCGCACGATTTGAGAGTTTGGACAGAAGAAAGAAGACAGGCAGGAGTGCCTGTGCTACTCGCCGGGGGCGAATTGGGAGAAGGCGTCTGGGGCGGCTTCTTCGAAGCGGGTGAATTTGCTTAGGAAGCGGAATTTTACGTTTTCCGTGGGGCCGTTGCGTTGCTTGGCGATGCGGAGTTCGGTTTCTTCGCGTTCTTCTGGGCTGGCGCCGGCTTTGAAGAAGTGCGGGCGGTAGATGAACATGACGACGTCGGCGTCCTGTTCGATGGCGCCGGATTCGCGGAGGTCGGAGAGTTGCGGGCCGCGGTCGTCGCGCTCGGGGGCGCGGGTTAGCTGGCTTAGGACGAGGACGGGGATTTGCAGCTCTTTGGCGAGGGCTTTCAGGCCGCGGGAGATGCTGGCTACTTCTTCCTGGCGGTTGCCGAAGCGGCCGCGGGCGGTGATGAGCTGGAGATAGTCGACGATCAGGAGCGAGAGGCCTTTTTCTTTTTTCAGGCGGCGGGCTTTGGCGCCGATTTCGAGGACGCTGATGGAGCCGGCGTCGTCAATCCAGATGGGGGATGAATAGATCATCGCTAGGGCGTCGGTCATGCGGCTCCAGTCGTCGCGGGTGAGGCGGCCGGTGCGGAAATGGTGGGCGTCAATTTGAGCGACGGAGGCCAGGAGGCGCTGGAGGAGGGACTCCTTGGACATTTCGAGGCTGAAGATGGCGACGGGAAGCGCGGCACGAATGCCGATATTTTCGGCGAGGTTCAGGGCGAGCGCGGTTTTTCCTTGGCTCGGGCGAGCGGCGAGGATCAGGAGTTCCGAGGGCTGAAAGCCGGACGTTAATTTGTCCAGGTCCGTGTAGCCCGTGGCGACACCCGTGATGCTTTTGCCTTCGCGAAAGATTTTTTCGAGGCGCTCGCGGCTGCTGTTGACGATTTCCTTGATGGGGATCAGGCCGGCGCGGATGCGGTCTTCGGCGAGGGCGAGAATCGAGGATTCGGCGTTGTCGAGGATGGCGTCGGCGCCGTCTTCGCCTTCGAAGGCGCGCTGCTGGATGTTGTGCGAAGCGTGGATGAGATTGCGGAGGAGGGCCTTTTCCTTGACGATGCGGGCGTAGTGCTCGATGTTGGAAACTTTGGGCATGCCGTCGGCGAGAGAGGCGAGGTACGGAGCGCCCCCGGAGGCCTCGAGATCGCCACGGCGGTGGAGTTCTTCGGTGAGGGTGATTAGATCGATGGCTTGCTGGGCTTCGCCGAGCGCGATCATTTGATTGAAGACGCGGCGGTGTTGATCGAGGAAGAAGTCTTCCGGGCGGAGATTTTCGATGGCGGCGTTGAGGGCGTTGTTGTCGAGGAGAATGGCGCCCAGGACGGAACGCTCGGCGTCGAGGTTGTTGGGGAGGGGCTTTTCGAGAGTGGTATCCACGGGCATATTCTGGCTCTTATAATTCGCCTTTTATTCGCCTACACTGATTTTCTAGCACTTTTTCCGCGGGAGGGCAAGCGCGGAATTTATTTTTCGCAGCTGAACGCTTCGTGATTCGAAGTGATGACGCATTGTGCGCGTAAGAAAAAAATTCGTCAATCGGAATGCTGTGCATTTTTTCGGAAAACGTTGCAAAACTTTTTCCGCGCTACGGAAAATAAATTACGCTCAAAAAAATGGGGCGCAGCGTGCTGCGCCCCTACAGCGGAAATGGAAAACGGCGAAATTGGCGGAGTCATTCTTCCTTTGTTACGTGAACCGTGACTTGGGCGGTTACGTCGCGGAAGACTTTTATGGTTACTGGATATTCGCCGATGGCTTTGATTGGGTCGGCTAGATGAATTTGGCGTTTGTCGATTTTAAACTTTTGGGCGGCCAGGGATTCGGCGATGTCGCCGGCGGTTACGGAGCCGAACATCTGGTCGTTTTCGCCGGTTTTGCGCGTGAAATTTAGCGAGATGCCGTTGAGCAACGCAGCTTGCTTTTGCGCGGCGTCGAGTTCGGTGGCGGTCTTCTTCGCGAGCGAGGTGCGAATGCGCTCAATTGCTTTTAGATTGCCGGCGCTGGCTTCAATGGCCAGCTTCTGCGGCAGAAGGAAATTGCGGGCGTAGCCGGGCTTTACCGTGACGACGTCACCGCGGTGGCCGAGCTTTTCGATGTCTTCCTGAAGAATGATTTGCATTTTTTCTCTCTAGGCTCCTGATTCCTTTGACCCGAACAGGCTTACGCCTTCGGGGCCTCCGCTGCGGGCACGGCCGCGGCGGCCGGTGGGACTGCGGGTGTTGCTGCTGGCACGGTTGCCGGCGCTGCTGCTGCCGGATGAGCGGCTGGGGCGCCGTGGGTTTGCGGAACGACCTGGCGCGGGGCTTGCGTGCCTGCGGCACTGCCTGCGAACGGAAGCAGGGCGATGTTGCGCGCGCGCTTGATGGCTACGCCGAGCCAGCGCTGGTGGCGCGAGCAGACGCCGGTCATGCGGCGCGGAAGAATTTTGCCGCGCTCCTGGACGAATTGCGAAAGAATGTCGGCGCGCTTGTAGTCGATGAAATCCATCTTCTCGACGCAGAACTTGCAGACTTTCTTTTTGCGGAAATACTGGCGCTTGCCGCGGGGACGGCCGCCGGGACCGCCCGGGCCACCCGGACCTCCGCCTGGGCCGCCTTCGCGGCGCGGACCACCGTGCCCGCCGCCTGGGCCATGACCGCCGGAGCCGCCTTCGCGGCGCGGAGGGCCACTGTGAGATTGTGCTTGTTTCGGATCCTCTGACATACTTTCCAGCCTTTCTGCTGAGAGCTTCTAATTTCATCAGAGGGACGCGCTGAAGCGCGTCCCTACATGGTTACAAATACAAAACTTAGCTTGCGGCCGGTGCGTGTTCCGCAGACAGCGCGGGTGCCGGCGCGGGCGTGGGTGCTGGTGCGGGCGCTGGAACGGATGCTGGGGCGCTGCGGCGCGGACGGCGGGCGGCGCGCAGTTCGCGCTTGCCGCCGAGCTTCTTCTGGCGCTTCAGGTCTTCGTCGAGACGGACGGTCAGATACTTGATGACCACGTCCTGCACGCGGAGACGGCGCTCGAGTTCGGCGATGAGTTCGGCGTGGCTGGTGCGAATCTGCTGGTAAACGTAGATGCCTTCGCGGTGTTTGGCTACGCGATAGGCGAGCTTGCGCGTGCCCCAGTGCTCGGTCTTTTCAATCTTGCCGCCTTTTTCGGCGCAGGTGTGCTCGATGCCGGTGATTACCTTTTTGATTTCGTCTTCCGGCGTGGCCGGGCGGGCGATGAAGATCAGATCGTATAGTCGCTCTTGTTCCATGATGACCTCTTTTCCTTTGGCCCCGAGTTGATCGGGGTCATGCAAAAATCCTTTGGGCTCCTGCTCGGGTAAACTTTCTTACTTCTTTTCCGGCTCTTCCGATTCCGGCGGCTTGCGGCGGTTGAACTTGTTCATTGCCGCTTCGATTCCCTTTTCGAGAATCATTTCCACCGCGTTACCGGCTTCGTTCACCATTTCTGCCGCTACTTCCAGTTCGGCCTTTTTCATTGGCCGCAGTACGAATTCTTTGCGGCTGCTGAGCGGATGATCCGGGCCGCAGCCCAACCGGATCCTGTAAAAATCCTGCGTGCCGACGGAGCCGATGACTGAATTCGCTCCGTTGTGGCTGCCGCCGCTGCCTTTGCGGTCGATGCGAATCGTGCCGAAAGGCAATTGGACTTCATCCCACATCACCACCAAATCGACTGGAGTCAGCTCGTACTTTTCGAGCAACTCCCTGACCGAGATGCCGCTGAGATTCATGTACGTCTGCGGCTTCGCCAGCAGAATTTCTTCTCCGGCTAGCTTGCCGCGGCCTACGAGCGCCTTGCCTTCCGGGCGCTCAACTCTGATAACCCCGCGAATTGCATTGCGATTCGCGAGTTCGTCGATGGCCATGAATCCGAGGTTATGCGGCGTCCATTGGTACTCCGGATCAGGATTCCCAAGACCGACGATGAGCCGCATAGGCCTCTGTGCGGTGCCTGGCTTGTGGCCAGGCGCCGCGATCTGCTCCTTGCCTTCTTACTTCTTCTTCTCGCCCTTTTCGGCCTTTTCCGGTTTGGCTTCTGCTTCGGCGCCTTCTTCGCCTTCGACTTCCTTTTTGCCCTTCTTGATGACTTCGGGCTCGGCAGGCGTTGCGGCATCGGCGGCGACGGCTTCGACGGGCTTCTCTTCTTCAACCTTGAGAGCCACGACGTGGGCCAGAACGCGATCGGGATCGGTGATTAGCTTCATCTTCGCAGTATCCATGCCAATTTCCTTGGCGCGAAGTTGCTGGTTGAGCATCAAGCCGCTGACGTCCACCTTGAATTCGGTGGGGATTTCGGCGGGCAAGCATTCGATTTCGACTTCGCGGGTGACGACTTCGAAGACGCCGCCCTGCTGCTTGACGCCGGCAGGTTCGCCGAAGGTGTGCACGGGGACTTTCACGCGCATGCGAACGTCCATGGCTACGCGAAGGAGGTCAACGTGTAGCAAGTTTCCGCTGAGCGGATCTACCTGCCAGTCTTTCAGGATGGCGGGTTCGTGCTTGCCGGCAAGGTCCACCTGGAAGAGCGTGTTGTGGCCGCTGGCGGAGCGGAGAATTGCGCTCACCTGCTTGGTGTTTACCGCCAGAGTGATTGCTTCGCCTTTGCCGCCGTAGAGAACCGCGGGAACTTTGCCCGTTAGACGCAGGCGCTTGGCCTCGTTTTTGCCCCGGTCGGTGCGAGGGGCGCCTTCTACTACGATTTGTGTCTGAGCCATCTTTCTTTCCTTCCGTGAAAAACTTTGCTTCGAAAAAATTCAAAAGCGCACAGACAGGAGTGTCTGTGTTACCTGCTAAATAAAGAGTTCGCTGATCGAGGTTTCCTCGTGGATCGAGCGGATGCCGCGGGCCAGCAAGTCCGCGACACTCAGAACTTTAATTTTGCCCATGCCTCTGGCGGCTTCGCCGAGGGGAACCGAATCCGTTGCGACGACTTCTAAGATTTGCGAATTTGCGATGCGTTCGATAGCCGGGCCGGAAAGAACCGCGTGGGTGCATGCGGCGTAGACTTGCGTGGCGCCTTCGCGGATCAGGGCTTCGGCTGTTTTTACGAGCGTGCCTGCAGTGTCGATGATGTCGTCGACGATGAGCGTGCTGCGGCCGCGGACATCGCCGATGAGGTTCATGACTTCGCTGACGTCGACATCGACGCGGCGCTTGTCCACGATGGCCAGAGGCGCGTCGAGCTTTTTCGCAAAGAAGCGGGCGCGTTCGACGCCGCCTGCATCGGGCGAAACGACTGTGAGATTCGGCAGGTTCAAGTGCCGAAAATGTTCGACGAGAACCGGGGAGCCGTAAAGATGATCCACCGGAACGTCGAAGTAGCCCTGAATTTGCGGGGCGTGCAGATCCAGCGTCAGAGCGCGGCTTGCGCCGGCAGTTTCGAGCAGGTCGGCGACGAGCTTGGCTGATATTGGGACTCGGGGTTTGTCTTTGCGATCCTGGCGGGCGTAGCAGTAGTACGGGAGGACCGCGGTGATGCGCCAGGCGCTGGCGCGCTTGAAGGCGTCAATCATTAGCAACAGTTCGAACAGGTGATTGTCGACGGGATAGCAGCAGGGTTGCACGACGAAGACGTCGGCGCCGCGCACGTTTTCGAGGATTTGGAAATAAATTTCGCCGTCGCTGAAGCGGCCCAGGCTGGCTTTGCCAAGGGGCACTTCCAAATGCGCGCAGATGCTCTCTGCCAGAGGCAGATTCGCGGTCCCCGAGAAAATTTTGAAACGGTCGTCGTTCAAAACACTGCGCTCCATGAGCACAAAATTGGGCCCGTGAAAATCCGTTCAATGACTTAGCTGCTGGCGCGGGATGCAATGAAGACGCTGCGGATCAACCGAAGAAAAACGTGGGACACACTATTACTTTAGCGAGTGCCCTGCATTTTACGAACGTACCTGTCGCGCGAGAGTGTCTCGCAAACAAAGGTCTGATCGTCCGGAAACCCAACAGCGGCTCGGCGCGCCAACACTGGGCTCGGGAAAACTCCAAACACCGCCGAACCGCTACCCGCCAGTGAGGCTTCTGCGGCTCCTCGTTGAAGCAAAGCCCGCTTGATTTGCGCAAGACGGGGGTGACGCCGGAAAACGGGTGGCTCGAAATCGTTCGAGAGGCCGCTTCCCTGCGCGCTCCAGCATAGAGCACAGAACTTCCAAAGTTTAGGGTCTACAGAGGATTTTGTCAATGTCAGCGGACGGGCTTTCAGCCAGCGGTAGGCGTCGGGAGTGGGGACGTGGATGATTTTGGGCGAAACGATGAGAATGGCTAGTTTGGAGACGTCGGGGAGCGGGTAGATTTCGTCGCCGCGGCCAATGCCCATGGCGCGGCCGCCGGAGAGGAAGAAGGGGACGTCGGCGCCGAGGGATGCGGCGATTTCGAGCAGGCGTGGCAGGGGAATATCGCGTTTGGTTAGGCGAAGATAGCCGAGCAGGGCTGCAGCGGCGTCGCTGGAGCCGCCGCCCAAGCCGCGGCCGGCTGGGATTGTCTTTTTGAGGTCAATCTCCAAGCCATCGCGAATTTTTAGTTCGCGGCGGAGGGCATCGACGGCCCGATAGACGAGATTTTTTTGCGGGGCTTCCTGAGAGAGAACGGCGTTGCCTTCGATCAAAAGTGAAATGTCTTTTTGCTCTGAAGTGCGCAGGCTCAACTCATCGTGCAGGGAAACCATTTGGAAAATGGTGCGCAGTTCGTGGTAGCCGTCAGGGCGCTTGCCGAGAATGTCGAGGCGGAGATTGATTTTGGCAAACGCGGGAATGCGGACTTCGCGCATGCGCTTATTGAGGTTTCGCGTCTTGCGGCGAAGATTTTTGTGCTATGCGGTGCTTGACCTGGGAAAGTTTCTTTTCGACTTCGGCCACTTTGTCGTTCTCAATATCGGCGGGCAAGGCGCGGCGCCATTCGCTGAGCGATTTTTCCCACTCGATGGCGGCAAGGTCCATGCGACCGGACTTGGCCAAAACATCGCCCAAGTGTGAACGAATGGTGGCGTCGTGGCTTTCGCGTGTGACGGCCTGGCGCAGCGTGGCTTCCGCCTCATTCAGTTTGTTTTCGCGGAAATAGATCCAGCCGAGGCTATCGAGATAGGCGCCGCTGTGTGGATCTTCCTTCAGGGCGCGCTGGACGAGAGCTTCCGCTTCGTCGAGACGGATGCCGAGGTCGCCAAGCATGTAGCCATAATAATTGAGGACCGCGGCGTCCCGCGGATTGGCGGCGAGCGCTTTTTTGAATTGATCTTCGGCGCGGTCGAAGAATTTTTGGCGTTCGTAGATGGCGCCGAGCAAAAACCAGACCATTTCGTTGTCGCGGGGATCGCCGGGCATGACTTCGGCGGCGTGCGCGGCGTCTTCGGCTTCTTTGTAGCGGCGGGCGCGCTCGTAAACTTGCGCGATATTGAGATAGGTGTCGCGATCCGCGTCGCTCTTGTTGAGTTGCGCGCGAAGAATTTTGACCGCTTCGTCGGTCTGGCCGTTTTCGCCGAGGAGCAGGGCGTCGGAGGTGCGAAGGCCGGAGTCGCTGGGGTATTTTGCGAGGGCGTCTTTGCCCGCTTGCAAGGCTTTCGGCAAATCCTTGGCCGCGCGATAGGTGTCCATGATGAGCATCCTGGAGCGACGGTCTTCTTCTTCGCCGAGGTGGCCCAGCTCTTCATAGGTGTAAATCGCGGCTTGATAATTCTGCGTGTCGCGATAGAGCTGGCCCAGTTGCTGATACAGGATGGCCAGCGAGCGGCGGCGCGAGGGCAGTATGTTGGACTGGGATTTCAGTCCGGTGACGGCATCGGACAGAACGCGAATGGCGTCTTCAAAGCGGCCCTGGGCTTCATAGAGCATAGCCTCGTTGTACATGACCTCGAGGCTGCCGGGGGCGTACTGGCGTGCTTTTAAAAGATTTTCTTCGGCGTGATCGAGCTGGTGAAGCTCGCGGTAGATTTGGGCGAGACGCAGATAGACGTCGGAATCGTCGGGCATCAAGTCGGCGAGTTTCTGATAGACAGTAAGAGCTTCCGCAAATTTTTCTTCGGAGAGCAAAGTCTGGCCCAGGCCGCGCTGATGGCTCAGCTCGGAGGGATCCAGGTCCGCTGCTTTGCGGTAGGCTCCTTCGGCTTTGGGCAGGTCGTGCGTCTGGGTGTAGGCATCGCCAAGAAGGTCGAGAAGCGTGGGAGACGATGTGCGGGTCGTAATTGCTTCGAGAAGCAGCACGGCGTCGGCGGATTTGCCTTCATCGAGGAGAAGCTGAGTGAGTTGCTCGACAGCCGCTTCGTTGTCTGGGTCTTGCGCCAGCATACTGCGCAAAACTTCTTCCGCTTTGTCGTGGTCGTTGCGCAAGCGGTACAGGCGCGCGAGCCAGAGGGCGGATTCAGTGTCCGTGGGATCGAGCCGCCAGACTTCGCGGTACTGCTCGATGGCGCGCTCGGCCATTTCGGATTGGGCGCTTGCGCTGAGGTCGCCGAGGCTGCGCAGATAGATGCGTCCGAGAAGGCGGCGCGTCTGCAAATCATTGGGATCGCGCTTGAGGAGATCCTGAGCTTCGGTGACGGCTTCGTGGACGCGCTGGGCTTTCCAGTACATTTCGGCGAGGCGTTCGCCGATGACGGGGGATTTCGGATCAAGAGCGTAGGCTTTTTTATAAGCGTCGATGGCTTGCGTGGCGAACTCGGGCTGGTTGGTGGTCTCGTACTTCTGCTCGTAGAGATGGCCGATGGAATAGTTGTAGTAGGCCTCGGCGCGCGGAGAAGGAGGCGCCGCTGTCTCCGACGATGCGGCGTCAGCCTTTTTCTCCACCGGAGCGTTCTTCTGGAGTTGAGGCTCCGCAGGAGAGGTTTGCGCGGCGGCGTTTGCGCCGCAAGCGCCGGCGAGGAGTGCGGCGAGAGTAAGTCTGCTCAGTTTCATCGTAGCCCCAGAAACGAAAAGTATCCCACGCTGCTGGAACGCGGTCAAAAGCGAAAAGAAGGGCGTTTCCAGGGCCAAAAGGCGCCTATTACTAGGATGCAGGAAAATCCAAAAGAGTTGAAAGCGAAACTTGCGATGCATCGTATCTGTAAGATAAGGCGTTTCTTAACATTATTTTGAGCGTTGCGCAGGACCGAAGATCGGCTGCAAATCAGTGCAGGAAATGGCGCATGCCGGTGAAGACCATGGCCATGCCTAGGCGGTCGGCGGCGGCGATGACTTCGTTGTCACGGACGGAGCCGCCCGGCTGAATTATCGCGACGGCGCCGGCTTTGGCGGCTTCTTCGACCCCATCGGGGAATGGGAAAAAGGCGTCGGAGGCGACGACTGTGCCGGCCAGCGAGGATTGGGCTTTCATTACGGCGATTTTCACGGAGTCCACGCGGCTCATCTGGCCGGCCCCGACGCCGAGGGTGGCGCCGTCTTTTGCAAAGACGATGGCATTGGATTTGACGTGCTTGCAGACTTTCCAGGCGAAACGCATGGTTTGCATTTCGGCTGGTGTTGGGCCGCGTTTTGTGACGGTGCGGAGGTGGTCTTCCCGGATTTCGCCGAGGTCGGGTTGCTGGACCAGCATTCCGCCGAGAATACGTTTCAGCTGGAGTTCGCGCTCGGGGGCCAACCCTCCGGGAGGCAGTTCCAGTAAGCGCAGATTCTTTTTTGCGGCGAAAATTGCTTTGGCCTTCTCGTCAAACCCCGGAGCGGCGATGCATTCTACGAAGAGTTTTGCGACTTCCTCTGCGGTCGCGGCGTCGACTATGCGGTTGAAGGCTAGTACGCCGCCGAAAGCGGAAATCGGATCGCTTGCGAGAGCTTTCAGATAGGCATTGAGGAGAGTCTCGCGCTCGGCTGTGCCGCAGGGATTGTTGTGCTTGACGATGACGGCAGCGGGCTGGGTGAATTCGGCGGCGAGGCTGCGGGCGGCTTCCAGATCGACGTAATTGTTGTAGGAAAGCTCTTTGCCTTGAAGTTGCTTTGCGGCGGCGAGGCCGGATGGTGCGCTGCCTGACGGGACGTAAAGGGCGGCGGCTTGATGAGGATTCTCTCCGTAACGGAGCGGCTGTTGTTTTTGTAGGGCGATGTGCACGCGATCGGGGAGGAGCGGTTTCTCGCCTAGCGTGATGTGGCCTGACACGGCCGAGAGGCGCTCCAATTCGGTGGCGATCATGCCGTCGTAGCGCGAAGTTGTGGCGAATACCTTCAACGCCAGTTCGAGCCGCATGGCGAGCGAGGTTTCGCGCGACGCTTCGAGCTCTTGCGCCACTTTTGCATAGTCGGCCGGATCGGTCACGACGGTAACACTTTCAAAATTCTTTGACGCGGAGCGCAACATGGTGGGACCGCCGATGTCGATATTTTCGATCAGCTCTTCCGCAGTCAGGCCCTGCTTCGCGGCGGTGGCCTCAAATGGGTACAGGTTCACAACGACCAGATCGATTGGAGTGATGCCATGTTCGGCGGCTTGCTTCTGATCCTCGGCGTGCTTGCGGCGATAGAGAAGGCCGCCGTGAACTTTTGGGTGCAGAGTTTTTACGCGGCCGCCGAGCATCTCCGGCCAGCCGGTGAAGTCGGCCACGTCGCGGACCGTGACTCCTGCTTCGCGCAGGAGTTTCGCTGTGCCGCCGGTCGAAAGAATCTCAATGCGCAGAGCCGCTAGGCGTTTCGCAAACGCTACGATCCCTGTTTTATCAAACACGCTGATGAGCGCGCGTTCCACTGCCATGTCGTCGTCCCCCTGGAAGTAAAAACAAACCAGTGTATGCGGGCGGCGGATTTTGGGAAAGCGGAAAGGCTATTGGATTCGAGCCAAGTGTGCAAATTGCAGAGGATAGTCGAGTTTGGATTCTATTGATGAGCGAAGAGAAGCGGCATCAAGCTGCCGCACTCCACATTTTTCAAGCCTTAACGAGCGCTTTGAGTTTGACCTGGCCTTCGATGACTTCGACGACGTATTCGACGTCGCGACAATTTTTTTGTTTCTGCAAGTCCTTCGTCTTCTTTAGGACAAACTCATTGAAGCCTGAGCGCGTCAACTTTCCGGTCTCTTCGCCTGCGTTTTGCTTGGCTTGCAGAAATGCCTGGTAGAGCTGGTCGACTTTTTCGGATTCGTGTTCGGGCTCGGAACACGTTACGCGAAAGGCGCCGGCTGCTGCGCCAGCCGCAGCGGCCACGGGCGCCTCGACTGGCTTCTCAGCATGTTTGTGAGCGCGTTCGCGTTCCGCTTCGATGGCTTTGGCGGCGGCGCCGAAGTGGCGCTGAATCTTTCCTTCTTCCTTCTGCTGGGTTTTCTTGCGGAAAATGTCTTTGTACTTGACGTAGGTCTGGGTGAGGTTGTTGAGGCGGAAGCGGTGGCCGTATTTCAGTTCGCCGCCGCGCTCGGCATAGCGCTTCACCACCAATTCAATACGCCATTCGATTTCGGTGGGGGGGCGCTTTCTGCCGCCACCGAAATACTGGTCGTATTCAATTTTGAGCTGGCGGATGTCGCGTTCGAGCTGAGCCAACTCTTCGTCGATAGTCGCCATGGGTGGAGAGGCCCCTTACATACCATGCTAGGAGCGCGGGGCGAAGGCGTCAACCAAGAGGAGTGCTGGGCGCTGCGCATCGTATATCCCGCCCTTTGGGACAGGCGGTTCGTGGACGGGGCGCAAGTGGTTGATTGCCGGGGGCACCGCCGGTGTGCTGAAATGGGGGCCATGGAAGCTCGGGCAAAACAGGCTCTTTCTGCTGAGCAGGCGGAACTTCTGAGGCAGATTCCTTCGGTGGATGAATTGCTGGCGCAGCCGCGGCTGGCGGAGCTTGCGGGGCGCGTGGATCGGACAGTGCTGGTGGAGGTCACGCGCACGGTTCTGGCGGAGCTGCGCACGCGGATTACCGACCAGGTGAAATTCGCTGTGCTGGGCGATCTCAGGCTGCTTGCCTCTGACGGGGCCTCTCTCGAAGAGCACATCAGTCTGCTTGTGGAGCGCATTCTGGCGCATTCGCTTCAGCCGGTGATCAACGCTACTGGCGTGATTCTGCATACCAATCTCGGGCGCGCTCCATTGTCTGCAGCGGCCGTGGAAGAGTTCCGGCGGACGGCCACGCAATATTCGAACCTTGAATATGACTTGGAAGCTGGAGCGCGCGGGAAGCGCGACGTGCATACGGCATCCATGCTCGAGCGGCTCACGGGGGCCGAGGCGGCCATTGTGGTGAACAATTGCGCGGCGGCGGTACTGCTGGTGCTTGCGGCGTTGGCCAAGGGCGGCGAGGTCATTGTTTCGCGCGGCGAGTTGATCGAGATTGGCGACGGTTTCCGCATCCCAGAAATTATGGCGGAAAGCGGAGCGTTGCTGCGCGAGGTGGGAACGACCAACCGGACGCGGGTGGCGGACTACGAGAACGTTATCAACGAAAAGACGAAATTGCTTCTGCGCGTGCACCCTTCCAATTTTCGGATTACAGGATTTGCGGAGAAGCCGTCGCTGGAAGAATTGGCTGCGCTGAGTCAGCGGACAGGGATGCCGCTGGTCGAGGATCTTGGGTCGGGTTGTCTGGTGGATCTTTCCGCAAGCGGAATCACCGAGCCTTTGGTGAGGCAGAGCATTGACGCCGGAGTTTCCATTGTGATGTTCAGCGGCGACAAACTTTTGGGCGGGCCGCAGGCTGGGATCATTGCTGGGAAGAAAGACTTGGTGACCCGCGTACGCCGGCATCCGCTGTTTCGGGCGCTGCGCGTGGACAAGCTCACTACGGCGGCGCTGGAAGTTACGCTCGGCGCTTACCTGCGGGCGGCTTGGGACGAGATTCCGGCGTTGCGCATGATTCGAACGAGCGCGCAGGAGTTGAAGCGCCGTTCCGAGAATTTTTTGCGAGAGCTGCGGCCGGAGTTGCCGCTGGACGAAGTGGAAATGGAGATTGTGGATGGGACTTCGCTCGCGGGTGGAGGCTCGACGCCGACTCAGGCGCTGCCGACGAAAGTGATTCGCATTGCGAGCGCTCGTTATTCGGCGGCGCAGCTGGAGCAGCGGCTTCGGCGCGCGCCTGCGGGTATTTCGGTGATTGCGCGTGTGGAGAACGACCGATTAATTCTGGACCTGCGCACGGTTTTCGAGGAACAAGAGCCGCTGCTCGTCAAGACGCTTGCTGCCGTGCTTCACTAACTTCCTGCCTCAGAAGCGCTGCCGGACCATTTCCATGCTTGATGAAACTCGATGGAGGCTTTGTGCGTCCTACGAGATGTTTCGGGAGAGTTGACGGCTCGCCTCGAAATTTTCCTGTCCCTGGTTGCCCGATAATTGGTCTGCAAAAAAGGAGAATTGCGAAATGAGGAGAGACCGGTTCGTCCTCGCAGGATTCGTTTTATTTTTTGGTTTGAGCACGGCTGCGGCTCAGCAGCCTACGGTTCCCTCTGGGCAGCAACCGCCGCCGCAGCCTCAGCGGACACGTCTGCCGGCTGATACAACGACGGCTGCGGGAGAAGGGACTCAGAGCAAGCAGGCGCAGCACCCTGTTGTGCCGGAAGAGAAGTCGAGCGTCACGCATCACTCGGCGCGGATCGGCGGGCAAACCATCAACTACACCGCAACAGCGGCGACGTACAACATCAAAGCCGATGATGGAACCGTGAAAGCGACAATGTTTTATGTGGCTTATGTGAAAGATGGCGTGGCTGATCCCGCCAAGCGTCCTGTGAGTTTCGTTTACAACGGCGGGCCGGGCTCGGCTTCGCTCTTCACGCACATGGGCATGGGACCGAAGCGCGTAGTCTTGACGCCCGACGGCCACGGCTTGCCCGCGCCGTATGCGATTGTGGATAACGAAGACTCTTTTCTCGATGCCAGCGACCTTGTTTTTATTGACGCGATTTCGACCGGTTACAGCCGTCCGGCTCCGGGTGAAGCGACGGCGCAATTCCACGGAATTATTGAGGACGCGAACTGGTTTGCGGATTTTATCTACCAATACATCACGCGGAATGATCGCTGGGCCTCTCCGAAGTTTTTGCTTGGCGAAAGTTACGGAACGACGCGTTCCGCTGAGCTTGCGGGAGTGATTCAGGAGCGCCACCAAATCTATATGAGCGGCATTGCCTTGATTTCCTCGGTGGCGTTTTCCAACTGGGGAGCCGACAACCGTACCGAGTTCTTTCTGCCCACTTACGCGACGAGCGCCTGGTATCACCAGCTGCTGCCGGCGGATTTACAGAGCCTGCCGATCGAACAAGTGGCGCAAAAGGCGAGGGAGTTCGCGCACGGCGAATATGCGCAGGCTTTGGAGAAAGGCGATCAGCTTTCTCCCGCGGACCACCAGAAGGTCGTCGAGGATCTCGCGCACTACACCGGGCTTTCGACGAAGTTCATCGAAGAGGCGAACTTGCGGGTTAGCCCGTTCCGTTGGTTCAAGGAGCTGGAGCGGGACAAGCGGCGCACCGTTGGCCGGCTTGATTCGCGCTTCGAAGGCATGGACGTGGATGCCGCCGGGGAGCGCAACGAGTACGATCCCAGCGAAGCTTCTTACGAGGGCGCGTTTGTGGCAACGTTCCACGACTATACGCGGCGCGAATTGAAGTGGGAGAGCGATGCATACTACACCGTCAGCGCGAATGTGCGCCCGTGGGATCAGACGGGCAATACCGAAGTGGCGGAAGTGCTGCGCTCCGCGATGACACAGCAAACGTATCTCAAAGTGCTGGTCGTCTGCGGCTACTACGACCTGGCGACGCCGTTCAATGGCATCGAGAACACGTTTGCGCACATGAATCTGGAGCCGTCGGTGCGCAAGAACGTGAGCTTCACGTATTACGAAGCGGGACACATGATGTACATCGATGAGAAGGAGCACCACAAGCTGCACAAAGACATCGATGATTTTATAAATGGGAGCTACACGCACTAGATAGCAGGTAAGTTGAGGGCGCTTCTCCAGTCCGCAGTTGGATTGGACTGGAGAAGCAACATGCGGGATTATAAGGGACCGTGCTGGCCTTTTCTGTCTCCAACGGAAAACTAAAACAATTTGAGAAACGGCTGCCTGAACTGCGTCCAGGCTGGGCGCTGATTCGTGTCCGGCTAGCGGGCATTTGCAATACGGACCTTGAGATTTTGCGCGGGTACCACGCTTTTCGCGGAACGCCGGGGCACGAATTCGTTGGCCAAGTTGCGGATGTTTGCGGCGTTTCCCAATCACTTAAGAAAAAATGGTTAGGGCAGCGCGTTGTTGGCGAAATCAATGTGTCTTGTTCCGCTTACCGCTTGCGACCCGTCTGCGATTTTTGTAAGCGCGGGTTGAAGACGCATTGTGCGAGGAGGACTGTCCTCGGCATCGTCGCGCACGATGGTGCGTTTGCGCAGTATTTGGCGTTGCCGCTCGAAAATCTTCACGTGGTCCCGGACTCCGTTGACGACGAACAGGCTGTGTTCGTTGAACCGCTCGCCGCAGCTTGCGAAATTCTCGAGCAAGTCGACATCAGGAAATCTCGCGAAGCTGCTGTGCTGGGCGATGGCAAGCTGGCGCAATTGATCGCGCTCGTTCTGAGGACCGCCGTGCCGCGCGTCATCATGTACGGAAAACACGAAAAGAAACTTGCTCTCGCGCGCCGCGCGGGAATCAGGACTAAGAAAGTGCACGGCGACGCCAACGACCTCAAACACATAAAAGAAACATCTAGGTTGCTGGTCGAAGCCACTGGATCGCCGAGCGGCTTCGCCCTGGCGCAGCACATGACCGAACCGCACGGCACGCTCGTCTTGAAATCCACATTTCACGGCGCCGCGCCGATCGAAACCTGGCCCATCGTGGTCAAGGAACTCACTGTCGTCGGTTCGAGGTGTGGGCCGTTCGCCAAGGCACTCGCCCTGCTGCGCTCCGGCAAAATTGATCCGCGTCCGCTCACCACGCGGACGTTTCCTTTGAATGAAGCGCCCGAGGCCTTGCGTTTCGCTCAAGAACGGGGCGTGATGAAAGTTTTGCTGAAAGCTTGAGAAACCGAGACTCATCTATAAAGCATTACAAAATATTTCACACACGATTGATACAGGACGCGACGCAGGCGGCGCCGAAGCCGTTATCAATGTTGACGACGGTAACGTTAGAAGCGCAAGAATTGAGCATGCCGAGCAGCGCGGCGACGCCGCCGAAGCTCGCGCCGTAACCAACGCTTGTAGGTACCGCGATGACCGGCGCCGCAACCAGACCACCTACAACACTCGGCAGCGCGCCTTCCATTCCTGCGACGCAGATAATCACACGCGCTTGCGTCAGCTTTTCGCGATGTTCGAGCAGACGGTGAATGCCCGCGACACCCACGTCGTACAAATGTTCCGCGCGATTCCCCATAATACGCGCGGTCACCAGAGCCTCTTCGGCAACGGGAATGTCGCTCGTGCCGGCCGACACCACGACGATGTTTCCTTTTCCAACGATTTCGCGGTTCCGCTCGATCGTGATCACGCCAGACAGCTCATGGAATTTCGCTGCCCGGGCAGTCTTTCCGTTTGCGCGCTTAACCGCGGCAAAAGTCTTTGCATCTGCCCGCGTGACTAAAATGTTGTGGCGCGAATCTTTCTTTTGCAGCATGGCGCGAACGATCTGCGCAACTTGCTTGGGCGTCTTCCCTTTTGCAAAAACAACTTCCGCGAAACCCTGGCGCAGCGAGCGGTGGTGGTCGACCTTAGCAAATCCCAAATCCTCGAACGGCATGTGCTTCAGCCGCTCGACCGCTTTCTCTGGGGAAAGCACTCCCGCCTGCAAGGATTCCAGCATTTTCAGCAATTCCGGCTGATTCATATTGTTTGGCCGCCGCAAATTCTATCATCACACATGCAGGTCGCCCTTGCTTGACTTGGCCGAATGCGGCTGCGAGACTAATTCTATCCGCACGGAAATCATGCCTGACACGCAAAAACAAATCGTGACCGTAGGTGTGACCGGTGCCAGCGGCGCGGTTTTGGCGCAGAAGGCGCTCGCGCTACTTGAGGCCGACCCCCGTGTGGCTCATATCCACCTTGTCGTGACAGAAGCCGGCCAACGCCTTTTTGCCGAGGAGTTGGGGATCAACTCTGGTGACCTGAAGCAATTACCCGGCCGTCTGCTAAATCGTCCCGCGGCAAAAATAGAGGTTCTCCCCAATAAGGATATCGGCGCTTCAATCGCTTCCGGCAGTTACGCGGTTGATTCCATGATCGTCGTTCCATGCTCGATGGGAACCCTCGCGGCGATTGCGACAGGCGTGAGTGACGACCTCGTTTCCCGCGCTGCGGACGTGATTCTCAAGGAAGGACGCAAGCTGGTGCTTTGTGTGCGCGACACGCCATTCAATCGCATCCATTTGGAAAACATGTTGCGTGCGCAGCAAGCGGGCGCGGTAATCATGCCAGCAATTCCGGCGTTTTATCATCACCCGCAAACGATCGACGACATGGTAACGCAGTATGTTTGCCGGGTGCTCGCACAGATTCATCTTCCACAAGAAAATATGTACCGGTGGTTGGGACAAGCAAGCGCAAAAAAGGCGGAGGCGTGATCTAACAATGGCCAGCCGCCTCCGCACCGTGCTTGAAATGATCAAATTCGAGCACTCCGTTTTTGCGTTGCCGTTTGCGCTGACGGGGGCGCTTCTCGCTGCGCGCGCGACGCATCAACCTCCCAAGGGCTGGCCGAGTTTGCGGCAAATTCTTTGGATTGCCGTCGCTATGGTCGCAGCACGTTCGGCGGCCATGACCATGAACCGCATCGTTGACCTGCGCTATGACCGGGAGAATCCGCGGACCCGGCAGCGGGCGCTCGCGACGGGAGCGCTTTCCGTGCAATTCGCGTGGCTTTTCACGCTCGCGGCCGTGGCTTTATTCTTCGTCGCGGCCTGGCAGCTTAACCTCCTCGCACTAAAACTGGCGCCGGTGGCTCTCGCGATTCTTTTTTTCTACTCGTTCACAAAGCGCTTCACGAGCTGGTCGCACGTTTTTCTTGGATTCGCTCTCGGTATCTCGCCTGCTGCTGCATGGATAGCAGTAACAGGCAGCCTCGACCGGCGCATGCTGATTCTTTGCGCTGCGGTCACGTTCTGGGTGGGCGGATTTGACGTGCTCTACGCGTGCCAGGACGTTGATTACGACAAGCGCGCGGGCCTCTATTCCATCCCCAAGCGTTTCGGCATCGCGAAGGCGCTGCTCATTGCGCGCGTCATGCATCTTGCTGTTGTTGCGCTGCTTTCTGGGCTTGCCTACCGCTTCGCGCTTCCCTGGCCCGCCTGGGCAGGCATCGCGGTTGTCGCCGCCCTTCTGGCTTACGAACATTCTCTTGTGAAACCCGGCGACCTCAGCAAGCTGGACGCTGCGTTTTTCGCCGTGAACGGTTATATTAGTTTGTTGTTCCTGTTGTTCTGGGGCGCTGCGGCAGCGGTTTGGCGCGTTTGAAGATTTCAGCGGAATCAAAATGAGCGAACTCACGATCACCGATCAGCGTTTGAAGCCCATCGCGGAAAAAGTCCTTGCCGGCGAACGTTTGAACATGGACGACGGCATCACGCTATACCGTTCGCCCGACCTGCTTGCCGTCGGCTGGCTGGCGAATCATGTCCGCGAAAAGCGCCACGGGAACACCACCTATTACAACGTCAATCGCCACATCAATCCGACGAATGTTTGCGTGGCGCATTGCAGACTTTGCGCTTTCGGCCGCGATCCGAATGCGCCTGGCGCTTACACTTTTGCTCTCGATGAAATTTATCAGCGCGCGGAACAGGGTGTTCGCGAAGGCGCCACTGAATTTCACATTGTCGGCGGGCTGCATCCCGACCTGACCTTCGAGCATTATCTGGAGATGGTCCGCGGGTTGAAACAGCGCTGCCCCAGCGTGCACATCAAGGCCTTCACGATGGTGGAAGTACATTATTTTTCCAGGATCGCCAAACTTCCCATCGAAGAAGTGCTACAGAAGATGAAGGCAGCGGGCGTGGACTCCTGCCCGGGCGGCGGAGCGGAGATTTTTCATCCGCGCGTGCGAAAAATTATCTGCGACCACAAAACCAGCGGCCAGATGTGGCTGAACACCGCGAAGAAGGCTCACGAAGCGGGGCTGCGTTCAAACGCCACGATGCTGTACGGCCACGTGGAAACCGAAGAAGAACGCGTCGACCACCTGATCAAGCTGCGCGAGTTGCAGGACGAGACTCACGGATTCGTAGCGTTCATCCCGCTGGCGTTTCACCCGGATAACACCGCGCTCTCGCACATTCCGAAGACCAGCGGCTATGCGGACTTGCGCGCGATAGCGGTCTCGCGGCTGATGCTCGATAATTTCGACCACATCAAGGCCTACTGGATCATGCTTTCGCCGAGCATCGCGCAGATCGCGCTGCGCTTCGGCGCCAACGACCTCGATGGCACGGTCGTCGAAGAAAAGATTTACCACGACGCTGGCGCGAAGACATCGGAGTTCACGCCACGCGCCGAACTCGAACGGCTAATCCGCGCTGCGGGCCGCGTACCGGTCGAACGCGACACGCTTTATCGCCCGGTCGATCGCTCCAAAATGCCGCCGATTCCGCCAACGCCGCGGACTGACCTCGTCTCTCTTACACTAAATATTTGAAAGCTTGGGTAGGCGCTTAGCGAATTGTCGCGGCCTTAGCAGCGACTTTTGCTAGCAAGTCATCGGGAAGCGGCGGGTAGCCCTGTCGTTGCGCCATCTTTTCGCCGTTGGTGTAGACCCACTTCAAATATTCCGCGACCGCGCGGCCCCGCTGCGAGTCTTTCGCGGCTGCCGGAACATAGAACCAGGTAAAACTGCTGATCGGGTAGCTCTCTTTCCCGGGTGCATTCGTCAGCGAAATTCGGAAATCGTCGGTAGCCTTGCTCGTCAGCGCGGTTGCCGCAGCTGCAATCGAACGGGCGGATGGCCGCACGAACTCGCCGTCCGCGTTGCGAATGCTTGCCATCCGGAGCGACGCCTTCTCTGCCATGTTCAATTCCGTATAACCAAGAGCGCCGGCGGTTGCTTGTACTTTCTCCACCATATCCTGAGACCGGCCACCGACGCTGCCAACCGGCCAGTTCGGCGATTCGCTGCGCCCAACGTGGGCAAGAAATTCCGGGCTCGTCTTCGAGAGAAAATCGGAAAGAATATAGCTTGAACCTTTTCCGGCCGGGCGGTGCAGCACCTGGATGGAAACCGCAGGGAGCTTGAGTTCGGGATTCAGCTTTGCCAGCGCCGGATCGTTCCATGAAGTGATCTTCCCGAGAAATATGTTTGCCAGGACGGGACCCGAAAGATGCAGTTCGCCGGTCACACCCGGCAGGTTGTAGATGACCACGATTCCAATCAGCACGGTGGGAAGCTCAACCACTTTGACAGTGGAACCTTTCAAATCTTTTTCGGGAATCGGCGCGTCACCGCCGGCGAAGTCTCCGGTGCCGGTCAAAACACGGGTGGCACCTGCGCCGCTGCCTTCCGGCAAATAGCGTACCTGCACGGCGGGCTGCTGCTTGTGATACTCGTCGTTCCAGAGGACATAGAGAGGCTCCGGCATGCTCGAACCGGTAACCACCAGCACGGTGGACATTTGCCCGTCCGTTGCAACCGGAATGAGAACAGCCAGAGTCAAAAGCAGGACACTAATACTTTTTACGATCCGCCCCACAATGCCCTCCAACCAGAAATCGGCCCGGTCCTACAAGCAAAAGAGGGAAGCCAAACTGTCTGTACAAAATGACTCTAGCGGACTTTATTCCCGCCGACGAACTGTCACGTCGGTCAGGTGTGCGGTATTCGATATCAAAATTGCTCGAAGTGACCGCCCCCGAGTAACTTGCGAAATACTAAACAACTTGATTATTTTTCGACAAAGGATCCGCGCCAATCTCGCCAAAACCTGGAAGGTTACGCAACCTGATATTGAGGCGATACGTCGCATCCGAATATCATTAAGGACCATATTGTAAGGGTAAGGAGACCACACCGGTGCGAACCATCGTTTTGCTGACCATATCGAATATCTTTATGACTTTTGCCTGGTACGGACATTTGAAATATCGCGCTTCGTCTCTCTGGAAGGTGATCCTGATCAGTTGGGGGATCGCTTTTTTCGAGTACTGCTTTCAGGTTCCGGCCAACCGCATCGGTTCGTATGAATTCAGCGCGGCACAGCTCAAGACCATTCAAGAAGTTATCACGCTTACGGTCTTTTCGGTGTTCTCGATTTTTTATCTCGGCGAGAAAATGAAGTGGAACTACGCCGCGGGATTCGGGTGCATCTCGTTGGCGGCGTTTTTTGTTTTCCACAAGTGGTAGGAGCCCGCGAGACATATCAGTCCACCAAACGCCGCGGCTGCCAGACCACCACGTCCTGCCTCCTGGCAAAATGAAGCAGCGGCTTTTGTGTCGGCGAGGCAAATCCAGCGGACTCCGCCATCGTGTTCTTTGCAAACTCAGCTTCTGCAACTTGTAGCGGCCATGGGGCGTGATGAATTTCGCCTCGGATAATCCGGCCTTTGTTGTCGGCGGTGTAAAGGCAATAGCGTTCCGTCAGAAAATATTCGAGCGAGCCGCGCCGCGCCAGAAATTCAGCGCCAGAAGGACGATACGTGCCCTGCAACTCGCCGCAGGCCGCACCGCGGTGTGTGCGTTCGCTGCGATATTCGATTCGTGCGACGCGTTCGTGGCACGACATGCGCGCGCGGAAATACGGCAAATGAAACCAAGCACGCGCGATCGCTACGGCGATTGGATTCCCCGCGTCCAGGCTGAAAAACCACACGCCGGGCTTTCCATCGGTCACGACGTACGTTCGCACGTTTAACTCTGGAAAGGCCGAGAGCCAGGGAACCCCAGGCGTTCCGCGCAATCGTACGCCGGACATCCGAAATGGGACGACACCGATCCAGGCCTGCCCGTCGTATGTATCAACCTCAAGCCCAGCGGGAATGTGAGACCGCACTGCCGCCGCAGGCAGTGGCCAGTGCGCAAAGAGCAGGTCGTGCCAACTCTGCGCCATGATCCAGGGGCCCTCGGGCAGAGCCCATGGGCGATGCGCGGTCTCTTCCAGATTTACCTTCACTAAGTTCCGCCGCCCTCACTCGACATCGTCTTAAGGTCAATATACCCTTCTCTCTGGCTGGCGAATCGAATCTCTGGAATCGAATCCATCGAAGAGTTCAAAAGGAGCAGCATCATGCAACGCAAAGCGTCGGCAGTTTGGCAGGGCGGCCTGAAAGACGGCAAAGGTTCCATTTCCACCGACAGTGGGGTTCTTAAGCAAACGCAGTATTCCTTCAGCACGCGTTTTGAAAACGGCGTGGGCACCAATCCGGAAGAACTTCTCGCGGCGGCCCACGCGGGCTGTTTCACAATGGCTCTTTCCGGGCAACTTGGCGCCGCCGGCATGACTGCGCAAAAGCTCGAAACCACCGCCACTGTCACGCTCGACAAAGTCGGCGACGGCTTTTCCATCACCAAGAGCCACCTCGACCTCGTTGCCACGATTCCCGGCGCGGACAAGGCCAAGTTTGACGCCGCCGTCAAGGGCGCCGAAACCGGCTGCCCCGTTTCCAAGCTATTCAAAGCGGAAATCACCGTCAGCGCGCGTCTCAATTCCTGAGCAGCACTCTGGCGCTTATCGCCGGCTCATCCAAACGAGTACAATGCCCCACATGATTCCAGTTCCAGGCGTCTTCATTGCGGGTGTGGCGATTTTCCTGATCGTCTTGTGGGATGCTTTCGAAGCCATCATTCTCCCGCGGCGAGTCACGAGGAAGTTCCGCCTCACGCGCCTCTTCTTCAAATCCACCTGGATGTCCTGGAAGTTCGTTATGTGCCTCGTGCCCTCGAAGAAAAGGCGCGAGGCGCTGCTGGGCTATTACGGCCCGCTTTCGCTTCTCGTTCTCGTGGGTGTTTGGGCCGTCGGTCTGGTTTTCGGTTTCGGGCTCATGCAATACGGGGCCGGATCGGCAGTCAGTATGACCGGCGGCGAAGGCAGCTTTATGACGGACTTTTATCTAAGCGGTACAACATTCTTCACTCTGGGTCTGGGCGACGTGATTCCGCGTTCAGGCCTCGCCCGAGCGCTCGTCGTCACCGAAGCGGGCTTTGGCTTCGGTTTCCTGGCTGCGGTGATTGGCTATTTGCCTTTTATTTACGGCTCTTTTTCAAAACGCGAAGTGGATATATCGCTTCTGGATTCGCGTGCCGGCACTCCGCCCACGGCTGGTGAACTGCTTCGCCGCCATAGTTATGAACACGGCCAAGAGGCGCTGCGCGAACTCCTCAAAGATTGGGAACTTTGGTCCGCCGAGTTGATGGAAAGCCACCTCTCCTATCCGGTTCTGGCCTACTTCCGCTCGCAGCACGATAACCAGTCGTGGATCGCTTCGCTCACCGCCATCCTCGACACTTGCGCCCTGCTGATGGTCGGCATCGAGGACGCCTGCGAAAAACAAGCCGAACTCACGTTCGCCATTGCACGGCACGCGGTTGTGGATCTATCTCAGGTCTTCGGGACGGCTCCGAAGCCCTTGCCCCATGATCGACTTTCAGCAGAAGACTTGCGACGCGTGCGCGATATCCTCGCCAAGCATGGTATGAAACTGCGCGATGGCGAGGACGCCGATGGCCGTCTCCACGAGCTGCGGCGAATGTACGAGCCCTATATCCACGCGCTGGCAGCCTATCTGAATCAGACGATGCCGCCATGGATTCCCCCAGCAAAGGGCAAAGACAATTGGCAAACCACAGCCTGGGGCCAGTCAGTCGGCCTGGTCGAAAAGGAAAAGGAAGCCGCGCACGCACACGCAGACGATCATTTCTAAAATTCGCATTTGCAGGGGCACAATATCGTGCCCCTACGAGGTGGAAGAGGGTGTATCGCGCCCCTGCAAGTGAGACTGCGAATGGGTGCGAATGTGAAAGACAGGGCCCTGCATTTCTGTAAGTGTTGCTGATAAAGGACTTAGCTGCGCCGCAAGTCTTTTAGATGCAACACTTACGGGATGGGCTGTTAAGTGTTGCATCTAAAGGGTTTAAGCTTACTGTAGGGCTGCAAGAGCGAGATGTAGTGCGGAAGCGTTGCTGCGGCAGAGGAGGGCACGATATTATCGTGCCCCTACAAACTGAGCTATTAGCGAAAGTAGGAGGCCAAAAAATGAAGGCAATCCAAGTCCACGAATTCGGCGGGCCCGAGGTCCTGAAGCTCGAAGAAATCTCTACTCCCAAACCAGCCGCTGGACAAGTTCTCGTGCGCATCCACGGTGCTGGCGTCAATCCGTACGACACATACATGCGCGCCGGGACCTACGCGATTAAGCCTGCGTTGCCGTACACACCGGGTTCCGATGGAGCGGGCGTTATCGAAGCCGTCGGCACTGGAGTCACCAAAGTAAAACCCGGCGATCGCGTCTACTTGGCAAAGACTCTCACAGGCGCTTATGCGGAATACGCGCTGGCACTGGAATCCCAGGTCCACACGCTTCCCGCGAAAATCACGTTCAGCCAGGGCGCCGGAGTTTGGGTTCCTTATGGCACCGCCTACCACGCGCTCTATCACTCCGCGCAGGTGCACTCCTCGGAGACCGTTCTGATTCACGGCGCCAGCGGAGGTGTCGGCCACGCGGGCGTGCAGTTTGCTCGTGCTACGGGACTTACTGTCTTGGGCACCGCGAGCAGCCAGAAAGGCCTCGACATGGTCATCCGCGAAGGCGCTGATAAGGCCTTCGATCACAGCAAACCTGGTTATCTCGACGAGATTATGAAAGCCACCGGCGGCCGCGGCGTGGACATCATTCTTGAAATGCTCGCCAACGTAAATCTCGGGCACGACCTGAAACTGCTGGCCACTAACGGCCGCGTCATTATCATCGGCAATCGCGGGGACGTGACCATTAACGCGCGTGATCTCATGTCGCGCCGAGCTTCTGCCCGCGGCTTCACGCTTTGGGGCATCACCGAGCGCGAGGAAGCCGACATTCACGCCGGAATTATCGCCGGTCTCGAAAACGGCTCGCTTCGCCCCATCGTCGGCAAAGAAATGCCGCTGGCCGAAGCCGCCCGCGCCCACAAAGAGGTCCTCGAACCGGGCGCCCACGGCAAAATCGTACTGGTTACGTAAGTAGGACAGACATTCCTGTCGGTCGTTTTTTTTCTCTCGCTGGCGAGATTAGTGCCTGCACAACCGAAACCGAGAGACAGGCAACAATGCCTGTCCTACCAGGCTTCCACCCGCTAGACATACACCCTTTGACTGTCCCGCTGCGGGCCTTATAATCGTGGGTCGTTCAGTTCACTCAGGACTCAGGGCACCATTCGCGGAAATCAGCCACGGAAACCGTCGTGAACATGCCACCCCTCATCTCCGCGATTTTCCTGGCGCAAGGCTCCATCGGCCATTACTGGCATAAGCTGACAGACCGCACATTCACGGGCGTCTATCATGCCAATGCTTTCGACATGGCGATGATGATTCCGTATTTTCTCGTTCTGTTCATCCTCGCGATCTATGGGTTCCATCGCTACTGGCTCGTCTACGACTACTACACCTATTCGAAAAACGTGCCCGGCCCGCCGCCAGAGGTCAAAAACTGGCCCCGTGTCACTGTCCAACTCCCGATCTTTAACGAGCGATATGTAATTGAACGCCTCGTGGAGGCCGTTTCCCGTTTTGATTATCCGCGCGAGCTGCTCGACGTGCAGGTTCTCGACGATTCGACCGACGAAACTTGCCAGGTTGCGAGCGATTGCGTGGAACGCCACGCCGCGGCGGGCACGCCCATTGTCTACATCCACCGCACCAATCGCTCCGGCTTCAAAGCGGGGGCGCTCGAAAACGGTTTAGAAACTGCGCAGGGCGAATATGTAGCCATCTTCGACGCGGACTTCATCCCTGAGCCGGATTTCCTTCGCCGCACGATTCCCTATTTCGTGGATCCCGCCAACGGCCCCAAAATCGGCATGGTCCAGACCCGCTGGACCTACCTCAACCGCGACTATTCGCTGCTCACCCAGGTGGAAACCATTCTCCTCGACGGCCATTTCGTCGTCGAGCACGGCGCGCGTTCCCGCCGCGGAACCTTTTTCAATTTCAACGGCACCGCAGGCGTCTGGCGCCGTAAGGCCATCGAGGAGGCCGGCGGCTGGGAGCACGACACGCTCACGGAAGATACCGATCTTTCTTATCGCGCGCAGCTCAAAGGCTGGAAGTTCCTCTATCTTCCGCAAATCGAATGCGCTTCCGAGTTGCCAGTGGATATGAACGGTTTCAAAGCACAGCAGGCCCGCTGGGCCAAGGGCCTGATGCAAACGGCGAAAAAAATCCTCCCGCGCGTCTGGAGGTCCGATGCGCCGTGGCACGTCAAAGCGGAAGCCTTCTTCCATCTCACTGCCAACATCAGTTATCCGCTTATGGTTGTGTTTTCCGCCATGCTGCTTCCCGCCATGATCGTGCGCTTCTATCAAGGCTGGTTCCAGATGGTGGTCATCGACCTGCCACTCTTCCTGGCGTCCACCTGCTCCATCTCCAGCTTCTACATCGTCGCCCAGAGGGAGCTTCGCCCGAAAAAGTGGTGGCGCACGTTTCTCTACATGCCCTTTGTGATGGCCACCGGCATTGGCATCTCCGTTCGCAACGCGCAAGCCGTAATGGAAGCCATCATCGGCAAGAAGAGCGAGTTCGCGCGCACGCCCAAGTTCAATATCGAGGGCAAAAAAGGTGGCTTCGCCGGAAAGAAATACAAAAATAAGGCAGGTTGGATGCCGTACTTCGAAGTCCTGCTAGGCATCTACTTTGCCGGCACCATCGTCTACGCCATCACGAACGAAAATTACGCCACGATTCCCTTCCTGCTTCTCTTCGTGTGGGGCTACCTTTACACCGGTCTAATGTCGCTCGGCCAAACCTACTTTGCCCATCTCCGCTTCGGCGTCAATACCACCGAAATGCGCCCCGCCGCCACCGGCGCTCCCGGGTTCTGAGCTCTCACTACGCAAACCACATGCTAAAACCAAATCTGATAGTGTTCTTTCCCGATCTTGTTAATTGGAGGAGCGGAATGCTTCACGCGAAGCCTGAACAGAGCAGCGCGAAAAAATCGGTGAGAACACGGAACCGCCTCTCGGTATCCGCGCTGATTGCTTTCAGCGCCGCGATAGGAATGGCGACCGCTGTAGCGGCTCGCGCGGACGAACGCGAGACTGCAGCGAGACTGGTCGCACGCACGGTTTCCAGCACGCAATTCCGAGTCAAACCGTTCCTTGGCGGCGAATGGCTCGGTAGCGGCGACTCCTATCTCGCTCTGGAGCCTTCGGCGACTCCGGGCGGCACCGATATCGTGCGCTACCAGACCTCGACGGGCGCGCGCGATATTTTCCTGACTGCCGATCGCCTGATTCCCTCCGGCGCGAAAACGCCGTTGCCGATTGAAGACTACCGGCTATCTCCGGACGGCCACAAAATTCTCATTTTTACAAACTCCGAGACCGTCTGGCGTCAGAACACCCGCGGAGATTATTGGGTTCTCGATCTGGCAAGCGGCGGCCTGCGCAAACTCGGAGGCGATGTGCCATCCTCCAGCCTCATGTTTGCAAAGTTTTCGCCGGACAACACCAAAGTTGCCTACGTCCACGGCAACAATATTTACGCGGAAGATCTCGCCAGCGGAAAAATCGCGCAACTGACCCGTGACGGTTCGCCCACCGTCATCGACGGCACTTCCGACTGGGTGAACGAAGAGGAGCTCGACATCCGCGACGGCTTCGCTTGGAGCCCCGACAGCCGCGCGATCGCTTTCTGGCAGTTCAACACCGCGGGAGTGCAAACCTACACGTTGATCTACGATCTCGGTGCTCCGCGGGGCGAAATCGTCACCGGATTTCCTTATCCGGGTCTCGGCGTGTATCCCCAGACGCTGCAATATCCCTATCCCCTTGCCGGAACGCAGAACTCCGCTGTGCGCGTGGGTGTAGTTGGTGTCGCGGGCGGAAACGTCACCTGGATGCAAACGGGGGGAGACCCGCATAATTTCTACATCCCCGCTATGGAGTGGGCGGATGCCTCCCACGTGCTGCTGCAACACATGAATCGCCTTCAGAACAAAATTGAGTTTTTGCTGACCGATGCCGCCTCCGGCGCTTCGCGCACCATCTTCGTCGACGAAGACCGTGCGTGGGTGGATGCCAATCCAAGCGTTTCCTGGATCAATCACGGCCGCGAATTCCTCATTCTCAGCGAACGCGACGGCTGGCGCCATCTCTATCGCGTCACTCGCGATACGGGCGCGGCGGAGTTAGTCACCCGCGGCAATTTTGACGTAGTCAATCTCGAACGCGTCAGCCCTGACGAACAGTGGGTTTACTTCATCGCCTCGCCCGACAATCCAACGCAGCGCTACCTCTACCGCGCACGATTGGATGGCAAATCCGCCCCGGAGCGCCTGACCCCGAACGAACCCGGCACGCATTCCTACACGATTTCGCCAAATGGCGAATGGGCCTTTCACACTTTTTCTTCCTTGAATGTGCCGCCGGTTTTTGAAGTCGTGCACTTGCCTGAGCACCGCGTCGCGCGAAAAACGGCAGACAATTCCAGGCTGGTCGAACTCGTCAAACCGCTTTCCGGCGGACCCATCGAACTCATGAAGGTGAACGCGGGCGAAGGCCTCCTCGTGGATGCGTGGCTGATCAAGCCGCCTGCTTTCGATCCCGCAAAAAAATATCCGCTCATTGTCTATGTCTATTCCGAGCCGGCCGGCCAGACGACGGAGGACCGCTGGCAACGTATCTTCCTCCGGACGATATCGGCTGCGGGCTATGTCGTAGCGACCTTTGATAACCAGGGCACGCCCGCTCCGCGCGGCCGGGAATGGCGTAAGGTCGTTTACGGCAACGTCGGTCCGCTCTCGTCACAGCAGCAAGCGGCCGCTGTTCAATCCCTCGAAAAGACTCATGACTATATTGATCCCCAGCGGGTTGGAGTGTGGGGCTGGAGTGGCGGCGGAACAGAAACGCTCAATCTGATGTTTCGCTATCCGGATATTTACAGCGTCGGCGTTTCTGTCGCCTCGGTTCCCGACCAGCGCCTCTACGACAGCATCTACCAGGAACGCTATCTGGGATTGCCGCAGGACTCTCCGAAAGCCTACCAACAAAGCTCCGCCATCAATTTTGCGGATGGCTTGCGCGGACACATGCTGGTGATGCACGGCTCAGGCGACGATAACGTGCACTTCCAGGGCTTCGAGCTGCTCGCCAACAAATTGATTTCGCTCGGCAAACAGTTCGATATGCGCGTCTATCCCGGCCGTACCCATGGAATCTTCGAAGGCGAAGGGACGACCGAGGACGTGTACACGAATATTCTCGCGTACTTTCTAACGCACTTGCCCGCCGGTGCGCAGCCCGCTGTGTCGCGCTAGTGCTGTTTCGCTTCCATTAGTGCAGACAGGCAGGGCCAGTCCAGCGCATGAGGCGCGTCCTCTCGCATGATGGAAAACACTTTTTCCAGAGGCAGCGCGTCGCGGTAAGGCCGTTTGGCGCTGAGCGCGTCAAACACATCCGCGACGGCCAAAATGCGCGCGGGGAGTGACATCTGGTCGCCGGATATTCCGCGCCAGTATCCCCTGCCGTCCAGCCGTTCGTGATGAGCCGCGGCGTCCATACTGAAATCCGCAAACGCAGGAATGCGGCGCAGGATTTCATAGGTGAAAAAGGGATGCTTGCGAACTTCGGCAAATTCTTCAGCGGTCAGTTTTCCGGGCTTCTCAAGAATAGTGTTGGACACGCCAAGTTTCCCGATGTCATGAAGCAAAGCGGCCCGGCGCAGCGTATTCACTTCGCGCTCAGGCATCCCCAGAGCGTGCGCGATGAGCACCGCCGCATCCGCCACACCGTTCGAGTGTTGAAAGGTAAAGGGAGTCTTGGCGTCAATGATGTCCGCAAACGCCAGACAGATAGTATCTATGCTCTCTTCGTTTGCCGTCAGCCGGCGCTCCTGAGGCTCCTGCCCCATGACTTCGGTTATGACTTCCTCGGATTCCAACCCGCTCCAAAGGCGGCCCTGTTTTGCGAGCGAGTTTGCGGCCTTCACCAGTTCCGGATCGAACCAGCGGCCGCTGCGCGCCTCCGCCGCTTCGATCGCCGCTTCCGGGCCTTTTGCCGCCCAAAACACTTCCAATGTCTGCGCCAGGTTTGCGATGTTGGAAGCCAGCGGAATGTCCTTCTTTCTCAGCCCGTTTGGATAGCCCTTTCCGTTCCAATGTTCATCGAGGCTGTGGATTCCCGCAGCCACGTTTTCTGAAAAGCCGAGCTTGCGAGCGATCGAAGAACCTCGTTCGCACCGAATCTTGACGAGTTCGCAGGAATCGCGCTGCTGCGTCGCCGCCACCTGAATGAGCCGCCAAACACGTTCGGCAAAAGGCATTTCGGTCGCGACATGGGTAATCGCGTAATGCAGGCTCTCCCACCCTACTTCCGTCCAGTCGGTTGTCTTGACGTCCCCTTTCGCGCGAATGTCATCGGCATTCAGAATGTGATACAGCCGGGAAGAGTTGCTGCTGCAACCCGCGTCTTTCAGCAGCAAGGTGTAGTACAGGTCAGCTTGCGCTTCGGCGGGCAGGCCAAGCTCTTCAGCGATGCGCATTCCAAGCAGACAACTGCGGACGGCATGCCCCATCGGGCGCCCTTCCGTGATGTCCAATGCGTAGGAAAGCGCCGAAATCAATTCCGAAACACGAATAGCTGGCTTGGTTTCCTGGAGATTTCTGTTTTCCGAGTTCACCGCGGTGGATACATCCGGGGCTGCAGACCGTGACATGGAAAAACTCCCCTCAAGCTGCCAATTCGTGCGGCATTCGATTGGCAGTAGCGGCCTGCCCGCAGCCCGTTGGCGGCTGTTCCCCAAGAAAACTCAGGTTAGGGGAACGGCACGTCCGCGTCCATGAGTCAAACGGCTTATATTTGTGGTACGCGCGTACCATTCATCGTTTCTCTGAAGGCCTTAATTTGCTCCTCCTCGCTCTCGTCTCTCAATGCGTCCAACAGAGAGGACCTTCTTTGCGCAACGCGTCGCCGTTTCGACTGTGCTATCCAAACTGACGCTGCTTAGCGGCTTTCCGCTCGACTCCCGGATCATTGCTTTTTTCGACTTCAGACGCATTGCGAAGGCTGGGTTTTTAGCGATTTGACCGCCTGGGAGACCGTTCGACCCCCATTTTCGACCGTTCAATGATTTCTGGTTGAAACCGGACTAATCTTGTCGTATATTCTTCTTGCAACTGCTTTGCAACAAGAGTCGTTCGTTATTTGCCAGAAGCATTCTCTTGCGATGGTTCTCTGACAAGTAGAGCCATTTCGCAAGCGAGCTTCAAGGCGATTTTCGCCAACGGCTTGGAAATCCAAATCTAATGACCCGTTAGGCGGCCTCGAAGACTTGGGGAAGCAGGCATGGGTTCTACTGGGGAAGATCGCGATGTCTGGCACTCAGAGAAGTCGTCAATCGAGAGTTTCTCTCTCTAATCGCAAGCGCTCGGGACTCCTGGCCTTGGGCCTCCTGCTCTGGTTTGCCGCTTCCGCTCCCATCAATTTGTGGGCTGGCGTGGGTGGAAGCATCTCGGGCACGGTGACCGACGCAAGTGGCGCGGTCGTGTTCCGGGCAAATGTCACAGCCACAAACATCGGCACCGGAATCCGCCAAACCACGTCCGCAAACGACCGGGGCTTCTACTCCTTCCCAAATCTCCCCGTCGGCCACTATGAAGTCGAAGTCTCAAGCACCGGATTCAGACCCTATCGCCGTACAGGAATCGTTATCGACGCGAACAGCGCTTTGACCGTCGACGCAGTCCTCGCGGTAACCGGAACGACCCAAGAAATTCTCATCGTTGAACCCCCACTCCTAATAGACACAACGAGTACGCAGAACGGCCAGGTGATCACCGGCACGCAGATGACGTCGGTGCCCCTCAACGGCCGAAGCTTCACGGATCTGCTCACGCTCCAGCCCGGCGTAGCGCCAACTACGGCCATCACTTCCGATACGGTGCAGGACGTCGGCGCCAGCGTGCTCTCCCCTTCCGGAGACTTGAATCCAGGCACCATCTCCATCAACGGCCAGCGCGAATTTGCGAACAGCTTCATCGTCAACGGAAGTGACGTCCAGGAAGACGTCAACATGGGCGCTGCGATCATTCCCAACCTCGATTCGATCGCCGAATTCCGGATTCTGACCAACAATTTCGATGCGGAGTACGGCGAATTCAGCGGCGGGCAGATCAACGTCGTCACCAAGTCCGGCAACAACGCTTTTCACGGCGACGTTTTCGAATTCGTCCGCAACACCGACCTCGATGCGCGCAATTTTTTCTCCCCAACGCGCGGCACCTTCGATCAAAACCAGTTCGGCGGCACCTTCGGCGGGCCCATTCGCAGGGACAAGATTTTCATCTTCGCCGACTATCAGGGAACTCGATCCACGCAAGGTGTGGACACCGGCCAAATCCCTGTCCCCTCTGTGCAGGACCGCAGCGGCAACCTGGCCGATCTGGCCGGCTCCTTTGTGACCACGGATGCGAAAGGAAACGTGGTCCCCACGACCGTTAGCGGCCCGTATTTCGCCAGCCTGCTCTCGCAAAAGCTTGGTTACACGGTTACTCAGGGCGAATCGTACTACCTGGCCCCAACCGTAGCCAATCCGTCCGGCTGCGTGAGCTCATCACAGTGCGTGTTTCCAAACGCAGTCATCCCCAAGAGTGCGTGGTCCGCACCGGCAATCAATCTCTTGCAATACATTCCTTCGCCCAATAACTCGAATGGCACCTTCGCTACTTCGGCCTCCAACCTCACCTTGCGCGACGACAAAGGCGCCTATCGGATGGACGCCGACTCGCGGCGCTGGGGTCTGCTCTCCGCCTACTACTTCCTGGACAACTGGTCGCAAGACAATCCCTATCCGATCGCGCAAGGCGGTGCCAATGTCCCGGGCTTCAACGCTCTCTATCTCGGCCGCGCCCAACTGCTCAGCCTCGGCGACACGAAAACAATCAACCCGTCAACCGTGAACGAATTCCACTTCAGCTACTTGCGCAACGCGAACGACCTCGGCAAGCCGGTGGGCGGAGTCGGCGTCAGCCTGGCCTCCCAAGGCTTCGAAGTGGGCCAGGGAACTCCAGGAATCGTGGCGCTATCTCCAAAAACCGAAGGCGTGGAAAGCGTCGGCTTCAACAGCTTTACCTTCGGCACCAACACCAACGAACTCCATCAGATTGGCAACACTTTCCAATGGCTCGATAACCTTTCCAAAGTCATCGGCACGCACACACTCAAATTCGGCGGCGAATTTCACTACGATCAGCTGAACGTCAACGCCATCGCCCAATTCAATGGCAGCTTTCTTTTCTTTGGCACCGAGACGGGCTCGGACTTCGCCGACTTCCTCCTCGGCGTTCCCAGCCAATACAATCAGAGCCAACTGCAAGCCTTTTACGGCCGCAACAAATACCTCGGCCTCTACGCACAGGACGCTTGGCGCCTGACGCGCAGCCTCACTCTCAACTATGGCTTGCGTTGGGATCGCATCGAGCCTTGGTATGAGAAGTACAACCAGATCGCGACCTTCGTGCCCGGTGAACAGTCCGTCGTTTTCCCCGGAGCTCCCGCCGGAATCGTATATCCCACGGATCCGGGGGTCTCACGTACCCTGGCACCTCCGGGAAATCGCGATTTCGCACCGCGTATTGGCCTGGCCTATTCGCCCAGCAATTCCAGTGATGGATTCCTTGGCAAACTTCTTGGCGGCCCTGGCAAAAGCAGCATCCGTGCCAGCTTCGGCATGTTCTACACGGCAATCGAAGCCCTCACCATCGGTGTGATGAGCGCCAACGCTCCTTACGGAACAACCTACACCAGCCCGGCTCCGCCCCTCTTTGCCACACCTTTCGTTACGGCGGCAAACGGCCAGGATCTCGGCCAGGCATTCCCCGTAACGCTTGCTCCCTTGAATTCCAGCGCGAGCCATCCCGATGCCAATATCAATTGGTCGCAATTCGAGCCAATTACAGGCCTGCCCAACTACCCCACCACGAATCGTATTCCCTACACCGAGGAATACATGCTCTCGCTCGAGCGCGCATTCGGCCCCAACACGGTCCTGAGCGTGAATTACATCGGCACGCAGGGGCATCGCCTTCTCGTCCTGGAAGAAGCCAATCCGGGCAACCCCGCTCTGTGCCTGCAACTGAGCGATCCCGCTAATCTTGCCCCCGGGCAAGTCCCTTGCGGCCCCTTCGGCGAGGACACCGCCTACACAACCTCCACTGGGCAGGTCTATAACGGCACGCGTGGCCCTCTGGGCTCCAACTTCGGCAGCAACGCCAACCAGGCCACCATCGGCAATTCCAATTACAACGCCTTGCAAATCTCCTTGCGGCACTCCAGCAAAAGTCTGGAGTTGCTGGCGGGCTACACCTTCAGCAAATCACTCGACCAGTCCTCGAACGTCGGCGAAGAGGTCAATCCGCTCGATCCTTCGCTGAGCAGAGCCTTGTCGTCCTTCGATGTGAAGCACAATTTCGTCGTAAGCTACAAGTATCAACTCCCGATTGAACGTTTATTCCGTGCGAAGAACCGCTTGACGGTGGGCTGGGAACTCTCGGGCATTACCCGCTTCAGTTCCGGCCTTCCTGTGACTCTGGTCAACTTTGGCGACAATTCCCTGCTCGGCTCCGAGCCCAACGGCATCAATAATTTTGGCGTGGACGAGCCCGACTACAACGGCGGCCCTCTCCATCTCAACAGCAATCCTCGTAACGGCCTCACGTATTTTGATGCATCTCAATTCAGCGAAAACGCCCTGGGCACGCCCGGCACCGCCCGCCGCCGCTTCTTCTACGGCCCGGGGATGAACAATTACGATATGGCTCTTCTCAAGAACATCCGCCTGACAGAAGCCAAGTCGCTCCAATTCCGAATCGAAGCCTTTAATATTTTCAACCACGCGCAGTTCTTCGGCCCGCAAGCCGTCGACGGCAACATCGACAGCTCCACTTTCGGCCAAGTTGTCAGCGCAACTCCCCCGCGCCTCATGCAACTCGGCGCCAAATTCTTCTTCTAGCCCGAAAGGGACCGTGGTCATTCCCGGATTCTAGATTCCGACGCCGGTCAGTCTGCGGGTGATCCTTCCACGATCGTATGATCATTTACGGAATGAAATTGTCCAGATCGCCGTTTGTGGATAACTTCTGTGTAGCCGACGATACGCCCAGAACCTCCCTCTTATTTGAAAGCCGCATGCGGATCGCATAGCCGATCAACGATGTCCCCATGAGAATCATTTACGTGAAGATCCTAGGCTTGAACCTTTTCCATTGTACTTCTAGAAGATATTACGTATGCTCCATCACGGATGCGGATACTTCTCCAAGACCTAAAATATGGCGTGAGGTTGCTCAGCAAATCACCCGCATTTACTGCAGTGGCCGTGCTGTCTCTTACGTTGGGCATAGGTGCGAACTCGACGATCTTCACCCTGGCTAAGGCATTCTTTCTTGAATCGGTTCCGGTGAAAGAACCGGCGAGTGTGGTGACCCTTTATTCGAACGCGCAGAGCCGCAAGGGCCCACCGCAGGAATATTTGCCCACACCTTACCTCAATGCTGTGGACTACCATGAGAAGACAGCCGTCTTCTCTGGTTCATCGATTGCGATTTTCACCGGGCTCCAATACGTGGTTTCTGGAAAGCAACAGCAGCTATTTGGCGAGCTGGTGAACGGAAATTTCTTTGACGTCCTGGGTGTGGCGCCGTTTCTCGGACGCGGGTTCTCGGCAGAAGAAGACGCGGCCCCGCGAGCCGTCGCCGTGTTGAGCTTTTCGCTGTGGAACACGCAATTCGGCGGGGACCGGGGAGTTTTGGGACACACGATTCAACTGAATCACCAGGATTTTACCGTAATTGGAGTCGCGCCGCGAGAATTCCGCAGCATCGGTGTATTGGGAAGCCCGGATCTATGGATTCCGATCTCGATGCGCGATCTAATGCTCGATGACGATACAAAAAAGCTTATGTATGACCGTGGATTCCGGATGGTCGCAATGGTCGCGCGGCTCAGGCCCGGCGTCAACCTCAAGCAGGCACAGATCGCTGTTCACGCTTTGGGGGAGGAACTCGAAAAGGAGTATCCGAAACAGAACGGCGGCCGCAACGAGACACTCGTGCCCATCAATGAAACTGCGATTCCGCCACAATTACACAGCGTGTTTGCGCGCGCTGGTGCACTAATGATGTTGATTGTGAGTCTCGTTCTGCTGGTCGCCTGCGCAAACGTAGCAAATTTACTGTTGTCTCGCGCGGCGCAACGCCAGCGCGAGATCGCAGTGAGGCTTGCGATGGGTGCCGGGCGAATGCGTTTGATCCGACAGCTGCTCACCGAGAGCTTGCTGCTGGCGCTCGTGGCGAGCACGCTGGGAATTCTCCTCGCCTACTGGGGCAAAACCGCGCTGGTTTCCCTCCTGCCTCCCTTCTTCGCCCGCAACCTTAATCTCAAACTGGACGGGCGCGTGTTGCTGTACACATTGGTCCTCGCGCTCGCGGCAACGATTCTGTTCGGGCTGATTCCGGCGTTGCAAGCTTCGAAAACGGATCGCATGGCGGCTCTGAAGGATCGCACGGGCACACCGACCGGAAGTGCGCGTTGGTATGGCCTCCGCGGAATCTTGGTCATGGTGCAGGTGGCACTGTCGCTGGTTGCTCTCGCTGGCGCCGGGCTATTCATCCACAGCTTGCGAAACGCTCAGCAAGTCGACCCTGGGTTCGAAGTGAAACACGAACTCGTGATGTCTGTGGACCTGGGTGCCGAGAATTACGCGCAGCCCCAAGCCGAAGCTTTCTATAGAGACGTTGTCGCACGGCTGGGAGCGCTTCCTCTGGTTGCCGGCGCGAGCGTGGCTGATAGTGGACCATTCAGCGGTGGGTTTCAGCGCACTACATTCACCGACGGCGTGGATTTTACCGATCCTCGCAATGGCAGGCTGACTCCGGTCGTCGCCGTTGCGCCGAGTTTCTTTTCCACGGCGGGTATCACTTTGCTAAGCGGACGGGACTTCGACGAGCAGGACGACGCTAAAGGGGCAATGGTCGCGGTCGTCAATCGAGCCATGGCGGAAAGCTTTTGGCCGGGCCAAGATCCGCTGGGCAAGCACGTGCATTTTCTGGGAGAAACCTGGGACGTGACCGTCGTCGGCGAAGTGAATACGGTCAAGTATTCGACGCTCGGAGAACCGCCGCAGGCAATTGTTTACATGCCGCTCAAGCAGCATTACTCGCCGTTCGTGTCGCTTTATGTGCGCACGAATGGAGATCCTGCGAAAGCGTTGGGAACCGTGCGCAGCACCGTACAGTCGTTGATTCCAACTATTCCGCTGGTTCGCGTCCAGACGGTGGGGCAAGTTTTGCTCCAGTCTCTAACGGCGCCACGCATCGGCGCCGAATTACTGGGTACATTCGGTTTGGTGGCGTTGATTCTCGCGGCCATTGGAACGTATGGCGTGATGTCCTACTCGGTCAGTCAGCGCACGCCGGAAATCGGCATCCGCATGACTCTTGGCGCGCAGCAGAGCGACGTTCTGCGCTTGATTCTCGCCGGTGGACTGGCCATGGTATTGGTGGGTGTGGCATTTGGATTGGGCTTTTCGGCACTTCTCAGTCGAAGCATTAGCAGCTTGCTTTTTGGAATAGGCTCGTTTGATGCGCCTAGTTTCCTCGCTGTGGCCGCGCTGCTGATTCTTGTTGCCATGGCGGCCTGCTGGATTCCCGCGCGGCGCGCCACGCATGTCGATCCCATGGTCGCGTTGCGCTACGAATAGCGCGCCACCCGTTTATTTGCATCGTGCTTAAATCTCCTAATCAACACCTCAGACGAACACGACGAACTCCATTTGCCGGAATATCGAAACGCCATTAGTGTTAGCCGCGGCTTGAGGGAGGATAACGGGCTACTCGGAAGTTATTGGGGGCTATAAATCCACCAGCTGAAATTGCAAGCTGCTGGAACTCTCCCTGGGAATCCACACAATCCGCCATTATCATTTAGGCCCCACTACCGCCGCACGCTCACCCCGCACGCTAAACTATTTCGTCTGAATCATTTGGAGCGTTCATGCGGGGCAAGCCTTCCGCCATACTTTTCCTGGCTCTTCTGTTGCTCGGTTCCGCTGCCGCCAAGGCAACGCCCGCCGAGACGACTCCGCTTTCCCTTCCCCATCGCCCCCACTACGTCTTCCAGCGCATCGGCGAAAATTTCGGCCTGGGTTCGCTCACTCCCTCCTGCATCCTCCAGGACCAGGACGGCTTCATCTGGATTGGCTCCCCCGACGGTCTACTGCGTTTTGATGGCACTCGCGTTCTTCGCTTTGGCATCGAGCAGGGCCTTCCCAGCACCAATGTGAACCAGCTCGTTCTCGCGCCTAACGGCAGAATGTGGATCGCCACCTCGCGTGGCATTGCCTACATGGAAGGCGGCGCCCTTCACAAGCTCCCCCTCGCCAGCGTCTTCAATTCCTTTCGGCGAAACTCCGTCCTCGCGCTCGATTCCTGGGGCAAAGTGTACCTCGCCACCGAAGGCGGCCTGCTTCGCGTCGACCCGGAGCGGCCCAACGATTTCCGCATCTGGGCTCTGGCCGAAGGCCTCCCCAGTCTGGACGTCGAGGCCGTGAACATCACATCCGAGGGCCGCGTCTGGTTCGCCTCCGATCACCGCGTGGGTTGGCTGGATGCGCAAGACCACGTCCACCTTTTCCCAGCGCAGAGCGGCTTGCCACACGAACCAGTCGTCAGCATCCTCCAGGACATCGATAAAATTCTCTGGGTCCGCACATCCGCGCACCTCTATCGGCTCGATCCAGGCTCGACTCATTTTGTCGCCGAACTTCCCAATCTTCCTCCCGCCAACGACTATGGTTCGCCCGCGCTCGACCGCGCTGGCAATCTGATGATCCCCACCGTCGCAGGGCTCTACCGGCGCAGTTCCGGCCAATGGGAGGTCATTGATCAGAGCCGCGGCATGGCGGTCAACGCCACCTTTGCCATTACGGAAGATCGCGAGGGCGCCTACTGGATTGGGCTTGGCGGAGCCGGAGTCCAACGCTGGATCGGCCGAAAAACGTGGTCCGGTTGGACCACTGCCGAGGGCATTCCTGACAACGTGGTTTGGTCCGCGTTGCGCGACAAACATAAACGCCTCTGGATTGGCACAAACATCGGCGTTGCCATGTGGGATCCCCAGGAAGGCCGTTGGCGAACCTGGCGATCCAAGGATGGTCTCAATGGGAGCCTTGCCCGCGAAATGGTTCTTGCGCCCGACGGCGCTGTCTGGGTTCTCTGTTATCCGGGCGGATTGACCCGCTTCGACCCGGAATCCTTGAGTCCGGAAAAAATCTCGACTCCCGAGCCCGATCCGACTGGTCTTCGCGTTGGGCCTGACGGCCGCATCTGGATCGGTAATCCCAAATATCTCAAATCCGCCAGCTCCTCCATCCGGCCGTTTCAATTTGCAGATGTGAAAGCCCCTGAAGAAGTCCGCGGTGGCGTCGGCCGCATGACCTCGAGCGCCGATGGCGTTCTCTGGACCGTAGGCAGAAAGGGCTTGGCCCGCTTTGATGGCAAGGGATGGCGGCATTTCTCCACGGCTGACGGCTTGCGCCAGGACGAAGTGGCCGAAGCCGCCGCGGTGAGCCGCGACGAAGTGTGGTTCCGCTATGCGGACGCACTCGGACTCAGTTGCCTGCGTATCGTCGACGGAAAAGCTCAGGTCACTCACTTTGGAACAGCGGAAGGCCTGCCTTCTCTGGATGTCTACATGATCGGCGCCGACCACGAAGGCAACGTCTGGGCCGGCGGGTCAATGGGACTCACGGAATTTTTCCGCAACGGTCGCACTCTTCGCTACACGCAAGCCGATGGCCTCATCTGGAATGACCTCAGCGACAGCGGTTTCTTCGCCGAAGAAGACGGCACCCTTCTCTTCGGCACCAGCGGCGGCCTTGCCCGCTACAATCCCATTTCCGCCGATGAACGCGTCGAGCTTCCCCCAAAAGTCGTGATTACCTCGGCGCATCTCGGCTCGCGCGACCGCGTCGGCGAGCGCAATCCACAAGCCCCACGCAGCGACAACACGTTCCGCGCCGAGTTTGCTGCCCTAACCTATCGCGACGCCGAGAACGTTCGATGCTCCTATCGTCTCGCGGGCCTCGAAACCGAACCAAACGAAACAAATGATCACGAAGCCCGCTATCCGGCTCTCCCGCCAGGCAACTACACCTTCGCTGTCTCCTGCCGCTCCGCCCGTGGCACGCTCAGTTTCCCCGCTGAATTTTCCTTCATGGTGATCCCGGCATGGTGGCAGACCTGGTATACGCGCGGTTTTGTGATTCTTCTTGGCGTCTTCGCGCTCTACTCCCTTATGAATTACCGCACTCGCAAGCTCCAGAACGAGCGCCTCCGCCTCGAAGAAGCCGTCGCCGAACGCAGCGAAGCCCTCGCCCAGGCCAATAAAGAACTCGAGGAGATGTCCCTCACCGATCCTCTCACCGCCGCGCGCAACCGCCGCTTCTTCCAGGCCACCATCGCCAGCGACGTCAGCCAAGCCATCCGCGCCTACTCTTCTCCCGATCCCACCAAGAGCCGCCGCAACCGCGACATCGTCTTCTACTTGATCGATGCCGATCATTTCAAAGAAATCAACGACCGTTTCGGCCACGATGCCGGCGATCAAATGCTCATTGACCTCACCTCTCGCATCAGTTCCGCGATTCGCTACTCCGATGTACTCGTCCGCTGGGGCGGCGAAGAGTTCCTCGTCGTCTCTCGCTTCTGCGAACGCAAGGAAGCCGCCACGCTGGCAGCCCGCGTTCTCTCCGCCGTCGCGGGCGAGCCCTTCAAAATCAAGGGCGCTGGCATTTCGCTTCATCGCACCGTCTCGATCGGCTGGGCTGCCTTCCCCTGGAATATCAGTTCTCCCGTGGATCTCGACTACGAAGAAGTTCTCGCCCTCGCCGATCGCGCCATGTACAAAGCCAAAAACGCCGGCCGCAATCAAGCCATCGGCGCCCTCCCTCCGGAGTCTGCCGCCGAACCCCACACTTCCGTTCCACCCGGCGACTCCAACGCCCGCGTTTCCGAAATCGCCGCCACCGCCGCGTACATCACCACCCACGGCCTCGAAACCACTTCCAGCACCTAACCAGTTTTTCGTTGGGCTCTTCGTGTGCGATGGGCTTTGACCCACTCTTCGTAGGGGAGCGGCTTGCCCCTCCCTCTTTACCTCGTGAATGCCGATTCTCCTGTTGCATTCGCTGATAAACTCCGCACTTGTGTACGACTCTCTCGAACAATTGGCGTTTCACAATGGCGCGATGGAACTCCACGCAGTCGCCGCCGGTCCGACCAACGGTCCCGTCGTCCTCCTCCTCCACGGCTTCCCCGAATTTTGGTATTCCTGGCACAAACAAATCGCCCCGCTCGCCTCCGCCGGTTTCCGCGTAATCGTTCCCGACCAGCGCGGCTACAACCAAAGCAGCAAACCCCGCGGTGCATCCAACTACGCAATCCCAAATCTAGTCTCCGACGTCATCGCCATCGCCGATCAACTCAACGCCGACAAATTCTTCCTCGCTGGCCACGACTGGGGCGCCGCCGTGGCCTGGAGCGTCGCTCTCCTCCATCCCAACCGCCTATCAAAACTCGCCATCCTCAACGTCCCTCATCCCGCCGTCATGATCCGCTACCTCAAAACAAATCTCCGCCAACTCCGCCGCAGTTGGTACATGTTCTTCTTCCAACTCCCCTTGCTTCCAGAAGCCGCCTTCTCCGCATTCCACTACCGTCTCGGCGTCCGCTCGCTCGTCAACTCCAGCCGCCCCGGCACTTTCACCGAGGAAGATCTCGCCCAATACCGCGCCGCATGGTCGCAACCCGGCGCATTAACCGCCATGATCAATTGGTATCGCGCCGCCGCGCGCTATCGCTCCAAGTTCCCTGACACAAAGGTCCACGTCCCCACGCGCATCCTCTGGGGCATGCGCGATGCCTTCCTCCTCCCAGAAATGGGCCACGACAGCCTCCGCTATTGCGACACCGCCGATCTCCACACCTTCGCCAACGCCTCTCACTGGCTCCAGCATGAAGAACCCGCCCGCGTCTCAGATCTCCTCATCAATTTCTTCGCCTCGTAGGGGCGGGGCTTGCCCCGCCCGGTTTTTGTCCACAGCAACGCTGAGCCTCGAAAGACCTCGCCCTCCTGCCCCAAGCAGGGACCTTCTTTTTCTTTCAACTTTCAAGCCTGCGCGTTTCGCCTCGCACCCTCAGCGCAACTCTGTCAACTCTGCGCCTCTGCGTTATACCTTCTCTTTTTCCCTACACTCGCGCCAATTTCCGATGCACCTCGCGGGTCTCCTTTCGCATCGAACTGCTGGCGATCAGCAATTCGCTTCGCGCCCGTTCAGGGTGTAAGATGGTTTTGTTATTGGACTGCCGAACAGCACCTGTCCGCTACCGCCGCTCGCTCCCGCAGGCAGTCCCTGATCTGTCGATCGGAGGACTGAAATGAAGAAAACCCTTCCTATACTTCTTTTCGCAATTCTCGCGCTTGTATTTCTTACCGCGCCCAAGCCTGCTTTCGCGCAGCGTGGCGGCGGTGGTCACGGCGGAGGAGGTGGATTTCACGGTGGTGGCGGAGGATTTCATGGCGGCGGTGGCTCCGCCTTCCGCGGCAGCGGCGGGTTTCGCGGCGGCTCCTCATTCCGTGGCGGAGCAGGCTTCCGCGGTGGCAGCGGTTTTCGCAGCGGAGTCTATGGCGGCGGGGCCTACCGCGGCGGCTACGGTCGCGGTGGGTACGGTCGCGGTTACGGCGGAGGTTGGGGTCGCGGTGGTTGGGGTTATGGAGGTTGGGGCTGGGGAGGATGGGGATGGGGCTGGCCCTATGATTATTATCCCGGATACGCCTATCCCTACGACGGTTACTCATACGATCCCGGCCCCGACTACGATCCCAATTACAATCCCAACTACGATCCGCCCAACTACAATCCCGGGCCCAACTACGATCCCTACAACGACCCTTATTTTAAATATTATGACCCCAACAATGACCCGTACTATCGCCCTCCCGCGCGCCATTATCCGGATAACCGCAACAACAATCGTCCCCAGCAACAACAGCAGCCGCAACAACAACCGAACCCCGCGGCCAAACCCAACGCCGACAAGCCCCCGGCCAAGGATTCAGGATCGCCCTCGCCTGATGATTCTCCAGACGCGAGTCGCGTGAACATCGCCCAGGCATCCTTCCGATCCACGACTCCGTCCCGCGCGCGCCAAGGAGCAACCCCCAGCGCCACCAGCGCCCAACTCAACAGTCTCTCTTCTCCCCAGCGCCGCGAAGTGCTCGACGCCATGAGCCATCTCCGCGAAATGCCTCCCTTCGCCCGCGACCGCGAAATAAACTCCGGCCGCTACAGCCACCTCTCCCCAGAAGAGCGCGAGCTCCTCAGGCGTATGGACCAATAACGGCTGACAAGAGATCCTCTTTGTGAGCTGTTAGTTATGTAGGTGCCAGGCTTCAGCCCTGCTGCTCTAGGTGTGCTCTTTGAGTCCACTGTCCGGGGACTCCGCTTTCCACTTTGACCTAAACCCTTTAGATGCAACACTTACAAAAAACCAGGGGGGAGGGGTGGACCCCACGACGCTCAAACGTTGGAACGCTCCAACGTTCCGTACACTCAGGAAGCGTCGCAACCTCTTTCCTTTCATGCGCCTAGCGAGTCCAGCCCTTCTAAACGCCGTTACGTGCTATACTGTGTATTCCGCGCCTTCCGGCATTTTCAATCGCGACAAGACGCTGATTTACAAGCGCTTAGACCAGAGGAGCAAGATGAGTATTAACGTGCAGTATGTTGGCTTTAAGTCGAAACCGATCGTCCGCGAATACAGTTTCCTGGTGCGCGAAGCCGAGATCGAGCCCCGCGAGGTCGTCTTCACGATTCTGAACGAAGCCTTCACATCGCGCCGTTTAAGCTTCCAGAATGCCCCGGACATCTGCTCGCTCAAGCTCCATCGCGAGTTGGCCGCCGCGCTAACCAACCCGATGAAAGAGCACTACCGCATCAGCGACACCGAGCTGGACGACTACAATGCGACCCACGCTTCCAAAGCAGCAAAGGGCTTCTACCCGCGTAAGCCGGAACAAAATTTCTAGCTGCGCCATCCGCAAGAATCAATTCGGCGTCTTCTCGTCATCCATCATCACGATCGCGCAAGCCTCATTCTTCGGCGCGGCCTTCTTGCAATTCTCGAGCGCATGCTTCTCCGCATCCTGGGTCGTGCGCCGCCCGGCGTACATCCCGACCCCTCCCCCCGGCGAAGCCGCAAACGCTTTGTGCGGCGCGCTCAACAAATATCTTCTAAACTCCTCGCGCCCTTGGCTCGAAAGATACTCAGGCGGTTCCGCGTCCGGCGGATGCACCACCAATGGCGTCTCCCGTAGAACCAGATTTTCGCTCTGTAGAAAGTCGTCCACCATCGGAGTCCATGTCGGTATGCCCCGCAGCGAAAAGAGCCCGTGCCCGTCTTCTCCAAAGGGCCCCGCGGGGATAAACCTGGCTTTCCCTCCGTTGTGGGTAAACGCCTGATAAAACGCCCGCGCCAGTTGCGGCCCGAAAAAATGATCGTTCTCCGCGTAAACCCAGAGCATGGGAACCTTTGAGTGCTTGCCAAATTCGCCGAACGCGCTCACCAGAATTCCCGCATTGCAAACGTCATCCGGAGCTCGCGATCCGCGGCCTCCCGCAAAGCTGATCGCCGCCATCAGTCCCGGCGGCGGATCCGCGGAGAGTCCCACCATCGCCAGCCCCCCGGTCGAAACTCCAATGCTGATCATGCGCGAGGGATCCACCTCTGGACGGCCGGCAAGATACGCTGCAGCCTCGCGCAGGTCTTTCACTGCCTCCTTCGTCGGCCCGATGAAATCCGGGTTGCGGCTACAGGCACGGCCATCCTCGTCATAACCTCCGCCGGAATCTCCGAATCCCCGCCGCATCACAATCACTGCCGTCCAGCCGCGCCTGGCGAATTCCCGCGCTTGCGGAATCCACCTCAGCGGAGTCATCTCTTCGCGTTCCGATGCCTCGCGCGGAGTCCCGTGCGTCATAAGCGCCAGCGGGTGCGGCGCCGAGTCTCCGGGCCGCACCATCACCGCCTCCAGTCCCTTTTTGCCTGAGGCATGCGTGGGGATGCGCATCTCTGTCACCACGATGTCCTGTGCGCGCACTCCATAGGCGAGCACTCCCGCTGCCACCAAAAGCACAAACCTCGCCGCGAGCCAGGCCCTGCGATTCTTGAACATGGGCGCTATCTCCATCCGAAATTCTCTCGCAACCTTTTTGAATCCGCACTTCCAAAAAACCGGGGGGAGAGCCTGCTTTTGGTTAGCACCTCGATGTTCGTCAGCCGGGACTGTGCGCCTATCTTCGACCGGCCAAGGCTGGCCGTTCCGAACAACCCACTATTCACTAACCACTGCGCACTTCTCATCCTACTCAAACAGATCGGGCTGCTCGCGCGTGATGCGGTTCCAGAGCGGCTGAAACTGGAACCAGCCCACCATGGGCAGGCCCACCTGCCCGCGCGTAAGTTTCGCCGTCTCGTGCGGAATCTTATGCGGCTCACCGGCGGCTTCCGCAAGCAACTGCGCCTGGCACGAGCGGTCCATGGTGATGAACCACCACGCCGCTTCATCCACAGTCTGCCCTACGGTCAGCAAGCCGTGATTGCACAAAATGGCTGCCTTCTTGTCGCCAAGCGTTTTGGCGATGCGGTCGCCTTCGTCGGTGTCGTAGACGACTCCGGTGTAGTCGTTAAAAACCACGTGGTCTTCGTAGAAGGCGCAAGCATCCTGCGTCAGCGGATCGAGCAGCCGCCCGAGCGACGACCAGGCTTTGCCGTTGAGAGAATGCGAATGCGCCGCGGCGATGACATCGGGACGCGCTTTGTGAATGCGCGAGTGAATCGCGAAGGCCGCCAGGTTCACTTCGTGGTCGCCCTCGACCACTTCGCCCTGATCGTTTACAAGAATGAGATCCGAAACGCGAATCTGGCTGAAGTGCATGCCGAAAGGGTTCACCCAGAAATGATCGAGCTGCTCGGGATCGCGGGCCGTGATGTGTCCCGCTACTCCCTCATCGAAGCCGCACTTCGAGAACAAGCGGAAAGCACCCGCGAGCTTCTCTTTGCGGTGGCGCCGTTCTTCAGCGGGCGTCGCGAAAGCCAGGGGCTTCGGAATTCGATCGAGTCGTGATTTCACTTGCGGCATAGCGTCCTCCCTTAGCGTTTTGCCTACTATATCGAATTCCTCGGAACGATGACGAGTGTTTCTCGCGCTTCGCCGCTGATTCTCCCGTCCGGCATCACGCCAGCCGCGGCGCACCTGATTCAAATGCTCCTTCAAAAGAAAACGCCCCCGGAAGAACCGGAGGCGTTTGGAAAGAACAGAACGTCGAATTGGCGCTGCGACTTACTTCGGCTATGGCTTGGTCGGCGTTGTCGTCGCAGGAGCGGGCTTGGCCGGAGTCGTAGCGGCCGGCTTGGCAGGCGCGGTGCCCGCCTTGACCGGGTAAGCCTGGTCATACAAGCGGATGATGTCCTGCGTGACGTCAATCTGATTCGAGGCATAAAGAATCGGCGAGTTCTGCCCGGAGGTATCCAGCACGACGCTGAAACCATTCTCGCGCGCATAGCGGTCGAGTACGTCCACCATCTTGCGCCCGATGCGCTCCAAAACTTCCTGCTGGGCGGCGCCTGCGTCTTCCTGAAAATCGTTACGCCGACGATCGAGGCGCTGCGTCAACCGCTGGCCCTCGGCCGTCAGCCGCGCTACTTCCTCGTCGCTCAGCTTTCCCTGGCCCGACTGCAAGCGCTGTTGCAGCTCGTTGATCTGCTTGGTCAGGTTATCAATTTCGGCCGAACGAGGCGAAAACTGCGATTGCAGTTCGGCGGACGCTTGTTTGCCTTCCGCGGTGTTCCCGATCGCACCGCGCAGATTAATGATGCCAACCTTGGCTGGCGCGCCCGCTCCGGCGGCCGGGGCCGCTTGTGCCCAGGCTCCTGCCGTACCGATCAGGCCTACGGCGGCCAGAGCAACAGATCTCAATACCATTCTCGAATTCACTTTTTTCTCCTTGTTGTTATGAGTGGCCCCGATACATTCGAGACCAGCCCCCGCCAATCTTGATTGGCCCCAATCTTTTGCACTCGCCTGCGCGTTCCGCGGGCACCACACAAACTTTGAAGTATAGCCGAGCCGCGGCTCTTGCTGCAATCAGAAAGAGATTGCCTTTTCCAGGGCTCCCGCCGTGTTTCCGGCGACCCGCGGAGAAAACATCAGTTCGGCACGGGAAAAATCAGCAACCGGTTATTCCCCTGATCCACTATGAACGCAAGATTCGTAAATTGGTCGATGGCTACACCGAATTGGGGCGACCCGGAAATCCCGAAGGTCTTCACGGACTTCAGGGGAGCCGCGGTGGTGTCCACCAAAGAAATCGTATTGCCCGCGACGTTGGTGGTCAGAATCGCGCCGGTCTGCGGATTCAATGCCAGGGCCGTGGGGTTAATTCCCACGTTCACGGTCAGGTTAGCTCCACTGTCCGGATTGAACTGGGAGATTACGTTGCCGCCGCTGGAACTCGCGTAGAACACGCCGGGGTACTGCGATCCCGTGATTACCGTAGGATCGAACACAATTCCCGTTGTTGGCGCGGTCACATTGGCGCCATTGATGGTGGTACTCAACGCAGGAGTCTGCAAGCCAATATCCACAACCTGGAGTGCTCCCGCAGGCGCGGCGCCGTTCTCGAGTTCCAGGGCAGTGACCACGGCGATGCCCTGGTTGTTGGTCCCACGGTCCGGATCGATAGCTACCGCTGTGGGCTGCTGGAACCCGCCGATGCTCACCGGAGTGAGCGTAGTAGCGGGGGACGCTCCAAAGAGCACACCGAGATCGATTTCCGTGATGGTGTTCGAGCCTGGGTTAGTGACGATGGCAGCGCCCGTGGCGTCGTTGATGGCGACTCCGGTCGGATTCGTGCCGGTAGATACCGCGGGTGCTGCCTGCACATTCTTCGTGAGGTCAACGACCGAAGCGGTGCCGTCGCCATTATTGGCAATCACCGCCAGACCGAAGGGCTGGCTCACAGCGATTCCCTGAGGAGTCATGCCTACGGCAATTGAATTCAGAATTTTTCCAAAGTTAGGATTCTGCACGGTTTGCCCGCCGACAATCGCCGTCGGGTTGGTATCGATTACGGAAATGTTGTTGCACCCGCTGTTGGTGACCACCGCGATGGGCCCGAATGGCCCGTTGGCAAGCTGGTCAGCGACGGCCACGGAGCTGGGCAATGTGTTGATGGGATTATTGTTCGCGTCCGTGCAGATTTTGGATAAGTCCACGGATTGAATGACTATAAAGTCCGTGGCATTGGATTGCGATGGCCCGCCGGGCGCGTCCTGCGTAATCGCGTCGAGCGCATAGCGATGCGGGAACGACAAGAAGGAAGCTGGAATGGTAACGAGGAGTTGCCGGCTGCTCACGAGCTGGACGTTGCCGGCCGGAAGGGCGCCGGCATCCAGCCGAACGACGGTGGTGGCATCAAAGCCGGAGCCGAAAATTTGCACATTGGCCAAGTCGGCGGTGGAGGTGAGCGTTCCCTGTGGCATGGTTGCGCCGGGAATGCCACCAACCACACCGGGACCTGGCATGGGGCTCGGTACGAGAATTTCCGTGATCTGCGTTGGCTTCAGAGCGTTCGATGGATTGGGGCAAGAACCGGACTTGCAGGGACCTAGATCAAGGACATCGATGATGCCGAGAGCAGAATCGACGACAAAGGCCTGGTTCGTGGCGGGATCTACGGCCAATCCGCCGAAGAGAGTCAGACTATTGGTTGTTCCGTTGGCAACAGTAATGGTGGACACGCCGCCCGTAGCGGAAAGCTGAGTGATGGCGTAACGGTTCTGGCTGACCGGATCCGAAACGGAAATCTGGTTGACCGGCAACCCTGGCGTGCCGGGATTGTAGGAAACAATGGAGTTTGAATAGGGCTGCCAGGCGATGTCCGCGGTGCCCAGCAACTCAGCCGAATCGGCACACGTGACCGTGTAGAAGGTGCAGGTGGCAAAGAAGGAGATCGAACTGATGGTTTGATCGAGGTTATTGATCAAGTTGATCTGCGCGCCGTTGCGGCCGGTGGCGTTGGCGTCGGCCAGTGCAGCGGTGTTGGTTATGGGATTGATTGCAATCCCCTGCGTGGTCTGAGACAACCCGCCAAAAATCAGATTTGGGTTGCTGTAGAAAACCTGAGCCACGGGTACAGGGGGAGTGTTCTGATTGAGGGGGACGGTAACCGTGCCGCTGGAGGTGTTGTTGACGATGAACGTAAAGCTGGTGTCGCTCAGCGCGGCGACGCTGTAAACACCGTTGAAATTCGCGGTGGTAGTATTGGGCGAACCCGCCGCTCCCGGCAGTGGCACTCCCGAAATCAGGACCGTTCCAGAATTGCCCGGTACCAAACCGGTTGAAGTGGTCGTGGTTGCGGTAACAATTCCCGCAGCAAGCGTGAGCGAACTAATAAACGCCGAAGCGGAAGATTTCGTTACGTCCACGCCTTGCAAAACACCGGAGCCCCCGGGCGTGACGAATGCCAGATGGCCATGAGGGGCCATGGCGATTTGCGGATAGAGGCCGGTGTTCATGGTCACCTGGGCGTGAACACAGGGGCCGGTTGTCACCGTACCGCTTAAGCAGCCGAATGGGGGATTGGGCACGGCATTCAGATTCAAGAGGAAGCCCACGTTCGCGGCGGTAGAAGCCGCCGAGGAGGAATAGGCCACGACCGCCTGATTCGTATCGGGATCCACGCCGATGGAATACGGGAAAGGAGCGGGTGAAACCTGGCCCTGAAGGACGCCAGAGATATCGAGGGTGAAAGGAACGCCCGGAGTGGCAATAGGAGCACCCGGAACCTGAAGAACGGTGACGGATTGATCCTGATAGTTGACCACCGCAACGGTGTGATTGGTGCGATTGATGGAAAGGCCAGTGGGAACCTTTCCAACAGGCACGGCGGCGCCGAGCGGGGTGAGAGTAGCGGTTCCGATGCTGTAAAACTGCACGGAGCCAGGCTTGGTCGGGTCTGAACCGACCTGGGCGACAGCGATGACGCCGAGGGTCGGATCAATGTCAATGGCGCTGGGATTGGTGCCCGCAGAGATAGTGGAGTTGGTAACTGTGGGGGGATTCGTCGAATAGTTCGGAAAAACGGCGAGATCCGTTACTGCCGGGTTGTTCACAAAGGGAGCCGGCGTTGTGTGGCTATTTAATGAAAGCGAGTAGAGACCGGGAGCCCCCGCATTGATCGTTTGGCTGTCGAAGAGCACCAGGAGTTGCTTGGAAGAGGAGACCAACTGCTGCTGGCTATTCGAAGCGGCAGGGAGTGTGTTTCCGTTGAACTCCACCTGGGCTAACGTCCCGCCGTTTCCAAAATAACCTCCGTCTATCGTAAACGGGATATCGCCTGAAGACACCCCTCCCTGAATCACGTCGGCGGGAACGGAAGCCACGGCCGTGGGACGCACAGGAATAACATTGTACGTAAAAACTCCCGCCGCGGTACACCCTGCGGGGAGTGGGTTGCCGGTACAAGTGGTAACGGGTTCACCCTGATCGGTGACGACGACCGTATAGGGTCCGGCTGCGTTGAGATCGTTCGCGAAGAGACGGATGCGCGCGCCTGTCGAGCCCGGGTTGACGACTGCCGTCGTGGGAATGGGAAAGAGCACCTTGACCTGACCCGTCGCCGAGTTAATTGGGAAGCTGTTGTTGTTTGGACCTGTAATCGTGATCTGCGAGGCGGAGGAGATGTTTGGAGCGTTCAGATAAATGTCCCAATAGAAGGCGCCTTGTGGCGCGATGGTCGGCGAGATTCCATTGAAGGAAATGGGCCCGCCCGGGACGACAGTAATGGTGGCAAGAGCAAACCTGGTGGTGTCTGTCTTGGAGGTGGCTACGACGGTCAAAGTCGACGGCGTCGTAGTATCCGTCGGGTTTGCAGTCGTGTTGGCGGGTACTGTAACGGTGGGGACAACAGTCGGAGCAGTATAGACACCGTTCGCATCAATGGAGCCGCATCCGGTGGCGTTGCCGGCCACCGAGCAGGTCGCGAGCGACATATAAGGATTGGCAGGGATAATCCCGGAACTGGGAGTAACCGGAGTCGACTGGGTTACCAGCCAGGTGACGCCCGCGGCTTTCAGATCGTTTGTGAGACTAGCAATAAATGGTTGCTCCTCATTGATGGGGACAGCGGCAGTGGTCGGTGTAAGCGAAACCTCAATGCCGGAGTCAATCGAGAGATCGATGAAGCCGCTCTTGGAGGTTTCCTGAACGGATACTGCGGTGATGATGATGACGAGGTTGGGGTATGTCGTCTGATCGGGAAGCGTGGCGGGCGCGGTGAACGTGGCGGTGGGAGTGGTCGTGGTCTGTTCATTGGTGAGACTGCCAAAGATACTGTAGTTCGGGTCGCTGGGTGTGTGACTGGGATCGGGGATACAAGGCGCCGCGGTGGTGGCGACCGGGTTGGGCTTGGCCGTTGTAGGAACGGGGGTGGTCGTGTACATGCATTTGTCCCAGGTCGCGCTGGTGTTGGTAGCACCGGTCACAGTGGCGGTGAGCGTAGTGGATTGACCCAGAATGAGGACATTAGTGCCAAGGGATGATGAAACGCCAACGGTAATCGCGATGACGCCGGTGCCACCTCCGCAGCCGTTCAGACACAAGCAGGACGCGGACACCGCGAGCGTCAAAAAAGTTACTATCTTACCTAACTTCATTTCCTTCGCCTCCCCAAGGTAACGCGCGGCGCGCATGACACAGCCACGCAACTCCAAGATTTTCCGAACTAACAGATCCAAATTCTGCGCCGTTCGTGACGGCTAAAAAGTCTTCCCGACGGTAAACCGAAAAGTGGTTTTGGGCTCGAAATAGTTCAACCGGCCGGGATTCTCCAGGAAACTCAATTGCCCGCCGGCGACGACTTGTTGTTCCCACAGACCGGGACTCAAGCCGTCCAATACCGCCTTCCAATTGGCCTCCGTGGCGGGGTTGATGAAAGGGGCCGGCGCAACAATCTGGGAATGGAAGCGGCTGAGATTGTACGCGTAATAAATCCGGAAGGGCGCCTGAACGATGGGCAGATTGACGCCGAACTCGATGCCGACGGAATCTCTCACCTTGAAATTGGTTCCCTGAGCAATGCCGAGGGTGCTGGAGAGAGGTGCAGTCGGGAAATCTTGAGTGATGTTGGCAAGGCCGGAGGCAGGCAATTTCAAGGCGCTCTTGCGGAATATACCGTCGGTTCCGGCGTCGGCGAAAAGCGACATGCTGACGGGGCCGGCGATAGGGATGCGGTACTCGAAGTTGCCGGAAGTCTGATAGTCGGCACCGGGCAAGGTTGCGGTGTATACGAGAACCGGAAGGCCGAAAGAATATTGCTGGCCGTTGAAATGGTAGAAGATGGTTTGCGAGGTCACCACGGGGATGAAGACCACGGGCGAGATGGAACGAATATCAAAACCGCGTAGATCGTTTTCGCCGCCTTGATAGAAACGGCTGAAAGCGGGAACGCCGTTTTCCACGGAGCAGGAAACTTCGCCGGGAGGGCACGCGCAGGAAGTTATCGCGACGTTCGTGCAGTTGGCGTGAGAAGAACCATAGGCGGTGATATAGGCAGTAGTGAAGTGAAAACCGAGGGCGTTGCGCTTTTTATTGATGGGATGGAAATATTTGATGTCGAAGACGTTGGTGATGGTATTGACGTTGCCGCCCAAAGGCCCGCCCTGGAAGGACATGGAGTAATAAATGCTTTTGCCGGAGGTGGCGTTAATCGGATTGTTGATGGTGTTGTAGGAGATGGAAGGCGTAATCGCGCTGGAGATAATGCCGTTCAGGGCGCTGGGGCCGTCAATGCTGCGGAACTGCAATTGTTCGAATAAGAGCGAGGACGCGGCGTTAAAAGCGGTGATATTCGTGCGCGTCAGCCCATAAGACAGACCGAAGCGGGCAAAGGAAAAGCGCTTGGCCGGGTAACTCAGGAAGGCGGTGAAGCCGGTGCTGTTCTGGTCGTAATTCTGGATGTATTGCGGGTTGAGGCTGACCTGCTGACCGACCAACTGGGCTTCCTGCTGGGCCTGGTTGAAATTGTACTTGCTCGAGAAAACAGTGAAACCGCTGGAGATGGGGCGGTCGAAGAGGTACGGCTCGG